>Ga0182030_10010061_pt1 | contig 19295 bp, 13 predicted proteins | sample 812S3MmetaG_FD_121299 | JGI IMG/M metagenome (GOLD analysis project Ga0182030, IMG submission 121299) | Permafrost microbial communities from Stordalen Mire, Sweden - 812S3M metaG (Illumina Assembly) | ecosystem: Environmental > Terrestrial > Soil > Wetlands > Permafrost | place: Sweden... | reverse complement strand
TGAGAAGCTTCAAAAGCTTTGTGATGAATACCAGCTTGGTATCCTGATCAAAGAAGTCAGCTTGCAGGACGTCAACCCGCCGGAACCCGTGATTGATGCTTATCGTAACGTACAGCGTGCCAATGCCACCAAGCAAAAGCAAATCAACGAGGCAGAAAAATACGTCAACGAGATCCTGCCGCGGGCAGATGGTGAAGCAACGCGCATCATTCAAACCGCTGAAGGTTACAAGGCCGAAAAGATCGCAAAAGCCACCGGTGAGGCCGGTCAGTTTGAATCTGTACTAAAAGAGTACAAGAAGGCACCTGACGTGACCACCACCCGTATGCGTATTGAAACACAACAAAAGATCTTAAAAGGCGCACCCAAAGTCTATTTCGATGGGGAATCCAAGGCTGCACAAGGCACGGTACCATACATGGCCCTGCCTGCGTTGCAACCAAAGAAGGAAAAGAAGGAAGGGACTGAATAATGTCGAAGAAGATTATTGCTACAGGTGTTATTGTCGGCGCAGCCGCTATCGTGATAGCGCTAGGCTCCCTCTTTACGGTTGATGAGCGTGAAACCGCCTTCGTACTTCAGTTTGGTGAACTACAGAAAGTCTATGAGACCCCAGGTCTCAAGGCAAAGATGCCGTTTATCCAAGAAGTCGTTAAGTACGACAAGCGCCTCCTGAACGCCAGTCTACCAGCCATGGAAGTAACTGCAGGCGACCAGAAACGTCTGGTTATTGACGTCTTTGCCCGCTATCTAATCACCGATCCGGTACAGTTTTATCGTACCGTACGCGATGAGACGGGGGCCCAAAATCGTCTGACAGCCATTATCGCTCGCAGTATGCGAAGGGTTGTGGGTGAAATTAAACTGACGGACTTGCTCTCTAAAAAGCGCCTTGAGGTCATGGACCTGATCCACCAGGAAGTACAGGCTGCCGCTAAACCTCTGGGTATTGAGGTCAAGGATGTACGTATCATCCGTGCAGACTTGCCCAAGGAAAACAGTGAAGCAGTCTTTACCCGCATGAAAAGCGAGCGCGAGCGTGATGCCCAATTAGCCATCGCCGAAGGCGACAAGGCGGCCAAAGAAATCACCTCAAAAGCTGACAAAGACAGGACCATCAAGCTGGCGGAAGCAAACAAAACCGCAAGGCTGATCGAGGGTCAAGGCGATGGAGCCGCCACCAAGATCTACGCAGATGCTGCTAGTCAAGACCCTGCGTTCTACGAATTCTACCGGTCTTTGAGGGCCTACGAAGAAGCTTTGGATAAGGACACAAATTTTGTATTATCTAAAGAGAATAAATTTTTTAAGCATTTCTAAAACGAGGCAAACAAAATGAAGAAGTTGCAAAAGAAACTACTGAGACTAAGTTTAAGTCTGTCCCTAATCGCAGGTTTAATGGGATCGACCTCCTGGGCGCAGGAACCGGCTAAGCCAAAAGAGGCTACAGAAAAGGAAGCGCCTGCAAAGGGTAAGGAAGAACCGGCAGCCGCTAGCAAGGAAGCACCGGCTCCGGTTAAAGATAAGGATGCTGCCGCAAAAGATACCGCGGCAACACCACCGCCTGTATCTGTTCCTGCAGGCCTTAAAAGTGCAGGCCCACCAAGCTTCGCCGATATCGTCGATCCTTTGTTGCCTGCGGTTGTGAACGTTTCCACCACCTCAGAAATCAAGAAGGATCAGACCCAAGAAGTCCCTGAACTTCCTGAAAATCATCCCTATCATGATTTCTTCAAGCACTTCTTCGAGGAGCACTATTCCAAGACCCCTCGCAAGGCAACCGCATTGGGCTCTGGCTTCATCATCGACCCTGCCGGGTATGTGGTCACCAACAACCACGTTATTGCGGATGCGGACGAGATCACGGTCATTCTGCACGACAAGGATAAGACCGAGCTTAAAGCCAAAGTCATCGGCCGCGATCCACGGTCTGACCTAGCCCTTATCAAGGTTGAGGCTAAGGGGCCTCTACCCTACGTAGAGTGGGCCGACTCCACCAAATCCCGTACAGGAGACTGGGTCGTAGCCATAGGTAACCCCTTCGGTTTGAGCAGCTCTGTTACTGCAGGTATTATTTCCACCATTGCCCGGAACATCTCCCCGCAGATGCGCAATGGCAATGGCAGCAACGCTCCTGCGGCCGACATAATCGATAGCTATATCCAGACGGACGCAGCCATTAACTTGGGTAACTCCGGCGGACCGCTGTTCAACATGCATGGTCAAGTGGTTGGTGTGAACACCGCTATTCTGTCTCCCTCGGGAACTAACATCGGTATTGGCTTTGCCATTCCTGCGGAAATCGCCAAGGCGGTCATTGCACAATTGAAAGAATTTGGTCGCACACGCCGCGGTTGGCTTGGTGTTCGGGTACAAGTCGTCACCGATGAAATTGCTGAAGCCTTAGGCATGCAAAAAGCCAAAGGTGCCCTTGTGGGCAGCGTGACTGACAACGGTCCCGCAGCAGCTGCTGGCATTAAACCTCGGGACGTCATCATCCAATTCAACGGTACAGACGTGGATGATTCTCGATCCTTCCCCAAGTTAGTGGGCGCCACAGAAATTGGCAAGGAAGTGCCCATCGTTGTTATGCGCGATGGCAAGAGCGTTAACTTGAAGGTCAAGATCGGCGAGTATGAGGAAGCAGAAGAAGCTGGCCTGATACCATCTCAACGGGTTGAGATCGAAGCTAAGAAAAATACCAAGGATATCCTAGGTATGTCTTTGCGGGAAATAACCACTCAAGACCGCGCTTCCATGCAGTTGCCGGCCGAGGTTAAGGGCGTGTTGATAATGAAGGTTGACCCTTACTCCGAAGCCTATCAGGAAAAAGGCCTACGGGCAGGCGACATCATCGTCGACGTTGGCAACAAGCCTGTCACTAAGCCGGAAGAAGTAATCGCTGCCATCGACGAGGCCCGCAAGGCCAAGAAGAAGCACGAAATCTTCCAAATCCGCCGCGGTGAAAACGTCCTCTACATTGCTCTTGCCGTCACAGAAGAGAAAAAGGAAGACGCAAAACCCGAGGAAGAAGACGAAGGCATCATTAAGAAGAGTGCTAAAAAGCCAAAGAAAAAGGCGAAAAACTCGTAACACAACATACGAGACAATCACTAGCCCCGGGGAAAACCCCGGGGCTTTTTCTTTGGATTTGTTTCATAAATATTTGATATTTATCCTTCGATTATAATTAAACATGGCTGGAGGCGTATTAATAAAACCGCACTGTATAGAAAGGAAATTATCTGCCTTCCAATGAAAGAAGCATAACTCTTACATCTAGGGATTCAGGATATTTTTGTAAATATTCTTCCAGAATAATCCGAGCTGTTTTAAGGTCGTTCATGTTTGCATGCGCGCCCGCTTTGTTCATTATGGCACTCTCATAAATCCACATAAGTTGTTCGTTGTCTTGCTTTAGTAGATCCCCGAATCCTTTAGGTAGCCCTCTACCATCAACAAGACATTCTGGCAAATGGCTTATACAAATATCGGCCCACTTGATAGCTTGCAAGTTATCAGAATCCGGCGAGGCAAGGTAGTAATTACTCAAAGAATACGAAGCGCCTTGCAAGCTTCTAACATCCTTATTCATCTGCGCATATTTATAGCCCGTAAGAAATGATTTTTCGGCTTCTTGCCATTTTTTTAGGTATAATTGAGCAGTCCCTAAATTGACATGGCCTAACGCTAGACTGGGATTGAGACGAATAGCTCTATTACATAGCTCAATTTCCTTCTTGAAATCCTTTTTCTTTCCATAGATTCCGCCGAGATAGACCAGGCCTTCGTATGAGTTAGGAAAGGCTTTTAAAAACGTCTCATAGTACTTTATAGCTTTTAATATGTCTCCGCTGGCAAGGGCAGCCTGCGCCTTAGAGTCCACTTCATGTAAGCTTTCTTCTTCAGACTTCTGTTTCAGCTCAATAGCCTCACGGCTGGATTCAGCACTCATTACATAGTCGCTGCTTAAAGCAGTCAGAAATATAGCGGTAGATAGTACTTGATATTTCATATTAAAAATCCTTTATTATTGCAAACATTAACCTAACCATGAAATGTTTTATTCCGTGATTGCTAGAGAATATACAACTTTTTCTGGATTTGTGACACCGTAAAAAATACGGGAATTTATATACTGATTAAACAAAAATAAATTCAATGAAAAGCAATAGCCACGTCACCTCTTCTACTTGGGAGCTGACCGGTCTTCAGAAATTGGAGGCCCTCAACCCCAGGGCAAGCTACTTCTTTTTCGGGAACTTACTCATCGTTGATTTGGTCTTCCTCCGAACCTAGCTCATCATTTGGCTGGCCTCCCGAAGCTACGCCGCACAATATTTCAGGACCATATTTTTGAACATATAGGCAATTATGCAAAATGGGTGGATAATAAGTATGCTAAGCTGAACATAAGTAAGAGTAATTGCAAAACGAATAATCCATGCTCCCGTCATCCTAAACGGTCGACCGCGAAGCGGGCGGTAGTGAAGAATCCAGTTTAAACTTTACCAAACTTGTATTAGCATTAATTACTAGCTGCCTCAGACGATTAAAATCCTCCGTTGAAATATCATCAATGACAGAAACTGACAATTCAGTATTGTCTTGTTGAATCTTTGACGCAGGACTCACTGCTGACAGCTTCATTCCTTGGATTTCATCACCTTGAATATTGGACGCCAGAACGTTTGTTGAAATGAGAAGTAAAGACAAAATAGTTGATATACTCTGATTCATAATAAATTCCATTAATTAAATAAATTTAATGAGACCATTTCAGAAAATTCATTTCACCTCTTCCCTTTTGGGAGAGGTGAAATGGGCTTTTGAAATGGTCACGTCTAGATTACATACAGTTATGGACATATATATTGTCAAGAAATCTCGGCATAATCACACTAGTTCATAACATGTGGGACTGATGAACTACCTATAAATTATTCTTCTTGTCCAGCTTCAGCGGGTTCAGCGGCCTCAGCTACATCGCCACTGGGTTTAGCTTCAGCATCCTCTTTATGCTCGTCAGCGCCCGCCTCGTGTTCAGCACCTTCTTCACCAGCGCTTTCTTCACCAGACGCAGATTCAGCTTTTTCACCAGCACCTGCAGCACCAGCACCTGCAGCACCACCACCTCCAGCAGCTTTGCCTTCACCAGCAGCACCCGCCTTTGCTGTATAAGCCTCATCTTCTTTAGCTGCTGCGTTCCATGCATCCATACATGCCGGGCTGGTCAAATCTTTACAAGCCTCTAAAACTTTTTTGTCCAATTCAACTGTCTTCTCAGCGCCTTCTTTTCCGGTTCTTTCTTCAATATCTTTTCGCACTGTATCTAAGTCAGCCGCAGTGACCCCCTCACCAGCCGCTTTCGGTTTCGCCGCAGCCGACTTCGCCGCCGCCTTTGCCACTGGCTTAGCCGGCGCTTGTGCAACAGCCAAATCCTGGCCTGCTAAAAATAAACCCGCTACAGATAGTGCTATATAAAACTTGTTCATTTCGGTTTTCCCCTCGTTGCCAAATCTGCTTTCTCACAGACCTATATTTTCCATAAGAATATCATAAATGAGAGAGGTTAAACATTTGTTAATTTCTCATAAATGCGAGTAAAGCGCTCGAGCCGCAAATCATTAATTCTTTCGCCCAGCCAGCAGCGAAAATCCAAACAACACCCCCTCACCCTACTTCTTAGCAAGCCGCATGATCAGATAAGAGATCGCCGATTTATCGCCTTCCTTATATCTTTTCTTACACTCCGCAACAGCTTTCATAACAGTATCCGAAACCGCAGCAGGATCCATATGCTCAAACGCGTCGATCAATACACAAGCCAAGAGAGATGTCCCAGCATGAGCTGAACGGGTAAACGGCTTAAATTCAGCAACGGTACGTTCAAGCAACTCTAGACGTTCAGCATCAATCAGCCTTTGTCTGTAAATCAGTTCTCTCAGGAACGCCGCTTTATCCTCCTTAGCCCAAGATGTCCCTCCAACAACTCTCGACGAAAAATCTAAAATTGCCTGCATTGTCTCTGCGGGGCAACCTTTTGACAATGGGAAGAGTGTATCTAAAATATTATAAGAAGCATCATCATAAATTGACCTATATTTAACCCAAGATATCAGCAAGGCCTTAACCATAACCATTTCTTCAGTTTCAAACAGACGATGACGAGTAAGCATAATCTTCCACAGCCTGAAATCATGGACACTTTCCTGGTTGTTGATCTGCAGCGATTCTTCATAAATATCAACAAGGGCCTGAACTCTATTCAGCGGGCAATTTTCAGCAAGCTCCATGAGCTGCCTTCTAAAATTCCCTGCGTTTTGTTCTCCAAAAGAAAACTTAGCCATGCTCTTCACAACCACGGGCAACGTGCACTCTGGCACTTTCACCAGATTCTCTATTAACATGGCCGCCTGACAAAAATTGAAGTTTCCTTCCTCTTGAATAAGCCTCAAAACCAGACTAGTGGTATCATCCATATGGCTAGCACCTAGCGAACTGAGTCTATATATCAGGCCGCTGTACGAGGTTAAATCTTTGGTGGCCCTATAGATATTTATAGTGTCATGGAAGTGAGCCTTTGATATAGCTGCTATCCGTAAAATATTCCTCGCAACACCTGCCAATTTATAAATAGGTACTTGGATTAAATCCCCCATGATTCCCAAATAGTGTCCTCGGTTCGAGGGATCATGCACTTGATGCACAACCCAAGCCGCATCAGATATCATTAGGACATGATCGGACGTGTGCTCAGGGACCAGCCGCTCAACAGCTTCTAATGCTTCGCCAAGATAATAGTCAATCCAGTCACCCCTTGCCCGAATACTCTCAAGCGCTAATTTTGCTATCTTCACTACCGGAGGAGAAAGTTTTGCGGCAGTCCTAACGTAAGACCGAAGTGAAGCATTACCCAAATATGTCAACGGCCCTCTTCCAATTAGCTCCCTCGTGGCCGCAGCAGTGGTTGGTATACCTGCGCCCGGATACATCAGTAGCGCTTCGGCCAGAACTGAAAAAGCCCAACCGGGATCGTCTCTATCTTGCTCAACGATTGCGGCACCTATAACACACTCTTCTATACGATCGAAAGGCAGAGCTAGCAGGGTATAAAGAAATCTAGCCTGATCAAACCACAGACAAGAATAGGCTGGCGTATGAGTCGCCGCGAGTCTAATCGCGAGCTCTTGATGTTCAATAGCTAAATTCTCAGGAATTTTCACCCAAGTCTCTTTACCGCGTTGTTGATCGTACGAATAACCCCCATTCCGGATAGTTTCTACAAAGGAATCCAGTTGATCCGGATGAAAGCGATAGAACTCTGCAAGAATAGGATACGCCATAAGAGCCGGCTGAACGCACTCACAAATAAAGTGATTCCAATCTCTGTCGCCCTTGAGTGAAACGAACGTTTCCATAAAAGGCTCCAGCTCATCATAGGGTTGCTCTAGACAGATCTGCGTAAACGACACATGGTCACACCATGCCCATTTTCCGGGCTTGGCAACCTTGAGCATAAACTCCAGTAACTGTGTTCTTTGGTCGCTCTTCAGGCTACTTAATCGTAATTCAACATTCTCGGGAAATTTGGCAGGCCCTAAACTTCCGCTGCCGAGGCTTCTGAACATCATCTCCTTAAAATAAGGAAAATTCAGGGTGAAATAATCCATTAATGGGTGGCCTGATAGAGAAGCAAACACCAGATTAAATGCCTCTTGATCTGCAAGCAGCCTATTAAGACTACTCGCCGAAAAATCCTCAGGATACTGCGTCATCCCAAATAGCAGAGTAAACATGGGTAACTCCGCTTCGAGCATATGCCTTGGCTTGCTAGTATCATACTGCAATATGGATCGATATTTCTTTAACGACTCAACCGAACTAGGGTTTACAATTTCGGGCTGCAACAAGATACGCCGTAGTTCAGGGATCTCCAAAAGTGCAATAAAATGCCAAGGACTCTGCATCAACGTACGGATAGAGCTCAGCCGGTGAGGATGATCCGCTCCTTCAGGAAAGAACACAGCTCGAGCGTAAGGATAACCTAATATGACCTGGAAAACTTCTGGGCAATTATTAGAGCCGAACACATAAGACGATAACTTTTTCAATGTCTCAGGTGTTTCATCCGTGAAAAAAGCCGGCCCTGCCTTTTCCATTAGAAATTTCACCAGTTCAGCCGTGTTATGCTGGCCGCCAGCTTGCGCTGCGACTCTTAGAACATTATAAACCTCGTTCTCTTCATCGGACACGTCAGGGTTATCGTTTCCCTCCCCTGCTGACTCCTCATCTGATGATAAATCGTCGTCACTTCCCAGATCTGCTTTAAGAACCGTGAATGAACCAATTTCCTCTGAATCCCTGTCTATCAAGAGATCTCTGACCAAGGCGAAACAAAATTCAGATGCATAGATTAATGCTAAGACCTCCCTCGATAAACCCACAGCCCGTAGAGTTTTCAAGTGACTCTCATACAACTTATAAATTTCAGCAAACGACGTCTCATTTATAACAGGTCCAATCAGCCTTTCCTTATGGGCATATAATAAGCTCACGATCATCCTCCCAATGAAAAAGTCATTAAGCGGCATTTTTGATATCCAGTAGGGTGCAATGTCAACTGCTGTATCCGGCACGAACCGCATCAACTTATCCAATTGACGCAGCGTCTCTTCCGCCCCATATAACTTGAGGCCATAAATGAAATCAGGCAGCATACCAGCTTGTTGCATGAGCTCTGTATCTGATGGAAGTTCAACCCCTGGCGTTTTATTGTAAGAAAGGAAAAAGGGATGAAGGCGACTGATCATGAGTGGTGATACATGATGTTTGAGGGAAAACAAAACAGGATGCTCACCACCTATATTCAGATTCCTTCGCCAATCATTACGGTCTTGTCCATCGATGGCATTGAACTCAAAATGATGATTGCTCGCAGACCACAGGAATCTATCTACACCATTCAACTGTATGGTGACATTGCCATACTTACCAAGTCGGTCGCTCACCTTTGCATTAGCCTTCTTCTCGTACCAGGTAAACTCATGCCCCTGTCGTGAGATGAGTTTAAATAACTGATTCATGGCATGACCCCGCCTGAGTTGGTCATTGTCAAAAACCATGTTCGGACTCACAAATTTAGTGCCCAGAACCCCTTCAAAGTTCCGCAACATATTATCAAAACCGTTACCCTTAATATTACAGCGTCCCTTGATTCGATAGGCCACAGGGCTGCTATCACCCGGCTCATTCAAGCTGGACACCACATCAGCCCATGCGGAACGACCTTCTGAACCATCGTTGATATCCTCGAACTTAAGCTGAGCAAAGCCACCTAACTTCTCGGGATTACCGTGGTAAAAGTGGATAAAATTCTTCGATAGGTTCGGACAAGCCTTCTGCAAGTGACTCGTGTCGAAAGCACGAGATCCCAGTATTGCAACAACTTTATCCCAAAAGGCCCGCGCAGCTGACTCACCACAGTCGGAGAAAGATTCTTGTCTTTCTATACCATCCTCATCAATATAGGTATGAACTGCTTTTCCCGCACCCAATGACCGGGGAAAGGGTCTTGCATAAACATCATGGGCAAGGGTCACATAAATAAATGCCTCTGGATCTGCCAGAAGCTTAATCAATTGATGACTGTTTAGTTGAATCCTAGCAACCCAGACTTTATAGAATTCACGATCGAAACGCCGGACTGCATTTAAGCCCGCCTTAGGATAACCAACCTCTTCCAAAAGTGGACGCAAGTCATCCACTCCCTGTGCCTTCATACAAGCCAGAGCCAACAAGCTTGCTTCGATAAAATGCACAGGATACTCATGGGCCTCTTTGATTGCGCCCGCAAACATGGCAGCGTATCTTTGGGGCAATGATCCATATTCATCTGTCCATAGCTTTTCCATTTCTTTGCGGTGACTGCGATTCAAAGCCCAGCCCGCAGCTTCTGCTGCCTGTCTCTTTTTCTGTTGAGGTGGGTTGAAATAAGCCGCAAAGAAAGCCTCGAAACCGGCCGCATCAGCGCCTTTCCTAACCTGGTTATAGAGGTGCAGCAACCGGCCAATCTCACGGATAGGCATCAAACGAAATAGGTCACCGTGGTTACCAGGCATAGAAAGGCGCCCACCCGCAGGGGACGGCAATAATTGTTGTATAACTGACGAGGTGCAGTTATGGGGGCTATCAACATCATCGCGGGGCTGGTGTCGAGTCGGTTTCCGGATAGAATAGTGACATAAGTAGGCGGGCATATACGCACCAAACTTGCCTTTAAAACGCGCAGTATGCAGCATGCCCGATCGAAGAACGATCAGTCCATTGACAGGAGAAAGGTGCTTATCGGTGGGCGAGAAATCATCATATAGCCCGGCAATATCCTCTTCGTTAAAACAAGCATCAGCCCGAGAAATCAGCCCCAGAATCACCAAAAACGAAGCGATAAAACGACAGTTGCGCACCTAATAATCCTCAAATTAAATGTATAATTAAAGCCTTAGAACAATATAACTATAAGTCTGGCGGTTTTATGTCAATTTTTATGGCAAATAAGTACGGGGCACAGGAAAATATTCCTGCTGCGCTAAAAGTAGCTGATATGCTCTTGAATGTTAGCTACACCCCTGAATACACGTCCGTGTACCATCGGCGTTCTGAGTATAAACTGCTCCCTTACGGGGTGGGGGTGGAGTCTGGGCCGCCCGATTTGCTACTGAATTTCCCGCCATTGGACCTACGACCTGCCCCACCAGCGAGCGCTTGAAGCCCTCAACGATGGCTTTGCCCGCCTGTTTTGGAGTATTTTGGTTCGATGTATCCTCCAACTTTGGAGCGAGATCAGTCATCCGACCAGCCCCAAGGTTCACATCGACACAGCAGTTATTGGCCGGTTTGTTCCCTGGACACATGATTGTCCTGGCTTCTTTTTCACATGTTTCTGGATTATACTTTCTGAGAACACCCAGGAGTGTTTTTCGCTCCCACGTCTCTGGATTGTACTGACAGGTCTCAGCGACATCTTTTATCGCCCCCAGAACACTGTTACATGTACCCTCGCTGCACTTGGACTTTTCTGTTTTACATGCTTTCAGAACTTCCATAACCTGCTCTCTTGCAACGGCAGCTCCCAAGCAATCTCCAGTACAAGCTACAAACAGCCCGATAGCAAGAACCGCAGAGAATCTATTAAGCAGCAAGGCTATCATTTGTGTGCTTCTCATCTAGTCTATAAGCACAGAATAACTGGAAATTCTTAATTTCTAATTAAAGCATCACTCCATCCGTCTCCGGAACAACCAAATGGACACAGATACGGTCACGAAAGCTATAAGCAAGTTTGGCCAAGTATTGGTCCACACATCTGCCGCCGGCATGTCTTTCAGGAATAAACCTTTGACCACAATGAGGAAGTGCTTTAGCGGGAAAAGCTCCGCTACATACTGCACCCACATGGGAATATTCTCCACGGGCGTACCAAAGCCTGACAGCGTCATGGTGGGGCTCATGAAACAGAAAGTTCCCAACACAGCCTGCTGTTGGGTTGTAGACAATGAGGATATAAACAAACCCACCCCTATAACTGACAGCAGGAACACAAACATACTACCTATCAGCAGCAAAAGCGATCCTTGGAACGGTACCTTGAAGAGGAATATGGCAAACAAGAATATCCCCGCGGCGTTAGCCATCGCAATCAGAACGGCCGGCAATAGCTTGCCAATCAGAATTTTCGTCGGGGTCAGCGGCGATACCAGAATCTGTTCAAAAGTGCCCATCTCCCGCTCTCGGGCAATGGTTAACGACGACAGTGACAAAGCCGTGATCAACGCCAAAATTCCCACCAGACAGGCAACCGTATACCACGTATATTCAAGATTCTCATTGAACCAATTTCGGGCCAAAACAATATCATCAATCCCTGGTACATTAGGAATAGGCTGAACTTCTGTACCATAGCCATTTGCAATCTCATTCACATACCCCAGCACCACCAAGCTGGAGTTGGATCGCCGACCATCCAAAATTGCCTGCACCGTAGCCGTGTCCCCGCGACGAATCTTTCGAGAAAAATCCGATGGAAAATTCAGTATCAACAGAGCCTTTCGCTCGTCCATAATATCCTTAATCTGCTCTTCTCTATCCAGATAGATAATATTAGAAAATTGCGGCGATCCCTCAAATCTCTGGATCAGCTCGTAACTGTCCTTACCACTGTCTTGGTTGAAAACAGCGAGGGTGATGTTCTTCACCTCTAATGTCACCGCAAAAGAAAAGATCAGCAGCTGAATGATAGGCGGAATAAATAACAACGAGCGCGTGGCTTTATCTCGCCACACTGCTCGGAATTCTTTGATAATTAGGGCAATGATTTGTATCATGCTAATCAAGCCTCTTGCGGGTATTACGCGCCACGAAAAAGATCAAAATAGCACAGATTGTCACAATTCCCAAACAATCCCCCAAGATAACCGGGTAAATATCCCCCGTTAGAAATATGGTTTGCATGGCTGAAACCAGGTATCGGGCCGTAAAAACATAGCTGATAAGCTGTAAAGGTAGAGGCATACTCGAAAGCTCAAAAATAAAACCAGACAGCAAGAACGCCGGCAAAAAGGCTGTAAAGATACTCGCCTGAGCAGCAATAAACTGATTGCGAGCCAAGGTTGAAATTAGTAACCCCAAATTAAGAGCCGCAAACAAATATAATGATCCCACCAGTAACATCAACCAGACAGATCCGCGGAATGGCACATCATAGATGAACACTGCGACCGACACACACAGGATCAGCGTCCCAAAGCCTAAAATAAAATAAGGTATAAGCTTACCGGCAATTAGCTCGAAGATCGAGATAGGCGTCGTCATCAACGCCTCCATGGTACCTCGCTCCCACTCCCGAGCCACCACCAGCGCCGTCAGCAAGCTTCCTACCAGAGTCAAAATCAAGGCCAGGGAGCCTGGAATAATCGAATCCTGGCTGCGGAGCTCTGCGTTATACCACACGCGATGTTCCACGTTGATGGGCACATGCAAGTCGCGGCCCTTAAGCAGCTCCGACTGAACCTGCCAGTTCGCCCAGGCTCCTCGGGTATAGTTCTGCAGGATAGTTGCGGTATTCGGCTCGCTGCCATCGGTTACGACCTGAATTGGTGAAAAGACTTGCTGACCACGGTTATCCTTGTCAAAATAGCTCGGGATAATGATCATACCCCGCAATTTGCTAGCCACAACCTGGTCCTCCAAATGATTCCGATGATCAGACGCCGACACATCGAAATAGGTGGAATGCTCAAAAGAGTCAAACAGTCGGCGTGAATCGGTATTCTGAGTCTCCATAACCACACCCGTCTTGATGGTATTGGCATCCAAGGAAATCGCGTACCCCGTCAGAAACAACAGCAATAGCGGCAAGAAAAAAGCCACCAAGATACTGCTTGGGTCGCGCACGATCTGATAGGTCTCCTTGACGATAAGCCCCCGCAAACGGTACATAGACTCTACATACGCCTTCATTGAACCCGCCCCATTTCGGCCTGATAGCGCTCTATCAGAGTAATAAACGTATCCTCGATAGTCGGCGCATGATCCGCATGGCTTTTTACCATGCCTTTCAGCTCATCTGGACTACCCAAGGCAATAACCGTGCCTGCATAAATCAAACAAATCCGATCGCAATATTCCGCCTCTTCCATAAAGTGAGTGGTTACCATAATGGTCACGCCTTTCTGCACCATGCCATTGATATGCATCCAAAACTCCCGGCGTGTAAGGGGATCCACCCCCGACGTAGGCTCATCAAGAAACAAAATTTGCGGCCGGTGCATAAGGGCACATGACAAAGCAAGCCGCTGCTTATAACCCAACGGCAGAATGCCTGCAGACTCGTTGAGATATTTCTGCAAATCGAAGGTCTCGATCATTTCCTCCACCGCTCTGGTCTTTTCTATCCCACCCAGATTATAGGCGCCTGCAAAGAAATCCAGATTGTTGGAAACAGTCAAATCATTAAACAGCGAAAACTTCTGAGCCATATAGCCAATCTTGGCTCTGGCCAACGCCGCAGACACCCGCAAGTCGTAACCGAGCACGGAGGACTGACCCGAGGTTGGCTTTAATAATCCACAAAGCATCTTAAACGTCGTCGACTTCCCTGCCCCATTGGGACCCAGAAAGCCAAAAACTTCACCAGGCTTCACCTCAAAGCTCACCTGGTTGGTGGCCGTAAAATCACCGAATTTCTTGGTAAGGTGATCCGCCACGATCACAGATTCCAGATCCGATTTGATTGGATCCATCAAATCTGCAATCATCGAATGTCTTTCTTGGATACCGCCCAACATGTCAATAAAGCCATCCTCAAAGTTGGCCCCGACCGCTTTCCACGCAATGTGGGTTTTACCTTTGGCCGGAGGCTTGGCGTCAACCATGCTCACCCGAATACCTTCGCCCTGGACAGTACCGTCCATGATGCGCGTATCATGAAGCAGCTCCAATAGAACCTCACGCTTGTTGGGCAGCTCCTTCTCGCTCTGAAAAACCCGCCCCTCTACACGGGCCACAAGTTCATGAGGCGGCCCTGAGAAGAGCAGTTTGCCTTCATTCAACACGTGCACTTCCGTACAATTCTCCGCCTCATCTAGGTAAGACGTGCTCCACACCACAGTTGTGTCCGACTCAGCTAGTTCACCTACCATCCGCCACAACTCACGTCGCGAGATTGGATCCACGCCTACGCTCGGCTCGTCCATAAACAAGATCCTGGGCCGCTTCAGCAAACAGCAGGCAAGCCCAAGCTTTTGTTTCATACCACCTGATAGGTTCTTAGCCAGCCGATCCCGAAATGGTTTTAACGACGTAAACTGCAGCAGCTTTTCAAACGACTCCTCACGCTCAGCACCAAACACCCCGCGCAGGTCCGCATATAGATTTAGATTTTCTTGAACCGTCAAATCCTCATACAGCCCAAATTTTTGGGGCATATAGCCAATCATATGGTGTATTTGGTCAGCGTTTTGATTATAATTGAGGCCGTCCAGAGTAACTTCACCCTCCGTGGGCGTTAACAACCCGGCCATAAGGCGCATGAGCGTAGTTTTGCCCGCACCATCGGGACCAACCAGCCCCGTAATCTGACCCGGCTTAATCGTGACCGTCACCTTGTTCAGCGCAGGAGGAACCCCAGGCAGGAAAACCTTAGTGAGATCCTTAATGCTTATCATGGGCTTGCCCCGTATCGATATCCACGGTAACAGGCATACCTTGCCGCAAATAGCGATCCTTATTGGAAATGGTTATGCGCAGACGGTACACCAGTTTCGTCCGTAAATCCGTGGTCTCCACGTTCTTAGGTGTAAATTCCGCCACCGGCGAGATGAACCCTATCTGACCCTCATAATATATATTTGGCCGACTATCGGTGGATATCTTGGCTTTCATCCCGGGAAAGATCTTACCCAAATCGGTTTCTGAAATATAAGCCCGCACCCAAACGGGATCATCTACCGCCATTACATAGATCGTATCTCCAGGATTAACAATCGTTCCCGGCTCGCGCACACGGGTCAGAATAGTGCCATCGGCCGGCGCCAGAACGTCAGTATCCATCATTTTAATTTCAGCATCCGCTAGACTCGCCTGAGCTGTATGCAGGGCAGCGATGGCCCTGTTCTTAACGGCAGAAGCATCATCAAAAGCCTGCTGAGAAGCAAACTTAGCGTTCAGCAATTCTTTCTTACGATCAAATATCAGCTGCGCATTTTTCAGGGCTTCAGTCTTGTCGTCGATATCTGCCTTAGCTGCCTTGAGCGTGTCAGCATAAGGCTTCTTGTCCAATATGCATAAAACGTCGCCCTTTTTGACGCGATCTCCTTCTTCATAATTCAGCTTCACAACGCGACCAAAGACGCGAAAGCCCAGGTTCACATCGCGAATGTCCACGTTGCCATATAAGATAAGATAATCGTCATGCTTATGTTTTTCTTCATAATAATAGAGATAACAGCCCAAACCGGCAGCAATCAGAATTGCAAGAATGATAAAACGTCTCAAAATGGCCCCCTACTTCTTTTTCTTTCAGTCTACCAGATTTTCAGATTTTCCAAAGGGGGCATTGAAAAAAAGTGGGGGTTTAACAGCTGAGCAGGAAATATAGAGAGATGGGGCCTACCTCTGAAACAGATAAATCCGTGTCCAGGCGGCCAAATATTTATGATACTCCTTGATCACCAGCCAAGAACGATGCAGAGCCGCATCCACGTATGACATATGCGCCATATCGGGATATACGGGATAAGGATTGATCTTTATATCCGGCGCGATGGCCTGGAATTCCAGTAAACTGCGCGGCATATGATAATGGGCGGTCACCAGCACCATGGTCTTGTAATTCTTCTTCTCCATCCAGGCCAGCACTTCCTGGGCATTCTCGTGGGTGTTCCGCGCCGTGTAGCCTAGCTCAAGATCGCATTGCCCAAAATCTCCACTTTTTTGGATCCGTCCCAAAATGTCATGACGAGACACATCGCGATTGACGCCAGAGATAAAGAAGTTACTACAACCCTTGGTGGACATCAAGTCGAGCCCCTCTTCTATCCGATTGCTACCGCCCGTAAGGACAACGATAGCCTCTGGCGATTGCGCCACATTTTGTTCATAGGAATTAATCTTCCACACGTACAAACCAATGCTTGCACACCAGACGCAAAATAAAACAGCTACTGTCCGACCTAAGATTATCATAAATTCAATTATCCACTATTCTGAACGCCGTTCAAGGGGATAATCCGATTCAGGTGGAAATTCAGGATGGAACTTATTGTTACCGATAACCCACCTAAGTGGTACTTTTTACTGCCAGTTGCGTGAAACTAGCTTCACAACTGACCAAAACAACATCGTTAGTCCATGCGGAGAATAACATCGATAATCTCGGCATTTTTGCGGAGATTAGGACACTACCCAGCTTCCGCGTATTCTTCTTCTTGCTCACTAAAACGTAAAACCCCGAGAACATATTCTTCATCATCGTGATTGAAAGGATTGCGAACAGTGGATTCCATCATGAACGGCCATTGACCGAAAAAGCGGGCATCCGTGTGCTCGGATTCGGGCAGTAATGTCACGATCATCTCAATGTGGCAGATTTCCTGCAAAAAGTCCCAAATGCCCGTATAGAACTGGTAACAAATGGATTCGAATGCCTCTGGTTCGTCATTTATAGGATGCTCAGAAGGCACATAGAAAAAGAGTTTAGTCGCCTCCCACGTCTGTTCATCATGCAACGCAACACCCGATTCAGCCAGTGAGTCATCAGAAAGCTTCGGCCCCAGCGTTGGCAACAGCCGCATACCACCAAGCACACCGAGATCGTGATGAACACAAACCACGTAACTGGCACTCTGGGTATCATAATTATCCAACCCAATCTCACCCCAAACCTTCGCCAGGCGGTTGAAATAATCTTGCATCAGCTCGCGATGCTGCTCGCGGTTATCAGGCGTCACGAAATAAAAAGTCATGGCTCTTATCCTATTTAGTCACGCACCCTAGCATAAAAAAATGCGATGTGCCAAAGGAATAAAAGGGGTTTTTTTGAGCGATAATAAGGATCATTCAGAAATGACAGGGGCACAGTTGAAAACAAGAACCTGCGGCATTTCGTCCATAACCAGCCGTGGCCCGAGGGGATCTATGACAAGCCTTTCAAAAATGCCTGGGTGCAGTTTGAGGGTATCTAAGAATAAGAAACCGCTAATCTCATAATCACTTGTTTGCAGGCTAGATTGATACCCCAGCCAGAATGCCACTGTAATTTTGGCGCCCACTTTTGTCATTTTATTTTGTCACACCTGGTTTAATTTCTTGACCTGTTCTTTGCTGCATGACATAACAGGCAAATATCTAGTTAATGTATTTAATTGAAATGGAGAAATTATGTTTAAGAATTACATTGCATCCGCCAGCCTCATTATTGGAATGAGCCTTGCAAACAGCGCTTTCGCAAGTACAAATAGCGACACGTTCAAGCCAGAAATATTTGCAGCCGTTGAGAAAAGCTCAGTTTTACTTCCCGCTCAAACCCAAGAATCAGCTATCCGCTCTTTTGAAGGTTTAGACCCAATACAGACCATGCAACAATTGGCTAAAACCCAAAGCTGTTATCTTAAAGAATGTTTTATCAAGCGTGAAGAAGTGCGCAAAGCCTATCGTACATTTTTTATGGACGAGGGATGTCTTCAACAATATCTTGCAGGTCACCTGCCAGAGGAACTACCCAGCCTTCTGAAGACAATTTCAATGCCCGATTACGTGGAAGCCACAACCCTGGCAGTAAAAGGTCGAACGACATACGATGAAGCTTTAAAGCAACTCATAGGAACTCATAAAAGCCTCATTATATCTCTAATAATCAATGAAAAATCCACGTATGCTTACGTTCAAAAGTGGGACAAGAACGATGAATCATACAGTGAAAAGCCTTGTCTCCCAAAGGTATGGGGGCTCAAAGAGTTACCAGTAAGTCTATTTCCTGATAGTTATAGCAACCACTATCTTAACGAAGTAGCCTCTTTCGACGAATCCACTAGACATTTAGCTGTATTATTGCGTGCGGATGAAACCATTTACCACTCTGGTTATAAGTTTGTTTGCGAATTAGGCCACGACGGAAAAGAAACGGATGCTGCACTATCTGGCCTACCCGTTTTTATATGGCTCTGGAGTCTTGTTACGCAACGTCAAACCCATAATTATTCTGATTATCAATTCTTGGGAATAGAAACTCAGTTGAGTATTGCAAAACGCACTTGGCAACTACCATTGCACAAAATAAGCTACTGGCTGTACCATAACATTTCCCTGGCACCTACGGATGTCAACAAACAGTCACCACTGAGCATCAATCCTGACTTTTTCAAGAAGCACCCAAGTGTACCTTTTACACCCCATACATTCGTGGACATGGTCGTCAAACTAACCAAGCAAACGCAGCTAGGCGAAAAAGCAGACGCAGCAGATATATTCTGGCTTGCATGTGTCTCGTTGCAATTGAAGGATAGTTTCATAATGTCACAAGGCCCCCATGTAACCGGCAAACCAAAGCCACATTTCATTGGTTATATGAAAGTCTTATATCAAATGTTCGATTCCATAGCAGCAACATACAATAGTAAACCCCTGGCGGAGGAAGTCTGCAAGGAAGCTGGTGTTATCGCTGGCAATCTGGCCCCTCTACTCCCTCTCATGGAAGACATGGAGGGAGTACTCATCGGCAACCCCGAGTTTGTAACCAG
>Ga0182030_10010060_pt1 | contig 19296 bp, 13 predicted proteins | sample 812S3MmetaG_FD_121299 | JGI IMG/M metagenome (GOLD analysis project Ga0182030, IMG submission 121299) | Permafrost microbial communities from Stordalen Mire, Sweden - 812S3M metaG (Illumina Assembly) | ecosystem: Environmental > Terrestrial > Soil > Wetlands > Permafrost | place: Sweden... | reverse complement strand
GTGACGTTCAACGTGGGCCGCGTGGCGCAGGTGATGGCGACGTCGTTGCTGCTCACGCAGGCATTGCCGGGGGGAGTGCCGGCGGCGGGGGCGTCGGTGCAGCGGGTGATCGCTTTTGTGGACCGCGAGGGCGGGTCGTTTCTACAACAGTGGTCGGGGTTATTCGTGGCGGAAGACGAGTCGGGCGGACGGGTGTGTTTCTTCTATCCGATTTTGAGTCCGTGCACGGTGAAACCGGAGTGGGTACGGGAGAGTCTGGTCACGATTCAAAAACCGATCGGAGAGTTGGTGTTACAGGCGTCATTTGTGGCACTGCCAACTCTGGATGGGAATGATGGAGCGGTAGTGCTCTGTTACCGGAGCTATTTTCCGGCGAGTGGAGCGACGGTTTATTAGGGTCCAAGATCTTTAACCACAGAGGGCGCAGAGGGGCACGGGGAACGGCGACAAGCCATGAAGTTACTGATTGATAACCTCGACGGAATCGGGCCGCGGGACTATACGGCGTTTGTGGATGCGGGTAAGAGTCCGATTCTGGTGCGCAAACTGAACAGCCCCGCCGAATTGAAATTCGGCCTGATGGCTGGTGAGGAGAGTTTGGCAGTGCCGGTCATCGGCGGTCGCGTTACGCTGACCTTGAACGACGGGAATGATCTGTTCACGGGTTACATTGTTGAGACTCCGACATATCAGTATCTGGGCTGGGCAGATCGCGGGTTAGTGTACCGGCACGAGATCGTCGCGCTTAGTGACGTGATGCTGATGGATCAGAAGGCACCTCCCCCGCATCCCCCGTTTGTGGAACGGAACGCTGGCGACGCGTTCCGGCAGTTGACGGCGGAGGCGTTGCCGAGATGGTTCGACGTCAGCGGCGTTGAAGCGGGGGACACGATTCCGTACTACAGCGTCAATCCGGCGAAAAAGTGGACGGCATCGGCGGCGGAAATTGCTCTGTCGGGACGGTGCTCGTACCGGGACGACAACAAAAGGTTATTCTTTGCGCCACTCGGGGCTAACACATACGCGCTCGCGGAGGATACAGCTGCGTTTTCTCCGGGCGATCTGCAATTGCAAAGCGTGAACCGTCTGGTCAATGACTTGACGATTCTGGGGCCATTGGAACCAGGCGCCCATGTAAAAGATTATTTTTGTGGCGACGGGTATACGACTTATTTCTATCTGTCAGAGAAGCCGTTCACGCGCAGCAGTCAGGTTGCTTTGTATAACCGCGTAATCCTTGATGAGATTTATACGGCACTGGATCCGACGCATTGGGCCGTTACCGATCCGCTGGGAGTGATTACTGCCAGCAACGGACACTTGAACCTTGCGGGAGGAACAGAGGGCGATGGGCAAACGCTCCTGGAGTTCATTGAAAAGGTCGAGTTAGGCGGCGCCACGGTGCTGGAGCACGGAGACGTTGTCTTCAATGCGGCATCGAATGGAGTGATCGGCGGACTCTATGCTGGGACCGTTTCGATTGCGGGCTGTCTGGCGGGTTTTCGCATAACGCCTTCTGGCGGCAACTGCAACATACAAGCGCTGGTTGGAGGCTCTGTCACGGGGACGGCACTTGCCACAACGCCGGGGCACCATTACGTATTCACGACGCGGTTGTATCCGACAGAAACGTACCGAATGCAGCAGGTGTTTCATTCTTCGCTGTACCCGTCCGGATCTCCGCGGGGGGGCGGGGCCGTCGCCGGCGATGTACGAATTGTGCTGGCGGTGCACGATATCGATCCGATGAATCCGGCGACGCAGATCGCACCGGCCACCGTTTTGTATGACGACGTCATTACGAATACGCCGGGATTTTGTAACTACGCGCTCATCAATGCCGGCGCCATGCAGTGTTCGCTTGCCTTCACCTATATATGGCTGCCAATCGACGCACTGGTGCGTAGCGCGTTGCCCGGGGAAAACACGACGACGGTGTTGATGGGGTCGCTGCTGGATGGGGCTGAGTGCCAGGTTTCGACCGAGTCGGAACTGAAATTCTATCCAGAGTACGTCCCGGCGGCGAACGAGTTGATCGAGGTGAGCTATCGCGGCCAAGGCCACGCAATGGCGCGAGTAACTAACTCGGAGAGCATTGCGGCTCATAAACGCGGCGGCGATGACGGCGTGCGCGGGAGTGTGCGGGAGATTGGGCTCCCGGCCCCACGCACCGATGCAGATTGCGAAATTGCGGCGCTGGCACTGCTGGATGACGCCGGGCAGGGATGGCGCGGGGAGTACCAAGCGTGGAGCCAGTTTCTGCCGGGCGGGGCGGCGGACATTTTTCCGGGAGATGGGCTGGCGGTCAATGTTCCATCGCGCATGGCGTCGTTTTTGGCAATCGTGCGCGAAGTGGATGTGGAGATCGCCGACATTGCCGGTGAGAACAGCCGCTACACTTTGCGGTTTGTGGATGCGGGAGATCCTTCTTTGGATTTTGCCTTTGTGACGGCCCTGATGAAGCAGACCGAGGTACTCACGCCGATCGATGTGAGTATGGCGGGAAATGTTTACCTTGCGGATCTCACCGAAGCGGAGGCTACGGTGGTGGGCTCGACGACGGTGACGGTGGACGTGGGATTCACTCCTGTGGCGGGCGGCGGCATCGAAGTGCGGTACTCAGACGAGGGATGGGGAGCCGATTACAACGGCAACCTGGTGGGACGGTTCACGAGCAGCAGCTTTACGCTCACGCGGTATGCGCGAGCACAAGACTATTTTCTAAGAAGCTACGACGGCAGCGTGCCGCCGAAGTATTCGCGGTATTCGACGAAGCTGCATGTCGACTATCCGCTATAAAAAAGTAGTTTGACTGGGCGTCAAGCGGCTAGCCGACTTCTTCACTCCAGTTTTCCAGAGTCTTCTTCACGACGACCATGAACTGGTCGGCCAGGGCGCCATCGATAATGCGATGGTCGTAGCCCAGCGTAAGGTGAACGACGGAACGAATGGCGATGGAATCTGAGCCGTCCTTGTCGGTGATTACCATCGGTTGTTTGGCGATACCGCCGACGCCCATGATGGCCGCGTTCGGCTGATTGATGATGGGCAATCCGAACACGGCGCCAAACTGGCCGGGATTGGTGATGGTGAAGGTGGCACCTTCGACGTCCGCCGGCATCAGCTTCTTGGTACGCGCGCGCTCGCCGAGGTCGGTGATGCCGCGTTGCAATCCAAGGAAGTTGAGTTCGTCGGCATTCTTGAGAACAGGGACGATCAATCCCCAATCGAGCGCGACGGCGATGCCCGCATTGACGTGCTTGTGATAGCGGACGCTGTCGCCTTCGAGCGAGCCGTTGACGATCGGATATTGCTGCAGCGCGATGATGGCGGCGCGTACGAAGAACGGCATGAAGGTGAGCCGCGCGCCGTAACGCTGCTCGAAACCGCTCTTGAGCTGATTGCGCAAATTGACGATGCGAGTCATGTCGACTTCGAACATGCAGTGGACGTGAGCGCTGGTGCGGCGCGATTCAATCATGCGCTGCGCGATGATCTTGCGCATCTGGGACATGGGCACGAGTTCGCCGGGAATGACGGCGGGCGCAGGAACCGACGCTTGGCGCGGAGCGGGGGGCGCGACTGGAGCGGCGGTGCGGCGCTCGACGAAATCGAGGACGTCCTGCTTGGTAACCCGGCCGCCGGTTCCGGTGCCACTTATCTTTGCCAGCTCCACATTGTGCTCGCGGGCAAGTTTGCGGACCAGCGGAGAAGAGCGGACGTCGGAATCTTCTTCATCCTCCGGAGTGTCGGCAGCGGGCGCGGGCGCCGGCGGAGCCGGAACTTCTTTCTTAGCGGATGCCGGAGCGGCAGGGGCGGGCGCAGCGGCCTTGGTGGGCGCGGGAGCGGAAGCGCCATTGCCTTCGCCAATCACACCGACGACGGTGTTGACCTGCACCGTGTTGCCTTCGGAAACCTTGATCTCCTGAAGGATTCCGCTGGCGGGGGCGGGGATTTCAGCGTCGACCTTGTCGGTGGAAATCTCGAACAGGGGTTCGTCGCGTTGGACCTTGTCACCCGGCTTTTTCAGCCACTTGGTGATGGTTCCCTCGAAAATTGATTCGCCCATCTGGGGCATGACCACGTCAGTCGGCATAGTTCCCTTTCCATGAAACCCGCGAAGTTTGCGGGGGAAGAGCAAACAAACATTATAGCGAAGGCGAGAAAGACAGCGCCTCGCGCCTCGCGAGGGCATGGGCTTCAGGCTTCCGGCAGGACGCAATCTCGCCCTTACGCAGCCCCTTACCCGAGGGCAGTGCCGGAATCACCTCGCATTGACGGAGCAAAGAGCGATGAAGAACTTGTTGGCAATCGTACTATTTTGCCTTCCTGCCTTCGGGCAAGCGGCTTACTCGGGTTCTGCACTGTACCAATCGGCGGCCACATACGGCGCAGCGGTTTGCGGACCCCCGACTTATTCTTGTCTCAACATAAGCACTGCCGCGGTGCCGCTCCCAGCGCAGATTCCAGTCTGGGGAACGACGAATACTCCCGCGAACAACACGAACTGCACGTCCAGTAACCCGTATGTGTTTCAGCAGTGTGGGAACCTGGTTGGCGCGGGCATTGTGCAAACGCCTTCAGACTTCGGGATGCCGATCGTCCGCTGCACGGATGCGAACACGTTGGGGTATGCTTCGTTCTGGGGAACAAGAGACAACGGAGAGCCGAACATCTTCGCCTCCGACGATTCTTGGATAAGCCTCAAGTACGGCAACGGCGACTATATCCTGTCCTTCAATGGCAACTCGTGCGCCTACACCGGGATCAGCTATGGCGATCAACCGGTGCAAGCCAGCCACACGAATCCCAATGTGGCCTACATTCTCGAAGGAGTGGACAATTCACAACTCTACCAGGACACTTATACGAAGACAGGCGGATTCGGCGGGACGTGGACAGTCGCGAGCCACGCGGAGTTATTCGACTTCATCAATTCTTATAACTCCAGCACATCAATTTACAACTGTCTGCAGAATTCCTACAACGGCTATCCCGGATGGATCGCAAGCGGCTCAAATTGGACGGGAGTGTTTACGACCTCGCAAGACGACACCTTGTTTGTGGAGTCGTTCGGGAACAATAACATCTCCAATTCCGTCGGAGTCTATCTCGCCGTCTGGAAACCTTCCTATGGCTTGAACGGCGGCTGCGACATCTGGAACACTGTAACCGGCACACTTTGGAAGCACGACGGGTCATGCAACATCACTACCCCCTGCCCGATGACTTACCAGAGTTACCCGACTACTCCGGCGTTTTCAGTCACGCCTGGGAATGCTTCGGGCGGAACGACGGTTTATGCGGGCACCACGGGCGGCAACAGCAACGCGTATGTCAACTACAGCTTCGCGGTGACAGGATGCTCGATCTCCGCCGACAACGGAACCTTCACGGCGTCGGCCTCGGCGGCCGGATCGGTGACGTTAAGTAACTCCGCGGGCGTGAGCGGCGCGACTGGATGCAGCGCCCTAGGCACACAGGTGGGACCGGACATGTTCAAGCAGCACGAGGCGTTTGCTTCGGCGGGAGACTCGTATATCCTGACCGACGCGTCGGCCCAAAACTACATGCTCAATGGCGTGTACTCCGAGGGGCCGTGGGTGTGGGTGGAAGGCACGACCACCATCGCCGGAAAATGCGGACTGTACCCGACAACTTACTGCACTGGGCACTTTGGGGAAGGCTACAGTGGCCTCGCGGTCGGTCAGAAATGGCACGCTCCATTCACGTCTCTCAACAGTGCCGCGAACATCTTTGCGGCTGGCATCGACATCTGCGACGACGACCACTTCTCCTGGAACCATGTGGACACTACCACCCAGGCCGACGATTACCCGGTAATGATTAGCTGGCAGGACGTCGGTGGAACTTACAGCTTACTGGGCGGATCGACTCCTCCGTGTCCTTACTACGACGAGATCGACCTCACACAGACGAGCGGGACGCTTCCTGGGACTACCTGGCGTGCGGCACACAATTTCAACAGCGGCTGGTCCTGGAATTTTGAAGTGCAAAATGCAATTACTCTCGAGTCCTATACGGGGAAATACGCTGTATGGGTTACGGACGGCGAGGGCCAGTTCGGATCGACTAGCGGCACGACGTCCTGCAATGTGGGGGGACCGGACTGGCAGAGGTCCGACAACACTGATTTCACAGCTTACCCGGGTTCCGGGCCAGGCATATTCAGCAATTACATCATGCCGCAAAACGGTGGAAACAGCGGCAATTTTATCTATCAAGTGCAATCGTGTTCAGGCACCCCCTGCGCGACTGGCCCAACGGAACCAACCTTTCCGCAAGGCGCATCGGCGACCGTCACCGAAACACCTCCCGGGAACATTACCTGGGTCAATACCAACAACGTATCGAACTGCCGCTCCGACATTCTTATTGTAAAACTCTACGACAACTAGGAGAGTTGAGCTGCTTTGGGACGCCGGCCCTCAGCCGCGTATTTGGCGGGGATCGAGTGGCACGGCCAAGGCCGTGCCCTAACCAAGGCTACCCGGGAACGAACATAATCAGAGATTCCAACGGCCAGAACCCCATGAAAATCTCAGAGCATTTCACATTGGAGGAATTGTCTTTCTCCGAGACGGCGGCGCGGCTTGGACTGGACAACACTCCAACCGCGAGTGTCGTTAAGAATCTGGTTTTGGTGGCGGCGGTCATGGAGAGAGTTAGAACGTTGCTCGGGAGCAAGCCCATCGTCGTGCACAGCGGCTACCGCGCCCCGGACGTCAATAAGGTGGTCGGCGGAGTGGCGACGAGCGCTCACTGTTTCGGACGGGCTTGTGACTTTGTTTGTTCCGCGTTTGGCACGCCAGCGGAAGTGGCGCTGGCTATCTTGAAGTCCGATATTGAGTACGACCAACTAATCCTCGAGTACGGATGGGTTCACGTTGGACTGGCACTGGAGGGATTGCCATCCCGACGGGAGGCTCTGACGAAGCGTTCGTCGAGGGCCGCGTATGAGGCCGGCATCAGGACCTGACCGATTCGTTTTCATCACCACGAGCGACATAGGTGTAACGCCTTAATAAGGAGATACTATTTTGAAAAAATACGCTGCTTATCTACCCACCGTTGTGCTGCTGCTTACCACGCTCGCGAGCACTGCCACGCCAGCGATTGCCGCATTTTGGATGAACCATGCCGCCGCCGCGGCGATCTTTGCTCCGCTGGCCGTCGTTGTGGCGCATTGGCTGCCTTCGCCGTATACCGGCGTCAACTCGAATAACTGAGCGGTTGAATGGACCGCGAAACCATGATGATGCTGACGCAGATCGCTCCCACTTTCTGGAACAACTACGGCGCGGCCACGATTGCGTTCGTCGGCTTCCTAATCAATGGCGTCTTGGCCTTTGGGGCAGCGCAGAAACTGGCCGGCCAGCGCGAGGAACAGAGAATCGCGGATCAGACGTGGAAAAAGGAACACACGGCGCAGGCCAATGTACGCGATATTGCGATCGCCGCGCTGCAGGCCATGGGAAACAGCAATGAGGCCACGGTAAAAGGCATTCAGGGGCAACTGCTGCTCATCCAGACGGAACTGCAGGAACTCCGCAATCGGGCCGCCTGCGGCACCTGCGCGCCCTCGCCGCGAAGGTAAGTAACTCAATTCTGAAAAATCAAAAGGAGAACCATGTTATGAGGAAAGTTCTTGTCGTTGTCCTGTCTCTTGCCATGTTTTCGACTGCATGTTCGACCGCTTGGGTTTCGACGCTCGATTCCATCTTGTCCGCGGCGGCGCCGGCATTGATCGACATTCTGCAAATCGTCGCCGTGGCCAACGGCCAACCGGTGAACGGCAACCTTGCCGCGAAGATTGGCGCGGACGCGACGGTCATTAAGACGCTGGCCGCCGATTTCGCCAAGGCCTCGTCGGGATCCGCGCCGGGCGTTTGCCAGCAGTTGCAGGCGGCGGTAAGCACATATCAAGCCGATCAGCAGCTGGTGCTTCAGGTGGCGCAGGTCAGCGATGCGAACACGCAGACGAAAATTACCCTGCTTACGGATTTGGTGGCAGGGACGGTGAATGCAATCACAGCGGTGATTCCATCGTGCCAGAACGCGGCTGCGATCCGAAGCGTGAAGATCGCGGCGCCTTACAGCGTCTCCACTTTTGCGGCTCATTACAACAGCATTCTAGTGGCCCCAACGGGCAACGCGGCTGTCGACGCGGCAACCCAGAAACTGAGACTCCACCAACACTCCGAGTTTGTGCGCGCGGTGACGTTCGGACGGCTGCAGTGACGAACCGCAAGTTCGGCGCGCTGCGTGACGTTCACGATGTGCGGGATCGGATGTACCGGGCTTCACCGCGCGCGGAGCCGGTCCCGCAACAGGTGGATCTACGGGAGTTCGGCGGACCGATCAAGGACCAGGGCGAGGAAGGCAGTTGCACCGGACATGCTTTCTCGTCAGCGCGCGAGTGGATGGCGCGGAAGTACGAGAAGACATCGCCGATCCTGAGCCCACAGTTCCTCTATGTCGAGGAACTAATTGCGGATGGTTCGTTTCCCAAAGATGAAGGCGCGATGCCGCGCACCGGTTGCCAGGTGCTCACCGCGAAAGGCTGCTGCGAAACGTCGCTCTATCCTTACGTCGCTGGCAAGTTCACGGCCCCGACCGCGGAGCAGGCGCAGAACGCGTTCAAGTACAAGACGGGTGCCTATCATCGGATTGGAACCTTGTCGGACTTTCTACGTTGCCTGGCCGATGCAGCGCCGTGGCCGGTTACAGTGGGATTCACGGTCTACGAGTCATTCATGTCGCAACAGGTAACGGACACCGGCATTATGCCGATTCCGAAACCGGGGGAAGAGCAACAGGGCGGACACGAAGTACTCTGTCTCGGCTATGACTTATCGAACCAACTGGCGCTTATCCAGAATAGCTGGGGCGACGCGTGGGGGCAGCGAGGCTATTTCTGGATGCCGTTTGGCGTGATTACGGCGCCGGATACTGATCTTTGGATGGTGCACACGGGAGGGCCGTGGAAGTAAAGGTGTAACACTATGCAGTGCGCGGCGATTCCGGCAGCATGTATGTTCTTGCCCTATTATTCATCGGTCCCGAATCTCTTGGCGGGCTCTAACATCTAAAGAGCTAAATCAACTGCGAGAGGATCGATGACACAAATAGTGGATGCCGCCGCGCACTCAACCAAAATTTCCAGCGATGCCCTAGACCAGCTGTTCCGCCAAGCCCGTACGCATTCCGCGTGGCTGCCCACGCGCGTCCCCGTCGAAACGCTGCGCGAGGTGTATGAGCTGGCGCGGCTGGGTCCGACGAGCGCGAACTCTACTCCCGCACGTTTCCTGTTTCTTGAAAGCAAAGCGGCGAAGGAGCGGCTTCTGCCTGCTCTCGCACCGAGCAATGTCGAAAAAACAAAGGCGGCGCCAGTCACCGTGATTGTCGCCTGGGACACCGAGTTTCACGAGAAGTTGCCCAAGTTGTTTCCACACGCCGACATGCGCTCTTATTTCGTAGGGAACCAGCCGTTGATCGACGAATCGGCCTTGCGCAATAGTTCGCTGCAGGGGGGCTACTTCATACTCGCCGCTCGAGCCGTGGGGCTTGATTGCGGCCCCATGTCCGGCTTCGACGCGGCGAAAGTGAACGCTGAATTTTTCCCTGACGGCAAATGGAAAGTCAACTTCCTCTGCAATCTCGGCTACGGCGACGGCGGCAAGCTGTTTCCGCGCAACCCGCGGCTTGAGTTTGACGAGGCGTGCCGGGTGCTGTGACGGAGACGCGGCAAGCCGCGTCTCTACAGCAACGTCAAGACTCGAAAATCTAAGATCCCGATTTCTTCTCGATCTTTTTCTCGATCTTGGCCCAGGCGTCTTTCAGCGCCACGGTGCGGTTGAATACGAGATGTCCGGGCTTGGAATCCGGGTCTACGCAAAAATACCCGAGGCGTTCGAACTGATAGCGGCCTTCGATTGGCGCATTTGCCAGCGAGGGCTCCAACTTGGCTTGCGCGATTATTTCCAGCGAGTTCGGATTCAAATTTGCTGTGAACTCCTGGCCTTCTTCAACCTGATTTGGATCTTCCTTGGTGAAGAGCTTGTCGTAGATGCGCACCTCAGCGTCGATGGCGTGCGCGGCTGACACCCAGTGGATGGTCGACTTCACCTTGCGTCCATCCGGAGCATTGCCGCCGCGCGTGGCCGGGTCGTACGTGCAGTGCACCTCGACCACTTCTCCCCTGTCGTTTTTCACCACCGTCTTCGCGGTAATGAAGTAGCCATAGCGCAGCCGCACCTCGCGTCCGAGCGACAGGCGGTAATACTTCTTGGGCGGATCTTCGCGGAAATCGTCCTGCTCGATGTAGAGCACTTTGGAGAATGGCACTTTGCGCTTCCCGGCGCTTTCGTCCTCGGGATTATTGACCGCATCGACTTCGTCAACCTGACCTTCCGGGTAGTTCTCGATCACAACCTTCAATGGCCGCAGCACAGCCATCACACGCGGCGCGCGCTTGTTCAGGTCTTCGCGAACGAAGTGTTCTAGCATGGCAAATTCCAGCGTGCCATTCGTCTTGGAAACTCCGATAGCCGCGCAGAAATGGCGGATCGCCTCCGGCGTATAGCCGCGCCGCCGGATGCCAGACAGCGTCGGCATGCGCGGATCGTCCCAACCGGTGACGTGTTTTTCCTGCACCAGGGTGAGCAGTTTGCGCTTGCTGAGCAGCGTGTAAGTCAGGCTGAGGCGGTCAAACTCCATTTGTTGCGACGGAAAAATTCCAAGCTGCTGGATAAACCAGTTGTAGAGCGGGCGATGATCCTCGAATTCGAGTGTGCAGACGGAGTGGGTCACGTGCTCGATGGAATCGGACTGTCCGTGCGCGTAGTCGTACATAGGATAGATGCACCACTTGCCGCCGGTGCGGTTATGCTCGGCGTGCAGAATGCGATACATGACCGGATCGCGCATATTAAGGTTCGGCGACGCCATGTCGATTTTGGCGCGCAACACGCGCGATCCGTCGGGAAACTCGCCTTTGTGCATGCGCTCAAAAAGGTCGAGGTTCTCCTTCACCTCGCGGTTGCGATGGGGACTTTCTTTCCCGGGCTCGGTGAGTGTGCCGCGATACTGGCGAATTTCTTCCGCGCTTAGGTCATCAACGTACGCTTTGCCTTCGTTGATGAGCTTGATCGCCCACTCGTAGAGTTGATGGAAGTAGTCGGAAGCATAGTAGAGGCCGTCCCACTCGAAGCCCAGCCAGTGGACATCTTTCATGATCGAGTCAACGTACTCCTGCTCTTCCTTCTCGGGGTTGGTATCGTCGAAGCGCAGGTTGGTTTTGCCGCCGAACTCATCGGCTAATCCGAAGTTTAGGCAGATGGATTTGGCGTGGCCGATGTGCAGGTAGCCGTTGGGCTCGGGAGGAAAGCGGGTTTGGATGACGGCGTCGCCGTACTTTTTGGTTTTGATGTCTTCGATGACCTGGTCGCGGACAAAGTTCGAGGGGCGAGGCTCGGAAGGCGAGTTCGTGGCGGCCTCAATACTGGATAAATTTGCGTCAGTCATGACTCTTTATATTATAGGGAAGAGTGGTTTCGCGGCGGAGCGGCGGGACGATCCACGATACGGGATGATCCATAATAACTGTCCACGGACGTCTTGATCGCCGACAGCGCGGTGGCCGGGCGGGGACGCCCGGCGCTCCATGAGCTGAGATCAACGTGATAATCTGCGTCGAGAGGCCTGCGGCTTCAATCTCTCATGGCGAATTGCGTTCAATGCGGCCGTCAGCTTCCAGCCCTCACCTTTGGCAGGAAGATTTGCCAGTGGTGCGTGCAGCATGAAGCTGCGCAGCGCGGCGAAGATATCCCCGTTCAGCGAGTCGAGCCGGCGCCCTGGTTGCGTTCGCAATCCAGTTCGATGATGGTCACTCAGGCCATTTTCGGCATCAATGTTGCGGTGTTCGTCGCCATGATGCTGGCTGTGCAAAATGTGCCAGTGTTCGGCGATCCTGCGTGGCAGCAACTCTCCGTGCGCTTGGGCGCCAATTACGGGCCGTATACGCTCAGTGGCCAGTGGTGGCGGCTGTTGGCTTGTGTTTTCATTCACGGCGGCTTGCTACACATCGCGTTTAACATGTGGTGCCTGTGGAACCTTGGCCGGCTAGCGGAATCGGTCTATGGACACCGGACATTTGCCATGGTGTACCTGATCACTGGTTTGTCGGCCAGCCTGATGAGCGTAGCCTGGCATTTTCCGATTCCTGTCTCCAGCGTCGGCGCTTCCGGGGCGATTTTTGGGGTTGCAGGGGCTCTGGTCGCATCGTTTTATCTGGGCGAGTTTTCCATGCCGCGCGCCGCAATGACCGGGATGCTGCGCAGCGTGGCCACATTTGTCGCATACAACCTCTTTTTTGGAGCGGTGATGGCTGGCATCGATAACGCGGCGCATGTCGGCGGCTTGCTCATGGGACTGTTACTGGGCGCGCTCATCGCGAAGGTCGCTCCGGGACATGACGACTTTTTGCGCCGCATCGCGGTGCTGCTGGTTGGAGCTGTGCTCGTGGCCGGTGGCGTAATGTGGCTGCAGCGCTCGCGCTCTTATATGCTTCATGGACAAAATGGGGTGGGACTTCTCGAAGAGGGAAAGACGGACGAAGGTATTGCGGAGTTGCAGAAGTCGGTTAGGATGCGGCCTGGGTTCGCTCCTGCCCATGCGGCGCTAGCGCGCGCCTACATCGCGAAGAAAGACTTCGACAATGCCACCGCGGAAATGACGCGCGTGATCGCGCTAAATCCGCGGAGTGAAGAAGCGTATTACCAACTCGGGCTGATTTATCTCGAACAGAAGTTGCCCGCCAAAGCCCAAGACGCTTTTGCTCAATTGTTGAAAATCGATCCCAGCAGCTCCGATGGCCATGCCGGATTGGCGGACGCTCTCGCTGATCAGCATCGCGACCCCGAAGCGCTCGCGGAGTACAAACGAGTAGCGGCACTCGACTCCGGCTATCAGGGGGTGTACCACAACATGGGAGTCATGCAGGCCCGACTCAAGCTCTACGATGACGCCATCGCATCATTGCTGAAGCAGCAGCAATCCGGCGACGATCCCGACAACGAAAATCTGCTCGCCTCCGTCTATGAAGCCAAGGGAATGAAGAAGGAAGCCGCGGATGCCCGGCAGAAAGAGCAGCAGTTCCGGGCTTCTCACTAGGACTGCCCGCGCTGCACTACTGCAGCTTTTCGACCGCCTGTCCGATTCTCTTCACGGTGGTTTCACGCCCCAGCACTTCCAACGTCTCGAATAACGGCGGGGCATTCTTGCGTCCGCAGACAGCGACTCGGATCGGTTGGAACATCTGTCCGGCCTTTACGCCCATCTGCTGGGCGGCGGCGCGGAGGGTTTGATCCAAGGGGTCGTGTTTGAATTCAGTTTTCGCCAGGACCTCTTGAGCGCGAGTCAGAACTTTGAGCGCCATGGCGGCATCGCCCTTCTGCGGGATAAGTTCGGCTGGGTCGTAGGGCGGGAGTTGGTCGACGAAGAAAAAGTCGGCAGCGGTGAGAACGTCGCGCAGAAGCTTGATGCGCTCGCGGATGAGCGGGGTGATGGCGTGCATCTTTTCTGGCGTGATTGCGATTCCGGCCGAGTGGACAACGGGGAGCAGGCGGGCGCTGAGATCGTCAATCGAAAGCCCGCGGATGTGTTCGGCGTTCAGCCAGACGGCTTTGGGATCGAACGTTTCGTCGGGCGTCGCGGCCGGCTCCTTGAAATTAATGACCGCATTGGCGCGATTGATGCCTTCGAGGGAAAACGCATCGGTCAGTTCCTGGCGGGTCATGTTCTCGCGATCGTCTTTTGGCGACCATCCCAGCAGACATAGAAAGTTGATAAAGGCTTCGGGAAGGAATCCAGCGTCGCGATAAGTGGTGACGCTGACCACGGGACCGTGGCGGCGCTTGGAGAGCTTCGATCCGTCGGGCGCGACAAGCAGCGGAAGATGCGCGAACTGCGGCGGTTGGGCGCCGGCGCCTTCGAAGATGAGCACGTGCTTGTAGGTGTTTGAGAGATGGTCCTGGCCGCGGATGATGTGGCTGATGCGAAGGTCAATGTCGTCGGCACACGAGGCGAGGTGATAAGTGGGCATGCCGTCGGACCGTAGAAGCGCGAAGTCTTCGATGTCATCGGCGGACTTGATTTGCTCGCCGTAGACCGCGTCATTGAATCGGACTGGTTCACCGGCGCCACGGGGAACGCGGAAGCGGAGCGCGAAGGATTCTCCGGCCGAGGCTCGGCGGTCGCTCTCGGCGCGGGAAAGTTCGCGCATGCCGGGGTTGAAAAGCCAGGTCTGATTGGCGCCGGACTTTTCGCTCTCGCCAGTGTGGGCGGGCGTGAAATCGCGGTACGCCAGTCCCTTCTGAAAGATGGCGTCGGCGATCTGGCGATGCAGAGCCAGGCGTTCGGATTGTTTGTATTCCTCGTCCCAACCGAGGCCAAGCCAGCTCAGACCGTCGAAGATGGAGTTGACGGAGGCGTCGGTATTGCGCTCGACGTCGGTGTCATCCAGGCGGAGGACCATGGCTCCTCCGTTGTGGCGGGCGTAGAGCCAGTTAAAAATGAAGGTGCGGGCACTGCCGACGTGCAGAAAGCCTGTGGGAGACGGTGCAAATCGAACGCGAAACATAACTTTTGAGTATAGCGGGATTAAGCTCTTGGCTCTAGCAGCTGTGCCTGGTAAAGACGGGGAATCAGGCCGGTTACCAACAGGTTACGAAGGTAACTTCTCGGTAGAAAATGGCTATGGCGGCGCCGCATCTCATAAGAAGATACTTGAAACCCGTGCCCAGTGCGGAACCTGCCAGAAGACAGCTGTTGTTTCGATCTGTCTGGTGTGACAGGATTAGGCTACGCGAGTTCCATCCGGGCCCACAATTACGCGTTACGAGGAAATGTTGATCGATGCATAGCGCTGCCACAGGGCTGGTGCTGATTCCGGGGGCCGTGGCCCTGCTGGTCTTCCTCGTCTTCTCGTACCTGTACGAGCAGAACCGTCACAGCTATTTTCGCGCGTGGCAACTGGCTTGGGCAGCCTACACGCTGCACTATGCGCTAAAGGCAGGGGAGTATTTTCAGGGCCCTTCCGCGGTATTGTTTTTTCTGAGTTCGCTGCTGCTGGTGGCGATGGCGATCTGCATCTTCGTCTCGACCCGCCTGATGAAGGAACCATTCCAGCTGAAGTGGTACGACGTTGCGTTGACGGCGGCCGGAGTTCTATTGACGTATGTCAGCTTGCGGGCGCAAATGGCGAGCGGAGTGTTCAGCGAGAAGGCGACTCCAGTGCCTATCTATCTGCGGCTGGAGGTGGGGCTGGCGGCGATGCTGTTCTACTGTTCGTTCCATTTTTACCGCTACGCCTTTCGCCGGAATTCCGTCGCCTTCCGCACCCTCGCGTTTGCCCTGGCGCTATGGGCGGCTCTGATGTACGCGGGCCAGCTCCACCAACCATTTCTCGACATTGTCGGGCAACTAGGAGGTTTCCTGGGCCCGATCCCGCAGATGCTGCTGGCCATCGCCATGGTGATGGTGCTGTTCGAAAACGAGCGCAATGCAGTCCAGGAGAACGCGTTGGCGTTCTCGACCCTGGGCGTCGATCCGCGCCGGCTGTTCTCCGCATCGGACCTGGTCCCCAGCTTGCAGACCTTTGTGGACAGGTTAGTGGCGCCTCTGCCTTCGCGCCGCGCTGTCTTTTTTGTTACGCAGCAGTGGCGCGGCACCGTGCCCTCGGTACAAAAAGGCTTTTCAGCGGATTTTCTGGAAAAGTTGCAAAAGACGCACGCGGGCGATTACATCGCCGAGCTTGCCTACCGGCGTGGTGGAGTGGTGACCTTCCGGAATCTCGCGGACCTCGAAGAGCCTTTGCCAGCGCTGTCGGAAGGAAAGTTTGAGATCTGCAAGCAGACCCTGCTGGCGGAGGGAATGACCGACCTGATGGCGGTGAGCCTACAGACCCGGGAGCACAATTTCGGGGTCCTTTTGTTTCCCCACGCGGAACGGCGGATGTTCGGATCTTCGAACCTGCGCTTGCTGATCGGCCTGGCGCTACAGATCGCGCTGACCCTGGAAAACTATGTCGTGATGCACGAAGCGCAGCGGCGAACCAAGGAATACGAGTTGCTCACCGAGATCGGACAGGCCATCAGTTCTCATCTCAACCAAGACGAGGTGCTGCGCACGGTACAAGTTGAACTGGGCCAGATTTTCGACGCCAGCACTTTCTACATCGCATTTCAGGAAGAAGATGAGATTCATTTCGAGCTGGAGATCGAAGGCGGCATCATTCTTCCCAAGCGCTCGCGCCGGGTTGGCAATGGACTGACCGAGCACATCATCAGGACGGGAGAGCCGCTGCTAATCGAGTCCGACCTGGAACAGACGCGGGCAAAACTCGGAGTCGATTTCGTGCCTCCGCAGCCGGCCCGGTCGTTCTGCGCCGTCCCGATTTTTCTCGGCGGCAAATCGGTGGGAGTGATGGCCGCGCTGAGTACGGAGCGGGAATCGCAGTTCATGGCCAGGGATCTCGAGGTCATGCAAACCGTCGCCCGTCAACTGGGAGTGGCGATCGAGAATGCGCGCCTGTTTACCGAGGAGCAACGCCGCGCCCGGCATCTTGCATTTCTCAACAACATCTCGAAGATGGCCATCTCCAGCGAAGACGCCGAACAGATGATGGCCGACATCGTGCGCGAGATCCAGAAGAACTTCCACTACGATCACATCGGCATCGGCATCATGGACTATGCCGCCAAGGATATCGAGATTAAAGCCGAGGCGGGAACGACATCGCAAACACTGGGCCGCCGCATCGCAGTGGGCAGCGGCGTTCTGGGAAAGGTCGCGCGCACCCAAGTGAGCGCACTGGTGCAAAACGCCGGCCCGGGGCAACTCGCCGGCGTGCTGCCGGAATCGCGCGCCGTGCTCTGCCTGCCGATCACCTATGGCGAGTCGCTGCTGGGCGTGCTCAATGTGGAGAGCCGGGATGAGAATGCGTTCGCCCCCCAGGATGTTCTGATCCTGAATACGCTGGCCGATCTCCTGGCGACGGCGTTGCACAACTCCTTCGTCTTCCAGAGGCTACAGCAGCAATCGATCACTGATGGCTTGACCGGCATCAAGACGAGGCGTTTTTTCTGGGAGGCGCTGAGCTCGGAGTGGAAGCGTGCTTCCCGTTCGGGGCGGCCGTTCTCGGTGGTGCTGATCGATCTGGATAAATTCAAAGAAGTCAACGATTCGCTGGGCCATCTGGAAGGCGATCTGGTGCTGGCTCGCGTTGGCCGGCTGCTCGAACAAAAGTGCCGCCAATCCAATGTGGTGGCCCGCTACGGGGGAGACGAATTCATCATCCTCATGCCCGAGACCGGCATCGAGCAGGCACAAGTTCTGGCCGAGAGACTGCGGCTCTGGCTCGCCACCGATCCCATGCTCGAAGAGCATCAAATCACCGGCAGTTTCGGCGTCGCCAGTTTCCCCGTACATGGATTTTCGATGGAGGACCTGATCCGCGTGGCCGATGCCGGCATGTACGTGGCCAAGCACGCGGGCGGCAACCAGGTTTCCACCTCCGATGCTTTCGGCGACGGTGCCGAGGTCCGGCGGCATCTGGTCTCCGGCTATATCGAGGGATTTCTGCAGCGCGAGCATAACGGACCGGAGGATTTGGAGGAGCTGATCAGCACGCTCCGCAAGCTATGCGGAGGCCAGGATGATGCGGATCGGAAGGCGATGAAGGAAGGCGTCGAAGCCTTGGCGCGCGCGGCCGAACTCCGGGAGCACAACGCTACTGGACATGGCGAGCAATGCGCCCACTATGCTGGGATGATCGCCCGCGGACTTAACCTCTCGGCTGAGGAGGTGGAGAGCGTCGCCTTCGCGGGACGGGTGCACGACGTGGGCAGGCTCTTCATCCCCGACCAAATTTTGAACAATCCAGGCGTACGTACGGAGGAGGAACTCGCGCAGATCAGGACCCACCCGCTGGTGGGTGCGGAGGTGTTGCGGGCGATTCCTGAATTCGAAGGCGCTGCCCAGGCTGTCGAATCCCATCATGAAGCCTTCGACGGCAGCGGCTATCCCTTCGGACTGAAAGGCGAGAATATATCGCTGCATGGCCGCATCGTCGCCGTAGCTGACTCCTACGTGAACATGACGAGCGATCGCTTCGTCGCTCCTCCCAAAACCGACGAGCAAGCGATGGCGGAACTGACAAGGCTGAGTGGCACCCGCTTCGATGGCATGATCGTCCGTTTACTTGCCCGCCTGCTCAAGCTGGAAAGAACCGCCACCTTGGGCGGTGCCAGCTAGAGCTGTTTCACCGTCGAGACGCCGAGGACGCCGAGCAAATCTTTTTTGTGTTTGGAAGTAGGGGGGTTTTGAGCGCAATCGCCTGATAGCGGCAACTGGGCAAGCGTGTTGCTCTAAAACGGCGCATAATTTGAAGCATGAAATCTATCGCACCAGCGATAATCATTGTGCTGATCGGTGTTTCAGGTGCGGCTGCGAAAGCCGGGGAGCCGCAGTTTGCAGCCCATGCTTCTCTCGGCAACCACCCTGCCTTATCGCCTAATGGAAAAAGCACGGTGTCATTGCGGCTGTTGGATGATAACGCTGCTGATTTTCCGACCGAGGTGAGCGTTCGGACTGGCAAGGTCACCCTGACGGGCAAGATTGAGTTTGGCCTCAATGCGGAGGTCTTGTGGAATGCGGACTCAACTGCATTCGCTGTAACTGGTAGCTCGGAAGGTGCGAACGGCCAGTACCACACCGATGTGTTCATCGTGAGATCGAATCACTTGGTTCGAGTACGGCTCACTCATTTGATCGAAGCGGCATTTGGGCATCCGGTCAAGTGCGGGTGGCCCGAAGTCCCTAACGTTGCGGCGATCAAATGGCTGGACGGTTCGAAGATCCTCGTCGCGGCTGAGATAATCGCTCACTCGAACTGTGATAGCTTTGGCACGTTCAAGGGGTTCGTCGTGGACGTGCGTGGACCCCGGGTGCTTCGGCAATTCGATCAGTTGACTGTCAAACGCCTATATGAATCCGACTTGGGGGTAGAACTGAGAGACGCCAACGATTCGTGCATTCGGAAACCAGAATCGTGCTTCGTCTCGACCAATCATCCTGATCATAAGCAGTAGTTGTTGCAAAATCGCCTCTCTGACAATGCCGGCGCTGTCAATCACTTTTTGAGCGTACTGTTCCATGCACTCCGAAGAGCGCGCCATTTCGCTCTCGTTGAAGGTTCTGCCATACCAACCAAGG
>Ga0182030_10010058_pt1 | contig 19296 bp, 9 predicted proteins | sample 812S3MmetaG_FD_121299 | JGI IMG/M metagenome (GOLD analysis project Ga0182030, IMG submission 121299) | Permafrost microbial communities from Stordalen Mire, Sweden - 812S3M metaG (Illumina Assembly) | ecosystem: Environmental > Terrestrial > Soil > Wetlands > Permafrost | place: Sweden... | reverse complement strand
TCGGCATTGAAGGCCTATAAGAACGTTTTCGTGCAGGCCTCTGGCAAGAGCACCAAGGAATGCCAGGCTTTGTTCAAGGGCACACTCCAAGGCAAGTTGAAGGACTGGGCGGGAGACTGCGGAGCGACCAAGAGCTTTGAAGTCAGTGAGCAGTCTTGCCGGCCTGGCGGTTCACCGGATTTCCCGACATTGACCTGCGAGGAAACAATAGTCCTTCTTCCCAAGATCGGCGTTAAGTCCGTCTCGCCTAGTAAACAAAAGACATTCCGCTTTACGAAAGGCTCGGCGGACTTCGGTTGGCAAGTGTCCGACTGGAATTGAAGGCTAAAACTAGGTGCTGCCTGCATTCCAGTCTGCCCTTGCTGGAAGCTACTTTTTGAACGCAATCCCGACCAATGGGACAGCATCGCTCCGCAAGCCCACGTTGTTCACCTGCTTCAGGACGTTCCCGTAGAGAAGAAAGCCCTTGCCGAGGTACACCTTCAGGCCCCCACTGAGATTGATTGTCGTGTAGGTGTTGGTAAACCCCGTCGCGGAGGTTATCGATGTAGGACCACCAGCACCCACCGGCAGCGGCGGGGTGCTCGAAGGACTCAAAGTAGTCACAGTGAATGACGGCGTATTGACGAATTGGTTGCCCAAGAGATCGCCCGCCAGAGTCAAAAACCATTTCACCTTGAAGTCGGCTCCCGCGGCATATTGGAGTCCACCTGGAAGACGTGTATTCGGCGCAACTTGAAGATTCATCACCTGTGAGTTGCCGTTCCATTGGTAGCTCAGCTTGAGATGTGGAGCAAGGCGTTTCCTGTACTCGAAGAGACCGTACGCGTTGCCGCCCACCGCGCCCGACCCAAGATAGCTGAGTGCATCGCCGCTGGGGATACGCAGCATAACCCCGCCTGCAATCGCGGGACGACCCTCGCCTCCAATGAGCAATTGCTTGAAATTGATGGTGACATCCCCGATTCCGCTGGCCGTGCCGGTCAAATACGCCGATGTGCCCGCAGCAGGGCTTAAGTTCGTATACGTTCGGGACGCGGAATCGTATTCGTACGCCTGGAAATTGGTCACTGTGGCTGTGAGCGAAACTGAATTGATAGGCACGACGACCGAGACGTCCGTGTTCTTCGTGAGGCCATATGTCAAGACTCCAACGTATTGATTGAGCTTAAAGCCGACGTTGTTCCCTTCCGCGCCATAGAAGGTCAGCGTATCTAGTGGATTAGTCGCCGAAGCCTGGCTGAATGTAAAGCCGGCAGGGAGCCTCCCCATGGAAACGCCGTCCAGTGAATTGAAATTGAAGTGCTGGTAGCTGAAGCCAACGAAGAGATGGTTCTTGCCCACTGTATCCGGGCGGTCGGTGAGGATCGGACCAAGATTTTCGAAGGAAACCGGAGCATCTTTCCCCTTCTGCTTGAAGAAAACGGTGCCGATGGCCGCACTGGGAACGGGAAGTTGAGTCAACTGAGTGGCGATCGATGAGTTGAATGGCCGCGCTGCGGTCTCGGAAAGTTCGAAAACGGTCGGAGATAGCCCTTGGACATTTCCAACGGTATTTGCCGCCAGGGTAGATGCGGAAACAGGAAACTCACAAACCAATTTCTTCGACGTCGTGCAATCGACTTGTCCGAACAAACAGGCTGTCGATGCGCATGCAAATGAGACGAGAAGCAACAGCGCTTTGGCTTTCACGAATTCTCCCCTGCGCAGGAAGCGCAATTCATGGACATTGAAGATTCACCGTGGACAAGGTCAGCTTGCCAGTTTACTGCGTCACATTATTCGAGTTCACGGTCAAAGGCACCACCGCAAAGTACTTGTTGCCAGCCTGGTCCGTGGCAACCACCTGAACAAGGTAGGTCCCGACGCCGAGTCCGCTATTGCTGGGCTGGCTACCCGTCTGTTTGAAGCTCCCCCCGCAGCCTGTTACTGCGTAAGTAACTCCGACCATCATCAGGATCAGGCCGATGAACCGGAAGAAGTTCCTGCGCGGCGACTTTCTGTTCCCAAACCACCCCATCAAGGCAAGCAGCGGGATGCCCAGAAGCGCTGCCAGAGACACTGTACTGGATCGATTGAGTTGCGCCGAAGTCGTGATCAAAGTAACTTGAATTGGAACTGCGGTCAAACCGTTGCTGCCTACCGTCACTCCGCTGGGGCCGGAGCAGGTAAGAACTCCCGCGCTCGAAAATGGATTTCCTGAGGGGCTACCATTCACAAGCTCCTCGATGCTTCCACACGCAAAAGTAGTGAGATTATCAGACGACGGAGCGGTCGACGTGTTAAATGTTGGGATCACATTTCCGGTGGCTCCCTGCGCCAGGGTCAGTGGGGCCGACTGGCCCACAACATAGACAACCGGGTTCGTTGTGGTCGTTTCAGAAAGCGAATACGCTGCCCCGCCGTTCGTCTTCGTCTGATTCGCGCTGTTGTCGGTGGCCGTAATCGTCACGTTATACGACCCTACGGGAGCAGCTGCGGAAGCGGTCACCGTGAAGGACAATGTGGAACCGGTGACTCCAGATAATGTTGAAGCTGAAGAAGTCGCCGCGCAGGACGGATCGCTGACCGCCTGGCCGCCGGGTAAGGAGAAGACCACTTTGGCAGTAACCGTGCAGGTGATGTTCAACGAATCACTGAACAAGCCGGAAGAGGTCACTTGCACCGTGATGCTCGTTTTGGGATTGAAAGGGTCACTGGTGTTCGAATACCCTTGGGTTACAAATACCGGGGCAAGAGCCGGAGGCGTGCCCGATACCGGGGCGGAAAATGCCACGCTGTAGTTTTGTACTGCTTGCTGAATCGAGTTGTTGCTGGTCGTGAAGTCTTGAACAGGAGTAGTTGCCGGGTTGTACACCGCGGAAACCGCGAAGGGAGCTGTGAACTGCTCAGTGATCGGGAATTGAACCGAGCAGGTCGCGATGCCATCGAAGCCAGTGGCCTTCGCGTTTTCAACCGGAGTGACCGGCTGCGCGCTGCACTGGCTCGCTATGCTGCTTGGGTCCGTTGACGTGAATGAAACCGTGCCGCTCGGTGCAACCGCACCGGGGTTGCCCGAGACCACCTGGGCTGTGAAGGTCACGATTTGGCTCACCACTGAGGTCGGCAACGTGGAAGACAGGCTCAACGTGGTCGGGGTTGCGCCAACCGTGAAGTTAGCCGAACTCACTGTTGACCCTTTAAAATTGATATCACCAGAGTATGTTGCGATGATCGTGTAAACGGCCGAGTTGGGCAGATTGACTGTGCAAGAAGCCGTAGCCGTGCCATTCACACCGGACTTCACCGCCGCGGTAGTGCAACCCGGAAGCTGACCCCCAGTCACCCCGTTTCCGTTGTAGGTAAAGGCCACTGTGCCGGTTGGGGTTTGCGAGCTAGAGCCCGCACCGGCCGGTGTAACCTGAACCGTAAACGTTACCGGAATGTTGATGGGCGTCGAGGTGGGGGAAGCCGTAAACACTGTCGTAGTGACGTCCGCCGTGACGTTCTGACTGAGAATTGTCGAAGTCGATGTGATGAAGTTTGAATCCCCGCTGTACAGCGCGGTAATTGGATGTATACCCGTCGTGTAGAGCGTAGCCATGCAGGAAGGGACATTTCCGCCTTTGAACACGGAGCTTCCAGTGCTGGTGAACGTGCAGTTCGGCAGCGGAGTGGCACCGTCGTAGTAGGTCACCGTTCCAGTGGGCGAGGTTGCACCGGCGATAGTGTACTTGATGGCTGCTTTGAACGTTACCTGCTGGTTCACCGTTGACGTGTTATTTGTCGACAAAGATGTCACAGTGGTGGTGGTAGGCGCGAGACCGACGACCTGGGATATTGGACCGGCTCCGCCGCTGAAGTTCAAGTTGCCCGGTGTGGGCGTGTAGGTCGAGACCACAGTGTAGATGCCGTCCGCGACGAACGTGATGGGGGAACAAACCGCCGTTGTAACGTTAGCCGCGGTCGTAACGCTAACGCTCGAGCACGACGCAAGAGAGGGCGCATTGGCTGGAATGGGGGCGGCGTAGGTGAAGGATACCGTCCCGGTTGGATTGGCAGTTCCTGCCGTGTAGGCAGGCGTCACAGTAGCCGTGAAGCCTACAGCCTGGTTGACGTTGGAGGGGTTGGGCGAGGACGCAACGTTGGTCGTAGTCGTGGCTGTGTTGACGGTCTGAACGAAAGCGCCGTTCGATCCGCTGAAATTCGTATCTCCGCTGTATTTTGCGGCGATTGTATGCGAGCCCTGCGAGGAGAGCGCGGCCTGGCAGGCCGGGACACTTCCACCCGTGAACGGAGAGGCTGTCGTCGCGGTGAAGGCGCAATTCGGCAGCGCCGCGGCGCCGTCATAGTAGGTCACCGTTCCCGTGGGCATCGTTGACCCGCTGCTGACGAAGCTGATGGTTGCACCGAACGCCACTTGCTGGTTCACAAACGAACCAGTCGGCAGCGACGAGACCACAGCAATAGAAGTTGCACCAGCGCCCACATTCTGGACATCCACGGCGGAGGACGAAGGGGAGAAGTTCGAATCGCCGTTGTAGGTCGCCGCGATGCTGTAGCTCGCATTCGAACTGAAAGTGTAGCTGCAAACCGCCGTGGTTACGCCTGCCGACGTGGCAACGGGAGCGTTGGCGTTGCCCTGGGAACACTGAAGAGGAATTCCAGGAGATCCATTGGTCGTGTTGGCGAAGGACACCGTCCCGATGGGCTTGGTAGCCCCGGAGTAGGCTGGAATCACGGTGGCAGTGAAAGTGACCTGCTGATTGACAGCCGAGGGGTTAGGCGCCGAAACAAGAGTCGCCGTGGTTGTGGTTTTCCCAACGCTCAGAGGCGCTGTCCCGCTGCTGGTTGCGAAGTTCTTGTCCCCAGAGGTATACACCGCCATGAGGGTATACGGTGCCGCCGTCGATGCCGCCGTCGGCAGCGCCTGCCCCGTGCACTGGGCTGTAGTGGTTCCGGAAACCGTGCTCACAGGTTGGGCCGAGCAAGCGGCTATGGGTACTGCCGTGCCGCCGCTGGGCGTATAGCTGAAGGCCACCGAGCCGGTCGGCGTCGTCGCACCGGCGATAGCAGACGCAACGGTGGCGATGAAGGTCACCGGCTGGTTGACAGACAAGCTGGAGGGCGACGCTGCCACTGACGTGCTGGTTGCGGTTTGGCCAACGGGCTGAACCAAAGTCTGGGAACCGGGTACGAAGTTGGTATCCCCGGAATACACTGCCTTGATGGTCGCGGATCCGAACAACGGCAGCGGGGCCGTGCACGTAGCGGTGACCGGTGCCACGGTGCTCACGGTCTGGCTCGAACAAGTACCTAATGTCGCAGCCGCGCCCGGAAGATAGGCATAAGTGAATGCCACCGTGCCAGTGGGTAGCGTTGTTCCGCTATTGCCGGGGGCAATGGTCGCGATAAAGGTCACCAGCTGGTTGACCGTCGACCCGGCAGGGGACGGCAACGACGACGACAGAGTGACGTTGGTGGTCGATGTGACGACCGACTGGGCATCCCCGGTGGCGGCCGAAGCGCTGCCGCTGAAGTTCAAGTTGCCCGGTGTGGGCGTGTAGGTTGCCACCAAGTTATAAGTGCCGGTCGCAGTGAACGTGATCGGGGGGGAGCAAACTGCCGTTGTCACGCCGCTAGTTGTGCTAACAGCGACGGCGGAGCACGCCGCAAGAGAGGGTGCATTGGGGGGAACTGGGTTAGCGAAGGTGAAGGCGACCGTCCCGGTGGGCGTCGCCTGACCGGCGAAAGCTGTTGTGGGATATTGAGGCGTTACGGTTGCCGTGAAGGTCACAGATTGGTTGACGGCGGAGGGGTTAGGCGACGACACCGCGAATGTCGTGGTCGTGGTCGTGTTGACGACCTGCGAGAAGGTGCCGTTCGATCCGCTGAAGTTCGAATCGGAAGGATTGAACGCGGCCTTGATGATGTGCGTACCCTGCGAGGAAAGCGGTACCGTGCAGGGCGGGACAACCCCGCCTGTGAATGCGGAACTTCCAGTAGCCGGGAACGTGCAAAGCGTCGTGGCGCCGTCGGAGTAGACGACCGTTCCGGTGGGAACTAGTGGCCCACTGGGGTAGCCGATGGTCGCGGTAAACGCCACCGGCTGGTTCACTGACGAGCCGCCCGAGAGTGACGATGACACGGAGACCGTGGTATTCGCGGCGTTGACGTTCTGGCTGGTTGTCCCGCTGGCTTTCGCGTAATTAAGGTCGCCCGGATACGTGGCCGTAATCGTCTGATTCTGTCCAGCTGTCAGCGAGTAGGTTGCGCACGTCGCCACCCCGATGGCGGAGTTCACAACTCCCGTAGTCCCATTGACGCAAGTGATCGCGGTCGTTCCGGCCGTAAAGCTTACCGTCCCCGTGGGACCGATCGGCGTAATCGTCACGCCGCCCACGCTAGCTGTAAAGGTCACCAAGCCGTTCACGCTCGACGCACCGGAACTGGTCAAGGTGAGAGTGGGACTGAGCTGGTTGAGGGTCTGCGTGGTCGAGGCGCTGGCCGGGCTGGCGTTGTAGTTTGAGTCGCCCGAGTAGGTCGCCGTAATCGCATCATTTCCCGCGAGAAGGGTCGTCGTGGTGCAGGTGGCCACGCCCGTGTTCACGTTCATGGATTGCGTGGGGCAGCCCGCAATCGTCGTCCCATTCGACGCAAACGACATGGTGCCCTTGAACGGTATTGAAACCGAGCCGGCGTTGGGAGCCACGGTGGCCGTGAAGGTCACTGAGCCGTTCACGTTGATCGCCGCGCCGGCAGCGGTCATCGTTACCGTCGGAGTCGCCTTGTTGACTGTCACGGTCGCCAATCCGGTAATGGAACCAGTCACTGTGTCGGTGGCATTCACCGTTTGGCTACCGGCTCCAACCGTCACCAGCGCCACGCCGTTAGTAAAGATGTGCACCCCCTCGTCCGTGGCCGGCACAAAGGTGTAATTGCCCGGCAACACCAGGGCCGTGCCCGGATCGCTGGATGTAAAGTGTACTGTCCCCGCATAGCCGGTGGCGGCATTGCCGGCTGCGTCCTCGGTCGTCACCGTCACGCTGAACGGCGCACCCGCGGTCGTCGATACGGGGGCGGAAACAAGAAGTACCGTCGCCGGCCCAATCACGTTGAACACATCGCTGGTGAGGGGGCCGAGCTGGCTGGAGCCCACGGTTACGGCCGCCAGCGATAGCGTGTCGTTCATCTCCGGCGCGCTCACTTGAAGGTTGGTGAAGGTGGCCTCGCCGACGTTGGCGCCGGTGCCCGTGGTGGTAGCAGAGTCGTTGACCAAATGAGCGTTATCGGTGGTCAGCGTCAGCGACAGGGGGACACCGTTCACGCCGTCGGTGTTATTCGAACCCAACAGGGTGTCGGTCTCAAGAACCTGGATGATGGCCGGGGACGTCATGTTCGTATTGACGGCCGCGCTTCCGGGCGTGCTCGATGTTGCGCCGGCCGGCTGCTTGGCAAAGTTCACAGATGTGTAGTTGGTCTGCACTGCGCCGGCGTCGACTTCGCTCGACGTGCAGTAGCCGCTGGTCGGCTGAAGCGGATAGCCGCGCTCGTCGGTGGTCAGGCCCGAGACAATATTCGCGCTCATGCCCGCGCAGATGGCGGGGCTGCCCGGCAGCGGGATCATGGTTTGGACCATGGCGCCGATGCCGTTGAGCTGCAGGGGGCTTAACGTGATCTGCGGGCCCGCGCCGCCCACTAGGTTATTGGTGGCGTTGGCGGAGCCGCCGACCACGTTTCCGCCGCCGTCGGTGAAGGTGCCCCCGATGTTGGCATCGGCGCCATTGGCAGTAGTGTTCGCGGACACGATGATATTGGCCAGGCTTGCCGATCCAGCGGACACAAAGATGCCGCCCCCATTATCGGTGGTACTTCCGGAGACGGAGTTCCCGGCAATGATGCTGTTGACGACTTGGAGCGCGCCGTAGCTCAAGATGCCGCCACCGTAGGCGGTTCCGGCCAAGTTAGTGACGGAGTTATTGGCAATCGTGCTCTCGGCGATCGCAAGCGTGCCGGTGCCGGAGTTGAAAATGCCGCCGCCTTGAACGACCGCGGCGTTGCCGGAGATCGTGCTGTTTACGACAGTCAGAGTGCCAGAGTTGTTAATGGCGCCGCCATCGTCGTGGCTGCCTTTCGAAATGGTCAGGCCTTCGAGCAATACCGGAACATTCCCAGGTATCTCAAACACACTGAAGTTGCTGGTCGGTCCGCCGCCGTTGACGGTGATGGCGCCGGACCCGAAGCCGCCGATGATATTGACGCCGGTGGTCCCGGCCGGCGAAAGCCCGGAGCCGCTCAGGGTGATGCTGACTCCGGAGGCAAAGTCGATGTCGCCGTAACCATTGCTGTTGGCCAGGAGGATGGCATCGCGCAGGGTGCAGCTCGCCCCCTGGCAATCGGAGGCGCCTGCGCCCGCGTCGCCGCTGGCCTGCACCTGGATGTAGTTGGCCTGCACGGCGCCCGCGTCCACCGATCCGGCGGCGCAGGGGGTGTAGGCGGGGGCCATGGCGAATCCGCGCTCGTCGGCAGTAAGGCCTGCGCTCGACGCCAGGCTCGCCGAACCGGCGCAGAGGGCCGCACTGCCCGGCTGCGGCAGGAAGGTCCGGGCCGTGGCCGTGGCCGTGCCGCCGTAGTAGCCCAGCGGCAGAGCCAGTGGATTGGCCGTGGCACCGACGGCATTGCTGTTCGTGGCGCAGTTCGGGCAGTCCGCGCCGCTGTTGCCGTAATAGACGTTGTCGCTGGCGCTGGCCACATTCGCGATGTCATTGATCGTAGCGCCGCCAGAGTTGTTGACAAAAAGGTTGTTGTCGATGGTTTCAGTTGTGCCACTGACCGCGATTGCGTTGCCTTGGCCACCCCGGGTTGAGTTCCCGTAGAAGGTGTTGTTGGTGATCGTGATAGCGGTCGTGCCAGCCGCATAAACTGCCCCGCCGTTGGGGCCGGTGGCGGTGTTGACGGAGAATGTGCTGTTCTTGAGGATGAGCCCATCGGTCGCATCGATAGCGCCGCCGCTCAGACCGGTGTTACTCGCGAAGGTGCTGCTGCTCACCGTGAGGCTTCCACCCGCATAGATCGCGCCGCCGGCTACAGTGGATGTGTTGTTGGCGAATTCGCATCCTGTAACCATGAGCGAGCCCGCGGCTTGGCTGATAGCAGCCCCCGACAAAGAGTTATTTCCGCCGAAGATCTTCAGGCCAGAAATGCTCACTGTACCAGAGGAGACGGAAAACACACTGTAACTTCCACCGCCGGAAATGGTGAGTTCATTGGCGCCGGGGCCCGTGATCGTCACGTTCTTATTAATGGTCGGCAGGGCGCTGGTCAGCGTGATCTTGCCCGTCACGCTAAAGTTTATGGTGTCGCCTGCGGAGAAATTGTTGAGGCAATAACGCAACTCGCCGCTGGCGCCGTTAGGCTGCGTGTCGGTAGACAGTGTCACCGTGCAGATCGACGCCCATGCCCCAGCGGAGCCGAGGCACAACACGGCCAGTACGGCAGCCAGACGCAGGAATCCGGCGGGATGCCGCTCGTTACCACCCTTCGGCGAGAAAACCGAAACATTTAATTGAGGCAGGACAGCCAGGCAACGCGAGCGAAGCAGATTCATATGCAGACTCCGAGTAGGCTAAGTGAAGGAAGAAAAGGTTCCGCGATTCGCTCCAAGCGGAATCGCCGGCCGCGCGCACAATGAACTACACCAGATTCAGCAGGAAAACTCGACGAAGACATCGCACCTTGAAATCAACTCCTTTTGGCTGTGGTTGCGCATCATGACCCAATCTGCATCACAGGAAAGATTCCCGCCGCTCCGAATTTGCCAAAGTAAGGTCGGCGCGGCCGTCGCCGTTGATGCCCGCGACCGCGATGGAACTGGGATCGGGACCGGCGGGATAGTCTACTTCCGCAGCAAAGGTTCGATCACGGGCGCCAAGATATACCGTAACTTCTCCGGAAACAGCATCCACCGTAACCAGATCCAGCTTGCCATCGTTGTTCAGATCGCTCATCGCCACGCCGGTGGGAGCATAAGCCCGATGAATCGAATGCACCACTAGAAACTTGGAAGACACAGCTTGGCTAAGTACTAGGTTGCTCTGAACTGCTGCAGCCGACTGCGCGCGGACTCTGATCACCAGGCTCAATAGGCATGCGCTGTAGATCAGGAAAAGAATCGCAACTAATGCAGAACCTCCATATGGGCGCAACCACTTATAGTCGATCATGCGAATTCTCCGAACCACAGGAGCCCGGACACACAACTAAAGATGGGCGTATTGGCCAGCGTTCGCTTGAGCGCCGTGGGCCAATGAGTTTCCACAGTATGTTCGTTCTGTTTGCGCGGAGTGAACGAACGCAGAAGAGAATCAGGGCTACCGGCAACAAAACAACCAACAACAAAATCCTCATGGAGCTAACTTGCATGCCCCATTCGATCGGTGCGTCTTGTGTTGGTGGCCGACAGGCCACACTCTGAAAGAATGGAATTACTGAAGAAGACAGGCGCCCGACTTGCGGGAGAAATCTAGCACTACCTCATGAGCGTGTCAAGACAAAAATGGTGTTTTTGTTAGGGTAAAAGGCCAGGGGAGTCACCGCGCGAAATAACCCCTCGCCGCTCTCCCAGCCCTTGTCCTCCAGCCGTACCTGCATGTCACGAACCCAGGAGATACACGAAAGTCCGCGCTGCCCTGCCTTCTCCCTTGCCCAGTCTGCCTAGTCCCTTGGCCCGTCTTTCCGAGGAGCAATTTCCGGGTTACACTCGATGCTGAATAGGAGGGAGCCACGCGATGCCTCTTCAGGTTTGCATGGGTGCAATGATGCAATGCTCATTCGGGATGGCGCCAAGTTCACTGGTCGTCCTGCCGACCAACAAGGTGTTCACAAGCCAGATGCCTGACGCCAATATCATGGACCACATCCCGATGACTAACATCATGCCCTTCGGAATGTGCCAGTCGCCTTCCAACCCCACGGTCGCGGCGGCCACGGCGGCAGCAATGGGCGTGCTCACTCCGATGCCCTGCATTCCGGCAACTCCCGCGCCCTGGGTGACGGGAGCGCCAACGGTTCTGCTGGGCAACTTTCCTACTCTCGACAACGTTTCTCAGCTTATGTGCATCTGGGGAGGAGTAATCAGTTTCACCGATGCCGGCGAAGAATCGGTCGATGTTCCCTGAAGGCTGGCTCCGGAGCGAACCCTCCTCCGGCCAAGGATTTGACTCCCGGCTGCGGTGTGAACTCACAAAAATATTCAACCGTTTTCTGCGCGAAATGGTATAGGTTTCTCAGGTGGCTTTGGTTCGCCCAAGAGGCATTTCCAAATGACCCTGACGCCAGCAATCTCCCTCGACTTTGCCGCGGCCACGGATATTGGTTGCAAACGCGGCAATAATGAAGACAGTTTTGGCTACGATGCCGAACAGCATGTTTATGTGGTTTGCGATGGAATGGGTGGATGCGCCGCAGGTGAGGTAGCAAGCGGCATGGCCGTCCGAGCCCTCATCGAAACCTTTGAATCGCAATCGCTTGCTCCCCCGGAGGATGGCCCGCCTCGGCCCATCGAGGAACGCCTGCTGCACGCCATTCGCGAGGCGAATCGAATCGTGCGGGAAGCCGCTGAAAACAATTCCGAACTGCAAGCCATGGGGACAACTTTGGTCTGTGCCTGCCTGGACGGCAACCGTATGCTTATCGGCAATGTCGGCGACAGCCGAGCCTATTTGGTCAGGAACGGAACTTGCGTGCAAGTTACACTGGACCACTCGTTGCTCGGCGAGCAGGTGCGCAGCGGGATGCTTACCCCCCAGGAGGCAGCAGCCTCAAGTCTGCAATCGGTGATCACCCGGGCCGTCGGCGCCACGGATGCCGTAGTGCCCGACTTCTTCGCCGTGGATCTCTGCCTGGAAGACATGCTGCTGCTCACTAGTGATGGCCTCACACGCTACGCACAGCCCGAGGACATTGCACAGATTGCTTCAAGTACCGTCGACCTGGCCTCGATCTGTCATGGACTGATTGAGCATGCCAAGCAGCGCGGCGGCGCCGATAACATCACCTGCGTGATGCTGCGCGCTGTTCAGGCGCCGTCGGTTGCGCAGGAAGAAGCCGAGACCTTCCCGCCTCCTATGGAGCCTTGACCACCGTCGGGACGCAACCCAGCCCCGCAAAGGCATCGGGCGGCAGCAATCCCGCTCCGGGGCCGGAGATCTCAAAGCTCACCACCTTTGAAGAGCCACCGGGCTGTTCTATCTTATGACCGGCTACCGAAGTAGAAGTATCAATGGGAAAGTTCAGCCGTAATCCCGATTCGGAGTGCGTGATTTGGGGAGCTGAGCGCACAAGTTGGAAGAGAGCCCAGGTGCCCTGGAAGGCCGGCACTTCGTTTCCGTCGTAAACCAGGGAAGCCTGATGAGCCTCCGGGCCGCTCCACCTAAATTGCTGGCTGGATGCGCCGCTGGGGATGCGCTGGCCGTCAACCACCAGTGTCGCGGCCTGAACTCCCTTGCTGGGCAAGAAGCGCAGGGTAAAGCCAAAGGTCGGATCTTTACCGCCGGGAGCATAAAGATCGGACGAAATGTGAGCTATCCGGCTGAAGTATTGGGCGAACTTGGCATTTACCGGTAGCGGCGGATTGGGAGCCTGAACATACTGCGCACCCGACGGCACCAGATACTGCTTGAGGGCACCGTTATACAAGGACCACACCGTCCCTGTATCGGGGGCCAACACCCTGTTGACTTCGTCCAGGCTCGCTAGCACCGTCGAATTGGGCGCAAACGGGTATTTGCCGAGCAAACCGTTCACCGCCCCGCATATTTTTTGCCCCGCCCCGTTAGCCTGGGCGCCGGGAGACGGCGGCAGTTTCGCGGCACATTGGATCGGCGCCTGCAGCAGCGCGAGCACGGTATTTTCGGTGTGCATCTGCGAATCGATGCTGAAGGTCTGCGCTGTTTGTCGCGTCGCAATGTCCGCCGCCGAGGCCGCCGAGACAACTGGCGCGAACGCCGCTGATTCGCTTCCCGCTGCAGGATTCTGAGCCACCTGGGTCACCGCGCCGGCAAGGGTCAAAAGTGCGTTCACATAGTTGGTGTTGCCTGCTCCGATGAGTCGGTCGGCCGCATTGGGATCGACCAACACTTGCGTTGGCTGAAATACCGCCTTGATCTGTGGATCGGCAACGGCGGTGTTGTGTGCCACGGTGTAAAACAGCGCCAGCATCGGTGAATCGGGGCTGGAGAGCGCATTCAGTCTGGCCGGCGCCTCATGCAGCCCGCCGCAACTCACCACCTGTGCCCTGGTCAGAAAAGTATGCCATTCCTTGATAAAGTCGGCAGAGTATTTCGCCGTCAGATCCTTGCTGATGCCGGCCATATCCAGCGACGGCCCGGCCTGATCTCTCAGCACCCAGGGCTCGCCGTTGACATATTTCTCGGGGTGCCGGGTGGCATCCTGCATATATGTGAAACCCGAGCGGGTAAACGCCGCCCTCACCACATAGCTGTCCACAACCGAAGCCGCTGAACCCGGATACATGCGGTTGAAGTCCACCGCAGGCCCGGTCCTGTCTGCGGCGTTGAGCATGTCCTGATAAATGCGGGTCTTGGCGAGAAAATGCGAGAGGTAGCCGCGAGCATGAGCCACCGCCAGCGTGTCGGGATTGATGGCATAGGGGTCCCGGCGAGCCAGTTCGTCGCCGTAGAAGTCGATTTGCTTCTGCGCCAATTGCTGCTGCGCGGAATCCACCTGCCTTGTCCCGCTCCAATACTTCAAAATCACGGGCGTCAGAAACTCCGCCAAGCTTTTCTCGTGGTTGCCTGCGGTGACCATGTACGCTTTGAGCGGGTTGTATGCGGCCACATAGGAAGAGAAATCGTCGCTGGCCGTCGGCGCATCCGGCAAAGAGCGCAGATACTGCACGAAGTTGGCCTGCGCAGGATTGAGCAGCATCGGCCTGAAGCGATCGAAATAGATATTTCTTGCGCGCGCGGCCAACTTGTCGCCCTGGTACAGGCCAAAGCGGTAACTCAGGGGAATGCCGTCCCGCGCATAGCCGTCCAACTGGACAATCGTTTGCCGCAGCTGGTCGAGTGCCTGCAAATCGTCCAGGCTGGGAATCGAAAGGCTCGTGGTGCCCGCCGATTGCAGTGCTCGGGCTGCGTCGCCTATCCTGCTCTCCAGCGCGGAATTGTTCAGATAGGAGACCAGCAGCAGGATTGTATAAATTCCGAAAAGAACCGCCAGAGTTGCAAAGAGAAATCTGCGGAAGAAGCGCGCGGGTGCTGTCTGCTGAGTCGCCGAGAGCGCACTCTTATCTCCCAGGATGATTTCAGGCAAGAGCCGCGGCAAAAAAGTCCACTGCGGCACGCGCGTCGGGACCTTGACGCTTTGGGCGGCAGGACGCGCTGGCACGGGAGATTTGCCAAGAGAGATATTCAGATATTGTGTCGCTCCTTCGTCCTGGTGCGGGCGCTCCTCGGCAGCGACCGGCGCGGGCATCCGCTCCACCATCTGCGCGCGGATCCCGGTGAAATAGAAACCGCGCAGATAGGGGTTCGCGCTCAGTTGGCTTGGCTTGCACAATTCAACCAGATACTGGTTCAGGTTCTTGCGCAACTTTCCGAATTCGCGGGGAAACTCATACACACTGGGCGCGTTGTCAGGCGCTGTTTCGCGCGCCAGCATTTCGACGCGAAACTCCCCCAGCGAGTAACACAGCAAATCAAGAACGCCACCCAATTCGCTTGCGGCCCGATCGGCATAGACCCCGGCCGAAGCGTCCATTTTGGCGAGTGTCGTGCCGAGGATCTGCCGAACCTCTTCATTGGAGAGATTGCGAACGTACTCCGCGAAATGCGGTACGCGATCCAGCTTGGTTACGAGGACATAAACGGGGAGGGGAGTGCCGAGCAGGCGGCTGATCTCGCGCAGCTGCGCGCCGGTGGCTCGAGCCGCGGTCAGTAAGGATGCCCCGGCGTCGGCCGCGAGTATTTGCTCTGCGCTTACACAAACCACTGCCGCACGGGAGGCCGCGCCGACGCCGAATGCCGAGCGGTAGGCGCGGGGGCGCGTCTGCTCGATCAGCCGGGTGAGTTGTTGGCTGCTTTGCCTGATTGAATTGCCGGCTTCAATGATTGCCGCCTGACGAGTGAACCAGACATTCACGACGGGCGTGGGAACCGTCTCGCCTTCCCGAGGCAGCGTGCCGGCAAGGAGTTCGGGATCGAGACCTGAATGCAGGACGTGGGTCGTTTTGGCAGCGCCCTGTTCGCCCAGAATGTAAATGAGCGGAAGCAGGTCGAGCGTCTTGGCGCCCTGTTGCGACGCCCGCAGTTTGCGGTTTGCGTCGTTCAGCAACAAATCGAGATCTCCGCTGCCACCGGCCGCAGAGGGATCCGCCTCCAACTCCCGGTTCTTCGTTGCCCGGAAGTGGAGAATGAGGATCACCGCGGCGGCAACGATGCCCAGCAGCAGAATGACAACAACGAAGATGATCAACGCGGCCCCATGCAGGTGAAGCAATGCGGCCATGCCAAAAGCCAGCAAGGCAGCAACCAGCAAAACGGCGAGAGCAAGCAGATAAACGAGCAAGAGCCACCCCTGGGAGTTGCGTCAGGTTTTACGAGATGTGAGAGGCCCCGGAACTCAGGGCAAGCCAGAAGCCGAAGTAGGCCAGGATGGTCAACGCCAGCAGGCAGAGGGCGGCAATGCCGAGACCGCGGCTCCATCGGTCGAGGGATGCGGTCTGCTTGACCAGTGGAGGCGGCGCGTCGGAACGCAGAAACAGGGCCTGGCCACGGATACGCGCGATCTTTTCCCGCGACTGGCGGATGAGCACCAGGACCTCAGCGCTTGGCTGCGACCGCTGCCCACCGCCTCCGGTCTGACTTGAAAAGGCGTCTGCACCGCCGAGGCTCAGCGCGTATTTTCCCTTGAACCCGAGCAGCATGCAGAGGCAGTAGAGTTCCAGGCAATCGGCGGTTTCCTGGGAATCCTGCCTGGCCAGCAGACCGCGCAGGTTCTCAAAGAAGACTTCGCCCGCGCGGCTGTGCCCGAACATCTCTTCCTGCATGGGCTGCTGCGCCCAGTCGGCGAAGGCCGGGCTTTGCAGCTTGAGTACGCTTTCGTCCAGAAGCGCGACGACGGCAAAGAAAGCCAGCTGGTTCGTCTCGCTGGGGTAGCCAAGGGCCTTGGCCTGCTCCATGGCCGATTTCAGCGCGGCGCGAATGCTGTTCCGGAAACTCTGTGAGTTGGGTACTGCCTGCTGTTGCAGAGAGCCGAGGCGAAGGATGATGGTAATCGCGTTTTCGTAACAGCATGCCAGACTGTGAGTGCGGGACGGAAAACTGCTCATGTTGCTGTCTCCGTTGTACTTCGTCTTTTTCTGGAATTCCCTTGGGGAACTGCGCCTGCTGGTCAACCCCATGGGAGAGAACCACAAACCCATGATAGCGAACCGCAGTGGACCGGCTGCAAATCAAAACAAATATACCCCGGTCTACCAGTGTCAAGGAAATAATCTCCAATCGAACCAACAAGTGCCATAATCTCTTCAGCTTTGCAGCCAGACCACCTTCCTGAATGTGGTTTGAAGCTGTCCTTTTCTTTACGCCGCAATGTGACTCGTGCGAGGATTGCGGAAATTGGCGCCGTGATTTTCCAAAGGACACCCACCCATGACCAGGACAGATTGGAATCCGCAAGATCAGCCCGTTGAAGATATGGATCCGCTCAGCCCGACCGGGATGTTTTTGCGTGCCTTGGACCAAAAGCCGGATCAGCCCCAAAAGCAATCGGAGGCGAGCCCGGTTGAATCTCTGGGCGGGCCGGAGGCGAAATCGGCTGCAAGCCAGACGCCCGCCGAGGCGCCACAAGGCTCTTCCGGCGAGTTCACGCAATTCTTCAAGACCCCTGAGCCCTCTCGTTCAATGCCGCAACAGCCGCAGGCTTCTCCGACGCCGCTTCCGACAGCAGAGCAAAAACAAGCATCGGTCCCGGCTCCCGGAGAATTCACGCGCATCTTTGTGAAGCCGTCCGAGCCGCTGCCCGCGCAACCGGCAAGAGCGACTCCGGAAACCCCCACGACCGCTCATTCGGTTCCGGGTTCGCCACGCTTGAAAGGCTTTTCCACGCCTGGCGCTTCCGGCTCGGCATCGGCCGAGGGCAGCTTCACGCAGTTCTTCCAGGCTCCTCCACCCGCACCAGCATCGACGCCTCCGCCTCGCGTCCCGTCCTACGCACCTCCAACGCCGGCCCCGCCGACGCCACCCGAAGAATTCAAGTGGCCAGGCGAATCCGACTTCGGCGCTCGCGCCACTCCGGCCGAGCCTCCCGCGGCCTCCCCGAGCGCCACCGGCCTCTTCTCTTCGCTCGCCGGCTCCGGTCCGCGACAGCCGAATGCCGCGGCTCAGCCAGCTGAGATTTTTCCTTCCTTTGCTTCCGCACCGTCCGCCGAGTCATCCGCAGACGAGCCGGGCAGCGTGACCAGATTGATCCAAAGGCTGTCGGAAGGTGTGCGCGTGCCCCCTCCGGCTGAGACCCCGCAGTCGCCTCCCGCCGCTGCAAACGCTTCTGCGCCGGCGGCGGATGCGGGGCCGGGAGAGTTCACTCGCATCATCTCTGGCGGCGCCTTCAAGGCTCCCACCGCTGCGCCGCCGCCCGTCGACGCACCGCCCGCGCCTGCGCCGGCATTCGCGCTTCCTGTCGCACCGCCCCCACCTGCGATGCCGCCCGCGCCCATGCCCGCCGTGGCACCGCCCGCGATTCAGGTTCCCCATGCTGCCCCTCCACCGGTTGCGGCTCCCAAGCTTGCCGCCCCAGCGGTTCCCGCACCGAAGACCAAGTTGGAGGAGATGGTGCCCATCCTGCTGGTGGTCAACACCTTCCTGCTGATTGTGCTGATGGTGATTGTTATTTTTGCGCTGAAGGCAAAATAGGAAGGGGGGAGGCCGGGATTCAGGTGGGGAAAGACTGTCTTCCGATCACGCCAGAAGACCCATATCTCTTAACAGGGTGTCCGAACGCTCAAAGCTGGAAATCAAGACAATGCCTTGCGAGCGTGCCTTGCCCGCCCACCGCGCAGCATCGTCCTCGCTGAACTTCAGATCCATGAGCAGGGAGACCAGGTCATCGTGGCTGGTCACCTTGGCTCGCCGGGTGTCCAGGTGGCCGGCATAGGGAACAAAGACGACCTCAAAGTATGGCCGCTCACCTTCCGATCCAGGGTTTGCCGTGATCTTGAGATTCCCAGTCAATTTCGCCATGGATCGGCTCCTTGCTTGGTCAATCGAGTAACGTTCACTCTTCCAAGTCTCTTAAAATGCTCGGCCTTGGGACCGCGCCGGCCCTCGCGGAACTCTTCAACTCAATCGGTCGCCGCAACCATGAATCCGCGACCAATGAGTTTGCGCATCATGGCCAGGCATTCACGCCGGACGGTTTCCAATGGCGCATCTGTCACGGCCGCAAATGCCTGGATCGCTTCGTCGGCGGTGCGGGTGCCATCGCAGGTCGCCAGAAATTCCGCCACCAGCGGTTGCAGGCTCAGGTAAAAGGGAAAGCCGCTGATGAGCCGCAGCGTGACCGATTCCGCTGCCCATCGGCCTCCGGACTGCGCGCAGATCTGCTCCAGCCTAGCATGGGCGGAAAGCTTGGGCCGGATGGCCAGCAGACTCTCGTCATCCTGCATCTCGGACAACAGATCCTGGGCCGCGAAAGTGGAAAGAATCAGATCGCCAAGATCGCCATTCGGCGTCTTGGGCACCTCTTCAATGCGCACCCAGTTGGCTCTGTTGCGGCGGCGCATGACCACCAGGCCGTCGTGGATGGCCTCTACACCGCGCTCGCGGTAATAGGTCATATATCCGTCATACAGTTTGGCATCGTCTTCCCGGTTCAGGGAGGTCTCGCGAATTCGATGCTGCGCGTATTCCGTTGGGTCCTGGGTTAGCCCTTTCATGACCCACGCATCGCAGCCCGAGCCTTCCAGCCACTCCGCGATCCGCTCTTCCCACGGCTGCCCGGCGACCTGCGCCCATTCGCAGAGCATCTGCATGTAGCCGTCCTCGTTGAGGTGTGCGGGCGCCTCTTTCACCAACAGGCGGCAAAGCCCATCCAGTTCCATCGGGTTGTCACAGAACAGGTAGCCGTGCTGGGGCGTAATGAAGAAGGGGGGATTGGAGAGAATCAGGTCGAAGCGGCGATTCGATACCGGCGCGAAGCCATCGCCACCCAGCACTTCGATGTTCTCCACTCCATTGAGCCGCGCATTGAACAACGCGAAGGCCACGGCTCTTTCGTTCAGGTCGATGGCCACCACGG
>Ga0182030_10010057_pt1 | contig 19297 bp, 16 predicted proteins | sample 812S3MmetaG_FD_121299 | JGI IMG/M metagenome (GOLD analysis project Ga0182030, IMG submission 121299) | Permafrost microbial communities from Stordalen Mire, Sweden - 812S3M metaG (Illumina Assembly) | ecosystem: Environmental > Terrestrial > Soil > Wetlands > Permafrost | place: Sweden... | reverse complement strand
TTATTGCCCTCGCCCCTTTGGGGGAGAGGGTGGCGCGCATCCGGCGTAATCGCCAGCCGGGGCGGGCCGGGTGAGGGGGTCTCGCCTATTGTCAATTCTTACGTGGGACACCACACTAGTTGCCGGGGCCAACGCCGCCGGAAAGCGCGGCGTTCGAGTCCCGACCCTGAAAGGATCCACGGCCCCAGAACGCGGGCGGCCAATCGGGCGCGAGGCCCGGCGGGCGCCCGGGGACCCCACCTCCAGTTAACTTGTCGAGATTATTTGTCCCGAGGTATGCATGGCCTGTTGTCCTCGGAGCCGCTTTATATGTACCCTCCAGGGTTCCGTCAGAGCCGCAGGCACCAGATACCTCCATAGCTATGAATGCATCACTCGCGAAGAGACCCCTCACCCCCCGCCTTGCGGTCCCCCCTCTCCCCAAGGGAGAGGGCAAGAAATCAGAATCACAACCCTCTCCCCGGGGAGAGGGCAGGTGAGGGATCCCTTTCAACCCCATTAGACTTTGACGGTGCCCTGATGTAGCCTCCTTTTAAGGTTGACAAAGGTAAAGATTGCGGGTAAACTAGCGTAGGAGTCTGGGGAAGAAGGCAGCAGGCACGAGGCGGAAAACTGATGGCCGACGGCTGACCGCTTAAGGCTAAACCCGCGAGCGGGGAAGTGCGAAAATGCCCTGGAATTCGACTATATCTTGGAAAATACAGGTAGTTAGAGGTTTCACCCTGACCCACCACAAAATCCCGACATTGAAAACAAACAACATAATCACCCTGGGCGGCGGGGAGGCGTGCCGGCAAAAAGATGTTAAAAATGAAGGATGGCCCGACTATATGCTTGAAAACACAGACGAGGCGGACAAAATGTCCACCGACCGACCGCTCTTTTTGGGCGCAGAATACACGGTTGGCGCGACAATTGAGGCAAAATCAGCATGCTATCGAGACAATGCTGAAGCCTCCTGCCGCCGCGTCACGAATTCTTCTTTAGAACCAAAACTTCATCGGCCAGTTTTTCTACGAAGTAGCGATCATGCGTAATAAACATAACGGTCCCGGGGAAACGGAGCAGCGCGTCTTCCACCGCTTCCCGCGATTCGATGTCCAGATGGTTCGTCAGTTCGTCCAGAAGCAGGTGCTTACCCTCAAATGATTTGGTAAGTCCCCAAGCGCTGAGGGCCACCCCGGTAAGCCTGCCGGTTTTGGGGAAATCAAGGGGCGGGATGGGATCCTCCTGCCAGGGCTTTTCCGCCACGGGATGGTGAATGGCGCGTTCACGCAGAAGACGCGCCGTGCGGGCAACGCGGGAAGCCTTGGCCGCGTAAAAGTCCTTGCCGTGTCGTTCCTCGCGGGGAGCCCGGATCATCCGGTGGGACAGTGCCAAGCGTCGGTCGGAAGCGCGCTGAGCAGATGCCACCCGGCGCTGGCCGGCGGCGAAGCGCTGCATGGCTTGCGACTGCCGCAGATCACGTTGCTCGAGGTAGAACTGGTAATTGCCTTCATAGTACGGTGAGGCGCTGGCGTTGCAGCTCGAAGGTGCGGGCCGTCGCCCGCTCAACATTCGGAAACTCAGCTCTGCCAGGACCGTCGAATCGGTTTGCTGTTTATGGACTCGATCATTTCCGTTACTCATTCCGCAGACTTTCCACCTCGAACCAGTATCTCGTAGGGGAAAGGAGACATCCTCGGAGAACACATCTTCAGTAATTCGAAACAAGTTCTCGTGCCGTCGCCACGATGTTTTCGACGGAAGGAATATAGAACTTTTCCATGACCGGGGCAAAGGGCACGGGCGTATCCGGCGCGGCGATCCGGCGGATGGGCGCGTCCAGGTAGCCGAAGCAGGATTCACCCACGTGCGCGGCCACCTCCGCGCCCCAGCCTCCCGTCAAGTTATCTTCTTCGACGATCAGCAGCTTGCGAGTCCGGCGCGCGGATGCTGCCACCATGTCCCAATCGAATGGAACCAGGGTCCGGACGTCAATAACCTCGGCCTCGATGCCGGTTTCCGCCAGAATCGCCGCAGCCGCGAGCGACCGGTGCACCATCAGGAGGTTGGCTACCATCGTGATGTCGCGGCCCGGGCGCGTGATCTTGGCCTGACCCAATGGAATCAGGTACTCCCCTTCCGGGATATAACCCAGAACTTCAATACCCCCGGCTTCCTTCCGGGCGCCTTTGCTGCCATAAAGCAGCTTGTGTTCAAAAAAGATGACGGGATTGTCGTCGCGAATGGCGGTTTTCAAAAGTCCCTTGCCGTCGTAAGGGTTGGAAGGGCATGCCACCTTCAATCCCGGGACGTGCATGAAGAAGGCTTCCAAGGATTGTCCATGCTGGGCGCCGCGGGTGGTGGCGCCGACCGGCGCTCGCATCACCATGGGCACTGAGATTCTGCCCCCTGACATGTAGCGAAGTTTGGCCGCCTGGTTGGCCAGTTGGTCCATGGCGATGAACAGAAAATCTCCATACTGCACGTCGGCCACTGGACGCAATCCACCCACCGCGGCTCCGGCCGCGACTCCCGCGATGGCAGCCTCGGAAATCGGAGTATCCATGACGCGGCGGTGTCCAAACTCTTCCGCCAAGCCGAGCGTGACCGTAAAAGCGCCGCCAAAGCCACCCTCCACGCCAATATCCTCGCCGATCAGGATCACCCTTTCATCGCGGCGCATCTCCTCGCGCAGGGCTTCGCGCAACGCTTCGACCATGGTCATCTTGCGGCCGGAGGTTTCGGTCTCCGGAGTTTGAGTTTCAGGCAAAGACATCGGTAAGGCACTCCTCTTGGGTGGGGTCGGGACTTCCTTCGGCGTACTTCACGGCCTCATCAAGTTCTTGTTCAACGGAAGCCTTGATTTGGCTTGCATCTTCCGCGCGCAGGTGCCCCTGAGCGATCAGCGCCTTTTCGTAAACCTCAATGGGGTCGCGCTGCTTCCACGCGGCCACTTCTTCCTGGGGACGATAGCGGCCGGGGTCGCTTCGCGAATGGCCACTGAATCGGTAGGTTTCAAGCTCCAGGAGCGTGGGCCCCGCACCTGCGCGCGCTCGTTCCCCGGCGCGGGACATGGCACGATGCACGCTCTCCACATCGTTGCCATCAATCGTCTCGCCGGGAATACCGTAAGCGGCCGCGCGATCGGCCACATGCTTCACCTTCATAACCTTTTCCACCGCCGTGGAGGCTCCATATTTGTTGTTTTCACAAACGTAGATGATCGGGAGATTCCAAATGGCGCCCATGTTGATCGCCTCGTGAAAAGTCCCGATGTTGGCCGCGCCGTCGCCGAAGAAGCAAGCCACTATGTTCTTTTTCCCCAGGTATTGAAAGGCCAGCGCCTGGCCCGTCGCCAGCGGAATGCCGCCCCCCACAATGGCGATCGCCGGCAACATGCCCAGGGCGTAATCCCCCAGGTGCATGGACCCTCCCTTGCCGTGGCAGCAGCCGGTGGTTTTGGCGAAAAGTTCGGCCATCAAACTCTTCACCGGAAGGCCACGCGCAATCGCATGGGAATGGGGCCGGTGCGTGCTGGTAATTACATCGCCTTCGACGAGCGCCGAGCACACCCCCACCGCGCTCGCCTCCTGGCCCGCCGACTGATGAACCGTTCCCGGCAACCGGCCTTCCAGAAACATGTAGTAGACCCGCTCCTCGAACATTCGGCACAACAGCATGCGGCGATACATGGCGAGTTTCTGGTCCTTGCTCAAATCCGTTTCGGTCATAGCTTGTTCAAGTGCTCCTGGATTTTCTCCATAAAGTTTGCGGCGGTGATGCCGTCAACCACGCGGTGGTCGGCGGAAAGCGTCAGGGTCGCAACCCGGCCCACTTGCACCTCGCCGTGGCGAACCACGGGCACGTCCCGCGCCGCGCCCACGGCCAAGGCCGCCGTGCACGAGGGCGGGATGATGGCGGAAAACTCCTTGACGCGGAACATCCCCAGGTTTGAGACCGCCAGAAGCGGGGCGATCTTTGCTTCCGCCACCCGGCCCTGCTTGGCTCGCTCCAAGACTCCATGCATGCTGCGCAGGCATTCTTCCCACGACTGTCGCCCGGGATCGGCCACCGGAACCAGCGCCAACCCGGACTCAAGCGCCACCACCAGCAGGATATCGGCTTCCGGATTTGGTTCGTACTTTCCCTCGCCATAACTCACGTTCAGGCGAGGGATATCGTGCAGCGCTTGCGAAGCCGCGCGCGCAAAGACATCATTGAGCGTGGCCCGGAGGTCAGGATGCGAGGTGTTCCACTGTTCCCGCCAGCGTTCCGCGGCTGAAACATCCACGTCGGCGGTCAGGTAGAAGTGCGGAATGGTCTGCATGCTCCGCGTGACGAGCGCGGCCATGGCTGCCATCGGTTTGGAGGTGGCTCGCGCCGGCGCAAACCCTTCCACATCCTTGCGAGTGATCAAACCACCTGGGCCCGTGCCCGGAACCAAAGCCAGATCGATTCCCAATTCCTTGGCCAGCGTTCTTGCCGCGGGAGCCACAGCCAAACCTGAAGGTGAAGGGGCTATGGTGCGAGGCGCAGCCGCCACAGGCTCTGCGGCGGCCATCGAACCGGGCGCCCTTTGCTCCGGGCGCTCCAACGGTTCCTCCCGCGTGTCGGAGACAAGGGCGATAGGGGCCATAGCGCTCACCATTTGCCCTTCCGCAGCCAGCACCTGTCGCAGGTACCCACTGAGGTAAGACTCTACTTCCATCGTCACCTTGTCGGTCTCAACCTCCAGCAGATGATCTCCCTTGGAAACCCTTTCCCCAGGGTTTTTCAGCCACTTCAGGATTTTTCCTTCCGCCGTTGTTTGCCCCAGGTCGGGCATCACGATCGTGTGCATCATTTCTGGAATTTCCCTTTCAGTCACTGAAAAAGAATCAGGGTAATGCGTCAGAGATATGTGAACAGTATTGGGCTAAGGTCGTGTCTCCGCCGGCCGCAGGCGCAACTTGAACGTCTTGATTTCATAAGGGTGCAAGTCAAATCGGAAGGAGTTCTGCTCCGCCGTGAGCTCGAGCCCCTCATCCTCCATCAGATTGGCTTCGTGCGCCGAGGCGATTTCCGCGTGCAGCTTGATGCTGACCCCCGTGCTCGGCCGGCCGGTGGCTTCGCACACGCGCAGGATCACGCTGCCGTCGCGCCCCGGCTTTAGCGCCGAAACGTTGACATTGGGCGCGGAAACCTCCAGCCACCCCCAGCGATGGGGCAAGCTTCCCGCGTGGGCGGTCACCTTGCGGACGATCAGTGGATTGTTGATCTCCCAACCGGCGCGGGTGACGCCCGCATCGCGCCAGTCACCGGCATGAGGCATCAGGGCATATTGCAGCGTCAAGGTTCGCCCGACCTCGAGCCCGGAATCCGACGTGACGCCCGGCTCGTAGCCGCCACCGAACCCGTAAGCCGTGATCGCCGCCGACCGCAAGAGCGAAAGCATCATTGTCCCATCGGCCACGTTGTTTCCGGGCATGGCACAATTCAAAAGGGCGAGCCCATGCGCGCCGTCGCCATAGTCGATCCAATTCTGCGCGGGGAATTCCTGCCCCTGGGGCCGCTCGATGGCCCCAAACTGGATCTCGTCCGTGCGCTTTCCGCCTTTGATGGTGGTCGGGAACAAGGCGCGATACCGCACGTACGAATCGTTGTTCAAGATCTGTGTTTCGATGTCGACTCGCCGCAATCCCGCGAAAAGCCGCACGCGCGTCGAGAAGTCCCCTTTGCCGAAGGGATGCGAAACGCTGTACTCCGAAAAGACCGGGCCGGCAGTGGTGCGCCCGCTGCCTCCCACCCACTCACTGCTGAATTTCGAACGCGTCCGGTCAGGCAGCAGAATGGGCCGGGCCATGGCAATGTTCCGGCCGCCGTTCAAGATTCCGTAGAGTTGCCAAAGGTCTCCGCCGTCCTGTTCCTGCGCCACCACGTTGCCCGAGCCGCGCAAGGCCTCCCACCCGGTCGCCTTATCCACCAGGCTGGTCATTTCGCCGGTCCAGATGTTGAAGGTGGCGCGGTAGAACTCGTTCTCAATCGAGCCCTGGTCTTCCTGCGCTGCGGAGGCGGTCCCCCAAATGCGCGGGGCGGCCATCTCCCCTTTCGAGGCGCTGCTCGCGGTTACGGGAACCACGTGATAGACCGCAAATCCGAGCGCCGGAACTTCCCGGGCCACGAAGGTTAGTTGTGCGTGTTTGATGCCTCCATCGCCATAGCGGCTCACCTCGGCGAGCTGAACCGGAACGGGCTTGCCCTCGGAATCCAGCAGCGCGAGATCGGCAAATCCCCCTTCGGTCAACTCCACATCAGTTTCCGCGACGTCTGTTCGCGGCCACCCGAGGGTGTTAAAAACTACCACCGGGAAGCCTTCTCCGCGGGTGTCGATCTTGGAGGCGATTTGATCGATGGAAGTTTGTACAATTCCATTGGCCGCCCGCTGGGAGAAGTTGTACCCGCGCAGAACGTCGTCATATACCTTGTCAACCATGACCCCGGAAGTCAGGTCGTGGGTCTGATTGAAAAGCACCGGTTCCCAAGCGCGAGTCAGGTCGTCCGGATCCAGCGACCAACCCAGCCAGCGGGATAGCGCTCCCAGCTTCTCCGCGGAGGAAAGCAAGCCCTCCATCCTCCGCATCCACTGTTTAAGCTCAATCCGGCTGCTGTAGATCCCCTGAAAAATGGGATTTAACTCCCCCCCCACGACCGGCCGGTCCGCACGCTTCGCCACCACCGCCTCAAAATCCGTGGGCACACCAAACCTCAGGGTAAAAGGCTCGTCCCCTTTCTGGTTGAATTGCCGCACCATGTCCGGCAACTGCCCCTCGGGCTCGGAGACGTCGGCGCCGTTCAATGCCACCCGATCATGCCCCCGAGAAAAGGGAGTCAACGCGCCGAAGCGCTCCCGTGCAAAGCGCTCAAACTCCGCGGGATTACCAGGCGATTCATAAAACAACCCATAGCCCCACGGGAGCCAGAAGGCGGGAATCTGAGTACCGTCGATTCCCTGCCACAAAAATTCGGAGGGCGTATCCAGACTGGCAACTCCGCGGAAAAACCAATACGACTTGTAGCCCGCCAGCTTCAGGATTTGCGGCATCTGCGCGTTGTGCCCGAAGGTGTCGAGGTTCCAGCCCACCGTGACGTCCACGCCCAATTGGTCGCGATAGTAACTTTTGCCGTAGAGAATCTGATGTACGAACGACTCCCCCGCGGGCATGTTCACGTCCGGCATGACGTCGGTGCCGCCTACAAGTTGGAGCCTTCCCTCTTTCACGAATTTCCGGAAGGTCGCCGCGTCCTCCGGATACCTCTCAAGATAAGGCCGGACATAAGCAACCTGGTCGAGCACAAAACGGTATTCGGGGTGTTCTCCCAACACGTGCAGCGCCACGGAAATGTTCCCGAGCCCCATCTCGAGGTACTCTTCGCGAGTCTTGAAAACGGCGCCTTCCCAGTGTGTGTGCGGGATGATCCAGAGCACGTCCTTGGGGGAAGGGGCTTCCTTCCCGGCTCCCGGCGCCGCTTGCCCCAGGGCAGGGCTGCCCCCCGCCGGCATTCCGAAGCAGACGCACGCGCTCACAAGCATCCGGATAACAAGGCTGCGAATCTGGCGGCTGGGCATAGAAACTCCTGCACGAAGGTGTTGATGTTTTGCGTTTCGAATGGCAACTTGGCGCCTAGCCGGGAGCAATTTCGGGCGCCCGCTTGATCCGGGTGTCAGTGAAGAAGTCCGCCTCATCGGTGCTGCGGGTGGAGAACTCCGAAACGATTGCCCCCTTCGGGCCGGCCTGGAACCAGTGCAGCGTGTCAGGCGCGAGCGTGTATTGGTCCCCGGGTTTCAGGCATACCTCGTGCTGGACGGTATAGTGCGCCTCCGAGCCCGCCGGCGGTCGAGCCTTCGGGCGAGCGGTCGGCGCGCCAGGTACATAGAGGAGCACCGTCCCCCACCGGCAGCGAAAGGTTTCCTCTTTGCCCGGCCGGCCCTCCACCGTGGGGTGTCGATGCTCCGGGCAGGTTTGGCGCGAAAACATGATGATTTCCTTGGCGCACACGCGCTCGGTGTTTACATAGGTCAGGATTTCCAAACCTGTCTTCTCCAATTCACCCAGCCCGAAATCCGCAACCTCCACACGGCCGCGCTCCTCCGGCGTCAAGACGATGCCCGCCTCTTTCATCATGTGGATCGTCTTCTTTACGGTAGCTTTATACATTTGCTCGGTAATCATCGGCTACTTTCCCCCCATCAAATTTGGAAATGAATTTGATGTTGTAGCGGCGAGTTTACCTCGCCAAGTGGCGGCGTAAAGCCGCTTCTACAACCAATTGACCTACCGCTTCGTTGTGGTTTGGCTTCCCATTTCAGCCTTTCCTGCCGAACCCCACGCCCGCAAGAGTTCCTGACATTTCCCCTTCACCGCCTCACGGCCCGCCACCAGGATATCATCCTCGCCGCCCATGCCAATAAAGGGGTGGGGACTCATGGGCTCCCGGTACCTGGCAAGCTTTTCCTGCAGAGCGGCCAGGTAAGCCTGCTTCAGTCCGGTGCCAAAATTCACCTTGGCGACCCCCAATCCTATGCAACGCGAAGCGTCCGCAAGCGGAATCCCCGTGCCACCGTGCAGGACCAAGGGGACCGGAACTGCCTTTCCGATTTCTGCCAACGCCTGAAGGTCGAGCGGCGAATTCCCTTCCGTCAGGATGTGGACGTTACCCACCGACACGCCCAAAGCGTCAACTTCGGTTTCTCCCACAAAAGTCCGCGCGCCCTCCGGGGTGGTGGGTTCCGCGCTTCCATTGGACGAAGCGTCGGCCAAGTGGCCTACCTGGGCCTCCACGGAAACGCCGCTCCGATGGGCTTTCGCGACAACTCGTTTGACCAAGCGGCGATAATCATCCAGCTCGAAGCCTTCATTCTCCACCATCACGGCATTGAACCCGAGGTCGATGGCTTCCTCAATCTGCGCCAGGCTGGCGGACTCATTGAAGAGCAGCGCTGCGGGCACACCGGCCTTCGCCAGGCTCAAGCCCAGACCCGCATAAAAGCTAAGGTTCTCAGGGCGTTTGCGCCCCGGATGCATGAGAAAGCCACCATTGAAACCCGCGATGATGGGCGAACGCTCTTCCTCCGCTGCCTCCACCACCGCTTGAAACGACTCGAAACTCCACGCTTCGCAATAGCAGACGGCGTAACCATCGCGCTTCGCATCTGCCAATAATTTTGACATCGACACTAAAGGCATGGGCGTACGAATTTGCGGCGAGCCTTGAGTCCGAGTAAAGTGCGTCAGAGAAATTGATACTCGTAGCACCGACCTTCGGGTCGGCAAGCGCCAAGCAAAGCCTCCGCGCTACAACACCGACCCTGACAATCAAATGCATCGCGATGGGTGACGCACGACACTAGTGTGGTGTCCCACGTAAGAATTGACAATAGGCGAGACCCCCTCACCCGGCCCGCCCCGGCTGGCGATTACGCCGGATGCGCGCCACCCTCTTCCCCAAAGGGGCGAGGGCAATAAAATCCCTCCTCCCCTCGGTGGCCGTGGCGACCGAGGGGCCCGGGGGTGAGGGGGCCCTTGCAACATGCCATTGTCAAATCTTATCCGGGACACCACACTAGGGCGGGATTCAATCGCCGCAGGAATAGGCTCCTTCCCTAGAAGTCGGGGCGATATGGTTTCTAACATTGCTGAATCCCCCTGTCAAGGATAAATATATAAACTTCAATACTGTACGGTAATTATTGAAAGACAGATAATTTGTGATGTGCGCGGCTGCCTTCTTCCGGTACTTCGCCAAACACTCGTTCCGAAATTCTTCTCGCGCCGCGAAGAAAAGCCTCACCACAGACACTCGTGACCCTTCGGCTCGCCACGTAGGATGAAAATGCTCCGGGCGATTCCCCCCCTGATTCACGAGGGGTGGCGCGCCGGGCGCCGCGGTGGTTATCTTACAGAAACCGAAAAACTTATAGCCGCAATCAGCGCAACTGCCTCCCCCACTCCTCAACTGAGGGGGGAGCAGTTTCAAAGCAGAGCGCACGGGGAGCATCGAGAAAAGCGCTCCTTACTTTTGCCCTTCACCATTTGCCCTTTGCCTTTTGCTATTCTTTTTCGGCGCCGCCGTGATGGGCATCCGGTGCTTGAGAAGATATTCCTCGGCGCGCCGGATGTGGGCGAGGGCTTGGCGTTTCCGCCGCTGTCCGATCAGCACCAGCAGGACATCGGCAATCGCCAATTGGGTCACACGGGAGGCAAGGGGAGCTTGAAAGTATTTCACCGCGCTGGGGGCCGCATAGAGTGGAATATCGGCTGCCTGGGCCAGAGGGGAGCCGATGGAATTCGTAATGCAAATCGTTGTCGCTCCCCGTTCTTTCGCCAATCGAAGGCATTCCACGGTTTCGCGGGTGCTTCCCGCAACTGAAACCGCCAACCCCACATCGCCGCGATTGATATCAGCGGCGGCGGCGAGTTGGAGATGCGAATCGAATTCGATGAAGGCCGGCACGCCGATAAAACGCAGCCGCGCATAGAGAGAATAAGCCACGGGGTAGGAAAGACCGATCGAAAATAATACGATGCGCCTGGTTTTGAGGAGGGACTTCACGGCCGCGTCGAAGGAATCGGAGGTATTCAGCTTAAGGGTTTGGCGGAGGCATTCCACATGCCGTTCAAACACTGTTTGCAATATCGAGGGAAGTCCGGTCTGCGGCTGGGTTTTCTCCCCAGAAAGGAGTACCGGTTCGCTCAACTCACGCGCTAGGGCAATTTTGAGAGCGGGGAAGCCCCTCAACCCCAGCGACTTGCAAAAGATTACAATCGATCCGGCGCTGACTCCACAATCTGCCGCCAATTCGGAGATGGAGTGGGAGATGAATTGCTCGGGGTCGCCCGCCACCGCTTCGGCAATTCGTCGCTGCGCTCGTTTGAGAGTCGGCAGCATGCCCTGGATCAACGGCATCAACGCCACCTTCGGAAGGTGCATTCCAGCCTTCCAGCCTCCTGATTTCATCGCTATTCCCCTGCCTTCTGCCAGCAACTCTGCGTTTTTTGCTCACGCGAACCCGGGCGCGCTGAGAGCATCGCGGTTGCACTGACTTTTGTCGCGGTGGTAGTATCTCACCTCCAAAGCCGGATCAACAAGTTGCAGCCCCTACCTAGCGATTATTACCCCGAACAAAAGGTGGACAAAGTCAACGGAATGGGCGGCCATCAGAGTCATCCTGCCCGGCAGTGCAGGGCCGAGGGACGTTCGACCGCCGTGGGGTAAGGGCAGGGCGAAATCGCCCTTCCTCATGTTCCGGATTAGCTCCGCCGTGACAAGGCTTTTCTGATTATTCTTGTGTCCCCAGAAAGGCATGCCGGGCCTTTTTTCCGGAAGCTTGCCACAGTTTAACTACCACAAAGACAATCACCGTGGCGTACGAAACGGCAATCCACAAGCCGACCTCCTCGATGGGCAAACCATACCAGGCCCCAATGAAAAGTCCGATCATTTGGTTTTTCTGGAAACCCCACCAGCCGTAAGGGAGAGCCAGCGTCGCCTCCCAGATCAGGCTGATCAGGACGACGATGAACAGCGTCAGGCTGAATGCCCGCCAATTGATGAACGGCCGAGCCGAAGGGAAGAATGCCGCCGCCGGAACTAGAGCAGTGGCGACGAGGAAGGTAAAATATCCGGGAAAGCCTTCCGGGGTTGGTGATAGCGCCTTCTTGTAGACGACGGCCGCCGCGATCAGCACGATCCCCAGAATCACGGAGGCCCCATGGAACTGCAGGAGGCGCGGGATTTTTCTCGACTCCCCCGGGTAGTCCGCAACGTTGTAGGCCGCAAACCAGAACTCGTCCGCCCAGACATAGATCAGGAGCACGGCGAGGAAGCCTGTCAAGTAGAAGACATACTCTTCGATCGGAACCGGCTTGCCCAAAGCCGGCGCCGCGATTCCCAGCGTCGCGCCCGGGTTCGGAAAACAGAAGAACCAATGGGCGAAGAAAAAATCCAGCCCGGCCCCGCACGGGACCAGAATCGCGATGGTTCGCCAGAAAGCCTTCCGCGGAATCACCACGCCATCGTGCGGCAAGAACCAGCCTGCAATCACCGTGATCGGAACGATGAACAGCAACAGACTCCACGTATAACCGAACGGAGTCGGGTTGGAACTGAAATCGTGGGGCGATGCTGGCACACGAACGGTGTGCAGTGTGATCGCCGCGGGAATAACCACCATCAGCAGCATCAGGATGACCAGGTGCTCGCTCTGGCACGAAGAGACCTTTTTTCGGGACACGGTTTCGGACATCGGAAGCAACCTCCCTTCGCCCCCCATCTTACTCCCATCGAACTTTTCCGTGGTCGGTTGCTCACCAGGGAATACGGCTAACTCCCGGACCTCGAAATGTGGTCGCAACCGGCAACAGCCGACGGTTGCCGGATAGGGTGATTCCTGAGATAATTTTCCCTGACAAGAACCTCACCTGAAAGGGTACCCGATGGACATGTCCCATGGCGAAACGATCCCCGCTGCACCCGTGCAACGGATTTTCGCGGCAGCGATGTTTGCCGCCGAAAAGCACGCAGCCCAGAGACGGAAAGGTGCTGCCGCTGAACCTTACATCAACCACCTGATTGAGGTGGCGCAGTTGATTGCCGGCAGCAGCGAGCAACTGGATACCAACCTGGTCATGGCGGGCTTGCTTCACGACACGATAGAGGACACGGGCACCACGGAGGAAGAACTCGAACGAGCGTTTGGGAGCGATATCAGCGCGCTCGTCGTCGAGATGACGGACGATAAATCGCTGCCCCAGAATGTGCGAAAAGCATTGCAAGTGGAGAACGCTCCTCATAAGTCAGTCCGCGCGCAGGTGATCAAACTGGCGGACAAAATATCGAACCTTCGATCCCTCCTGGCGAGCCCGCCTGCCACCTGGAGCATGGGGCGCAAACGTGAATACTGCACATGGGCCCAGCAGGTTGTGGACGCTCTCAGCACGCCCAATCCCATTCTGAAGGCGGAATTCGACAGGACCTATGCGAAATTTGGTGGCTAAGGAACGCCTTATTGGGATTCGCGGGCGGGCGCGGATGGGCAGCAGACAGTGGTCGGTAGGCAGTCGGCAGAAAGCAGCAGGCAGCGCGGGCCTTTTGTGGGTCCCGGGATCCGGGAAAAGCGGAAGACGATCAGCTTTTCATAGCGGCAAGCTTTATCGGCTAATGGAAAACGCTTCCGCGTTGCCATCCTGAGCCTTTCGCTGTCATTCTGAGCATTGACCGCCTTTCGGCTGCCCATCATAGGCAGAAACTCGGGCCGAGGAAGGGTGGCGCGGACCTGTTTCTTAGGTCCGCGGATTTTCCTTATCAATCGGGACGAGCCGCGGACCTTAAAAACAGGTCCGCGCTACACCTGCTGAATTCCAACGACTTACGCGTCGAGTTTCGGCAGAGAGTTTGTGATTTTTTGATTTATAAGGCCTTTTTGGCCAATGACCCTTTCGTATTCAATGTTGGCTTGTGAGCACATTCAATAAAGTTACAACCTCTCTGGACGACAGCAGGGGAGCGTTTTTGCCGCAAACTGTCAAGCCCCGCCCTTCCCGGCCCGTGGTGAGAAATCCGGACTAAGGTTCAGATTCCTGAGCCTCGGTGAGATCCTCCCGTGTATTGAGATTCCTGAGAATGCCTGGATCAAGCCCGCGGGCACGGACCTCTTCCTCCTCGATATAGTCTGGCGCCGCGAGTTCAATCGCCTCCTCAACTCGATAGAGCCCGAGACGCAACCGCTGTTCGCAGACGCTGCGGAAGGCACGACGACATGCGAAGCAGGTTCCTTGCACGATCCCAGCCACGCGAGGCACAACAACTTGAGCACTCGGGCATGCTCGGGCACGTTCGATCAGCCAGGCCAGGAAATCCGCGGACACGAAGGGCATGTCAACAGAGAGGATTACGTTCAGATCGGTTTCGGTCGCCTGTAATGCCGCGTGGATTCCGGCCAGTGGTCCGCAGCCGGGGTATTCGTCTTCGATGATCCACTCCCCTGTCGCCGCGTATCTGTCACGCGGTCCCAGGATCGCCACGGTGTTCGCGATTCGTCGTGCCACGCTAAGCACCCGTTCCAGCAGGGTTTTGCCCCGGAGAGTGAGCAATGCCTTATCGCTACCCATTCGCTTGCTTCCGCCGCCTGACAACACGAAGGCAGTGACATCATGCATAACGAGGAGCTCGCAAGCTGCCTAAGGATGGTTGCAGGGTTTTCCCTGGGCGGGGTTTGTGAAGGTGTCGGACTGATCTTCGCCGGGGCGCGGCTCAAGGCATCGAAAATCCTTCTCGATCAATATCGAGAGGTTGACTTCGTTATCGATCGGTTGCACATGATTCAATCCGACCTGCTCAGAATTCGCCCACCCCTGTCCTAAGCCTTCGGGCACTGTAACTTCGATTTCACTGTCCCTGAGACGTGCCGTAATTTCCTTCGCGTCAGGAGAAGTTACCACAGTGTAGGTCAAGCGGCTCCCCGGAAACGCTGAAAACTGGATTGATTCCGAGACGCGGCCACGCTTCATCAACTGGGCAATTTCACTTTCGCCCAGGCGCAGTCGAATCGAATTCCCCCGAATGCGCAGCTTCATCGGTCACTCCTTCCTGAGCGCGACCGGCTTCGGCGCCCGCCTTAGAGTTGGAATTTCCCTGGCCGGGAATCCTTTGGGATGGGGAAAGGTTCGAGTCATCAGTGTCGCCCCCATGACGATGAACTTAGGATCGAGCAAGTTTAGCACGACATCTTCCGTAAGGGGCGTAGGCCGTTGCCGAAACTTCCAACACTCCAATGAGCACGCCACGACACTTCGCGGTTCGCTCGACGGACCGCTCCTCCAGCATGCCTGTCCAAATTAGCGAACCCTTCGAGCGGTCAACTCGGCCCCGCCGTCTGTTGTGAAAATGCTCCCCTTCTCAGTTGAGGAGGTGATAGGGGGTGGTGCTAATTGCGACATCATGTTTTCGGCCTCAGGAAATAACCACCCCGGCGGTCGGCGCGCCACCGCTTCTGAATCTGGAGGGGAATCGCCCGGAGAATTTTCGTCCCTCGTGGCGAGCCGAAGGGTCATGAGCGTCTCAGCGGAAAGCCTATGGCTTTCCCGCGATGCCCGCATTTCTCACCCCACTTGGATGGGGCTGCCGGAAGGGCGGGGCTGAAACTCCGCCCTTCCAAATCCGAAGCGATAAATCCAGGTTAGATGGCATACTGGGACCGTACAAATCGGATTCATTTGTCGCAATCGCGTCCTTATAGTTCCCCCTTTTGATTACAATACCATCGATGAAAAGGCGGCAGCCGCCGAGCTGTCGCAGAGAGAAAGGAACCCTATGAAACCCCTACTGTTGGCCTCGCTGATGCTTCTTTCGGGAGTCGTTTCTGCGCAGGGACCGGAAAATGATTTCTTAAATTCTCTGGGCCTTACACGCCTGAAAAACTACTCCGCCTCCAGGGTCTCAAGCGATAACCGCTATATGTTCAGCAATGACGACAGCAAGCGCATTATGCCTGGCGAAACTCTGGTGATGGCCGACCTGCAAGGGCCCGGAATGGTCTCGCACATTTGGGTCACGATCGCGGACAACGAGTTCGCGTGGCCTCGGCTGTTGCGGCTGCGTGTTTATTACGATGGAAAGAAGACGCCTAGCGTGGACGCACCCTTGGGAGATTTTTTCGGTGTAGGACACGGATACGAGGCCGACCTCAATTCCATAATGGTCCGGGATAGCTCCTTCGGGCGGGCGCGAAACAGTTATTGGCCCATGCCGTTTCACAAATCCTGCAAAATTACCGTTACCAATGAGGGGAATCGGTACGTGTTGAATTGCTATTACCATGTCGATTGGAGGAAATACGAGTCATTGCCTGATGACATTGGCTACTTCCATGCCTACTACCGTCAGGAGCGTCCGGCGGTGGCGGGCAGGAACTACGCCTTCCTGGCGACCCGTGCGAGAGGGCATTACGTTGGGACCGTCATGAGCGTGATCCAGTCGCAGATTTCGTGGTTCGGTGAGGGTGATGACCTGTTTTACGTTGACGGAGCAGCGCAGCCGCAGATTTATGGCACGGGAACAGAAGACTATTTCAATGACGCCTGGGGTCTCCGCCCCGCCTCCGGTCCCTGGACGGGTACACCGGTGGCAGGAGGGGAACTCGTAGGATCAAGACTCACAGGGTACCGATGGCACGTCCCTGACCCCATTCCTTTTACCGATTCGATCTGGGCAGGTATTGAGCATTACGGGTGGACTTCCAATCCCGATGGGAGCGTTCGATCCGGCTTCGAAGAACGTCCTGACTATTTTTCCAGTGTTGCTTTTTGGTATCAAGCCGGCGTGAATGAGGGGCTCTCAGAACCGCCGTACGGAGAAGCGCGCCTGCCGCTTGGCAATGCTGAGCAGATTGCGGTGGAGGACTCGCTTCGAGACGTGACGGCTGAGAAGGGAGCAGCGTCGGTGCAGCGCGGCGTCGACTGGGGGAAGGACCTGCTCTTCTTCAACGCACAGGAAAAGGGCGCGAGAATAAATATCCCCATTAATATTTCGGAGGGTGGGCGCTATGAAATCGTCATCGAGGTTGCACAAGCGCCAAACTACGGTGATTACGAGGCGTTCGTCGATGGTAAACCCACGAACGTCGATACCCGGCAGCCGGCCACATCGGAGATTCCGTTCCCAGGGCAGCCCGTTTTTCACAACTATCTGCCCGAGATCTATGTCGCCGTCGTTCGGCCTCTGGGTTGGTTTGACCTGGCCAAGGGACGGCACACGATCAGCCTCCTTTGCGTCGGCAAGGACGAACGCTCGGCTGGGTTCGACGTCGGTGTCAACGACGTGGTTCTGGAGAAGCTTCCGGCCTCGGCTGGCGAGCCTGAGCCCGAGACGGAACCCCAGTTGACTCCAGTACTGCCCGAGGCTGTGGCCCCAGGACCGATGGGGGTGCCCATCTATCGCGGTCTGCCGCTTTCTGCCTACCTCGAAAAGCTCAAGACCACGTCTGAGACGGACCGTCCCGACGTGCTTCGTGCCATCGGAGGTTTTGGTGAAGACGCCACTCCGGCACTGGGCGAGGTTGCGGCAGCGCTCAATGATTCCAATGCTCAGGTGCGTTCCGCGGCAGCGTGGGCGCTTTCCCAGATCGGCGTAAAAGGGGGAGCCGCGGCTCCCGCCTTGGCCAAGGCGCTCTCTGATCCCAGTCCTCGCACGCGCGAGCTTGCGGTGCTCGCATTGAAAGCGATGGGACCCGCGGCGGCCCCCGCCGTTCCCCAACTCATTCGCACCCTCAACGATCCGGAGAATTATGTACGTGCGTCAGCCGCAGCCGCATTGGGGGCCTTGGGTCCGGCAGCGCACGCCGCCGTTCATCCGCTCATGGAGAGGCTATTGGCAAAAGGGGAGCAAGGATTTGTCCTGTCCAGTGTGGCCTCTGCCCTCGGTGACATGGGCCCCGAAGCGCGCGATGCGCTTCCCGCACTGGAGCAGACACTTAGGATGAGCCGCCTGAGCGCCAGCGCGAGGGAAGCAATCCTGAGGATTGAAGGAAAGCCCGTCCCGACGTGGTGGTGATGGGGGAGGCCGGACGTTACCTCGACTCCCTCCTCTCCTCCTCATCCTGATCATCCCGATCGGTAGAGTGGAGCGAAGACGGCCCGCCGGGTACGCGGATAGGGCGTGTGCCAGCCGCGCACCTGTCGTCAGATGTGATTCACCTTTTCCGGAGGCGCGGCGTCTGGCAGGTCGAAGCTTATATTCATGGAGGAGTTTCGCAATCACGCACAAGCTGTGGCGGCACCCGCCGCTATAGATGAGGATCTCAAACAGGCTCTGCAAAGCGATTCCATGGCGATGGGTTGCGTCCAGGGCGGGAGAAGCATACGATGAACGAGGGTCAGAAGTTGAAATCGGAAGTTCTCCCCAAGGGAGATTGTGAGGAATTCCTTGCCTCAAGGGCTCTTGCGCGATGCTGAATATTAAGAAACTCCTTCTGCCGGTTGATTTCCCGGTTGCTTCGCTAAGTGTGCTTCATCAGGCGGCGACGTTGGCGCGCCATTTCAAATCTGAGATCGTGATACTGCACGTCATGACGGCGCAGAGCCATGCCGCCGGTGTGCCGGAGGACAGCCGCGCGCTGGCTGACTGGGACTTGCTCGCCGCGATCATTCGACAGGCCCAGAATCAGCAGGACCCGTCTCTCCGGCCGGAGCTCGATGGCCTTACCATTCGGCGCAAGTTTGCCGAAGGCGACGTGGCCGTGGCCATTGTGCAAACCGCTCAGGAGGAAAAAGCCGACCTGATCATGATGCCGTCACATAGTTTCACCTTCTACCAGTTCCTCCTGGGCTCAGTGACAGCAAAAGTGTTGCACGGGACCGAGTGCCCGGTTTGGACCGGCGCGCACGTGCATGAATCGCCAGGTCAGAAGTTTGCGATCCGCAGCGTCCTATGCGCGGTTGAGTTCGGTCCCCGTGCTGATATAACAGTGTCGTGGGCCGCCCAAATGGCCGCCGAATTTGGCGCTCGTCTTACGCTCGCTACCGTCACCGCCAGTGTGGAGTTATGGGGGCCCGGCGGCAACTACGTCGATCAAAGGTGGAAAAAGGAGATCGTCAGCAACGCTTCGGAGCAAATGACAAAGCTCCAGCAAGATACGGGCATCAAGGGAGATGTATTCATCGGCAGTGGTGACGTGCCCACCGTGCTGAATGGTGTCGCGAAGCAGACGAAAGCGGATTTGTTGGTTACCGGGTGCTACCCCTATGCCGGTCACCTGCGCACCCACGGATACGGAATCATTTGCGGGGTGCAGATTCCGGTTCTGAGCGTGTGAGGGCAGAATGGGGGCGGGCGCCGACGGCTGCTTTTCAGCGTCTGCGATCTTGTCAGGGGGCTCCCTTCTGGCAATGCTTGGGCGCGGATACTCTCCGCCAGGGTACCGTTCTGCCAGCACACTTACAGCCCGAGACAACCACAATTCATTACTCTCAACGCAGAGGGGGAGGTTTTAATTCGAGCGGGACGAGTCGATCCTCGATGTGGACCGGCCGGAATGGGGCGCCAACTCCCAGAAGTCTCTTGGGGAAACCGCAGTCAAGAACAGGGGTCTGCGCCAACCCGCCCCCTGCACAGCTCCCTCGGGCCCAACTTTCCCGATTATGACCTCCCCCCCCACCGGGTGCGCGACATAGAAGTTGGAATTAGGCGGCAATAGCCGCCCGGCGGCTCTCCCAGTAATCCTCAAAACCGCCATTGAGGTAAGCACAGCGCAGGGCCAGGATAGAGTTGGCTCCCCGGA
>Ga0182030_10010056_pt1 | contig 19297 bp, 28 predicted proteins | sample 812S3MmetaG_FD_121299 | JGI IMG/M metagenome (GOLD analysis project Ga0182030, IMG submission 121299) | Permafrost microbial communities from Stordalen Mire, Sweden - 812S3M metaG (Illumina Assembly) | ecosystem: Environmental > Terrestrial > Soil > Wetlands > Permafrost | place: Sweden... | reverse complement strand
CCGCGTTAGCCGGTGTAACCTCGGCGCTCGAAATCAGGATTACGCTCGCAGCAACCGACACGCATGAGCGCACAAGCAATTCAAGGATCGGTCTGTTCATGATGCCCCCTCTAGTTATGTGTGAACCGGACGTCAGCATATCAAACCTTCAGTCGACCCCCACACCCACCTCGCATTGCGCGCCAGGTATCAGCGTGCAAAGCAGTGGTCATAGGCCGCGTCGCGGGCCTCCGCGACGAGGTCGGGGGTGATTTCGGCAAGCGTCTTGCCGGCAAATCGCTCGACCCAGCAATCCAGGTGCTGCTCGAGTGTGTCTACGCCGGACGCTTTCAGATTGCTCAAGGCTGTGCCCCGATAGCGAGCCACGACCTCGGCAAAGGGCGTGCGCGATGCGTTTTGATTCGGGAAGTAACGCGCCTCACAAATGGCACTCTCGATGGAGCTGGCCCAGGCCGCTGCCTCCTTTTTATTGGGGAAGGTTTTGCCTTGGGGTTCGTGGCCCTTTACTCGTACCTGCGCACGGTAAGAAACCTGTACACGCAAGAGCGAGTACTATATGTGGAATGGCGTCAGAGCAATGGCGGCGCCGGTCAACACAACACTTCGAGGAATGTGAGATGAAAAGCGGGATTTTCAGGAAGGGAATGGGCGGCGCTTTGGCGGTGTGCTTGCTGGCTACCGGGACGGCGTCAGTAGCGTGGGCACACCACGCTGGCGCCAATTTCGACATGGGCAAGCTCTATATTTACAGGGGGACTGTGCGCAATTGGCTATGGGAGAATCCCCATGCTTGGCTTTATATGCAAGTCACCAAGGGCGACGGCAGTTCGGAATTGTGGGGATTTGAAGCCGGCGGACCCAACAGTTTGGCTCGCGTCGGCTTGCATGCCAATACCTTGAAGCCGGGCGACAAAGTCAGCGTCTATGCCGCTCCCGACAGGACGGGCATTCATAACGCCATGCTGCGGAAGATCGTCCTGGGCGATGGCCGCGAGTTGGTGCTCTTCGGGGCGCCTCCTCCGGGAGCTGGTTCAGGCGCTGGACCCGGCGGCCCGAATGGTCCTGGTGGACCGCAGGCCGGCGCAGCTACACCGCCGCCCTTCCCGACCGTAAATGTTCCTGCTGTCGAATACAAATAAAGCGGAGGCTACTCATGTTGAAGCACACTGTTTGGATGACGGTGGCGGTTTCGCTGCTTGCCGCCGGTAGCGCCCTGGCAGCCGATGACGCCTCGCCTAGCGGGTTGGGTTCAAATTGGGAAGATGCCTCCAAGATGCCTGATTTCTTCAGCGGCATGTGGATGAGCAGGGGAGGCATGGTCGATGCGGCAGTCCAGGTCAGCTATACGGAAAAGGCCAAGGCGTATATGGCGAAGTACAAGCCTAGTAAGGATCTGCCCTATGCGGGAATCGGCTGTAAGACGCCGGGAATGCCAATCATCCAGCGCTCCGGCACGCCGCTCAAGTTCCAATTCACGCCGGGGCTGCTCTCCATCTATATTGAAAACGCCAGCATGACCCGCTTCATTCATTTGAATGCGAAGCACAGGGAGGATTCAGATCCGACCTTTCTCGGAGAGTCGGTTGGGCATTTCGAGGGAGACACTCTCGTAGTCGACACCGTCAACTTTCGGAAAGACATCCTGTTCCAATATGGCCTGGTGAACCCCAAGCTCGGGCCTATGGCGGGGGGGGCAGGAGGAGGGCCTAGCTTCACGAATGTGATATTCGGGCCGCATGGGCCAAATATGCGCATGGTGGAGCGCATACGACTGCGCAATCCGGACACACTGGAAGTCAAGATGACCGTCCATGACGACACGGTGTTCACCGGGCCCTATGAGGCGCCTGTGCAGCTTTACGCTCGCGTGAAGGGCGAGAATGCGTGGCCAGGCGAATGGCAGTGCCAAATCAGCGGGATCGTGTACTACGATCCTTCAAAGGACGACAGTGTGTCCCTCAGCCCGGAAGAGGCTTTGAAGAAATTAAACGAAGGCACTTTGCAGTAACAGGGTCTAATCAGGCTTAAAGACGGCGGATACCCGCGTAGGCGGATATCCGCCGTAGTCGTGCCCCCGCTACCAATATAATCAATAACTTAAATGGAGCTTACCTGGGCTTGGTGCCGCGGCTGTATTCTATGTAAGCGCCATGTAAGCGGCGGGGTTATTTTCGACTCTGCGAGGGCGCGAGGGCCCAGGGGGATCGAGATCAAACGCGAAATCGAGCTCGACATGCCCAAGTCGCTGAAGCGTCATCAAGATGACGACTTCGAAGTCATCTTCGTTGATGAACTGCAGCAGCGATCGGACAGGCTGCCCCTCCAGAATTTTACGGCGCAGGGCGGATGGCCTGACGACGACGCACTGCACATCGCCGTAGAAGCGATAGAGCGCGAGAAGAGCCGCATCGTAGTTACAGCCTGGTTCCAGTTCGCCGAAGTTATGACTGGCAGTGAGGGGGGGCGCGGCAGAACCTCGCCTGTCCATTTATCCGCGTTAGGATTAGGAGGAGTCTTCAGTGAATCATTCCAAAACGTTTGTCACCGCTGTCGTCTCACTGCTCGGGGCCGCGATGCCGATGATGAGCGCACAGGCCGCGCAGTACACGAAGCAGGAGAAGGAAGACATCGCTATCGTGCAAGGTTTCTACGATGCATTGGATGCACGGACCGCCGCAGGGGGCGAGAGCAAGGTGCCCTTCCGTCCCATCGCCGAGAAGTATATTGCGGAGAACTACCACCAGAATTCGCCAGGGTGGGCGGCACAAGGCCAGGGTCGCGAGACACTAATACGGATATTCCAGACGCGGGGCGGCGGTCCAGGCGGAATGCAGGGCCCTGCGCCTCCCAACGCTGGGGCGACTCCTGCAGGTGGAGCGCCTGCGGGTGGTCCCCCGCGTGTGGCAGCAAAGGTTGTTTATATAGGCGCGGTGGGTGACCGGGTAGTCCGGGTCTCCGGACGTGGCACCTCCGACCTGGTCTTCAACATGTTCAGAGTTGAGAATGGCAAGCTGGCGGAGCACTGGGACGCATTCATGAGCAGCGGTTTGCCCGGCGGGGAAGGTCGCACGGGTGGATCTCCCGTGGCTAGTGGACAGCCAGGTGCTGTCGCGCCGACAGCCGGCGGGACGCCGCCGGGCCGTCAGTGAAGTTGCGCTGAAAAAACCCATCGCAGGGGTGCGCGCCCCAGCATGGGGATGAAATGAAAAGGGTGTCGGCGACCGCACTTAGCAGCAGCCGGACATGGCGCGGGGGCGGCGTAGGCATGAATCGGTGGATTTGCGGCGAAGGCCGCGCAAGAAGATCCCAGAGGCCTTCAACGCTCGTTGCCCTTATGGGCGCTGTTGTGTTGTTTGCTGTGGGGCAGTACGCAACAGCCGCCAATTCGAAGCCCGACATATTTGGCATCTTCATAGGCATTGGTGCTGGCAGGCCAGACATCGATCCGCGATGGCGCAACAAGCCTTTCACACCGACGCCTGAGTTTACGAAGTGGGGTGCGGAACAATCCCGAGAATTGGGGCGCCTGGGTACCGAGACCGGTACGCCGGGGGCGTGTGAGCCGGTGACTCCGGTCAGTTTCATGGTTGCGAATGGTCTGTTTCCAATCCAGATCCTGCAGGGTTCCAACCAGATCGTGATCTTGAATGAATGGGTGGCAGTGCCGCGACGTATATACATGGATGGACGCGGTCATCCTTCGGATCTCGACCCTACCTGGCTAGGCCATTCGATCGGCCATTGGGAGGGCGATGTGCTCGTGATCGACACAGTACGCCTCAATGGGCGGGCGCGTCCGCTGAACGGCTACGCCGCGAATGTAGTGAGTTCAACGAACGAGAGCGTCAAGGACCCGCGTTTGCCGTCGAGTGATCAGATGCATATCGTCGAGCGTCTCAGGCTGGTAGGCGATGGAAATCTTCTCGAGGTCGCCATGACCATCACCGATCCGAAGACCTACGTTCGTCCCTTTACGGGCATAGGTTATTTCGAACGCCGGCCGGACATAGACGTGCAGGAGTATTATTGCGCGGACAACATGCGCCCTCGCGACGAAGGGCATCCAGAATCCGGGAAAGCCCCGTGAGACTTGCACGCTGGCCGGGTGCTACTGCTGCCTTGCTTTTCCCTTGTATGGCAGTGCTCGCGCATCATTCATTTGGCATGTTTGATCTCGGCAGGGAAGTCACGGTCGACGGGGTAATCAAAGAATTCCAGTTCACGAATCCGCATGTCTGGATTCAAATGATGGTCCCCGACGGCAATGGGGGCTATACCGAATGGAGCATCGAGGCGGGTGCGCCGGGCATGATGATCCGCGCTGGTTGGAAGAGCTCCACGCTCAAACCGGGCGACAGGATCACCTTGACCATGCACCCACTGAAGAGTGGCGGACCTAGCGGTAGCCTCGTTAAGGTGACCGTTCCGGATGGCCGGATCCTCGGGGGCGGCGGAGGGCCGCCGCCCCCGCCGCCGAAAGCCGCTACGACTTCCTAGGTAAAAGTGGAACGCCAGTAGGGTGAATCGGGACGGATGCGTGCCCGGCGTCCAGCGCGCATCATTTTTCCTTGGTTCAATTGCGGACTTTACTACCCTGTCGTGGCACTGAAATCGGGGCAGGTAACCCCGACCAATTCGATCACGGTCCGCTCCGGACCGACGGATACCAGAACGTGACGTGCAGCGGGTCAAGAGAATCGCCGCAACACGACTAAAAAATACCCGATAATCGGTATTGAACCTTCAACCAAGGAGTCACGCCCATGATGCAACGAGTTCACCGCATCGGCTTCGCCTTATTCGCGACACTGGCCATCGCCGGCTATACGGGCCGAGCTTTGGCAGCGAATGAGCGATTTGAGGTCACCAGCGTCAAGGCGGTCCGGCCGACCCTCGTGGACACGGTCGCGGCCCTGCAACACAACGATGTCGCGAAGGCCAAAGCGGCGTTCGAGCACTACGATTCCGCTTGGAACGGTATCGAGGTGTACATCAATACCCGCAGCAAGGATATGTACAGCCTGCTGGAGCACGACCTCCAGGCCAGGATCACAAAGGGGCTGGACGCGAGCAACCCTGACGTGGCCAAGCTGCTCGCTGACTCGCAGACGATGCTCGCCAAGTATGACGAAGCCATCACTATGGTCGCGAATGGTGCCCCTCTCAATCCGCTCTATGACGACATCGCCCGCCTTCGCATCGTTCGGGCTCATCTGCGCGAAGTAATCCCGGCATTGAACGCCGGAGACCTTAAGGGGGCTCGAACGTCCTACGCGGCGTTCGACAATAACTGGGATAGCATCGAAGACCTCATCAAGGCGCGGTCCCAAGACGCCTACGTCGCCATCGAGAAGGGAATGATTCAGGTCGAGAAAGCGCTGATGCCCGACAAGCCCGATGTTGCGCAGGTGACCGCATTGGTGACCGATATAACCACCCAGTACAACGCCGCCTTGACTGAGGTGACGAAAGAGGCCCGGAGTCACGACTAGAAGACCCGAAGATGGACGCAGGTCGACCGGACGTAGGTAGTACTGCTCATGTCATCGAGCGGCTTCGCCGCTGGGTGCTCGGCGTGCTCGCGCTGGGCCTCATTGGGACGGTGACGGAGCTGATTCTCCTGGAGCATTACGAACAGCTGTTACAGTTCGTACCTCTTGTGCTAATCGCGATAGCCGTCATCGTGCTCATCTGGCATGTGTTGAGACCTGATACAGCGAGCTTGCGGGCGCTCCAGATCGTCATGGGATTGTTCGTGCTAGCCGGATTCCTCGGCATGGGCGCACACTTCCATGGTTCAGCCGAATATCAGCTCGAGCTCAATCCGGAAATGAGCAAATGGAATCTCTTGATGAAAGTAATGCATGCCAAGGCGCCCCCGCTGCTCGCTCCCGGGATGATGATTCAATTGGGGTTGCTCGGCCTAGCCTACGCGTACACCGATTCCCGCTACAGAAGGAGTGAAATTCCATGACAATAACGCACCGGACAGCCGGCAGGACCGGTAGTGTCATCAGTGGCGGCTTGGTGCTTCTTCTGATGCTGACACCACCCGTCGGTGCGCAGGTCAGCCAACTGATCGACCCGAACGTGGCCACCGAGGGTGCATTGCAGCAATTGCCGAACGTGACACCGGTCATGGTGAAAAACATGCTCGCGCGGCGACCCTTCAAGACCGTAGTCGAATTGAACAAGTTTCTGCTCGATCAGATGCTGACACAGGCGCAGGCGCAAGAGTTTTACCGCAAGGCGTTCATCCCGATCAATTTGAACAGCGGCACGAAAGATGAGTTCCTGTTGATTCCCGGTGTCGGGCCGCGCATGTCGGGCGAATTCCAGGAATATCGACCGTGGAAGACTTGGGCGCAGTTCGACAAGGAGATCGGGAAGTATGTCGGCCAGCAAGAAACCGACCGGCTGAAGCAATACTTTTTCATTCCCCCTAAGTGAATCGCGCCGACTATGAGAACTTCCTCGGCATCCAGGCGCCGGAGCACGTTTACGGCGAGGAGCACTGCAAGTGCAGGCCGGTGTGATTCAGCCGAGTCGGCCGAGCCCGCGTCGATGGCGCGCCCGAGGAGCTTTTGCGGCGCCAAAAATACGCTGCTCGTTCGCATTATGCGGGGAACCACATGCCGCCGCACGCAGCGGTACATAGCACTATCACGCGACGAGAAACGACGGCGCAACGTCTGCCGGGCGTCAGCAGGGGACTTCAATACCGTCACATTGGACAGATTTGGAGCCACCATGCTATTGCGCAGCACTGCGGTTGCAGGCAACAGACCTGACTCCATGCAGCCATTGCCTCTCGAACGTTCTATCTGCTTGCGCCATCGCCGACTTTGTTAGAATCTCAGCGCTCTAGCAAAGCTAGTCACGTAACGACCTTTCGACTTCAACCGGGGGGGGGGATCTTGGTATGAACACCAAGGCATCAAGTTTGGGTGCAGGTGCACTATTGCTGGCGTCAACTCTTCCTGCGCATGACTTGTGGTTAACGACGGTCGACAACGGTGTGCAATTGAAGGCCACGATCAACTTCGGTGAAACCAATCGCCGCGATTTGGCGACGGTGCAGCGCATCTTTGACGTGGATGTGATCGACGGCAAAAGCGTGGCTTCCTTGCGCAATGGCACGTTCACCGAACAACAGGTCAGCAACGGACCCGTATTGGTGACACAGCCGTTTGCCAAACCTGGCGAAGGCGCATTGCTTGCGGCGAGTTACGACAGTGGTTATTGGGTGACCACACCACAAGGAATGCGCAATGTCAGTAAGCGATTGTATCCTCAAGCCAGTGCTAGCCGCTGGGCGGTTAAATTTGCCAAGACCTTGTTAGGGCCTGGTGCATACAGAGCTGTACTCGGTCAGGAAATGGAACTGACCGCGTTGGAAGATCCGTTCAGACTTGCGCCGAAGCAAACTCTACATGTACGAGTTCAGCTAAAAGGCAAGCCGATCACCGACGCCAAATTGCGCATTCTCGATGGTGTAACCGTGATGGATCCAAAAGAGGCCAAATCAGTGCCCACTAATGCGGACGGCATCGCTGCCATCCCGCTCAACCGCCGTGGTTTGTATGTGCTGGCGGTCGAGTACGATGCCCCTGGCGCGAATCCGGAACTCGCCGATGAGGATGAATACAACTCAACGCTGGTGTTCGATTTGAGATGACCCATTGAACCGCCAGCGCGTGCGTGAGCGAGTTCACGCACGCGCTGGCGCAGCCCCGTCACAGTGCAAATCCTGCCCCCGCTACCAATCCAAGCAGTGTCTACACCGGACAGCTTGGTCGCTAATCCCTTAGCCAGTTCTTCACGTGTAATCCATCTACGCGCGAAAATTCGTAGTCGTTGTCGGTCACCAGTGTGAGGTCATGCCAGTAAAGCGAGCAGTGAGCGCGGCGGAGCCGCTTCAATGATCAGTTTGTTACTGTCTTTGCGCATGACGGCATCGTCGCCGGGCAGCTCGAACTCGCGCGGAATTCGAACGGCTTGGTTGCGGCCGTTCTTGAAAAGCTTGACGTGTCGGTCTGCCATTAACTGTCCTGAGGGTATATGTAATGTGGCACATGCTTTAGCATCTGCCACTTGCTGTCTCATGGCAATTGCAGTGTACAAGGGCCAGTTTCATCCCCTTTGACACGCACACAAACCAAACGATCTATATAGAGATCCAGAAGATGTCCTGAAGGAGATTGAGAAGAGGAAACGTTGATGGCAACTAACAACGGTGCTCTTGGTTGTGACGATGAGAACCTACGCGATAACTGGCTCATCGGTTGCGGGCGGAAATGGGTTGTGTGTTGATAATGCCGGGAGAACTCTAATGCCCACCGCTACTTAATGCGGGGGGACGTCGTGATCACGAAAAATGACAGCCCCCCGGCGGAAGTTGCTAGACTCGTGCGCGCCAGATCTCAAAAAGTTAGAGCGATGTTTATTTTATTTTGTTGGGGGAACAATGTTTGTGATGCAACGCGCACATAAATGCGGTTGGGTTATCTGCCTAATTTTACTGCTACCGGTCGAAATGCCGGCTTGGGCGCATCACTCTTTCGTAGGGTATGACAGGACGAAAACGCTTGCAGCAGATCAGGCCACTCTAAAGGAATTTCTTTGGGGAGCTCCGCATTCGGCCGCGGTCTTTATGATTCAAAATCCAGACGGTACGCAGACACAAATCCGACTCACGAGTGCTTCACCGCCGCAGTTCTCCAAAGAAGGCTTCAAGCCAACGGATTTCAAGGCGGGCGACAAGATGGATATTACGTGGTACCCGGCCAAGAGCGGGAAGCCCGGGGGGATGCTGGCGAGTCTCAAGCTGCCGGATGGACGGACATTTAAGGATACAGAATTCTTTCCTGCTGCCGTGGACAACGATAAACAGGCCGGAGCCGAAGTGCCCAAATGAAGCACAGGACTCATAGCGCGATCGGCAAGCCGTCTCGGTACGTGCACGCAGTGGCAGTGTGCGTTGCGCTGTGTACGGCGTGGCCGCTGCCGAAGTCAATGGCGGCTGATTCGGTCAATTTAGAGGGGACGTGGAGGATTGCTGTCGCCCGATCGTCTTTTTCGGCGGATGGCGAGGCTATCCCATTCACGGCAATGGGGCGTAAGCGGTACGAGGAAAACAAGCTTAACCTGGGGAAGAGCAATTATGACGCCTATGACATGGCCAATGCGCGGTGCGCGTCTCCTGGTTTAGCGCGCCTCATGCTCACCCCGGCGCGATTTCGGATTTGGCAACGTCCTGGTGTGATCGAATTTCAGTTCGAGTGGAACCGGCTCACTCGGGAAATCATTTTGAGCGATCTGATTCCGCAAACCCGAATTGGGGGGATTGGACCTAAGGATGAAGAGCTCGTCGGGAGGGCGGTGCCGCTTGCCAAAGGATACTGGCAGGGTGACACGCTGGTGGTTTCTGCTGAAGGCTTCGACGACACGACGCTTGTCGATAACCTTGTTCCGCACGGGAATCAGCTGAAAGTAGCCGAGCGTATCCGGCTCAAGGACCGCAATACGCTTGAGGACCGCATCCGCATAGAAGACGCGGAATATTTCACGCGGCCGTGGGAAACAGTGGTGACCTATAGACGCCAAGCGGATGAGGCATTTGCGGAGGACGTTTGCCTGGATCGGTTAGCGCCCGGAACACCCACGCTTTAGCAATGAGACGGCAAACAATGAGACATCGGCGATGGGAATAGAAACTGTGGAGGCAGCGGCAGAAGCGAAGAAACGTGCGACGAGTCACGCGTTTGTCGCGATGTCTTGCATTTGCCTTATGTACGCCGGAGGCGCGTTGGCCCAGTCTGGTCCGGGAGGCGTATCGCCGCAGAGTGCAGACGGCCCACCGTCCGGACCTGCGGGCTCGACGGCCGAGCAGGGCGCGGTGCCGGGACCCGGTGGTCCGAGGCCGAACGGGGCGGAGCCACGAGAATCGGTTGCGCCGCCGCTGGCCGCAGATGCGCCCGGGCCGTCGGCGGATCCTCACATTCTCGACGGTGTATGGCTGCATGACTCGTTGCTCGTGTTCCAGAACAGCACCGACATGTTTGGCAAGAAGACGCCGTTTAACGCGGCCGGACTTAAGATAGCGAAGCGGCGCGTCATGTCTTACAAGGTAGGCACTCCCTATATCAATGCTTCGTCGCGCTGCCTTCCGCCCGGGCAGCCATGGCAGATGGATTTGAATTTCCCCTTTCACATCTTTCAGTCCAAAGACAGGTTCGACGTCCTATTTCAGGAATATCACGGTTACTGGGAAATCTCGATGAATGCCGCCAAAGCCCCGCCGGCAGGTTACATGGGCCGCTCAATCGGGCACTGGGATGGAAACACATTGGTGGTCGAGACGACAGGGTTCAAACAGGACTTTTGGCTTGATGTTAATGGCACTCCTGTCTCCAAGGGCGCCAAGCTCGAAGAGCGTATTCGCAAAGTGCACACGGACCATTGGTATTTGGAAGACGTCTTTACGCTCGATGACCCGACGTATTACACGCGGCCATGGTCATGGGTGCGAGATTACTCCTGGCGTCCAGACATGGCTGTAACGGCGGAATACAACTGCGAGCTCCAAACCGGTGAAAAGGATGGATTGGATTCCAGTCTTGTCCCGGAGCCGCAAGACTGACAGCGCATGTCGAGTAGTCGTCGAGAGCGCGTTTAGTCGCGAGGGTCGAGACGGCCACTTCGGTCGGCGTGCGCGGCGGTGAGGAGATGGCGAATCAAGGCCGCTACTCGTTAGCGCAAATTGTAGAAGACGTCCCGGGCGTGGTCGGCGGAGCGGCCGCCGATTTCGGTTGTCATGCTTGCGTGCTCTAATTCCGTAGACTAGTCTGCAGTCTGGTCTATTCATGTCAAAGATCGCGAGCCTTTCTAAAAAGTGTGGGGAGCTACGGACGGATCAGCTTTCGCAGGCTGGCCGGAATCGGCCGACAACCGCAGTGCTGCGTATACGCCCGGATGCCAAGCGATGCGCTGCTCGATCGAGGCCTTCTCAGGCATCGGATGTGCGGTGTGCCAAGCTTTGTTCATGGGTTTCATTGATCTGTCCGCGCGCTGTCGCAGCGGATGGTGTGTATGCGGGCGTTCGAGATCTGGTCGAGCCATGCCGGGAGGTTGACGTATGTGCAGCCTGCTTCCCCAGGAGCTGGTTCGGCGTGCTTACGACCCCATTTGAGGCTTCGCACCACCGCAGGTAGACTACTGCATGGTTTCCCTCACCACCCGTGCTACGTGGACACTATGAATATGAAAACCGTCCATTCTCTGGCTGCTTGTCTTTTGGTGGTGCTAAGTGCCGCTCCCGCGTTGGCGCATCACTCCTCTGCGGGCGTTGATGAAACAAAGACGCTCTCGGCCGATGCGACGCTGAAACAGTTCTCGTGGAGCGCACCGCACGCGCAGATCATCGTCACTTACCGCGATGAAAGCGGGAAGGACGTCGACGTCAGCGTGACCTCGTTCGCTCCCGGTCTCCTCATCCGACAGGGCTTCTCGCCTAAGGATTTTCGCCGTGGCGACAAGATCAAGCTCTATTGGCATCCCAATCGCAATGGCTCCGCCGGGGGCATTCTGGCGAAGATCGTTGCCGCCGACGGCAGGGTATTGAGCGGCGAGGGTCCTGGTGGTGCGGGGCCACCGCCCGGTGGTGCGGGGCCACCGCCCGGTGGTGCGGGGCCACCGCCCAGTGGTGCGGGGCCACCGCCCAGTGGTGCGGGGCCACCGCCCGGTGGTGGCGGGCCGCCCCGTTATTAGTCGGCGGCCGCAGCGCTGGTCGTCTGCCCCAACCATCGAGCTGATCTCTTCGAGGTAATACCTTGTTGAACACGCCCAATCGTTATGTGGTCGCAGTGCTGCTGTCGATAACAGCCTTTTCCCACGGCTCCTATGGCCAGACCAATGGCCCGATCGGAGCACCTCCCGGCGCCGGAGCGGCCGTCAATGGACCTCCTCCGTCTGCCGGCAATGGTCCGCCGTCGGCGGGTCGTGGGGATGACGCGGACCCGCCCGCGCTGGTGAAGCACCCCAAGCTGTCCGACAAGGCTCCACAGCCGGCCACAGATCCGCGCAATTTTGAGGGCGTCTGGTATCACGCCGACCCCTTGCAAGGGAACATCCTTCGCGACGTGTACGGGGCTCGCCTGCCCTACACAGAAGAGGCCAAAAAGATACTGAATCACCGCCGTGAAATGGACAAAGCCGGCACGCCGCTGACAAATGCCTCATCCAAGTGCTATCCGGCTCCGACTTGGAGTTTCGAAATCAATGCCCCGTTCCAGATCGTACAGACAGATGATCTGACCTACTTTGTCTATCAGGAATTCCACGCTCTTTGGCAAATTCATATGAAGCAGCGGAATAGCCCTACCGGCGAACATAACTTCGGGGGCTACTCAGTCGGCCATTGGGATGGCAACACGCTGGTGGTGGACAGCGTCAATTTCAAAGAGCCGATGTGGCTCGACACGTCGGGAACCCCGGCGTCCAAGGATGTGCGGCTGAGCTACCGCATTCGGAAACTGGAGGACGGCAAGAGCTTGGAGGTTCTCACCACCGTGAACGATCCGCAGATGTACACCAGGCCCTGGTCGTTCGTTCGTTCGTTCGCCTGGGCGCCAAACGCATGGATGCTCGGTGAATACGACTGTGAGCAACAGGTGGGTGAGTCGGGAGGCGCAACGCGCTATGGCTTGTCCGAGGACGCGCCGCAATGAATGCCTTCCCCGCCCTTTGGAACTTGTCACGGCAGACTAAAGTGAGTTGCACATACGCATGAAAGCGAATCGGCAAAGACGCATCTGGGCGGTGATGAGTACGGTCGCGATCTTGATGGGAATCAACGCTGCCTACGCAAAATCGGATCTCGAAGGCACCTGGCTGCTGAGCAAGCCACAAACGCTGCTGCAGCCTGCTGACGGCTCCGCCATTCCGTTTACTGAAGCGGGCCGGAAAATCTACGATCAGAACAAGACCGCTGCGCAAAGCGGCGATTTCGCCTTCGACGGAACCATGACGCGCTGCTCGTCCCCCGGTATCCCGAGGCTGATGCTTTCACCGAAGCGGTTCAAAGTCTTCGATCGCCCCGGCAAGGTGCTGTTCCTGTTCGAATGGAATCGTCTTGCTCGCCAAATCGATATGCGCGACGACGCCACCATCGAAAACTCGAAGGCGCTGCAAGGCACCGAGAACTTCGCCTTTGATTTGTACGGCTTGGAGAACACTGTGGGCGCACAAGTCGGGCACGCCCGCGGCCGTTGGGAAGGACGGACGCTGGTCGCCGAGACCGACCACTTCGTCGATTACAAAATGTTCGATGGGCTCATTCAGACCAGCGACCAGTTGAAGTTGACCGAACGATTTCGCCTCAAAGACCGCAACACGCTCGAATATCGAGTGACCATTGTCGACCCGGCGACATTCACCCAACCCTGGGAGGCAGCGCTCACCTACAAACGACAGCCCGATACGCCCTTTCAGGAAGATATCTGCATGGAGCGCAAGAACGCCGGCGAATCGCCTTGGCCAAAACCGCTGTAGAGATACCGAGTGAACAACAGAGGTCACATGAAAGCACCACTGCGCACTGCCATGGCTTGCATCCTGACTGTGTTCGCTGCACCTGTAGTCGGAATTGCGGCCGACACGCCGCAGGAAGCGGCCAACAAGCAACTCGTACTCGACTATTATCGCGACATCGAAGCGACCAGTGCTGCCGGCAAGATGGGCGAAATGTCCAAACTCGACGGGAAGTATCGCGACCCGGGTTACATTCAACACAGTGTGCACGGGCAAGGTGGGCCCGGTACGCAGGGCGGAGCAGGTGGCCCGCCGAAAATGGGGCCGCCCACATTGCTGTCCATCATGGCGGAAGGCGATAAGGTTATTCAGGTCACGTCGCGGAGCATTGCGGACTCGGAGGGGAAACCCAACCAGACCATCATCTTCAACATGTTCCGCGTGAAAAACGGCAAACTGGTCGAGCACTGGGATGCCTTCGGTGTTCCGGCAGAGCCTCCTTCGAATTCGTCCGCGCCCAAGTAGTCCTTATTGGAGATGAGCGACGGCTCCGCGAAGGCAATCGACCACGAGATCGAGCGACCTGACGCCGAATGATAGAGCCTTGCTCAACAACGGCCCCGGGTAGCGGCGTGGCCCGGAGGCTCTCATGTCCGGGAGTTACGCGCCCCGGTATTCTTGCAAGTAAGTACCGAATCGAGCCCCCGCTACCACTCTAACATTCGATCGCAGACCTCTCCGTAGCTGAAGGTCGCTAGCGCGAACAACGCCTTTGCTCAACTTGCTAGTTTAGTCGCGGGTCGCTTCCGCTGGCTTCGCAGCCTGGGTTGTCGCGCTGATCTCTGACAGCAGCCGTATCCCCGTGACAAGTGAAACACACTGGGGGTCAATCTGAAATCGCGTCGCACCTGTCAATACGATCGTATTGACATTTATATGATATTGGTAGACGATACGAGGATGGGCAAGCTGGCAAAATCAGAGCAGCTGCAGATTCGTCTATCCAGGCAGGAAAAAGGCGCAATTCAGCGCGCTGCCGCGCGGGCGGGTATGGACATGTCTGGCTACGTACTAAGCCGGGTGCTGTCGGCTCCGGCGACGCAGGTTCGGGCTTGCATAGAGCAATGTGCCCGCGCGCAGTCACCTCGTTTTGCGCTGGCCGAACTCAACTCGCTGCTCGCCGCCTTTTCGGCAGGGGAGCTGCGTGATGCGGTTGCGGCGGCTCCGCCGCCCGGACTGACTCTCTTTCTGCTGAACTACATCACCGCAATGGTGGAGTATGCCTGCGCCAAGCGTTCGATTGCGCTGCCCGCGTGGACGCGGGCCGTTGCCCCGCTGCCCGACCCCGTATTCGGTACCGCGCTGCAGAGTCTGCGCTTGCATCTGCTTACACACTCGCCGCCGTCATTTCGCGCTCGCAATATCTTCATAGACGCGACCGTGGGCGAGCGGGTCTGAAATGCCGTGGGGCCACTCACCCAGGCGGATATCCGACGGCTGTTCGAACTCTTAAATGAAGAGCTGCGCGGCGCCGGCGCAGAGGGCGAGCTGTTCCTAGTCGGCGGTGCGGTCATGTGCCTCGCCTACGCCGCTCGACCCTCGACTCAAGACGTCGATGCGCTGTTTCGTCCGGCTCCAGACGTACGCGCAGCGGCCGCGCGGGTGGCCATTCGGGCAGGTCTGAATCCGGACTGGCTCAATGACGGCGTAAAGGGCTATTTAAGTGCGCAGGGGGAGTTTGCGCCATTCCTTGAACTCGATCACCTGCGCGTCATGGTGGCTCAACCAGAGTATCTGCTGGCGATGAAGTGCCTGGCGATGCGAATCGGCGCAGAATTTCACGACGAGGATGACATCCGCTACCTGCTTCGACATCTCGATATCCGAAGCTACGAGAAGGCCATTGCGGTTATCACCAAGTACTACCCGAAAGAGCGCTTTCCGCAAAAGACGCTGTACGCGCTGGCCGAACTATTGCCGATGCAGGTCTAGTCAGACAGCCCGCGACCGAGCCGTTGATTTGGGTTGTTCGTTTCGGCCTGGCGTCGCCGAGCACGGTAATGGCGCAGCGTGTTGCCGCAAACTGCCAGACCGGCGGCTGATAAACGCACAGCGCACAATAAAAGTGCGCGTTTTACGCGCAAACGGCTGGAGTCGCTGACCCGCTCGCACCGAAATGGGCATCCCGCCGCATCCATCAATATCATCGGCCGCCAATCTCGACGGAATGTGAGTTTATCCCCACAGATGCACTGGAGAAGTGCAATTTATCGTGGGATAATCCAAGCGCGCACCGGTAGAGAGCAAATAAGGAGCCCACCATGTCATTGCGAGCAAATTCTGTGTTGGGGTCGATCGCCGCCTTTTCCATTCTCGTGGTTTCGAGCCTGCTCGGGACCGCAGCACAGGCGGATGCGAGACCGGACCAGACAACTATTCATCTTGGCGACTTGAAGCTCGATCGCCCGGCGGATGTCGGTGTGATGTATCAGCGTATCAATCTGGCCGCCGAGCAGGTATGCCGCCAGCGCGCGCTCAATGGCTCCGATGTCATATCGCCTATCCACGAGCACTGCGTCGCCGACACGGTAGAAAAGGTGGTTGCCAGCATTAATCGCGCTCCCTTGACTGCCTTCTCCCGGCAGCAGAAGCGCATGCTAGTGGCCTCCGCCGCCCCGTTCTGACCTCAGGCGCATAGCGGCAGGCGCGCGCGGCTCAGCCGATCTGCTCTCTGCGCGCGCGTGCGTGTCGCATCGATCCCGGGCCGCAGGGCATGGCACTGGGCCTGTCGACCGTAATCATCCAGAATTGCCGATGATGAAACGCGGTCTGGTACTTGGGCGCATGGGATGGCTGGCAGCCTGCGCCAGCCTGTCGCTCGGAGTGGGCCTGGCACAGAACGCGGCCGAACCGCCGGCCGATGGCTCGGCGCCGCAGCCGCTTGCCGCAATACCAGCGCCTGCAACCGTCCAGGTCGTCCTCAAGACATCGCTGGGCGCTATCGTGCTCGCGGTGGAAACGGAGCGGGCGCCAATTACGGCTGCCAATTTTCTGCGATACGTCGACCAGAAACGCCTGGACGGGAGCGACTTCTACCGCGCGATGGCCGTGGGCGACGATGCCCAGTACGGCCTGATTCAAGGCGGCCTGCGCGGCAACCCCAAGCGGATCCTCAAGCCGATCGTCCACGAGCCGACCGCCAGCACGGGCTTGAGCCATGTGAACGGAGCGATCTCGATGGCACGCGCCGATCCCGGCACCGCGACGGCTGACTTCTTCATCGTGATTGGCGACCTGGTGCCCCTGGATGCGCAGCCCAATGGTGGCGACCCGGGCTATGCAGTCTTCGGTCACGTGGTCCAGGGCATGGAGGTTGTTCATGTTATCTTCGGCCAGCCGCGCTCACCGACGGCAGGCGAGGGGATCATGCGCGGCCAGATGCTAGCCACGCCGGTGAAGATCCTGTCAGCGCGACGCGCAAATTGACTGGCAGCTCGGACACCGTGTCGCCTGACTGGCTCTGTGCCAGTGCGCCAGCGAGATCGCCTTTCGCACTCAGCTGGCAAAACAATTAAGCTTTAAAAGAATTTACGTCGCAATAATGCGATCGGCGCGCTGGCGACATAGTCCGGCCCGTCGGGGGAGTACGATGAAGCGATGTCGACCGAACATTACATGGCACTTCAAGAAGAAGGCGACCGTGAACACCTTGACCGCCGCGCTGAAGACGATGGCCTCGGCATCCATGATTTTCCGCAGCGCGTCCACTTCCTGGTCATCGCGATGGTATGGCAGCTGCTGCAGGTTCTTACGGGCCGCGCTGAGAGCGCGCATACGCAGGTCCATCGCGCGCATCGTGTGATCGGCATCCGCGGCGGTCTGGGCATAGGCATCGGGGACGGTGGCAATGCTCAGCGCCACGTACATGAACATGGCGGCGAACATACGACAGGACATGCCTAGTTCCAGGTGGCCAGTGTGGTTGCGCGGCGCCGGAACTCGACGCGCTTGCGTTCGTCGATGGGGCCGCGAGTCTCAGCCATCGGCGCGTGCACGAACGCGATACTGAGCCACACGGCGACGCTGAAATACAGCGACATCCAGAGCACCTCGCTCTTCCAGTCCGACCAGCGGTACGATACCAGCCTGCGAACGGCGACGTCGTGTATACCCTGGGCGATACTCAGGTAGTGGCGTCCACTGATGCCGTCGGCAACCCAGCGCGACCAGTACATCGGCACATCGACCAGAAACATGAACGCTACGTAGGCGGCGCCGATAACGCACCCGGCGAGCAGCACCGGACGGAGCGCAGCAGCGCAGCGCGGCCGGATCACCAGCATACTCATGACCAGCAGCGCTGCGCACAGCCCCCAGATCGACTCTTCGGCGACGTGGCCGATATTCGACGTACTCAGCACCGAGTACCAGGAGCACAGCTCCGCCACCGCGATCAGCGGCACCAGTGCCAACGAGGTAAACCTGGCGACCAGACTGTCGGTCGCACGCGAAGCCGCGTGCAGCATCACGGCCCACTGCGCGACGAAGCACAACTCGGCGCAGGTGGCCACCGAACGGCCGACCGCGACGCTGGAAACCCATGAGTCGAACAGGCAGATCCTGGGGCCGTCGAATACCGGCAGCGTTGATCGGAAGGCACAGCCCGCCACGTACACCGCCGACAGCAGCAGCAGCAGGCGCCGCACTGCGTAGGCTCGGGGACCGAGCGCCGCCTGGCGCCGCCTTAGCAATGCGGCCGCAATCGACCATCCGAGGATATTCAGCGTGGCGAGTGCGCACAGCACATACCACCAGGACAGGACAGCGGACATCATGCTGTCATATTGACATGGTACCAGCCGCCGGCCAAATCGGCCGGCGGCGCGGGTCCACAACTACATGCGTCCGCCCCTCGGCGTCAGTCCGCTGTCGCAGCGATCAGTGGATCGATGACGATGAACTGCCGCCCATGCCGGAACCGCTGCCCGAACTGCTGCTCGAAGACCAGCCGTGGATATTCTGGCTGCCGGAGAAGGAGGAGCCGGAACTGCTGCTGGTACCCCAGCCGTGAATGTTCTGGCTGCCCGAGGAGGCACCGGAGCTGCTGGAGGAGCTATAGCCGCCAGAGGACGACGCACCGGTCGTAGGGCCGCCGGATCTGTTCACGGCCGGTGCCGTAGGAGCCGCTGGGGCACCAGGGGCAGCCGGTGCGGTGGCGCCACGTGCCGCCCCACCACCGCCGGCCCCGCCGCCAGCCGTCTGTGCTACGGCGCTACCGATCGTCACACCCAAGACTCCTGCCAGCACTGCGGATAACGATGCGACCAGGACGGATTTCTTGAACTTCATGCGGAGCTCCTGAACATTGAATTATGGAAAGCAACGTTAGCGGCCGGCGGCGCCGCTGGCTGTCGGATTGCGCATCAGAACATCGTCAGCGCCAACGCACCGAAGCGGGGGAGATTGCTGACCTTGCGCCAGCAGGTGGGGCTGATCCTTCAGCCCTCGCAGCCGCGCGCGCCGATTACACAACGTCCCACAAACGCTTGCTACAAATTCGCACCTGCCAATGGGCGAACGACAGTTCGTGCTGCTTCGAGTTCGACCCTATCGTTTGACCAAGCTCCGGTAAGCGGCTCCGACAAGTGCAGGATTTCCCCGATGGGGACCGGCTGATTTCCTGAGTTGGGGACCACCCTGAAGGGGTCACCGACGGAGCCGTAGGCGACGATTCTTAGCCATCCTTCTTCCTGCTGGCAAGTTTTCT
>Ga0182030_10010055_pt1 | contig 19297 bp, 11 predicted proteins | sample 812S3MmetaG_FD_121299 | JGI IMG/M metagenome (GOLD analysis project Ga0182030, IMG submission 121299) | Permafrost microbial communities from Stordalen Mire, Sweden - 812S3M metaG (Illumina Assembly) | ecosystem: Environmental > Terrestrial > Soil > Wetlands > Permafrost | place: Sweden... | reverse complement strand
GTGTACGATCGGGTCTGCACCTCTAGCCCTGTTATTTGCAGGGCTCTTTGCGCCGCAATCATTGGCGCGTTCATGCGCCCAGTGAGGTATGCCTACATGAAGAGCGCCTTCACATCGCCTTCATCGCCCGTGACCATAGTCAAACGGAACGACGACTCCGTGCGAAGAGGAGATTGGTGTTAGGTATGGCTACGACACAAGCGCAAAACGAACAACTGACGCAAATCGGCCCCGGAACGTTCATGGGGAACCTTCTGCGCCGCTACTGGCAGCCAGTCGCCGTAGCGCTCGAGCTCGACGAGAATCCGGTCAAGGCAATTCGCGTGTTAGGCGAAGACCTTACGCTCTACCGCGATCACAGCGGAAACTACGGTCTCATCGGCCAGCGCTGCGTCCACCGGGGCGTGAGCATGGATCGCGGCATCCCCGAGGTATGCGGGCTGCGGTGCCCCTATCACGGCTGGGTCTACGATGCTACCGGCCAGTGCACCGAGCAGCCGTTTGAAGATACGGTGAACCCGGAAGCGCGCTACAAGGATCGGATCAAGATCAAAGGCTATCCGATCCAGGAACTCGGCGGAATGCTGTGGGCGTATCTGGGACAGCTTCCCGCGCCGCTGTTACCGCGCTGGGATTTGCTCGTCGAGCCGGATCTCGATCGTGCCGCCGAAATCTATCCACTCCCGTGTAACTGGCTGCAGTGCATGGACAACTCGGTCGATCCCGTCCACTTCGAATGGCTGCACGGCTACTTTGGAAACTACGAGCTCGCGAAGGATGGGCAGCCACCGGCGATGTCCGTCGCCAAGCACGTCAAGATCGCATTCGACGTTTTCCGCTTCGGAATCATGAAGCGTCGGCTGCTCGCGGAGGAGGACCCCGCCACGTCCGACGACTGGACGACCGGTCATCCGCTGATCTTCCCGCTCATGCTCGCGCAGGGCTCGAAGGGCGCGGCCTCGTTCCAATTCCGCCTTCCCGTTGACGACACGCACACGATCCAGACGTTCTACCGCACTAAGAAGCGCGCGCCGGGAGATGTACCCAAGCCGTTCACGATGACCTACCACGATCTTTTTGAGAACGAAAAGTACGTTCCGGGCGATAAGATCCCGAATCAAGACTTTATCGCGTGGGTCTCACAGGGCCCGATCTCGGACCGCGTCAACGAGCACCTCACGCAAATCGACACCGGAGTCATTCTCTACCACAAGCTCCTCATCGAAAGCGCGCGCAAGGTCGAGGAAGGCCTCGACCCGATGGGGATCATCCGCAACGCCGACGAGAACGAGCCGTGGGTCGTCATCCCGCGCGAGAACCACGCCCTTTCTGCCTTCCGCATCAACCGCGAGGCCGAGGCGCGGTCCTTCGACCCTCCGGAAGGCGAGCTCGCCGCTCGCTAGTCCCATATGTACGTAGCATAAACAATGGCAGTGCCACCTGCCTAGCACTCACAAAAGACCCCGCATTCGCGAGGTCTTTGCCGTTAGTTTCTTGACCAATCCACGCTAGAACGCTAGAACGTCAGCACGGCGCTGTCACACCATTTCCGCAAATTTCACCATTTTCGCTCGAACGGCTTCCCTTTTCACCATTTCGAGCAGATTACTCAGGAGCTGGGTAAGCAATGGCATGACTGTGCAGCCCCGTTCAGGACCGAAAATCATCGTGATCTTCGGCGCATTGCTTCTCGGCATGCTGCTTGCGTCGTTGGATCAAACGATCGTTTCCACCGCGCCATAACGACGAGAAGCGCGGCACGACGATCAAAATCCCTACGAACGTTCACGCGTCACGATCGCCGACGAGCGCGGAACATACGCGATCCGGCTTCTTGGGGACTGCTGGTTCACGGCGGAGAATCTCGACCGCACAATCATCGGCAATCTTGAGCCACGACTGTCCAGGATCCCAAATCCGCTGGAACCTCGTACGTGAAACGCGAGAGCATGAAGTAGGCGATGCCGAGTGGCGTGAGTGCCCGGTTTGACGCGTGTTGTTCATGCCGCCATAGGCGCGTAGCGCTTGTGACCCTTCACGTCAAAGCGATCGAGCATCATCACCTTGTCCCAAGCAGTGATGAAATCTCTCACAAAGCGCTGGTGACCGTCGCTGCTGGCATAGACATCGGCGATGGAACGCAACTGCGAGTTTGACCCGAAGACCAGGTCGTTGCGTGTGGCCGTGAACTTCGTCTTGCCGGTGTCGCGCTCCCGAAGGGCGAAACTCATACCCTCTTCGTCAGCCTTTTCCCAAAACAAATCGGTGTCCGTTAAATTGACGAAAAAGTCGTTCGTTAGAACGCCGGCTTTGTCCGTGAAGATGCCGCTCTTCGATCCGTCATGGTTGACGTTCAGCGCGCGCAGACCGCCGGTTAGAACAGTCCACTCCGGAGCGGTCAGAGTCAGCAGGTTGGCCTTGTCGAGGAAAAATTCCTCGGGCGCAACTCCCAGCGAGACTTCTTGAAAATTGTCGCCGACGTAGTTGCGGAAACCGTCAACGATCGGCTTCAACCATTCGGTCATTTCAATATCCGTAAGCTCTTGCGTCGTATCAACACGGCCGGGCGTGAACGGAACGCTAGCCTCTACGCCGGCATCTGTCGCCGCTTTCTCGACGGCGGCGCACCCAGCCAGCACGATCAGATCAGCCAGTGAGATCTTCTTGCCGGCGGCCTGGTTGCCGTTGAAGTCGGACATGACGCCGCGTAACTTTTCAATCACGGGCGCGGCGCGGCGATTAACGGCCCAGTCCTTCTGAGGTGCGAGCGCAAGGCGAGCACCGTTTGCGCCCCCGCGTTTATCGCTGTCGCGATACGTCGCCGCCGCGGAGAAGGCGGTGAAGGCCAAATCGGAAACCGAAAGGCCAGTCGCCATGACTGTCTGTTTTAGCGCGGCGACGTCTGCATCGCCGACCAACTCATAGTTCCGCTCGGGAAGCGGATCTTGCCAAAGCAGATCGTCCTCGATCGTCGCTTCGGGGCCCAAGTAGCGATATTTGGGCCCCATGTCGCGGTGGGTGAGTTTGTACCAAGCCTTTGAAAACGCTTGGGTGAGCGCATCGAAGTCCGCCAAGAATTTCTCGCAGATCTTGCGATACTCCGGATCTACCTTAAGCGCGATGTCGCTGGTCATCATCATGAGATTATTCATCTGACCCTCGACGTGCGCGTCGGGCGTTTTGGGCGCATTCGGGTCGGTCGGCGTCCACTGCAGCGAACCCGCGGGGCTCTTGGTCTGCTCCCATTCAAATTTGAACAGGTTTTCGAGATAGCTGTTGTCCCACTTCGTCGGGTTCGGGGTCCAGCTGCCCTCGATGCCGTTGGTCATCGTGTATTTCGCGAAACCGGGGCCCTTGGGATTGTGCCAGCCGAGGCCCATGGCTTCCATGGGAGCAATCTCTGGCGGCGGCCCTACTTCTTTCGCAGACACCATGCCATGGCTCTTGCCGAATGCGTGGCCGCCCGCGATCAACGCGACGGTTTCTTCGTCGTTCATCGCCATGCGCGTGAAAGTGACTCGAATATCGCGTGCAGACCCCATTGGATCGCCGCTCGCATAGGGCCCTTCCGGATTGACGTAGATGAGCGCCTGATGCGAAGCTGCAAGCGGATTTTCGAGGTCGTAATCGGCATCGCCGTTCTTGCCGCGCCACCGCTTGTCGCGCATGACCATGCTGTCGAAGCTGCCGGCGTCCTTCGGGTTCCAGATTTCCGGGCCCCAATAGGTGGCGTTGTCCGCCTCCCACGCGTCGAGCCGTCCGCCGCCGAAACCATACGTTGGGAAGCCCATGATCTCGAGGGCGCAATTGCCCGTCAGAATCATTAGGTCGCCCCAGGAAAGACCACTGCCGTACTTGTGCTTGATCGGTTGCAGAAGGCGCCGCGACTTATCGGTATTCCCATTGTCCCACCAGCTACTGATCGGGGCAAAGCGCTGCATCGCCGTCCCGGCACCGCCTCGCCCGTCAGCGATTCTATAGGTGCCCGCTGCGTGCCACGCCATACGGATCATCTGCGGACCGTAGTTATTGTAATCCGACGGCCACCAGGCAACCGATGTCGTCAGAAACTGTTTGATATCTCGCTTGACCGCTTCGAAGTCGAGCTTCGCAAACTCAGCAGCATAGTCGAAATCTGCGCCAAGCGGATCTGCCGCCAGGCCGTTCTGATGAAGAAGTTCGACCCGCAGGCGATCGGGATACCAGTTCTCCAGAGTTGGAGGGGTGCCGAATGCACCGCCAACTCTGTCACCGCCAAATGGACACTTGCCGGTCATCTCGTATGTTTCCGTAAACGTCTTATCTATCGTCATCTTGTTCATCGATGCGTCCTTAGCGGGTTACATCTCCGCCTGGCTCTATCGGCACTTCGCAAGCGACGTACACCGCAAAATATACGTATGACGCCAGGGGCCAATTCGTCACCGGTATTTTCCCGCGTACCGACCTGCTCAAACCACCAGGTACGCATATTATGCCGATACCGATAGTGACTTACTGCGCCCTCGGCAGCTTAGCTCCGCGACGGACTGCTTTTATGGCGCTGTCGTCGAGGTAGATGCCCTCCCCTCGTATATCGTCAGTTTGGACTATAACCCAAACTGACTGTTGCGGAAGCCACTAGCCGCGCTACCCGCCAGCCAGTCAGCACCCTTTCGGGGTCGACGTCGGGTGCGTTTCATACCTCATGATTTTGACATTGGGTGCCGACTTCCGTATCTCGTGCTTGGAGAACGCGCCATACTAGCCGATCAATCGTGTGGCCCCGCCAGTGGATGAAGCGCCATGCACTGGTAGGCGTAGAAACCCTGATCTGCATGGCCGTCGAGTTTTCCGGAACCAACTCGGGTAACGGACAGCAGCCCGTCTACGACGTCAAGTTCATCCTCCCCTTAAGGCACGCGGTACGCGCTACGACAGATCGAGGGCCGGGATCCTCGCTTGAGCTATTTGCTCGGGCTAACTCATGACGTATTTAAATTTTCCGTGCACACTTCTGAGGCACAGCCGAATTGGTGAATGTCTCCCACTTGGACTTGAATCCGAGCCGGATGTGATTCGAACAAATACGAAAAAAGCCCAGCAATTGCTGGGCTTTTCGCTCATTGGAGGGGTTTTATTTAGCGTCGCACGAATCACTACACCATAGCGATTCGTTTCACCATTTTGGCGAAATTTCAGACGAAATGGTGTGACCGCCTAGAACGCTAGAACGGGATCTCGTCTTCTAGAGCGGCGTCTTCGTCGAAGCCGGCGGATGCCGACGCACCGGTACGCGCGGGTGCGGCTGAGCGTTCGTAGGGTTCGCTGACGTCGCCGTTCATGCTGCGGCCTCCGCCGCCGGCGCGATCAAGCATCTGCATCGCGTTACACACGACTTCCGTGGCTTTGCGCTTTTCGCCGTCCTTCGTTTCGTACGAGCGAATCGAAAGGCGCCCCTCGACGAGACACGACATGCCCTTCTTCAGATACGTGTTGCACGTTTCCGCGAGCTTGTCCCAAGCGACGACGTCGATGAAATCCGTCTCTTCTTGCTGCTTCGAGCGGCGATTTACCGCGAGCGTGAACTTCGTGACGGCTGCGCCGGAGCCGACGTAACGGATCTCCGGATCGCGGGTGAGGTTGCCCACCAAGATAATTTTGTTATATGAGCCGGCCATGTTGCACTTCTTTTCTTAGATGCGCTGCCTACCGGTCAGCGCGCAAACTCACTATGCGGGACTCCAGTGCCACCTGCCTGGCACTGTTGTCCACCGATTTGTCCCCTACTTTTCGAGTTTTATGAACAGGGCGCGCATGACGTCTTCATTGAGACGCATCTGGCGTTCGAGTTCCTTCGAAGCAACCGCTTCGCTCTTGAACTTCATCACGACATAATAGCCCTCGCGGACGTCGTCGATCTCGTAGGCCAGGCGACGCTTGCCTAGTTTCTCGATCTCGCCGACCACCTCACCGCCCTGTCCCTTGATGGACTCGGCGATGGTCTCGACGCGGGCGTCCATGTCGGTCTCTTCGAGCGCGGGACGCAGAATATAGGTAACTTCGTAGTCGATTGCGGGCACGGGGGGTTCCCTCTGCGGACACCGGCAAGGCCGGTGGGTCGGACGGGCCGACCAGCGGGTAGCGGCCGGGCAGTGCCCGGCCAGAACCCCGGAAGTATATCACGCCGGGACGACCAACGCCAAGGGCCGGGAGGTCCGTCCCGCCAAGGCCGCCCTTCGATGAAGTTCCTCGCCTCCGCCCTCGCCGCCACGATCGCCGCCTCCGCGCTCGTGATGACGGCCCCGCCGGCGCCGGCCCGCGCCAACGTCTTCTGCCCGGTCACGATCGCCGCCGTCACCGACCTCGCCGTCCTCGGCCGCCAAGACACCTACGGGGTGCTGCTCGACTTCGACTCCGGCGACACCGCCAGCGTCCGCTTGCGGGTCGATTCCGCTAGCACGCGTTACGCGGTCGACTTCAACGACATCGGGCCGATCGGCAACACCGGCTCGAGCGGGCGCCGCTACTTCGTGCTGCCGCCCGGCGAACGTCTCGTCAGCGCGTGGATCGAAAGCACCGGACTTAGTCCGAATTCGCGCATGGAGTGTCCGATCACGCGGCCGTACGCCGCCGATGCACCCGTCCCGGTGAATCCGCGCACGGTCACGACGCTCGAAGCTGACCGTCGCGCGCTGCGCGATAACTTCTCCACCAAAACGCCGACCGTGCAGCCGACGAGCTTCGGCGCGGCAACCGTTGCATCGTGCAGTCAGCCGTACGCTCCGCCACGCGCGATTTTGCCGATGCAGCCCGACGACTTGCCCGCCGCGCGTGCCGTGCATGCGAGCGGCACGACAGTCGTACGCGTCGATCTCGATGAAACCAGCACCGTCGTAGGCGCAGCAGTCGTCCGATCGAGCGGCTATGCGCCGTTGGATCGCGCCGCGCTCGCTGCCGCGCAGAAGTCATCGTACCGCACCGAATCGTTCGCGTGCCGTCCGGTGGCAAGCACCTACCAGTTCACGGTGACGTTCGGCAGCTAATCCGGATCAGCCGCCGGCCGGTGCGAGCAACATGTAACCGCCTTGCGCCGCGATGCGTTCGCCGGCGTGCAGCCCGCTCGCGATGGACGCGCTCGTTGCGTCGCTCGCGCGCACCACAACGTCGCGCAGTTGAAACGCGGACTCGCCGGCCTTCGGGTTGGCGTCATGGACGAATACGACCGTTCTTCCGGTTTGCGGATCTTGCACGATCGCGGTACTCGGCACGACGATACCGCGCACGCGGCCAACGTCGATCGTAGCCGTCAGCGCATCGCTCGCCACCGCGCCCGCTGGCGCGCCGCCGACGACGACCGTCGCCAACTGCGTGGCCGGATCTACCGCCGGAACGACGGCCGTGACCGTACCGGGCGTCGCAGCGCCCGACGACGTGCGCAGCGTTGCCGGATCGCCGGGGACGATGCGCGCAGCCTCTGCGGCGGGAACATTCAGCGTGACGCTGTGACCCAGTGCCGGTCCGATTTCGATGACCGGCACGGTGGGGTCGACGGCTTCACCCGGGTGCTTGAGAATCGAGAGCACGACGCCGCCGGCGGGCGCGCTCAGTACGCCGTTGGCATACGCGATTTGCGCCGCATCGAAGCGCGCTCGCGCGGCTGACGCTTGCGAACTCACCGTCTGCACGTCGCTGCGCGCCGATGCGACGTCGGCCTGCGCTTGTTTGAGTTCGGCTTGAAAATCGGTGCCGGCGGCGGCGACGTGCGCGTCGGCGGCGCGTTGAGCGGACTCGTCGGCTTCCAGTTGCGAACGCGCCGCATCGACGTCTTTGCCCGCCACGACGCCGGCCTGCAGCAGCACCTGATCGCGATCGAGGGTGGCGCGATCGGTCTCGACGGTCAGCGCCGCTTGGCGCGCTGCCGATTCCGCGGCGATGCGACTGCTCAACGCCGATGGACCGCCGTTCTCGAGCGTATCAAGTTTCTCGGTTGCCGCCGCGAGGCGCGCTTGTGCGCCGGCTACGCCCGCGAGCGGATCGGACAGATTCGCATCGGCTCGGGCCTCCGCGAGCGTTGCCGCGAGCGCCGCCCGGTCGAGTTCCGCCAGCTGCTGGCCGATCGCCACCGTTTGCCCGACCTGCACGTCGATCGCGCGCAGGATGCCGGCTTGCGCGAACGCGAGCTTCGCACTGCTGCCGGACGGCGGCCCGATGCGCCCATGCGCCTCGACGCGTTCGACGAACGTCCCCTCACGCGCGGTGACGAGCGGAACGTTCGGCGCGACCGAAACGTCTTCTGCCGACCGCGGCGCGGAACGATGCCAGAACACGAATACGGCAATCACGGCTACGACGACCGTTGCGCCGGCCACCCACCACCGCCGCTCGCGCGTCATCGGCCGATCTCCACGTCGAGTGTCGCCCGTGCTTTATCGAGATCGTAGAGGGCGGACTGTTCGTCGACCAGCGCTTGCGTGTACGTCGAGCGGGCGCTCTCGACGTCGAGGCTCGACGAGGCGCGATTGCGGTAGCCGAGTTCCGTTGCTTGCCACTCTTCTTGCGCCGATTCACGCGCGCGCATCATCGCGCCGGCAGCCCGTTGCGACGCCCCGAGCGATCGTGCCGCCGCGCCCGCGTCGAGTACGATCTCACGCTCGACCGAAACGGCCTTGGCTTGCGCCTCGCGCGCTTTCGCATTGGCCGTAGCGATGCGATCGTGCGCGCCCGAACCCAGCGGCAGCGTCAGGTTCGCATTGATCGTCGGTGCGTTGACCGGCACCCCCGAATCGGTACCGACGAGGTAGCCTCCGCTGACCGTCAGCGTCGGAAATCCGGCCGCTCGCGCAACGCCGATGTCGGCTTGCGCCGCTTGCGCCAGCAACCGCGCCGATGCGATTTCCGGTCGCATCGCCGTCGCTAGACCGACCACGGTATGCGGATCGAAGAGCGCCGGATTGATCGCCGGTAACGCCCCGGGCGTCGTCGCCGTAAGCGCGTCCGCACCGGCGCCGGTTTCGACGCGTAACGCATCATCGGCGTTTTCATCCGCTGCGACCGCCTCTTCGAGATCGGCTTGCGCTTTCGCGACGGCAACCTCGCTGCGAACGACATCGAGGCGGGGCGCGTCACCGGCCTTCGCGCGCACGCCGGCCGCATCGCGCTGCGCGGTCGCGAACGCCAGCGCATCGCGGCGCGCGCCGGCGATGCTGCGTGCTTTGAGCGCATCAAAATACAGTCCGATGACCTTCACGCGTTCGGCATTTTCGGCGGCATGTTCGTCGGCTTCCGCCGCGGCCAGCGTAAAGGCGGCCTCGCGCGCGGCCGGTCCGAAGGCGATGAAATCACCGATCGTCCACTGCAGGCCGGTATTGACCTGGCGCGAGGTGATGTTCGGGCCGGGCGGGTTGCCCTGCGGCGTCTGGGCGTAGTTCGAGACGAGCGAGGGCGCTGCGCCGGAACGTGCCGTAGCGAGCGCGCTGCGGCTCTCGTCGACGCGCGCTTGCGCGGCAGCGACGTCCGGCGATGCGGCCAGCGCGGCCCGCATCGCATCGGCAACCGATAAATTCGTGAAAACCAATACGGGTGTATCCTGCGCGCGCGCCGGGAGGCCCGAGCCCGCGAAGAGCACGGCGATCAGCGCGGTGACGATCGCCGGGCGCGCGAGTCCCGCGCGCGACGTGCCGGTAAAGGCGGCATAGAGAACGGGGATGACGATCAGCGTGAAGATCGTCGCCGTCGAAAGGCCGCCGATCACGGCGATGGCGAGCGGTTTCTCCATCTCGGCGCCCTGGCCGATGCCGAGTGCCAGCGGAAAAAGGCCTCCAATCGCCGCCAGCGTGGTCATCACGATCGGGCGCAACCGCGTTTTCCCCGCGGTGAGCAGCGCTGCTTCGATGGTTTCACCGGCTGCGCGACGGCGATTCGCCACATCGATGAGCAAGATGCCGTTTTTCACCACCACGCCGACGAGCAGCAGCAGACCCATGAGCGACGACACGTTGACGGCGGTCCCGGTGACGAACAGTCCGAGCGCAACTCCGATGAGCGCCAAGGGAATCGCGGTGAGGATCACCAGCGGCAGGCGAAACGAACGGAACGTCGCGAGCATGACCGCAAACACGAGCGCGATCGCGATCCCGATGACGTTCGCGAATTCGCCGAACGATTGCGCCTGCGACTGCGCCTGGCCGCCGATCGACACCGAGTAGCCTGGCGGCAACGCGATCGTATGTAACGCGCCGGCAATGCCTGCGGTCACCACCGAGAGACTGGCACCGTCGAAGTTTGCCGTCACGTGCATCTGCAACTGTCCGTTCTGAGTCGTGATGTCGCTCGACAGGCGTTGAGTGGTCAAACCCGCCACGTCACCGATTGCCGCCGCCGCACCCTTCGCATAGAACAAGGTGTTCGCATCCAGCCCTGCATCGCTGGACCCGACCATGACGCGCACCGGTATCAGCGTTTGCGAACCCGGCAGATTGGTCGCGACGGTGCCTTGGCCGAGTGCCGCCACCGCATCGCTGAGATCGCCGGCACTCAGACCCAGCGCGGCGAGCGCCGCCCCACGCGGCGCGATCCGCACCGATGGGTTGTCGTAGGTGACGCCGCTTGCGGCATCGACGACATTCGGCACGTCGCCGATGCGTTTGGCGATGCGAGCCGCGAGATCGATCAAGGTCTGCTGCTCGGGCCCTTGCACGATCACGTCGATCGGCGCAGGCGTCCCCGAAAGATCGTTGATGAGGTCTTCGAGGATCTGGTGGAAGTCGTACAGCGCCGACGGCACCGCCGCAGTGAGCCGGTCGCGCAGACGGTCGCTGACCGCATCGTAGTCGCTGCGCCGCTCCGGCGGCTGTAAGCGGACGCGTAAGAGCCCTTGGTTCGGCGGTGTGGGTGAGAGCCCGTTGGAATCGACGCCGGTGAGCCGTCCCACATGCGCGACGGCCGGATCGCTCACAATCAGCTTTTCCATTTGCGTGGCGGCGGCGTCGCTCGCTTGGAGCGTGGTTCCCACCGGCAGGGTGTAGGCGATCTCGAACTGACCCTCATCCATCTTCGGCAAGAAGTCACTCAGCAGAACCTTCAGCAGCAACACGGTCACCACGAGAACCGCCGCGGAACCGGCCGCAACCGCACCGCGATGGCCGAGGGCCCACCGCAGAACACCGTCGTAGCGGGCCAATACGCCGGCGACCGGGTCGGCCTTCGCTTCGTTCTCAACCTGACCACGCAACAGCGCGCGCGCGACGATCGGGGCAACCAAAAGCGCGAGCGCGAGCGAAACGATCAGCGACGCCGAGAGCGTGAATGCGAGGGCCCGGAAGAAAAAGCCGGCCACGCCGCTGAGCAGCGCCAGCGGCAAGAACACGACCACCGTGGTCGTCGTCGACGCGATCATTGCCGCACTCAGCTGGTTCGTCGAGATTGCGATCGTCTCGTCGAGATCTCGCGCGGGTTGCTCGCGGCGGTTGCGCGCGATGTTCTCGATCACAACGATGGCGTCGTCGATGATCAAGCCGACGGCAACCGCAAGTCCTCCCACGCTCATCAGGTTCAATGACTGGCCCGTCAGCGCCAGCGCGAACACCGCGATCGCCATGGCGAGCGGGATAACGGCGGCCGCGACGAGCGTCAAACGCAGATTGCGCAGAAACGCGTAGATTACGATGATAGCCAGCAGCGCACCCAAGAAGATCGCGTCGCGAAGCGCGGATTGCGACGCGACGATCAGCGTCGTCTCATCCCAAAACGGCGTCACCGTGACATCGCGCGGAAGCCGCCGCGTGACGGCTTGCAATCGCGCTCGCACCGCGGCGGCCATCGCCACGCTGTCGGCGCCGGAAATGGCATACGCGTTCAGAATCACCGCATGCTTTCCGTCGACGGAGGTCTGATCCGTCACCGGAGAAACGCCGAGCCCGATCGTGCCCAAACTCGCTAGCGGAACGGACGAGCCGTTCTTCGTCGGTACCTGGACCGCCGCCAGCGACGCACGATCGCGCAGCGACGCATCGACCAGCACCGCGTAGCGCTGATAATAACGTTGCGCGACGCCGACCGCCTGCACGTCGTTGGCGTCGGCCAGCGCGCGGCTGACGTCGGCGCTACCGATGCCTTGCGCCGCGAGCTGCGCGGGGTCGAGATTGACGTGGAACTCGGTCTCCGGTCCGCCGGTAACGAGCAACTGCCCGAGCCCCGGCGTGCCGTAGAGTTTCGGAACAATTTGCGTTACGGTCAGGCTGCGCAGGACGGCTTGCGAGAGATCCGGCGAGGTCAGCGCGTACGAGAGCACGGGCTCGCGATTCGGGTTCACGATGACGGCCACGACGCTGCGTGCGGCCGGCAGGGAGGCACGCACTTGCGAGAGCGCCTGATTCACGAAATTCAAGTCACTCTGTGGATCGGTCGTTTGCGCGAAGCTCACGAAGAGCTCGGCCGAGCCCTGGCTCGATGTCGCCACGACGTTGGTCACCGAGGGCAGCGTCTGAAATGCCTGTTCGAGCGGCCGCGTTACCGCAACGCGCACCTGATCCGGCGGAAGGTCGCCGACATCGGCCACAACATCGATTCGCGCGAAACTCATGGCCGGGAAAATGCTCTGCGGCGTCGTTAGATACGCGCGCACTCCCAGCAGCGCCAGGGCGAGCACCGCGAAGACGATGACCTTATCATTTCGTAAGGCGAAGCGGGCAAGATTCATTCCCTGTGATCCGGAACTTGCATGCAGCTACAGTATTCCCCTGGAAACATGACAGGAGCATGAACGCTGAAACTCTTGGTCGTTGAAGACGATGCGGCGCTGCGCGACGTGCTCGTCCGCGCCCTCGAAGAAAGCGGTCACATCGTCGACACGGCAGCCGATGGTCCGACTGCAGAATTACTGGGCGCCGACGATTCGTTCGACGCGATCGTTTTGGACGTGATGTTGCCCGGGCGCGACGGTCTCGACGTCGTGCGGGCGCTGCGTGCGCTCGACGTCCGCACGCCGGTTCTGATGCTGACCGCGCGGATCACCGAAGCCGATACCGTCGCCGGCTTGGATGCCGGTGCCGACGACTACTTGCGCAAGCCGTTCGGAATCGCGGAGCTTCAAGCGCGCCTGAGATCGCTCGCCCGGCGCGAGCCGCGCGAACGCCCCCCGGCAATGGCGTGCGCCGGCGTTCGCTACGATCCGGCATCGCGCCGGGCAACCCGCAACGGACGCGAACTGAACTTGACGCGCCGCGAAAACATCTTTCTCGAATACTTCATGCGCAACGTCGGGCGCGCTCTCACGCGCGAGATGATCTCGGCGGCCCTCTGGCCGTCGGAGAGTGAAATCGGCTCCAACGTCATCGACGTCTACGTGCGTCGGTTGCGGAGCAAACTCGAGGCGCCCGGCGAAACGCCGCTGCTGCACACCGTGCGCGGCGTCGGATATCGCTTCGACGAACGATGATGATGCGGCGGCTGACGTTCAGCACGCGCTTGACGCTGGTTTACACGGCGATCGTCGCGCTCGCCGTGATCCTATTGGGGACGGTGGCGTTTTTCACGGTGCATGTCGCGCTCAACTCGGCCTTCGAGACGCGCCTCGATACGACGGTCAAAGCCATACGCTCGATCATCGACGTACGGCACGGCCGCCTCGAAGATCTGCACGGCGAAGACCTCGTTCAATTTCAAGCGCTGCTCGGCCAGGGACTCAACGGCGCGGTGTTGCGAGGCAATGGCTCGCTGATGTCATCGAACCTGTCATCCCCTCCCCTCGCAAAATTGACCGCAGCGGCGACCGCCGCGAGCGCCGGGATCGCCCGGCTCGACCGTGGTTCGACCGAATTCGTGGCGCTGCCGATAACCGAGAACCACGTCCATTTTGGGACGATCGTCGCGTGGGCGTCGCGGGACTTGGACAACGAAGCCGAGTGGATCACGTTGTTCGCGCTCGGCGGCGCGGGCCTCGTCGTTATCATCGCCGCCGCGGCAGCAGGCGGAACCATCACGCGCCGGATGTTGCAACCGGTGACCGACATGAGCTCGATGATGTCTGAGATCGAAGCGACCGATCTCGCGGAGCGTCTCGCCTGGAACGGTCCGGACGATGAGTTGGGCCGGCTCAGCGTAACCTTCGATCGCTTACTCGACCGCCTCGAAGCCGCGTTCGAGAGCGAGCGCCGCTTCATCGCCGACGCATCGCACGAATTGCGCACGCCGCTGAGCGTCATGCGCGCCGAAGTGGAGCTGGCCTTGATGCACGAGCGAACCCCCGAAGCCTACCGCGCCGCCCTCGAACGGCTGCAACGCGAAACGCAGCGCCTCGAGGCGCTGGCCAAGAGCTTGATCCTCACGACGCGCGACGAGGTTGACGCGCTGCCGATGCAGCCCGGATCGGCTGCCACGCTCACGGAGCGGGCCGTCGCAAGCATGCAGCCCTTGGCGCGCTCGCGCGCGGTGCTTCTCGCGTGCGCGGGCACGACGGAGGCCGGCATTCTCACCCATGCCGAGACGCTTGAGCGCGCGATCGTCGCCTTGATCGATAACGCGCTTCGCTTCGCGCGGCACCGCGTGACGGTGACCGTGGAATGCACCGCCGCAACCGTCCGCATCGCGGTCAGCGACGACGGGCCGGGGTTCAGCGATGGGGCCTTGCGCAAAGCAACGAGTCGCTTCTGGCGCGACGATCCGGCGCGAAGTGGACCGGGCACGGGCTTGGGGCTCGCAATCGCTCGCTCGATCGTCGAGCGTCACGCCGGCACGATCGAGCTGCGCAACGCGCAAGACGGCGACGGCGCCATCGTCATCATCACGCTGCCCGCTCTGGCGGCCGCCGCGCTCTAAGGTTTGATCGCAAACAACGGCGTCATGGGCCGCACAGCTGCATCGGCCGCATGCTTGAGGTGGCCCTCCAAGCGTAGCGCATCTTCGATCGTTCGCAGCAGGCTGTAGTGATCGTACGGCGTCGCGTCCGTCGTTGCACGGGGACCGTGATTCGTGATGACGATCGTCGGGATGTGACCGCCCCCGGGATTGTGCGCGTCGAGGACGCAGCATGACTGCTGCGCCCCAGGAACCCGGTCGGCTTTGCCGTCCTCATCCCACGTGATGACAATTGCGGTATTTCCGTGAGCCCAAATCGGCGAGGCCTGCATTTCGGCGATCAACGAACGCACCACGTCGTCGCCGCGGCGCACCAGACCATCATCGTCCTTTTGGCAATCGGACGGAGCTTTCGGCGAATTGATGCCGTGCATTTCGTCGCACTGGTTCGGAACCACGAGGGCAAATGCCGGTACGTTGCCGCTGCGCAAGTCGGCGTGGAGCGCATCGAAGCCGACCAGTTCACGAGGCAGGTTCGGATCCGCGTGCACCGACGAAAAATTCGTGAAGCCGGTATGTTTGGCCGCGTAGAGCGCGGCCGGTTGGGTGGTTGTTTCCGGCGAGACCACGGCGAGCGACCCCGGGCTGGGAAGATCTTCGAGATAGGCGCGCCAGCCCAAGCCTTTCGCGGCAAGTTGCGTTGCGAGATTGGGTCCATCGATCAGGTGGACGGCGAAATCCGGCTTATCCGAACCCTTGCAAAACGGGCGCGTCGATCCGGGAACGCAGTACCACGCATCGTCGTCCGCGATGCCGAACGTATCGCCCCCAACGAGCGCAACGTAATTCGGTTCGCTGGGGTGGTGCTCCGCGTACATCTGCGTCGCAACGCCGTAGGTTTTGGCGAGATCCGATATCGCGGGGGCGTAACCGTGATCGAACACGGTCCCGTAGCTCTTGTTTTCCTCGACGATCACGAGGATGTGATCGTAGTGAGGAACGGCGGCATCCGACCCGGCCGGCGTTTGCGCGCCGGCCGGGACGCTCCACATCAGTGCCGTCAGCGCGAGCACGATGCTCGCGCCGCGGCGCGCTAGATTTTTAATGTCAGCGACAAGGTGACGAGGGTGCCTTGCATGCCGTCGAGTTCGGCCAGGCTGCTCAGCCCGATATTCGGATTGAGCACTTGACCGAGCGCCGTCTCTCCGGCGGGTTGATATTGGTTCAATTGATGCGGCAACTGTTCGCCGAAGTAGCCGTATTGCTGCGCGTTCTGATTGAAGACATTGTATGCGCTCAGCGTAAGACTCGCGTGCTTCCCGACCGCCTGCGAGAGAAAGGCGTTGAAGAATGTGTACGCCGGCCGGTTGAGCGTATTGTTATTGCCGATGTAGTAGCCCTGAATCTGGCCTTCGAACCCGCGGTTGCTGTAGTCGGCCGCGAGCGATCCCTTCTGCAGCGGGATGCCCACGATCTGGCCGCCGTCGAGCAGGAACGGATTGTTCATGAGCGCGGAGACCGGTTCGCCGAATTGCTGCGAGGACTGGACGTCGTAGGAATAGTCGAGCCGCACTTGCGGCATGATCCGAACGCGGCCGCTGATCTCGACGCCCCGGTATAAGGCGCTGGCCGCATTGAACACACCCGAGAGACCGAGGACGCTCGAAACGGTGCTCGCCGTGTATGTCGTTCCGCAAGCGGCGTTGATTTTCTGCGCGAACCCGCCGAGCGATCCGGCGATGGCCGGATTCGCCAGCGCGAACGGCGTGATCGGGAAGACCGCCGAGAACAGTTGGTCCTTCACGCTCGATGCGTACGCAACGACGTTGATCGACGTATCAGACCAGAACGTGTGACCGTAGGCGGCCTCGAGATCGCTCGAGCGCTCCGGGAGCAGATTGGAATTGCCGCCGGTTGCGATCGAGTTGAGGCCGCCGCACGTCGGGTTGAGGCTCGAGGGGTTGCTGAAGCCGCTCAGAGCGTTCGCAAAGGCGACGTTCGCGGCGGGATCACCGTCGGCTTGACCACCGGTGAGACGAATGACGTCTTGGTGGGTGGGCTTGTACACGAACGAAAGGCGGGGATCGAATGAGGTGTGGTTGGTCACGCTGCTGCGACGGTCCCAGGCATTCAAATAGATCGCGAACTGATCGTTCATGACGTAGTTGTCGCGCAGGAAGAAGCTGTAATCGCCCTCGCCGAGGGCCGGCTGCGAAACGAACGTCGACAGATACGTCGTGGGGTCGACCGCGATGTTGTTTCCGGAATCGAGCTGATGCTCCACATAGTAGCCGTAACCGAGGTCGTTCTTCGCGGTTGCGATATCGTCGGTGGCGAGGAATCCGTGCGTGAGGTAATCGTCGGTGTAGGTACCGCCGCCCACGAGGAAGGTGCCCGTCGGATCGAGACCGGCCGCTGCCGACGAATACTTGTGGAAGTTGTAGTAGTCGCTGAACGTATCGAGCGCGATCGAGTGCATTCCGATCTGGGTCGTAAACGTCGCGTTGAAGTCTTGAAGGGTCGTGCCGCGATTGCGGTCTTCGCCGCCGCCGAACGGCCCGTACGATGCTGCAGCCCACTGCTGGGCCGTGAGACAGGCGTTGGGATTCGCATTCGTGATCACGGTGTATCCGCCGGGGCAGGTCTGCGGCTGATTCTGGATCTGCGCCAAACGCGTGTTGTAGGGGATATTGTCGTCGTCACCGTTACCGGTGCTGTCGCTGTGGTGGTTCCCGCTGTAACCGCTGATCGTCAGCGCCGTTCCCGGGCTGAAGTTCCAGCGCAACTTTACCAGATCGTTGAGTTCCTTGTAGTTTTGGCTGACCTCGTAGGTGTTCAAGGCCGTATTACACGAGGTGATGTCGTTGGATGCGGTACACGCGCCGCCGTTGTTCAAGTTCAAGTTGTTGTTCGGTCGTGCACCCTGAAAGATCATTTGCGGAGCAATATTGCCGTAGGTGCCCATAACGGAATGTCCGAGCGCGTAGCCGAGATGCCCAAAGGTTCCGGTGGCTTTCAGGATCGTCCCGAGGGTGCCGTCGTTACCGACTTCCTGGGTGACTTCCGCATGGTTTTGCGCCGTCGGGTTCAGCGTCTGAAAATCGATGGTTCCGCCGATGACGTCGACACCGTAGAGACCCGAGGCCCCCGAACCGACGGTCACTTGAATGTTGCTCAAGAGAGCGAACGGCGAATTCGCGTAGTTATAGTAGTCTTGCGCCAGGACGCCGATCGGTCCGATCGGATGACCGTCGATCAACGGGCGCACTTCACCGGCACCCATGCCGCGAATGTCGATGGACGTGTCGTCGCCGATGGAGTGCGGGTCACCGGTGAGCTGCACGCCCGGCAACTGACCGAGAGCGTCCGCTGCTTTGAGGAAACCCTGCTGTTCGAGCTGGGCCGGGTCGAGATTGTGCTGGATCGTCGACGATGCGGCGAGCGTGCTGCCCTGCACGCCGGAAGTGCTCTGACCGATTACGCGCAAGTTGCCTGAATTATTCGTGCCGGCGCGCAACAGCGGTGTCCGGATCGTGGTGCTCGCGCCGGTAACCACCACGTCATTGATGCGGGTGGCGCCGAAACCCTCAGCTTGGAACCCTAGGCCATATTCGCCGGCCGGTTCTTGAGCGAACGTATACGCGCCGCCGGCGTCGGTCGTGGCCGTGGCGACGACGGTCGCACCTTGATAGAGCGTCACGGTTACGCCCGCGATGGGAAGGCCGTTATCTTGACTCGTGACGACGCCGGAGATGGTGGTTCCGGATGTTTGGGCTCCGGCCGGCATGCCGCTTGCAGCAGCCCAAAAAGCGATGGCTACGAGCGCATGGATGGCTCGCCGTATTCTGTTCAATGTGTCCTCTCGGTGGGGCTCGGTTCCACCTACGAGTACGCGCGTTTTCTTAACTCCAGTTGATGATTAGCTTAAGAAAAGCTCATGAAAGCGGCGTCATTTTGCGTTCATGTAAGCGCGCTAGTATAATGAATTGTGCTTACTGCTGCTCTGCCGCCACAGCCCGTTCCCGTTTTCAGCGGCTTCGATTACGTTACCGTCGATGCGCAACGCCGCCGTGTCTACGCGGCCCACGGCGGAAGTAAAGCGCTACTGATCGTCGACGCCGACTCCGGCAAAGTCCTCGGGCAAGTTCGCGTCGGGCCGATGGCCGGCAGCGCGATCGATGAAGCAAGCGGGCACGTCTTCACCGGCAATGGCGACGGCGACAGCGTGAGCGAGGTCGACCCGGTTGCGATGAAGGTCCTCCGGTCGGTCGACACCAGCGGCCCGGTCGACGCGATCGCCTACGATCCGTCCAACGGACACATCTATGCCGACGAAGACGACGGAACGCACCTCTTCATCATCGATGCGAAGACGTTCAAGCTGCTCAAGACGCTGGTGATCCCCGGGCACAAGCCCGAGTACCTCGCCATCGACCCGCAAACGCACGACGTCTATCAGAACATCGACGATCTCTCGGAGATCGCCGTCATCGATCCGGTCTCGCTCACCGTAAAACGAACG
>Ga0182030_10010054_pt1 | contig 19297 bp, 16 predicted proteins | sample 812S3MmetaG_FD_121299 | JGI IMG/M metagenome (GOLD analysis project Ga0182030, IMG submission 121299) | Permafrost microbial communities from Stordalen Mire, Sweden - 812S3M metaG (Illumina Assembly) | ecosystem: Environmental > Terrestrial > Soil > Wetlands > Permafrost | place: Sweden... | reverse complement strand
GCCTGCGCCGCCGCCGCGTATTCCGGGCGGACGCCTTGGTTGGAGCCGCAATAGACGGCGATGCGTTTCATGGCTAAATCCTGTCGGTTGAAAAATCAATTGTCCAGCGGGCTTTTCGAGGTGTAATCACGTTGACCCGTTGAGAAAAAGCCGCTTAAAATTCATTATTGTCGGCGGCGCCGGGTTGCGGTAATTATTAGACATGAAACAACTCCCGCGTTTTGCCCTTGCGCTTTTGCTCGCCGCCAGTGTCCGTCTGTGCCTGGCTGCCGACGCACCCATCAACACGCTCACCGACGCAGAGAAAGCCGCCGGCTGGAAACTGCTGTTCGACGGCCAGAGCTTCACCGGCTGGCATAATTTCAAGCAGGACGGCGTCCGCCTCGGCTGGCAGGTGAAGGACGGCTCGCTCGTCTGCGCCGATCCGCACAACGCTGGGGACATCGTCACCACCGATAAGTTTGACTGGTTCGAGCTGCAACTGGATTACAACATTTCCGAAGCCGGCAACAGCGGCATCATGTTCCACGTCACGAATGACGGCGGCGCGGTCTGGGCCACCGGCCCGGAATTTCAACTGGAGGACAACGAAAAAGCCGTGGACAAAATCCGCTGCGGCTGGCTCTACGCGCTGTATCAGCCGCCGATTGATCCGAAGACCGGCAAAACTCTCGACTCCACCAAACCCGTGGGGCAATGGAATCACGTCCGCCTCGTCATCAGCCCGGAGAAATGCGTGCATGAAATCAACGGCGTGAAATATTTTGAATACGTCCTCGGCAGCGACGATTTCAACGCGCGCGTCGCCAAGAGCAAGTTTGCCAAGATGCCGTCCTTCGCCAAGGCCGCCAGCGGCTTCATCGCGCTGCAAGGCGACCACGGCTCGGTCTCATTCCGCAATATCAAAGTGCTCCCGCTCGCGGCGAAAAAATAGTCCGCTCCCGTCATCCACCGTGGCACGGCCGGAAAAACTTTTTCCACGCCCAATCCAATAGTGACCGACCAGCGGCAGTGGCAGCACCGCAAACACCAACAATGCCAGGTTCACTGGTTCCGGCACGGCCGTGATGGTCACCGAAAAACTGTTGAGCAAGGAAGTGTCTCCCGGATTTCGATCCGCAAAAAAGAGCGTCCACGCTCCATTTGGATCGGCGTTGTCAAAAGTGGCCAGACTTCCGCCCGTTGCCAGATAAGTTCCCGCGAGCGGCTGTCCGACCGACCCGCCGGTGTAAGTTTGGATGTCATTGCCGGTCCCTGTGGTCAAGGTGACGTTGAATCCCGCCGTGCCCGGCGAACCGGTGATTTGATTGAGCAACACGGCGATCTGGCTCCCATGCGCCAGATAAGCATAAATGTCATTGTTGAAGCCACCGCTCAAATTAAGCGCCACGCTGATGTCACTAATGGTCAAGCCGACCGGCGCAAAATTGATCGAGTAGCCGACTCCCGCCGGCGTGTTATCCGGGATAACTTGATTTAGACTTGACCCGCCGCCCGAGTAACTCGTGCCGCTGCCGCCGTTTGAAAAATCGGACAACGCCGCCACCGCCCAATGGCTGCCGTCCAAGACAAAACCAACCATCAAAGCCACCACCACGACTTTCAATGTTTTCATAACTTGTAGCATCGGTTGTTCGCCGAATTGACATCGGGTTTTAGTAACTCGGATAGACGGTCCGGTAAAATCGGCTGCCATTGCCGAGCGGATCAGTTATTTGCATCGCTCCGGTGGACGTCGCTGTGATGTTGCCCAGTTTCGTCCAGCCTGATCCGTTTGCCGCCGAGTTAGTCTCCACCGTGTAAGTAATGCCGGGGACGCCCGCAAAGTTCACCACGAAGTTAACGCCGACAATCCCGGAAGAAAGCACATTGGGCGATTGGCCCGTGCCTGAACCCACCGTCACGCTCACCGGCATCGTCTGCCAGCCGTGACCATCCTGAAAGGTGCAGGTGAAGCTGTCGCTGCCTGCGAAACCCGGATTCGGCGAGTAAGTCAGAATTCCGCCACTTATGCTGGCGCTACCATTGGCAGGTGATGTTACGGTCGCCACATAAGGTGTGCCGCGAACCGTGGTGGCATGATTCCGCATCTTGGCCACCGAAATCACCGCGTTGGAGTTGACCGACGTGGCCAACGCCAGCGCGGTGGTGGTGAACGGATAGATGTCCATATAACCAACCGTAGCCAAATCATTGGTGTCCCATGAAAGACCACTGCCAAGAGTTGGCACACTGACGCCGCTGAACCAGCCGCTGTAGTTGCCGCTAGTGACACTGAACAATGGCGCACTGTCACCGTTTGCGAGTATGCTGCCAGTCGCCGTCACCGTCAACGCGCCGCCACAGGATAGGCTGCCGGCAGTTTGGATTAGTTTTGAGCCGGTGAATGTGTTAGCCCCGGTTTTGTTGACTTCCATTGTCAACATGCCGTTAAGTGAAGGCGCGGTGGCCGTTGTTACCGTAAATCCGTTGAAGTCCAAATTCGCGCCCGAACTTACAACAAGTGTGCCGTTGACCGTTTCGCTCGCGCTAAGTGATAGCGCTCCGATCAAGTTGGCGTTGGCCAGGTTGTTCACCGTTGCGGGCAGACCAGTTCCAGTAACTTGCGTCGCGCCGCCATTATAAATATAGTTGGCCCCGGAACTAAATGTGCGCGTGCCAGCACTGCACCGAATGTTGCCTGTGATTCCAGAACCACTGATGCCGGCGGTGTCGGTGATGCCGAGTGTCGCGCCAGTGGAAAGGACAAAACTGGATGACCCCACAACATTGTATTCATTACATTCCAAGTCACCCGTGCTATTGACGGTCATTGTGCGGTTACTGCTGCTTCCGGTCTGCAAATCAGTGCTCAAGGTAACTTTCTTGCCACTGTCCAATACGATGTTAAGCTTCTTGAAATCATCTCCTGTCTGCATGGTCGAAGTCACGGAAGCTGACCCTCCGGTGAATTTGAAGTTACCCGATGAAGAGTTTATCCCCGGACCTGAAATCGTGCCTCCGCTGTGGTTGAAATTGCCGCCAAGATTGATATTTGCGCCGCCGGCAGCAAGATCACTCGTTCCAAAACTAAAAGTTCCGGACGAGACATTCAAATCGCCGGTTATCGTGTGCGTATAAGTGGCTGTGCTGGCACAGTTCAAGGTTCCTCCTGAAACCGTGACATTGCCGGTTACATTGACAGTGGCCGGGGCGCTGCTGGTTGCATAATTCAAGGTGCCGCCGGAAACGGTAGTGTTACCACCCACACTGACGGTAGGAGACCCACTGGCATCGTCGGTGAATTGCAGGGTGCCGCCGGAGACAGAAATATTGCCGGCGATGTTGGCAACCGGAGAATTGGTTCCGCTCGTGAATTTTAGAAATCCTCCTTGAACATCTATGTTGCCACCAACAGCAAGCGCCAACGGACCTCCAGCCGACGAAACTCCGGAGACCAATCGAAATTCCCTAACGGTAGAGCCAGTGGCCAGGATAGTTAGGTTGCCGTTTATGGCCGTCACGTTTCCACCCTGCTGCCAAGAACCTCCCAAAGCTGTCGTAATATTTATCGTCAGGTTTCCCCAAGTAACTCCCGAAGGAAGGGCGTTTGGACTGGTGGTGATGCCATCACCCCATTTTTGAATTTCCACGGTGCCGTTTCCATTCGCAGTAAAAGCCCTGGAGACCCCGGGAATTTCGGTCGCGCTGCCGGTTGTTCCGCGTGCGTATGCCATCACATAAGTTCCGCCGCCATCAATTTGGAATGTTCCCGAGATAGTTATGTTAGGGACGGAACCATCGCCGCTGTTTGTCAGCTTGCCGCCGCTTTCTATTTCCACTTTGTTGCCGGTGCCGCTGACAGCCCAATTGGTTGTCGTGCCACCGGTAACTGAAACGGTCAGGTTGTGGCCATTCTGAATAATAAACGTGTCACCCGAGGTAAAGCCCGAAGGGGATGAGCCACCGCCTGTGCGGACAGTGTTCCAACTCGATGTAAGGTTGGCCGCGAAACTGCCTTGTGAGTAGTAAGTCGTCGCCCAAGCCGCAGGTGCCAGCACGAGGACGACCCCGCAGAGCAATCCGCACCAACCGGCTTGGTGGCGAAGTAACCGTCGCGCACAATTGTTATCGCCTCTCGTTCGGTCGGACAGCTTGAATAACCGCTGCGGGATGAAGAAACAATTGAAATAGAAGCATCTCTTTGAAGCGCGCGTTTTCATACCTTAAAGAAGCGAGACGTTACCCTTGTCTTCATTGAGAATTGAATGAAGACATTCTCATCACCGATTAATTTATCGCAGCCATGCATAAAGATTCCCAATCCCAAAGCCAAAGGCGATATTATGAAATGTCCTATACCAAGCCAGACTCAAGCAAGCAAGTCTTTTTTATGGATCGCCTCGGCCACGCTCAAAATTCTTTGTCAGCTCCTGGGGTTTGTGACGTTCGTCTTTTTTGAGCTGCTGATACATCTCTCTTGCGACTGCTCTTTTTTGAGAAATTTCCGAGTGCGGGGCGCTTCCTCTCCGCTTGGTCACAAGCGGCCATAGGAATCACCAAAACTGCCACGCGCCGCGCCAGACGATCCAGGCTCCGAGCAGAAAATTCGTGATGGCGTGCGCCGTCAGCGCGTCGCCGAGCCGGCCTTTGCGGAGCACGAGCCATTGATACACCGCGCCGCAAACAATTCCCGCCAGCCATTCGTTGTGCGCCAAGCCGAAGACGAGCGCCGTCGCCAGAAAGGGCCGCGGCAAAAATTGGTTCAGCGGCACGGAAAGAAAATCCGGCTTCGCGATGTAGCGATACAAAAATGACCGATAGAAAACTTCTTCGAGCGGCGGCACGACGAAGGTTGAACCAAGAATTCTGACGAGGACAAACAGCCATGCGAGCGCGGAGCCGGTGCCGAATTGTTCATGGGGATTCCATGGCAGCGCGGGTTTCGCGGGCGGATGTGTCAGGCCAAGTTTGAGCCACAGCGAACTTTGCGTTGTCCATTCGCCGCTGATGCCGACCCACACCGCAAAAATTCCGACGCCGACCACCACGGCTTCCCAGGAAATCGCCCAGCGCATTTCAGCGACGCCTGGGCGCATCGCAAAAATCAGCCACAGTCCGGCGAGGGTTTTGGCGAGGTAAAACCAGTAGGCGGAGGCTGGTCCGAATTGTCCCTGCGCGGCGGTGAGCAGGAGAAAAATGACGAACGGCGCGACGCGCGCCCCGGCGGGGGAACCGGAAAATATTTTCTTCGCCGGCATTCCTCAATGGTCCAGGCCGAGCTTGATTTCCTTTTTGTCGGGGCCGACGAGCGTCACGGTGAATTTGCCGATTTCCTTCACGCGATACTGGCGGAACTGGTCGCCGGGCCGCACAGTTTTGCCGTCCACGATGGCGGACGGCGCGGTGGGCGAGTAGAAAATCCCCTGCAATTCCGGCGCGTCCGGCGGGTTGAGCGGCGGCGGCGGTTCCGGCGCGTGCGGGGGGACGACCGGCGACGTGGCCGCTTCGACGGGCTGGGTGATCACGACTGGTTCCGGCGTGCCCACGATGCTGCGAACGGCGCGGTGCGCCGAGGCCCAGCCGATGAAAAAGATCGCGGCGACAATCAGGAGAATGACGATGACGGGAACGAGCCAGCCGGCGACGGAACGGGATTCCTCGACGACCGGCCGGAGCGGCGGCGGCGAATTCGGCTGGCTGCGCGGCGGGGTTTGCCGCGCCTGCTTCAGTGCGTCGTTGATAAGGCTCATGTATGAATGTCTCCTTCCAGCTCCCGGATGGCGCGTCCGACCATCCAGTAATTGATCCGGTCGCTGCGCTCGACGAAACCCGCCAGCAGCGCCTTGTCGCACACCGCGTTGACCAGGCGCGGAATGCCTTTGCTGTAACCGAATACGCGCCAGACCGCCGGCGGGGTGAACGCCGGAATCCCGCGCGCCCCGGCCAGCGCCAGCCGGTGCTGAATATACTGCCCGACTTCCGTCCGCGTCAACGGATTCAAATGATACCGCACGGTGATGCGCTGGCGCAATTGCCGGAGCCGGTGGCTGTTCAGCCGGTCGCGCAATTCCGGCTGGCCCAGCAAAACAATTTGCAGCAGCTTGCGGTCGTCCGTCTCAATGTTGGAAATCAGCCGCACCTGCTCCAGCAAATCTTCCGTCAAATTTTGCGCCTCGTCCACGATCAAAACCGTTTCCTTGCCCGCCAGCGTTTGTTTCAATAAAAAATCACTGATGGCGGCCATGGTTTCCAACCGGTCCTTGCCTTTCACCTCCAGGCCGAACTCGGTGGCGATGGCCTTCATCAATTCATCGCCGGTCATCACCGGGTTCAAAATCAGGGCCGTGGAATAATGGCCGTCAAGTTGTTCCAACAGCGCGCGGCACAGCGTCGTCTTGCCCGCGCCAACCTCGCCGGTGAGCTGCACAAAGCCCTTGCGCTCGCGGATGCCATACAACAAATGGTTGAACGCCTCGCGATGTTTCCGGCTGTGAAAAAGAAAGCGCGGGTTCGGCGTGATGTCGAACGGCGCCAGCCTTAATCCGTAATACTCCAGATACACAACTGGCTTTTAGCAGAAAACCCCGCCGTTCGCCACCAAGAATCTTAATCGTAATCTTAATCGTAATCCAAACCTAACCTGACGATTAAGATTAGGATTACGAAGCGGACGAAATTTTCCGCACCGCCTGGACCAGCGCCGCCGCTTCCGCCGGCGTGCCGATGGTGATGCGCAAATAATCCTTCACCTCCGGCGCGCTGAACCAGCGCACCAGAATTTTTTTTTCGCGCAATTTCTGCAACCATGCATGCGCCGGGAACAGCGGCGGTTTCGCCAGGATGAAATTCGTCTGGCTCGGCAGCACGCGGAAACCCAGCTTCGTCAGTTCGCGGCTCAACTCCTCGCGCGTCGCGATGATTTTTTTGAAATTGGCGCGGTAGTATTTCAAATCGTCCAGCGTCGCCTCGGCGGCGATCTGGCCGAGGCCGTTCACATTGTAGCTGTCGCGGATTTTGTGCAGCGCCGCGATGAGTTCCGCGTGCCCGACGCAATAGCCGACGCGCTGGAAACACAGCGAATACGCCTTGGAAAAAGTTCGCGCGACGAGCACGTGCGGAAAATTCAGCGCCAGCTTCAGCGCGTTTTCTTCGGCGAAATCCACATACGCCTCGTCCAAAACGACAACGCCCGTTTGCGCACGGAAAAGTTTTTCCAGTTCAGAAGTTTTGTAACCGCGCCCGCTCGGCGCGTTCGGCGTGGTGATGAAAGTCAGCGCGGCGTTAAAACTCCATTTTTTCCCGCGTTTTAATTCCGCCACGCTCGGCATGGAAAAATCGGGCTTGAGCGCCACCGCCTTTTTTTCCGCTCCGTGAATTTCCGCTAATACCGGATAAAGCGAATAGCTGGGCGTGAAGTATTGCACCGACGACTTTGGTCTTTGGTCTTTGGTCTTTGGACTCGGTTCCACAAATCCGCGCACCGCCAGCGCCAGCACTTCATCCGAGCCGTTGCCGACAAGGATATTTTCAGGTTTGCACCGATGCAGTTTCGCCAGCTTGGCGCGCAGCTTTTCTGCCGTTGGATTCGGGTACAACCGCAGCCGGCCATCCACCGACGCTTTCACCGCGCGCAAAACTTTCGGCGAGGGTGGATACGGATTTTCGTTGGTGTTGAGCTTGACCAGCCCCTTGATTTTCGGCTGTTCGCCGGGCACATAGGCGTGCAGTTCGCGCACCTGCGGACGAACGAGCGATTGCGGATTTTTGCTGGCTGACTGCGAACGAGTCATCTTTGACAATTTCGGCAAATCAAATTTTTCGCCGCAATTTTTTTGGCTGCTGAATTTTTCAACAGCCAAATTTTTCAGTTCAGCCGCATGGGCATGACGACGTAGAGAAACGGCCCGTTGATCTTGATCACGCCGGGGCTTAATTCGTCAATCAGCTCGATGAAAACTTCGTCCTCGGCCAGCGCGTTGAGCGGGTCAATGAGATAGCGCGGGTTGAAGGCGATGGCGAGTTCCTTGCCTTTGTAATTAATGGCCATCGTCTCGCGCGCCTCGCCGACTTCCGGCGAATTGGCCGTGATGGTGAGGTTGTTTTTTCCGAAGGTGAGCTTGACCGAGTTGGCTTTTTCGCTCGTCATTATTTCCGCGCGGCGCAGCGCCTGCATCAGTTCCTCGCGGCCCAAAGGGATGCGTTCCTTGGCTTCGCCGGGAATGACCTGCCGATAATTGGGATAATTTCCTTCAATCAATTTGGTTACGAGCAGGACGGAAAATCCCTTGTCATCCTTCAACGCGAAGGAGGCCTGGTTTTCACCAAATTTCAGTTCCACATCGCCTTTGTCCTGAAGCAGGCGGTTAAGCTCGCCAACGGCCTTGGCAGGCACGATGAATTCGCCGCTGCTCTTTTCCGAGATGTCCACTTCCTCGTCCACCAGCGCCAGCCGGCGACCGTCCGTGGCCACAAGCGTCATCTTGTGATCCTTGAGGCTGATGAAAATGCCGTTGAGCACATAGCGCGATTCGTCGGTAGAGACGGCAAAGCTGGTTTTCTTGAGCATCGCCCGGACGGTTTCCTGCGTGAGGAAAACTTTCTTGTCGTCCTTGAATTTCGGCAGCGGCGGAAATTCATCCGCGCCGAGTCCGTGAATCTTGAAATAGGAGCCGCCGCTGCGGATGCTGGTGAGGTTTTTTTCGTCGGTCTCGATTTCAATTTCTCCGCCGTTCAGCTCGCGGACGATGCCAAAAAGTTTTTTCACAGGCACGGTCGTCGCGCCGGGCTTGGTCACCTTGGCTTCCACCTTGCACGCCACCGTGACATCGAGATCCGTCGCGGTCAGCTCGATGTGGTTGTCCTCGGCCCGCAGCAGGACGTTGGAAAGAATCGGCAGCGTGGTGCGCGTGCTGACGACGTTTTGGACGGCCTGCAGCCCGGCGATGATCTGTTCTTTGGTGATCGTGATGTTCATGCGCGATATAATATTCTGTGTTCTTTTAAAAATTCTATTCTTATTAAGGGCGGTGAACAAGCCAAACAACTTGCCAAGCCGCAATCTTTACCGGCCCAATCTGACGTTCACGCCTGCGACTAGTTCAAGCTATACGAGCCAGAAAAATAAAAAAGTAAAAGTTATTGGTGCAATCCACAATCCATTCACAATCGGTTCGCAGACTATTTGCCACGTTGTGCGCGCCGGACCACGCCCGGCAAAACCGAGCCTACGAAATCCACTTCGGCCATCGTCGAATCCCGGCCCAGGGAAAAGCGCACCAGCGAATTTGCCGCTTCGCCCCGGCCCGTGGCCAACAAAACATGACTCGGCTCCAATGACCCCGCCGAACACGCCGAACCGCTCGAAGCGCAAATGCCTTCCACGTCCAGCCCAGCCAGCAAACCGATGCCGTCCGCGCCCCGAACCACAAAGGCAACGGTGTTGGCCAGCGAATTTATTTTGGAGCTCACCAGCTCGCAGCCGTCAATCGCTTCAATGATTTCAGAAAGTTTGGCGTTAAGAGCAGATATTTTTTCCCGCTCAAAAACGGGCGGAGTTAAAAATTTTTCCATCGCCGCGACCAGGCCGATGACAGCCGGCAAATTTTCGGTGCCGGCGCGGCGTTCATTTTCGTGGCCGCCGCCGAACAAAATCGGGTCGGGATGCAGCGGGGATTTTATGTAAAGCAGCCCCGCGCCTTTCGGCCCGTGAAATTTGTGCGCGCAGACGGAAACCAGATCGGCGTTGAACTGCCCAAGTTTTTCCACCGGCTCCTTGCCGAACCATTGGACGGCGTCGGTGTGGAAAACAATTCCGCGTTCCCGGCAGAGCGCGCCAAGTTCCGCGACCGGCTGAATTGTCCCGATTTCATTGTTCGCCGCCATGATGGAAACCAGCACGGAGTCCGGGCGAATCGCCTTTTTCAAATCGGCCACGGCCACGCGCCCGGCGGCATCCACCGGCAGGCGCGTGACGGCAAAACCCTCATTTTTTTCGAGATAATCAAAACATTGCAAAACGGAATGATGCTCGATGGCCGAAGTGATGAGATGTTTGCCTTTAACCTGGAGCGCCCGGGCGGTGCCGAAAACCGCGAGATTGTTCGCCTCCGTTCCGCCGCTTGTGAAAATGATTTCGCTCGGCTTGGCGCCAAGAAAATTTGCCGCGCGATCCCGGGCGTCATCGAGCAGCGCCCGCGTTTTGCGGCCGACGTGATGCACCGACGAAGGATTGCCCCAAAGCTCGCCCAGAAACGGCAGCATGGCGTCGCGCACGCCCGGATCCAGCGGCGTGGTGGCGTTGTAATCGAAATAAATCGAGCGCGGCATCGGTTGCAATTTACGATTTACGATTTACGATTTACGCGAGTTGTTCAAAGCGGGGCAAATCGTAAATCGTAAATCATGAATCGTAAATGGAAACGCGTGTAAAAATTTGCGGTGTCACCAGCGTGGCCGATGCGCTGGCCGCCGCCGCCGCCGGCGCGGACATGGTCGGGCTGATGTTTTTTGACGGCAGCCCGCGCCGCGTTTCGCTGGCGACGGCGGTGGCAATTGCCCGCGCGCTGCCGCCGTTCGTGCTGCGCGTGGGCGTGTTTGTGAACCCGGACGAAACGCTCGTCAGCCGCGCCATTGCCGAATGCGGCTTGAGCCTGCTGCAATTTCACGGCGACGAAGCTTCGGATTTTTGCACCCAGTTCGGCGTGATGAGCGTGAAAGCCCTGCGCGTGCGCGATGCGGAATCGCTGCGCCCGCTGGCGGATTTTCAAACCGACGCCTTTCTGCTGGATGCTTATGCCCGGAGCGGCCTGGGCGGCACGGGCGAAAAATTCAACTGGGATTTGGCCGTTGAAGCACAGAAGTTTGGCAAACCTATTTTTCTCGCCGGCGGCCTGACGCCGGAAAACGTCGGTGACGCGGTGAAAAAAGTTAATCCGTTTGCCGTGGATGTTTCCAGCGGCGTGGAATCCGCGCCGGGAAAAAAGGATGCCGCGAAAATCCAGGCATTCATCGCGGCGGTGCGGGCGGCGTAAAAAAAATCATTCCATATTTTTTAGTTTGCGCCGGCGAAAATTCTGGGTCGAGAAAGATCGTTGCCAAGAGCTTTTGCCGGCGACGTTCTGCGGTTGCGACACATCCTAGAAAATTTCTGGCCAGTCGCTTCGCGCTCCCGCCTTGTCGGCGCTGGATTTTCTGCTACCGTCTTCGTCTTTGTGAGCATTGCGAAAGAAATCTCGAAGCGGCGCACGTTCGCCATCATCTCGCATCCGGACGCGGGCAAGACCACGCTGACGGAAAAGCTGCTGCTTTACGGCGGTGCGGTGCAGCTCGCCGGCTCCGTCACCGCGCGAAAAAATCAGCGCGCCACCACGTCCGACTGGATGGAGCTGGAAAAAAAGCGCGGCATCTCGATCAGCTCGACGGTGCTGCAATTTGACTACGACGGCTTTCGCATCAATCTGCTCGACACGCCCGGCCACAAGGATTTTTCCGAGGACACCTACCGCGTGCTGACCGCCGTGGATTCCGTGGTGATGGTGATTGATTCCGCGAAAGGCATCGAGCCGCAGACGCGGAAACTTTTCGAGGTTTGTCGCCAGCGCGGCGTGCCGATTTTCACGTTCATGAACAAGTGCGACCGGCCGATGAAAGATCCGCTCGCGCTGTTGGACGAATTGGAGCGCGTGCTCGGCATCGGCGCGTTTCCGGTGAACTGGCCCATCGGTAACGGCCCGGATTTCCAAGGCGTTTTTGACCGCCAGACGAAAACGATGCACACGTTCGAGCGCGTCGTGGGCGGCAAATATCGTGCACCAGTTTCCGTCGGCGGGCTGCATGATGCGGCGGTGCGCGGCAATTTGAGCGAAGCCGATTTTCTCAAGACAATTGAAGAACTAGAAATGCTCGAACACGCCGGCGAAGTCTTCGACGATGCCGCCGTGCTCGCGGGCAAAAGCACGCCGGTATTTTTCGGCAGCGGCGTGAATAATTTCGGCGTGCAGCTTTTGCTCGACGGTTTCCTGAAACATTCGCCCGCGCCGAAATCGCGCGTGATGGGCGGCATTGAAATTGCGCCGGAAAATCCGGCGTTTTCCGGTTTTATTTTCAAGATTCAGGCGAACATGGACCCGAAGCACCGCGACCGCATTGCGTTCGTCCGCGTCTGCTCCGGCAAATTCGAGCGCGACATGACGGTGCATCATTCGCGGTCGGAAAAAAAGGTGCGCCTATCCAGCTCGCACAAACTTTTTGGCAACGAGCGCGAGACGGTGGACGAGGCGTTTCCCGGCGATGTCATCGGCTTGGTCGGCCACGACAGTTTTGGCATCGGCGACACGCTGACGACCGATCCCAAAATTCTCTACAAAGAAATTCCGCGCTTCACGCCGGAAGCATTCAGCTACCTGCACAATCCGAACACGGGAAAATATAAACAATTTCGTCAGGGCTTGGACCAGCTTTTGCAGGAAGGTGTCATTCAGGCGCTTTATTTGCGCAATTCCTCCATCAAAACGCCGCTGCTCGCCGCCGTCGGCCCGCTGCAATTTGAAGTGGTGCAGTTCCGGCTCGAAAGCGAATACGGCGCGGAATCGCGGCTCGAAGCCGCGCCGTGGAGCGTCGTCCGCTGGCTGCCGACGGACAGCAAGGAAGACGCGCTGGACGCGCTGTCACTGCCCACCGGCGCGAAGCTGGCTTACGATCTTGGCAAAAATCCGGTCATCCTTTTCCAAAACGAATGGTCGGCCAATTATTTTGGCGAGACGAACAAGCATTGTCCGCTGTCCGCATTGCCGGTGCAGACGGCGCGGGAATAATTTTACGCGAGAAAATCAGCGCGGGCTTTTGCCGCCGAGCTGAAGCGGCATGCCTTCGCGCGCGGCTTCCACTTTTAATTTTCCCTTGGCTTTCGCCACCAGCGCGCGGGCGTGTTTCACGAAGGCGTCAATTTTTTTGTCGTCGTGGTCGGGATCGTGATGGAAGAGGACGAGTTTTTTCACGCCGGCTTTCAGCGCGAGCGCCACGGAATCGTCCACGCAGCCGTGGCCCCAGCCGGTGTGCGCTTGATATTCCGCGCGGTCGTATTGCGAGTCGAGAATCAGCACGTCGGCGTCGCGGATGAAGTCCAGCATCTCGCGGTCGTCGCCGCCGGGGCGCGGCTCGGTGTCGGGGAAAAAACAAACCAGCCCGTCCGGCGCGAACAGCCGGTAGCCCACGCAGACGCCGGGATGATTGGCGCGCTGGGCACGGACGAGAAGATTGCCGACGGCGAAATTAAAATCTTTCAGTTCCTCGATTTCAATGTTGCTCGGCAACTCTGAAAACGGCACGGGAAAATAAGTGCTCTCCATCTGGCCGGTGAGCGCGCTGACGAGGCTTATGCGCGCACCCTCGCCGCCGAGGATCCGCAGCCGGCAGCGCGATTCGTAAATCGGCGCAAAAAAAGGCAGGCCCTGGATGTGGTCCCAATGCGTGTGCGAAATGAGCAGCGTGAGATTGAGCGGGCGCTTGGGAAATTCCGCGAGCAGCGACCGGCCCAGTCCGCGCAGGCCGGTGCCGGCGTCGAGGATGACGATGTCGGAGCCGGAACGGATTTCGACGCAGGTGGTGTTGCCGCCGTAACGGACGGTGCCCGGCCCCGGCGTGGGAATCGAGCCGCGAACGCCCCAGAATTTTATGGTCGTGGCCGCTTTGATGTTGAAACACTAGCGCAGATGCCGGGGAAAATAAAATTGAAAAATCAAAACTGTTTTCGGCGGCAGTCGGCGCGGCGCTGACGGAACCATCCCCGGCCGAAAAAAAAATACCAAAGCAAAATCGCGGCGGCCGAACGACCGCGCCCGGCCGCCGGGGCAAATAGTTCTCGACAAACAGGCAAACCGAAAAACCGTGAAAATCATGCAACCGAGAAAAACCGCAATCATGCGCTCGGCTCATTGTTAGGCCACATGAAACGCCTCGTGATATACAATGCGGTGGCACTGCTCGCTTTCTACGGAGTCTGGTTTTGGGGCTGGCATATTATTAGCGAGCATTGGCTGCACTTCATTGACGCTGGTATGCCTTGGTCATTGCTTGCGGTCTTTTTTGTCAGTTCACTTTTTGCGCTGCGGAAGCATACTTCCAAGGATGAAGTGGCTCTTAGGTCTTTAGCTGGCGCAGTTTTGACAGGGATCGCATTTTTGATACTTTGGTTTTTTACGATGCCGTTTTTTGATCCGATGTTTTAGTTATGACGAAGCTGTGGCCTAACAAAGATCGCCGTAGAGCCAGCCGTTGGCGCTTGCCGTTCCGCTATCGCGGTTCACGCCGCGAGTCGGCGGCGGCTCAGCTTTTTTCGTTGGCGGCATCACGCGCACCGAGATCATGAGCACTCAAGACGAAGACCAAAACTTGTGTGACAATTGCTACGAGCGCCCTGCAACGTCTCATATTTGCAACGCTGGTGCTGCGCAAAAGGACAGAAGTTTGTGCAGGCCATGCGCAACAGAATATATGCAATTTCTCGGTGAGAAGTTGCCGGGATTCGGCACGGGCTCGATGACCCCTGATCAGATCGAAAAAATGCGAACATCTGACTTGGCGGCGATTTTAGCTGAGGCAGAAGCACACATTAAGAAGTGGCACACAGACCGAAATTCACAATGACGCCTAACCAGATCGCCGTAGAGCCAACCGTTGGCGCTGTCCGTTCCGCTGACGCGGTTCACGTCGCGAGTCGGCGGCGGCCCACTTTTTTCGTTGGCAGCATTCGCGTTTTATGATTCGGATGATTAAGAGCGCAGCAAAGTTTGTCATCGCGATGTTTGTGATGACGATAGTTTGCACGGTTGTTTGGGATGCGTTTGTTTATGGCAGGCTCTATTATTGTTCAGACCCGTTGTGGGATTATTTGCATCCAGGTGATTGGGTTCACAGCATAGACGGTCATCCGATAGCAGTTGTTAGTCATGTCGTCGCTGGCCCCACAAATGGCCTCGACACCGACACCATCAAAGAAGGATGGAGCATAACTCGCTTGTGGCATTTGTGGTATTGTTTTGTTGCTGTTTCAGTAGCTGTGAGTTTTTTGCTCGCATGGATTCGTTGGACTCCGAAGCGGATTTATGAAGACACCCATGCTGCCTCACCAGATTAGATGAGAAGGCAGTCGCCCGGCGCCATGGTTGCCTTGGGTGTAACTTGACTGCCTATGAAAACAAAAAACCTAACTTCGTCCCTCGTTCCCACCCTGACGCCCGCGGCCGGCTGATTGAACACGGAGCGCCGGGCACCGTCCCGGCCAGTCGGTGTCAAATCATCGCCGGGCCGGGACGGTGCCCGGCGTTCCAAGTTATACCACGGCCGCCCATCCGCGTGGCGGCTTGCTTTTTGGCCGGTTCGCCATTACTTACTTCGCGCATGGAAAATCATTCAACGCCCGCACCGCATCTGTTTCAACCGCTGACCATCCGTTCCGTGACGCTGCGCAACCGCATCGGCGTGTCGCCCATGTGCCAGTATTCGGCCACGGACGGCGTGGCGAACGACTGGCATTTCGTCCATCTCGGCTCGCGCGCGGTCGGCGGCGCGGGCTTGGTCATCGTCGAGGCCACGGCGGTCGCGCCGGAAGGCCGCATCACGCCGGGCTGCCTTGGATTGTGGAGCGAAAAGCACGTTGCGCCGCTCGCGCGCATCGCAAATTTTATGAAAGAACACGGTGCGGTGGCGGGCATTCAAATCGCGCACGCGGGCCGCAAGGCTTCCGCCGACTTGCCGTGGAGTGGCGGCGCGCATTTGTCCGAGGCGCAAGACGGCTGGGAAACGATTGCGCCGAGCGCGATTCCGTTTGGCGACACGCTCACCAAAATTCCGCGCGCGATGACGCTGGTTGACATTGCCCGCGTGCAAAATGATTTTGTCGCGGCGGCGAAACGCGCGTTGACGGCGGGCTTTGAATGGCTGGAGCTGCACGCGGCGCACGGCTATTTGTTCAACGAATTTCTTTCGCCGCTCACCAACCACCGCACGGATGAATACGGCGGCAGTTTTGAAAATCGCATCCGGCTACTGCTCGACACAACGCGCGCGGTGCGAAAAGTCTGGCCGGAAAAACTGCCGCTGACGGTGCGCATTTCGGCGATTGATTGGAAGGACGGCGGCTGGCAAATCGAAGACAGCCTCGCGCTCGCAAAATTGCTCAAGGCCGAGGGGGTGGATTTGATGGATTGCAGTTCCGGCGGGCTGGTGCCGGACGCGAAAATCAAAGTCGAGCCGGGCTACCAGGTGCCGTTCGCGGAAAAAATCCGGCACGGCGCGAACATCGCCACCGCCGCCGTGGGCTTCATCACCGAACCGAAACCGGCGGACGACATTGTGCGCCTCGGGCAGGCGGACGTGGTGCTGCTCGCGCGGCAAATGCTGGTGGATCCGTATTGGCCGGCGCACGCCGCCGAGGCGCTCGGCTATAAACTGCCGCCGCCAAATCAATACGCGCGGGCTTGGTGAACGGAGCATTTGACCCTGCTCGAATTGAAGCCAATCAAGAAATTGGGCGACCGGCGGCGATGGGAACGGTAATGGCTTTGGCCTTCAGGCTCCAACGCAAACCTGTGAGCGCGCCGCTGGCCGGGTCGGCGATGAAGACCATCACGCCATGGCCCAGACCGCTGGGTCGGCCCGTGGCCGCCAGTTTCTGGGCGCGCGGGTCTTTGAGCCGGGAATCATCACTGTGCGGTGACGAGGTTGAATCATACACCTCGACCCGCCACGAACCCTCCGGCAGCGGCTCCGGCGGGCCGGCCACCACCACCGCATGGCCGAGAGAGTTTTCGGTCTTGTGCTCCCACGCCACCACGTCACCGGGCCGCAGCGCGGAAACATTTGTGACCGCCGCCCAGCTTGGTTGCGGCTGTTCAGCCAGGCTTGCGAAAAACGCCCGATAGCGCGGCGGGCTGGGAATGCGGCCCTTCGCGAGGCCGGTGACTTTGACCGTCGTTGCCCAGGCCTGCGGGGCTGCCTGCTTGAGCGCGTAAGACACGAACCCGACACAATCATACCGGTAGCTGCCCGCGTCCCGGTCCACCCGCGTTTGGTGCTGATAAAGGGTGGTCGTCATCGCCTCGAATTCATTCGTCGCTTCGTGGAACAGCGGGCCGAAAATCACGGCCGGTTCGGCCTCCTTCGCTTCCATCACGGACTCCACGCCGGTCACCAGGGCGACCGCCAGAAACAGCCCGCGCCAGTTCGCGAACTTGCAGGCAGCGATGGTCAGGAGCGGGTTCATGGTTTTATGGCACCGAGCGCAAAGCAAGGTGATCACTTTCATACGCCACAACCCAAATCGTGTCGAGCGGGAAAGAAAATCTCACACCCATCGCCATGACAACTACTGGACGCGGAAAGTTTTTCCGCTGCTTCCGCTTTGTTTTTTCGTGGCTTTGTGATTAGCTTTTCCAGTTCAAATGAATCGTTCACTTTTGAAAACGCTTGCCGTCGCCAGCCTGTTTCTGCTGGCCGGCGCGGCGGATCGTTCCCAGGCCCAGGGCAACGGCGTGCCGGTTTATTCGCGACCCATCGCGGCGGAAAACGCGCTGCGGGCGGCGGCGGAAAAATTGCGCATGGCCGGCCAGGTCACGGGCGAGGCCGTGCTGACCAATCAGCTCAACCGCAAAACCTGCGACCTGAAACTGCCGCCGGCCAACACCGCGCACCTGTCCGGCCGCGAACTGTGGGCCGTCGCCCGCGCCGCGCATCTGCGCGTCGGCTGGTATTATTTGTGCAGCAAATGCGGCGAGCACCATCTCAATCTCGCCGCCGGCTATGCGATCAACCGCGACGGCGTAGTGGCCACCTGCTACCATGTTGCCGCCCCGCCGGACACCATGAAAAATGGTTTTATCGTTGTGGCGGATGAAGATGGCAATCTTTTTCCCGTCGCGGAAATTCTCGCGGCGAACCGCGCCAAGGACGTCTGCCTGCTCCGCGTGGCCGACGGAAAATTCCCGCCGCTGCCCTTGCAGACCGAAGTTTTTCCCGGCGACCGCTGTGTTTGTTTCAGCGACCCGCTGGGCGAACGCGGTTATTTCAGCGAAGGCATCGTGAGCCGGTTTCTTTCGCCGCGCCCGGTCCGCGGCGGCACCAACGCTTTTCCCGCCGCCCGCGCGCCGAGGGAGCCGGCCACGCGGTTGAATGTCACCACCGAATGGGCGCCCGGCTCCAGCGGCGCGGCCGTGCTGGACGACTGCGGCAACGCCATCGGCCATGTCACCGCCATTGCCACGCTCTCCGACCATTCCGCCCGCGACAGCAAGACGCCGGAAGGACCGACGCTCATCACGTTGCACGAGGCCGTCAGCGCCAAGGATGTGCTGGCGCTCATTCATAAAGAATAATGGCGGCGTTTCTTCCGCTTTGTTTCTTGGTTTCTTTGTGGTTAAACTTTCCCCATGTCTGCTGAACAAGAAAATCAACAACCGCCCGCACCGCCAACAGCCGCGAATCCCGAACGCAAAACTTTGGACGACCGCGCGAAGATGACGGAGCTGGAGCGCATCCGCCATTCCGCCGCGCACGTTCTCGCCACGGCTATTTTAAAGATTTGGCCGGACGCGCAATTTGCCTACGGGCCACCGGTCGAAACCGGTTTTTACTACGATCTCGAATGTTCGCACCGCATCTCGCCCGAAGATTTTGAAAAGATCGAGGCGGAGATGAAAAAGGAAATCAAGGCGAACAATCCGTTCGAGAAACTTACCGTCACGCGCGAGCAGGCCATTGCCGATGCGTCGAGCGGTCGGCTCGGCGGTCTCGGCGAACGGCCGGGCAACGTCTCGAAGTTCAAATTGGATTTGCTCAAGCAGATTCCCGAGGGCGAGGCGATTTCGTATTTTAAGAACGGCGATTTCATTGACCTCTGCGCCGGGCCGCACGTGATGCGCACGGGCAACATCGGCGCGTTCAAGCTCACCAGCGTGGCCGCCGCGTATTACAAGGGCGACGAAAAAGGTCCGCAGCTCCAGCGCATCTACGGCACGGCGTTCAAGAACAAGACCGCGCTGGACGAGTATTTCAAGATGCTCGAGGAGGCCAAGCGCCGCGACCATCGCAAGATTGGCGCGGAGATGGGGCTGTTCGCGATTGACACGGAATTTGTCGGGCCGGGCATGCCGCTGTGGCTGCCCAAGGGCACGGTGCTCGTCGAGGAACTGGAAAAGCTGGCCAAGGAAACCGAATTCGCCGCCGGCTACGTCCGCGTCCGCACGCCGCATCTGGCCAAGGAGAAAATGTATAAAACCTCCGGCCACCTGCCGTATTACGCGGAGTCCATGTTTCCGCCGAT
>Ga0182030_10010053_pt1 | contig 19297 bp, 15 predicted proteins | sample 812S3MmetaG_FD_121299 | JGI IMG/M metagenome (GOLD analysis project Ga0182030, IMG submission 121299) | Permafrost microbial communities from Stordalen Mire, Sweden - 812S3M metaG (Illumina Assembly) | ecosystem: Environmental > Terrestrial > Soil > Wetlands > Permafrost | place: Sweden... | reverse complement strand
GCGAAAACCGCAGCTCCGACCACCATCGCAACACCAACCCCCGGCGACATGCCGCCAATCCCCGCCGCGACGCATCCGCAACCCTGGGGGTGTCCTTTCAAGGCTTCCTCTTCAGCTGTCCGGTTGTAGGCATCCGAGGGGACCATGGCGCCGCCACTTCCGACAGGAGCAACTTCTCCAGCTACAGGGGCCGCGGAGGCGGCAGGTTGACCTTCTGCGGTTTCTGCAGGGCCTCCGTCCAGACCGCTGCTCACAGCTTCCATCTTGGGTCCACGCTGGGTCTTCTGCTTGTTGTTGTCGGAAAAGTCCATGGCGCCGCGATAAACTGAAGGGTTATCACCCTTCATCGTAAGCTTTTGGGTTCCCCCAATCTCTCCGTCGGGCCCAGAGAGCGTCACGAGGTATTCGCCCGCCTCGAAGAACCCGTCTGCGCGTTTCACGTCGAACTCAAAGAACGTCGACTTGAAGACTTTGCCGCTCGCATTCGCGAAGTCGACATCCATCGAGACAATCTGCTTGGCTGGAACGTCCAGAACCATCCGATGGTGAACGGGGTCGGCGCCCTTGGCCATCACGGCGCGTTCGTCCACCACTTCCTTTGAGAACGTGAACCGCATGGGCGTATGCATCATGCTCGGGGAACGGGGAAGGTCGATCCGCACCTTGAGATGCCATTCGCCGTTGCTCTCGTCGACGCTCGAGGTCTTGAGGGTGAAGTTTCCCCCTCCGGCCAGCGCTCCCCGAGGAAAGAGCAGGGCCAACGTGACGAAAAAACCGAGCGCGAAACGCGTGATCATAGCTGTGGGTGTCTTCGGGGGAGTCATAGCGAAAGGCAGGGTACAACGACTCGTGACCGTTGGGACCACTGCAACCGCAGTCGGGCGTCGATTGTGACCGCACGGTCACTTCACGTCGTGGATGAAGCTGGCGAGACCCGGTCGCGACCGTGATGGGCCCGTGGGGGGTGAGTCGGCGCGATCGAAGCCTTGCATTGGACCGCCGGGGTTAGGAATTCTTTTCATGAGCGGCTGCGAGTCCGCCAGCGAACACCCGGGGAGGCAACATTCGATAATAAGTAGCGGGGAACGCGACGTCCGATCGTGACGATAACCGCAAGGCAAGCAGCAATAGTGGAGTCGACGCTTGTCGAAACTCAGCTCGTTCGCGTGCGCGAGCTAGACTCGATGTATTGGCGGGGGCACATCGCGACCGTACCTTGGCGAAGGTGGCCACATTGAGTCCAGCGAAGCGATATCCCGCTTATGGCATCCGTCGTACGATGTCACGCCGCTCGCTCCCGACAAACCACGATCCGGACTCACTCGGCATCATCAAGCGCTCTTCGAAGCGCTTCGACACGCCGCATAATTGCAACCCCGAACGGTTCGAACGTTTTGGGGTCGTTGACCACCCCCTTCAAGGTGTTACGCGCGGCCCAGAAGTCGAGCTGGGGACACATGCGGAGTATCGAGGAACCGAGTGCGCTGGCGAGTGACCTTGGGACAGCGCTTGGCTTTGGGGAATTGAGTCCAATCCACATGTCGTGCCCAGCGTAAAAGCAATTTGGCAAGTTGCGTGGCAGGCATGGTTCGGAATGAGCACCACTGCTGGTCGTCGAGCACCACGTTCATTCCGCGGTCGACGGTGCGGATCTCCTCGACAATCGCGAAGTGACTCAGCGGCATCTGCCGCGATAGGCATGGCGACACCGAAAAGGAAGCCAAGCGTGCAGAAGTTGCGGTCCGCGATGTAGACGTCCTTGGGCTGCACGGCGGCGAGCACCGGTTGCAGCAGGCTACGCTCCTGAGCGTGACCGTCCTCGCAACCGACCATCTGCATCGCCAGCCCTGTCTCGGGCTCCAGCACCGCGAGCGACTGGCCGGGCAGCGGTCCCGCCGCGCAATCCCGAAGCACCTCGAGCCGACGCTCGGTAGAGGCCAGGTGATTGCCGTCGAGCGCCTTGATCCGGTGGCCACGCAGCCACCGCTCGCCCGGTGTTCCCAGTGCGTCGACCACCGGCCGCAGTCGCTCCGCCGACTGCGCGACCAGCGCCTGGCTCGTGCCGATCTCCACGCCATTGAGCTTCCCATACAGTGCGGTCAAGGTGACCGGGATCTGCTGGCGCATCGCCTTGTATGCTTTGTGCACCGACGGGTGCATGCCGCAAACGACCGGTGCCATCAGATCCACCAATGACGAGAACAGCACTTGCTTCTCGTACTGGCGCTCGGCATGGTCGCGAAACAGGGCATCCAATGCCTTCGGCTCCAGTGCGCATTCCATCAGCGCGCGAGTCATCACGGCGACCGGACTGCTCTCGACATACTTCTCGAAAACCTTCGACAGACCCATTCCTCGCCACTGCCCTAGTCGCTCACAAACGGACAGTCCCTAACATCCCCTACGTCGAAATAGATCCCACAAAGTGTGAGTTGGATCTGATGGACCCATACGCCAAACACCGTGAAAGGGGTGGTCTGCGCCTCCTACTTCAGTGAAAACGGTGACGTCACCTCGTGCGTACAACGGTCCACCTTGGGAGACTCAAGTGATTCGCGTGGCGGAGTCGATTGATCCAGCCGCGCTCGCGCAGTTGCCACGGCACGACGAATCAACAGGGCAACGGGCCCAGCCATAGACTCTTCGACTATCTCGAGATGCTCACTGCGAATTTGAGCGATATCCAAGTTGCCTTCGACCAACTCTCGCCAACCATTAGATTCGTGCCTTGGATATCCGATGCCACGCGTCGCCGGCACTTCGTAATCCGCCCGAATTAATAATACGTCAGCCCGGAGCGAAGCGGGATGATAGTTTCGCTCGGCCTCAAGCATCGAGGTCTCCATCGCATCAATGCGATACTCGAATCGGTATTTGTGCCCCAATTGCCCTCGGACGTATCGGCGAAGATGGTCAACGTTACGCATAAGACTCGCCTTCCCCCGGTCCCACACGTACCTTGAGCCCACGCGACGAATATTACTGAGATGGGCTCTGAACCGGTCGAGAAGGGGCCAACGGAGAATTAACGGATTATAAGTGTCGAGAAGCACCACGATGGCAACCGATTCCCCCGCCTCCACGAGAATTCTGGCCATCTGATAGGCAGCGAGTCCCCCCGACGAATAGCCCGCGAGAAAGTACGGTCCCTCCGGCTGAATTTCGCGGATGTCATGGAGAAACTCTTCTGCCATCGCCTCAATGCGTCGATGGGGCTGGAGTATTCCGTCGACTCCACGGTGCTGAAGAGCAAAAAAGGGCTGCGAGTCACCCATCGCGTTAGCAATGTGGCGCAAGTTTATGGGATTGCCCCCCATGCCCGAAACGCAGAACAATGGCGGCAAATCGCCTTGCGAACGGATGGGAACTATTGTCGACCACCTAGCTCCGCCCTCGTTCGACGTTAGGCGCGTCCGAAGGTGCACAGCGAGTTGGCGAACCGTCGGACACGATATCATCGTCGAGAGCGGAAGACGGATTCCGAATTTGGAGTGGATCTCGTTAAAGAGTCGAACCGCCAAGAGGGAATGTCCGCCTTGAGCAAAGAAGTTATCGGTCACCCCGAGCTGACTCGCTCCGAGTAAGTCTTTCCACATTTCGCACAGCATCGACTCGAGCTCATCGCTCGGCAGCGCAGGTTCCGACCCCTTTGTTGTCGGGACTGTCATCGGCTCGGGGAGCGCCTTGCGATCGAGCTTGCCGGTCGAGGTCAGCGGTATTTTTTCCAGATGAATGACCGTGGCCGGCACCATGTATTCCTGCAATGAGTTCCTCGCTATGGCGAATAGCTCCTCGTCACCCTGGTATCCCGTCCCGGTCACCACATAGGCCACCAGACGTCGGCCAACTCCCTCACCTCGCGCCACCACTGCGATCTCCGTCACTCCCACTACCTTGCGCAGCACGCTTTCGATCTCGCCAATCTCGATTCGATATCCTCGAATTTTTACTTGATCGTCGTTGCGCCCAAGATACTGAATCGTCCCGTCTGCCTGATAGCGCGCCAAGTCTCCCGTGCGATACAGCTTTCCTATCTGTTCCGGCCTCAGCCAATCGCTTACGAACCGTTCTTGGGTCAGATCGGCACGACCCAGGTACCCGCGACCGACCCCAGGGCCACCGATGTAAAGCTCTCCCACCGATCCGGGGGCCACGAGCTGCTTATGCTCGTCCACGATATAGGTCCGCGTGTTAGCGATCGGGCGACCGATGCTCACCTTCTCGCCTCGCTTGATCCACGCCGTCGTCGAGAATACGGTCGTCTCCGTCGGTCCGTAACCATTGATCAGCTGCCCCTCCATGCGCGCCGTCAGCTCGTCGGCCAAGTCCTGCGCCAGCTCTTCCCCCGCGACAATAAGCTGTTGGAGCGGACCGATCGCCTCCCGCCCCGATTCCTCGAGCATCAAGATCCGGCACTGCATAGGCGTGCATTGGAAGTGCGTCACCCCATAACGCTTGACCAATTCCGGCATCGTGTACCGCACGTCGACCGCTTGCCCCAATACCATCTCGCCCATCAGCACGACGGTCCGCCCTCGTGTCAACGACCCAAAGATCTCCAGCACGCTGATATCGAAGGTTACCGTCGTTGCCGACAGCCACACCCCCGAGGCATCAAGTCCGATCGCCTCATCCATCGCAGCCAGGTAGCTGACCACGTTCCGATGTTCGACCATTACCCCCTTGGGACGACCCGTCGATCCCGACGTGTACAGCACATATGCCAGTTGTCCAGAATCGTGCGACAGCTCCAGCCTCGTGTCTGCCTGCATTTCCAGTGCGTCAACTTCTTCGTCAATCAACAGCACCGGCGGGTGGTCCCCCAACCGAGACACCAGGTCACCCGTCGTCACCAGCATCGCCACTTGTGCATCGGCAAGCACGTAGGCCGCTCGATCTAATGGATACCCAGAGTCGATCGGCACGTATGCCCCACCCGCCTTCAGCACCGCTATAAGCGCCACCACCAAGTCTGGACTTCGTCTCAGATATACCCCCACGCGCACGTCTGGCCCGATCCCGCGTTCGACCAACTCCCGCGCCAGCCGGTTCGCCTGCCGATCCAGCTGCCCGTAGTTCATCTGCTGATCTTCGAAGTAGAGCGCCACTCGCTCCGGATTCGCATCCACCGCTCGTTCGAACTGCCGGTGGATAAGTCCGTCCACTTCCCAAGGAAGGTCGTGTCCGCTCAGCTTGTAAAGGAGCTCTCTTTCCGCCTCCGCGTCGAGAACTCGCGCCTGCCACGCGGTTGTCTCTGGACTCTTTGCGACTGCTTCCACCACACTCTTGTTGTACGACAGGACACCATCCTCGTCGAGGTATTGAACAAGTCCGCCGCCGTTTGTATAGTCACAACCGCGTGATCGCCAAATTCGAACAAGACGAAAGCGATATCCGTGGTGACGCGATTCGAGATCGTTGGCGGCTCTACAAATGAGCTTCCGACTGAGAGCTCCTCGTGGCCGACCATTCGCTGATAGCTAAGCGTCACCACGGCATCGGCAATCGGCGTGGTGTCGAGATCCGCAGTTTCACTGCACCACTGGATGAAAAAGCTGGGGCCCAATCTGGGGGTGCATTGCTTGCGCGGTTGGTTCCGACAACGTCGTTTGCGCCCTCGATTTCGCGGAGGTTTCACGTGATTGACTGCGAGGGGACGACGGCGCAACGTCCAGAAGGCAAGGGAACGGCAGCACGAGCGCACTGCGCTCTGCGACTCGCAGACCTTGCGCAGCGATATTTCGAGATGACCGACGAGCACGGCGCCAAGACGGCTCGCCGATTTCACGTAGAACAGGGCGAGCCATGCCTAGCCCGATTTCACTGGCCGCGCCAACGTCGCCTCGATCTGCGTCGGAGTCCACCCCAGTTCGTCGCACCAACGCCCGCTGCTCGGCCGAGCCACTGGGTAGGTCTGATCCATCACCCCGCCGTAGAGAACCTCCTCGTTGCGCGCAAGGATATCCGGCCCGAGTCCTTCGAGCAGACGCCTCCTCTCCGCAGGATCCTGCACGCTATCCACCTCGTGAACAACCCGTGTGAACTCCAGCGCGTCATCGATACGCGCGTTGAAGCCGTCCACACGCGGCCTCGCAAACATGCCCACGTTCGCCTTCGCGTCCATAAGCGCGCGTACGGCTCGAAGGCCCACGTAAAAGATGTCGCTACGGGACAGCCACCGAGTCTCGTAGTTCATCCTCGAGATAGGCGATGCTCGCTTGGAAGCGGCGTGATGGTCCGCAACCGTACGACAGAAGACACGATAGCCGTGTTTCTCCGGGTTTTCGAAGAATGTCGACGCCGGATCGAGATACGGCATAAGCGGGCATATCATCGGATCGGCCTTTCCCCGAAATTTCTGGAGAAGACGGTTGCAGTACTCAACCGTCTTCTGTACCGACTTCTCGTCCTGCTGCGGCATACCGACGAAATACCAGATATCGACTTTGCTGATACCGGCGTTAAGTGCCTTATCCAACCAGCGCTCCAGCTCCTCGTTCGTATACACACCTCTTCCCGCAGCCTTCGCAACCGTCAGGTCGTGGCTGTCCGGCGACAGTGTGATGAGAGTGCGCTTGCTGGTGCGTACCATTCGCTCCACGACTTCGACGTCGGGCAAGTAAAACTGCTCGAAATTTACCGATTTCAAGCTCGCACCATCGAGCCCATTGAGAAATGCTTCGTGGTGCACTCCGCCGAGGTTGTCGAGGCCCATCGCATAGAGGTGATATTGTTCGGAGCCCTTGTCGCGCCGCATCGTGCCGAGCTCGTAGCCAATTTCTTCGGGCGACTTCTTCGCAACGCCGTGCGACACTCCATGGATTCGCCGGAACGCGTCACGTGAACCGCCACAGTACCCGCACCCGAACGAGCAGCCCGCGTTGTGTGTCGACACAACCTCCCGAATCGAGAGGAGCGAGGGGCTCCTTTCTGGGACACTGGACCAATCGATGCCGCAACCGAAAGTCGTCGGAGTGTGCGTGAAGCCGTTGTCGCGGACGCTGCTATCGTCCGATTTCCACAGGAGATTCGGCACCTCGGCGAGGCTACGTCCTGTCGACAACACGTCGAGCAGCTGCGCCACCGGAGCGATGGTGTCATATCCCCGCATGACCATATCGATGGACGGCCTTCGAACGAGCTCGCTCGCATAGTAAGTGGACGAAATACCGCCGAACATCACCGGCAAATCCGGTCGAACCGACTTGAGTAGTTCTGCGATAGCCAAACTCCCCTGAACGTGGACCATCCAATGCAGGTCGATGCCCACGAGCCGAACATCCAGGCTCTCGAAGAGCGCGTTGAGATCGGCCTTCCGGAATCGAATCAGCAGAGTGCTCAGATTCAGGATCTTCACTTCGTACCCTCGTTGGCCAAGAGCCCGCTGGAGCTTCTTGAAACCGAGAGGGAAAAACTCGTACAGGGGAGTTATCGGAACGTCGCCCGATGTTCCAAGGAACGGGAAATAAAGATCGCTGCGACCGCGGAACTCGAAAAATGCCGGCGGGTGCACCAGTAAGAGGTCCGCCTTGAGCCTCGGGAACGTGCTGTCGGCTATTGATGAGTAGCGTGCAGATTCGGGTGTCATTCGAATATCTTCGGGATAGCTTACCACGTTGGAACCACTGCCAACACGAGTCGCGCACCGACGAATATGGCTCCCGTGCTGGTCGCCCGATTACGACAGTAAGCTAACGCGGCCCAGAGACGTGACGGTACACGATACGCTTTCCCCGGGCTCCGCCAGGACCGCGCGCTCACTATATGCAGAGGGCCCGGCAATCAACGAACCACGTCGAGCGGCATCGGCGATTGTGCCCTACCTGTCAGCTATTTCGTGAACCCGATCGCAGCAAATCAGCCGAGCCCACGCCGGCGGACCACAGGCGGAAGGCCACACATCGTGGCGCTGGCCGGAACGGCCCGAAGGGCCACCGTCCGGGGCGCGATGAGGGTACCTTGGCCCACGTTCGCACAGACAACCATACAATGCCGCTCGAGACGAACGTCCTCTCCAATCGTGACGGGATGCGACGGAGGCCGCGCCCAGTGATCCGTCAAAGAATGGAAGTTATTGTCCATGACCTTGCAGAACATGTCGATGCAAGTACGCGCGCCGATCGAGACGGAGCACATCGCCTCGATGGATGTGCCACCGCGAATGACCACATCGTCCCCGATCTCCAAGGTTGCCCCCTCGAAGCAATGAAGCTCAATTGGGACGACACTTGCATCTAGGAGAACTCTCCGCCCAACCGCGATGCGTCCCCCCCCCCACACCCATACGTTGCCTATCGCGCGGGTGCCACGTCCCACCGACGCGCAGGCCCGAAGTCGTACCCTCGTTGAGAGCCACTGGGCGGTATCGACGACTGCCGCGCGGCGTACCTGCAGCTCTCGAAGGAGGCTATCCAGGGACGAACCAGTTCGACGCTTGCTCCAGCAATTGAGCCGGGACATCGAGCCACCGCCGGGCGAAGGCTCATTAGCGCATTTGCCCAAAAACGCGCGAGAAGTATACCAGTGCTGCGTGGCAGGTCTCACAAAATTACCTCAGCATTCTATCCGCTCTCCGCGAGAATCCACGATATCTGAACAATTCAGCCACCGCTATGAGGTCAGGTAAAAAGTTGGGGGAGATACTACGCGCGCTGCTCCGAGTTTGGGGATGCTCGGAGCCTTCAAACACATGCGAACGCACCAGCTTGCGTTGGCAAAAAATCCAAAACCACCCTCTATTACCGAGTATAGCTATCTTCTGCGATCTTGACGAGCTGTTTGCCGCTATTCTTCCCCTCGAAGAGCCGTCCAAGCGCCGCAGGCGCGTTTTCGAGCCCCATCTCGACATCCACGCGGTCCTTCAACCTGCCCTCACGATGCCAGGCCGCGAGAGCATCCACCGCCTCGAACGCACGTGCGACGTAATCCATGACAACAAACCCTTCCATCCGCCCGCGCTGAATCAAAAGTTTGAGGTAGTTCTTGACGCCGGGGGCGCCAGCGATGTCGTTGTATGCTGACATTGCGCCGCAAAGAACGATGCGCCCGTGGAAAGCAAGGTTCATCAACGCGGCTTCGAGAATGCGCCCGCCCACATTGTCAAAGTAGATATCGATCCCAGCGGGACACGTGGCGCGAAGCCGGCTCATCACGTTCTCGGATTTGTAGTCGATGGCAGCGTCGAATCCGAGCTCGCTCGTGATGTAACGGCATTTGTCAGGGCCGCCGGCAATACCAATCGCCCGGCACCCTTGAATCTTGGCAATCTGGCCAACGATGGAACCTGTAGCGCCCGCCGCCGCTGAAACGACTACCGTCTCACCCCTGCGCGGGCGACCGACGTCGAGCAACCCAAAGTAGGCTGTCATCCCGGTATTGCCAAGAACGCTCATTGCCGTTTCAATGGCTATGCCGGGGGGGACCGCCAGCACCGGATACGGCCCCTCCGGACGGGTTGTGCAGTAGTCCTGCCATCCAAACAGTCCCTGTACGAGCTGTCCGGGACCGAATGCATCAGAGCGCGAATCGACGACCGAACCCACCGCAAACGACCGCATCACCTCGCCGACACGAATCGCCGGAAGATATGTGTCGTTCTCCATCCAGCCCCGCTGGGTCGGATCGCACGACAAGTACAAATTGCGCACGAGGAGCTCGCCCTCAGCCGGTTCGGGAATTGGGGATTCGACCCACTTGAAGTCGGCCGCTTCGATCGCGCCGTGCGGACGGCGGGCTAATATCCATTGACGGTTCGTCGTGCCTTGCATCGTCTCGCCTCATTCAAGACTCTCGCAGATGGGCGGCTCCAAACCTCGGCCGCACACGCATACATTCATCGTAAGCGTAGCCTAAGCGCTCGTAAACGTTTTCGTCACCGGAGCCGCTATTTCCCGCTGCTGCTCCGCGGGAGTCTCGACCGGATCGGGCGGCTGCCTAGGTCCGCCCCGAATGTTGTGTACTACGTAGGGCTTGGCGAGGAGAAAGACACATATCGCCCTCCCCTTTCCGAAGCGAGGCGAGCCGGGGTTTCGATGAGCGACGCCAAACGGGACCGGTATCCTAGGCTTCGACTTACAAGCGGCGTACTCTTCATTGGCCAATGAATTGGGCGCACGACCAATCTCGCGGTATCCCGGAAACGCGTCGCATCGCGCCAAATTGGGCTCACGTCCCTCCGGGCTCGCCTTTCCGGGCGTTTCGGCCGATCGCAGTATACGCTGTGGACATGGTTCTTAGAGTGTCATATGATTACATGATGTATGGTTGAAATATCGGAGGCTCAGAGCGAGCGTATCGCGGCTACACTCCGGTTTGCTCGTTCGCGACTGTCGGTGGGCGCGCGCGAACGCGAGGCAGTAGCAACATTCGATCGCTCGGTATGGAATGAGGCCGCTGCCTTTGGACTTGCCGGTCTGCCAATTCCGGAAGAGTGGGGTGGCAGCGGGCTTGACGCAGTCGATACGATGCTGATCGTAGAAGCGCTTGGCAAAGGGTGTGAGGATGGGGGGCTTGTGTTTTCGCTCTGCGCTCACATGTTCGCGTCCGCGGTTCCGATCTGGCGATCGGGCTCAGCTCCGCATCGGGAAAAGTACCTTCGTGACTTGGCGTCCGGAAGGCTTATCTGCGCGAACGGCACCACAGAACCAGAGGCAGGGTCCGACGTTCACGCCATGAAGGCGACGGCTAAGCGGCTCGGAGACGACTACGTGCTAAACGGCACGAAAGTCTACATCACCAACGCGCCCGTGGCGGATCTGTTCCTCCTATACGCCGTCACGAATCCAAGCAACCGGGTTTTCGGAATCTCCGCGTTCGTGGTGCCTCGGGAGACACCGGGGCTGCTCGCCACGCCCGAAGGGACGAAGACAGGGCTCCGCACGTCGCCGTGGGGAACGATCTACCTTGACGATTGCCGAGTTCCGGAAGCTTGCCGGCTGGGGCCAGAGGGTGCCGGGGCGTCTCTCTTTGCGGAGTCCATGGTTTGGGAACGAGCCTGCCTCTTCGCGTACTATGTGGGAGCGATGGAACGGTCCCTTGAGAAGTGCGTAGAACACGCGCGTACGCGAACCCAATTCGGTAAGCGGATTGGGGCATTTCAGGCCGTATCGAACCGAATCGTCGACATGAAGATGCGATTGGACGTAAGTCGCCTTCTCCTCTATCGAGCAGGCGAGCTGCACAGAGCTGGCAAGCGGTGCGACGAGGCGGTCGCGCTTAGCAAACTATGGATTTCGGAGGCCGCACTGCAGTCGGGGCTCGACGCGATCCAAATTTTCGGCGGATCCGGCGTGGGCATGGAGACGGGCGTGGACGCACTCATGCGCGACGCGGTCGCCGCTCGAATCTTCTCGGGCACTTCGGAAATTCAACGAGAAATCATAGCCCGGATGATGGGGTTGGGCTGATGCGACTAGACCAATTGGTAGCCGACTGGGCCCACCGCACCCCTTTCCGCACGGCGGTCGAGGGACCGAACGAATCTCTGAGCTACTACGAGCTCGATAGGCTGGCGAACCGCTTCGCGACTCTGTTGAAGGAGCTCGGGGTCGTCCCCGGTGATCGCGTCGGCCTGCACGTGCCGCGGTCGGGCCGCACCGTCGCCGCCATGTTAGGTTCGCTCCGCGCAGGTGCGTCGTTTGTTCCACTCGATCCTTCGTCGCCACCCGCCCGCTTGTCTCTGATAGCGAGCGACTGCGGCCTTCGGCACGTCATCATCGACCCGACCCTGCTCGCCAATTGGCTTGCGGCTAGTGCGCTCGGGCCGATTGAGCACTTTGTGCTTTCGGCGACGGGTGGCCCGTTCGAACCACCACCAGGGGTGATCGTGCATGACTGGGACCACGTGCAACGGGCAAGCGATGCTCTCCCGCACATCGATAGCGAATCGCCTGACGATCTTGCGTATGTTCTTTATACTTCGGGGTCCACGGGCATGCCGAAAGGCGTAATGCTCTCTCATCGCAACGCCCTCGCATTCGTCGACTGGGCGACCGAAACGATCTCGCTTTCCAGCGAGGACCGCGTGGCGAGCGTCGCTCCGTTCCATTTCGATTTATCTGTCTTCGATATATGGGGCTCCCTCTCGCGCGGGGCAACGATGGTCATAGTCGACGAGGCAACCGTCGTTTCGGGCAGACGGATGCTAGATCGAATCCACGACAAGGCGATCACGGTCTGGTATTCGGTGCCATCCGCTCTTGTTCTCATGCTCGAGAACGGGGGATTGGCCGAACGCGGAGCTCCATCCCTGCGGGTCGTTTTTTTCGCCGGCGAGGTGTTCCCTCTCAAGTACCTGCGCGCCGTCATGGGAGCGATTCCGAGCGCGCGCTTCTTCAACTTGTTTGGCCCCACGGAGACGAATGTGTGCTTGGCCTGCGAGGTGCCGACGGTGCCGCCGCCAGACGCGACTTCAATTCCCATAGGGCGCCCGACCTGTGGTGACACAGCCAGAGCGCTCGCTCCCGACGGTCGCGAGGTCGCAAATGGCGAGGTCGGCGAACTTTTCATTGAAGGCCCGACCGTGATGCTCGGGTACTGGGACGGAGGGCGCCGCACGCCAGCCAGACACCCATACGCCACTGGCGATCTCGTTTCGCGCGGGGCGGACGGCGAGTTCCACTATTGTGGTCGTCGCGACCACATGGTCAAGATTCATGGTTTTCGGGTCGAGCTCGGCGAGGTCGAGACCGCACTCAATCGACACCCGGGCGTCAAGGAAGCCGTGGCCCTCGCAGTGGACCAGCAGCTCGTCGCCATCATCGTCCCCTCGAATGCGGAGTTGTCGGTCTTGGAAATCAAGCGACATTGCGCGACCCTCCTTCCGCGCTACATGGTTCCGACTCAGGTTCGACTGGTAAGGCAGATTCCGCGGACGTCGAACGGGAAGATCGACCGAGTTCGCACCAGCGCCGCATTTGTGGGGCGCGACGATGGCACTCTGGCACCGATAGATCGCGCTGATGATGAGCAGGAGGTCCCGTGGAAGCCAACGTGAGGTCCCAGCTTCGAAATTACATCGTCCGCTCCTGGTTGAGTGGAGACGAGAGAGGGCTGGACGACGAGACAGACCTCCAGCAAACCGGAATACTCGACTCCTTTTCGACACTTGCGTTGATTGCCTATTTGGAAAGCACCTTTCATATCCGCCTTGACCCCACTGACATTAACTCGGAGTCGTTTCGAACCGTTGATTCGATCGCGCACTTAGTGCTCGGAAAGCTTTCGTCTCGGGAAGGGACCTGAGGCAACGAGTAGAAAGCTGCGCTCACTGCGTTTGAGGATCAAGCCATGGAAGAAAATCTAAGGAAAATCATCGCGACGATTGCGGAAACGAGTCCAGATTTCTCTGGTGAGGCGGACTTGCGCGATGCACTCGACGTGGACTCGTACCGAGCCGTCGAAATCGTGTTCGAGATTGAGCGGACATTCGACATCAAAATACCCGACAACCGCTTCGGCGAGATGAGGACATTGAACAGCATTCTTAGTCTCGTAAAATCCTTGAAGGGTGCGCACGCGCAGGGCTAAGGAATGCGCCGAGTCGTCATCACGGGGTGCGGGGTTGTCACGGCAGCCGGAACCGAACTCGAAGGCTTTTGGAATGCGCTGATGGACGGGACGTGTTTTATTCGGCCTCTGCAGCATTTCTCCTACTACGACATGCCCGCACTATTGGGGGCGGAAGTTGAACTGGCGCCCGAAGACGGAAAGGGGCTCGGCTCTGATGCGACGACGAGTCGCGCGCGATGCGCGCAACTGGCCAACGCGGCGGTCGAACGCGCGCTCTCCGATGCGGCGATGATGCCCGTATGCGACCCCGATCGCACAGGCGTTATTTTTGGCAGCACGCTTGGCGAAGAGAGAGAGGTCGGCGATCTCAGCGAACGCTGGGTTCGCAATGGCCCCGATGACTTCGGCGATGAGTTCTGGGTTCGTTGCGACAACCATCGCCTAGCATCGCGGATCGCTGGGGAACACGGCATTGGAGGCCCAGTCCAGTTCTGCGCTGCCGCATGCAGCTCTGGCAACGCTGCCGTTGCCTTTGCCTACGATCTAGTCAGTTCGGGAGCTGCCGACGTTATGATTGCCGGCGGTGCCGACGCACTCACGAGGTCCATCTATTGCGGCTTCGAGCGAATGGGCGCGCTGTCAAAGAGCATTTGCCGCCCCTTTGACCGACGCCGCGACGGAGTGTCGTTCGGAGAAGGCGCGGGCGTCGTCGTCCTCGAAACGCTCGAGCACGCAAACCGCCGAAATGCGCCCCGAATTTACGCGGAGATCGCTGGATACGGGATGAGCAACGATGCGCACCACATCACGGCTCCGGACCCCAATGGTGAAGGGTTCGCCCGGGCGATGAAGCAAGCCCTCCACTCCACACTCGCGCCGTTTGACGAAATTGACTACATAAGCCCTCACGGCACGGGGACGCTGTACAACGATCGAAGCGAGTGTCGTGCAATAAAGTCCGTTTTTGGCGACCGTGCGCGGCACATCCCTGTCAGCTCGGTCAAATCGATGATCGGGCACACGAACGGGGCGGCGGGGGCGATCGAGACCGTGGTCTGCGCTCTCGCCCTGACCCACCAAGCCGTTCCACCGACCGCAAACCTGAACGATCCCGACCCAGAGTGTGACCTCGATTGCGTCCCCCTCGTGGGACGGGCACTGCCAATTCAGGCCTGTCTAAACCTCGCGGCGGGGTTCGGTGGTTTCAACGTTTGCCTCGTGCTCAAGAGGGTGCAATGAGCGCGTCGCATGCCGATCCCGATGGTGCCATAGTTATTACGGGCGTGAGCGTCCTTACTCCCTTGGCGGACGATGTTCCTTCCCTGCTGACGGCACTGCATGCGAGACGGAATGCGATGGTGGAGGCACCCGACATTTTGGGTGCGGCCGTGTCTCGCATTGAACCGTTTGTCGCAACCCAATACGCAAATGTCCGTGGTCTGCGCGTCTACAATCGAACGATGCAGCTCGGCATATGTGCAGCCAAGCTGGCGCTGTCCGACGCCCAATTGGATCCTACCGATATTCCGAGCGATGAGTTCGGCATCGTTGCCGCGTCCACGTTCGGGCACATGGACACGCTGATCGAATACGATCGATCGCTGATGACACATGGACTCCAGCGCACCAATCCCACGTTGATGCCCCTGGCCATTCCGAGCGCGCCGGGTGCGGTCGCAGGCCTGTCGTTCGGCGCCAAAGCGTTCACCCTCACTCTGGCCAACGGTGCCGCATCGTCGCTCGACGCGCTCGGGCTAGGGTTGCGATTCCTGAGCGACGCACGCGCCCGCGTCTGCGTCGTGGTGGCTGCCTTTGCGAATTGCCGCGAGTTGATCCTTTCTGCAGCACGCGCAGGCGCCCTGACCCGACCACAGGATGTCTTGGTATTCGATAGTCGCTCTCGCGGAACCGGGCTCGGCGAAGCATCGGCTGCCATCGTCCTCGAACGCGCGGAGAACGCGAGAGCCCGAGACGTCCCGGCGAAGGGCGTGCTGCGCGGACACGTCTCGACATTCGCCCCAAGGACCTGCGACCGCAGCGACGCCCTAAAACGGGCATGCGAGGGGGCACTGCGATGTGCCGGATCGGTGCCCGGTGATATTGCGCTGGTCAGCGCCGGCGCGAATGGCATTCCTGATCGCGATCTAGCCGAAGCCGAAGGGATACACGCCGCGCTGGGCAAGGCGTGCGCGAATGCCGCGGTGATTGCCATCAAGGGAAATTTGGGAGAGGTCGTCGACGCCGGAGGATTGCTGCAGGTCATAACAGCGCTCGAGTCGTTGCGTTCTCGAACCGCACCACCGATTCGCGGACTCGAAAGGCCGGTCGAATCGAATCTGCGCTTCGTTCGAGAGACGGCGCCCATTTCCGCCACCGATGCGCTCGTCACCTCCATGTCGAACACAGGAGCATGCTCCGCACTTGTCGTTTCGGGTGGTCATGCATTCTGAATCGAATTCCGGTCGTCGCGCGGTCGCTATCGTAACCGGTGGCTCGCGGGGCATCGGTCGAACGATTGTCGAGCAACTTGCGGCAGCCGGTATGGCCGTTCGTTTCACCTTTATACGCAACGATGCGGCGGCATTCGCCGTAGTAGAGGAACAGCGCGCGGCTGGACGAGTCGTCGACGCGGTCAAAGTGGACGCCCGTGACGGCGCTGCCTCCAGCGAAATGGTCGAAAGGACCATCGCAGATCTGGGAAGCGTCGACGTACTGGTCAACAATGCCGGAATTACGCGCGACCGACTGCTTTTCGCGATGGCGCCAGAAGATTGGTCCAGTGTTCTGGAGACAAGTCTGAACGGTCTATTCGGCGCGACGAAGCCCGCATCCAAACAGATGATGCGCCAGCGGTCTGGACGGATCATCAATCTGACGTCGGTTTCAGGACTGGTGGGAATGCCAGGGCAAACGAACTATTGCGCGGCGAAGGCCGCCATCATTGGATTCACCCGGTCGCTCGCGAAGGAAATGGCACGCTTCGCTGTCTGCGTGAATGCCGTCGCACCTGGATACATCGACACGGACATGCTGGCAACGTTAACTCCTGAGCAGCGTAATACGGCGATCTACCGCGTACCGATGCAGAGAATGGGTACGTCGTCCGAGGTGGCTTCCGTTGTCACCTTCCTGGCACTCGCTGCTCCGCAATACCTGACGGGTCAGGTGATCGTCGTCGACGGCGGACTAACCGGCTGACCGCGTATCCGGCCCGCGCCCATCACCGTGATGCAGCAGGCGGGCAAAAGTTGGTATCGTGCCTAGCCATGAACTCCAGACTCACGCTCCTCGCCGGGTTACCAATGGCGAGCGACCGAGGGGGAACGTCTGAGGTCACTACGCTGCCCGCCCCTACGACCGACCCCATGCCCACGCGCGTACCGGGCTCAATGACTGCGCCATACGCCACCCACACGTCGTCCTCGATGACGACCGACCCTTTTCGATCGGGTGAACAGTCGCGGATGTACGTCATCGAGCCAAACATGCACCTCTTGCCGATTTGGATACTCTGCGAACACTCCACCGCCGCACCGTAATTGAATCCGCTCGAGGAGCCAATCGCGAGGTCACCCCCCTGGCGGCATATGATCTGAGAGGGGATCATTCCTCCGAGGAATATGACTCCTTCTCCGACGGTCATTCGCCCTTCAGCTATGACATTCACATATCCCATCGCATACAAGCGGACGCCTACCTTCGCCTTACGGAACAACACCCGGCCTCGTAAGATGCCCACCATGCGCAGAGCCTTGTCGTAGGCCGCCCGACGGTCGGTCGCTATGAGATCCGCCAAGTCGGCAATATCCACCAGTGCATCGTGAATCGGGTGTGGGGGGGCATCACTCATCGAGCCTCCGGCACTGCGAGCTCGGAATATTCAGAGTGCGAAGCCACGCTTGTGGACCAATCGGTCTGGGACGATTTCGCTGGGGTCTCTAACGTCGCCTCGAGATTCATCGGAGTCCATCCCAGTTCGTCGCACCAATGCCTTAGGCGCGGCCGCGCGATCGGAGATGTCTGATCCATCACCCCTGCGTAGAGCACCTCCCCGTTTCACGCAAGGATTTCCCGCCCGAGACCTTCGAGCAAGCGTCTCCTTCCCAGGCAGAATCCTGAGCGCCATCCGCATCGCGAATAACCCGTAGAACTCCCGCGCGTCGTCGACACACGCGTTGAAGCCTTCCACGCGCCGCCGCGCAAACATTCCACGCTCGCCTTAGCGTCCATCAGCGCGCGTACGGTCCGAAGGCTCCCAAAGAAGATGTCACCCACTCAGACAGCAATTACATCCTAGACACACAACTCTCATCCCAGCTCCTCCACTTACATTGTTTCTTGTGGGACCCTTCAGGTCGGACATTCGCTCGCGTCCTTGGGAAGACCCGGTTGCTTCTCTGCCGCCTTGCGCACCTCATCGAAAGAATAGTCTACCGAAAGTCAGCGGAGAACCGCATCGTCTGAAGGTGAAAATTCGGGTTGGTCGCCTCGCTCGTAGGCGTGCCGTCGACGAAGCGCCTTGCTAACGTTTCGTAGAACCTCTGACTCAACTCGGTGGCTGCATCGATACGCGTATAGTAGTTCCAGCCCGCCGATTCCGGGCACGCAAACTCGGAATAGACAACGTGATCGCGGGGAACCTTCGAGTCTCTTGCGTCCTTCTGTAATACATAGAATCGAACGAGATGGTCTTTGTCCTCAAGTCCGATTAGGTCCTGATAGCGGGTAGGTTCGATCTCGCTCCCCATGATCCCTTCCCCGTAGATGGGGATCAGCAGGAACACCTTGCGGAACGCGCGCAAAATGGCCTTCGCTTGGGGCATCGTCACCGGCGCGTCTATCTCGATTGTAACATCCAAGTCGAATCGCTTGTTCGTAAAGTCGTAATGGTCGGCCTTGGTGATAAAGAGCGACGCTTCTTTGAACCCATTGTCGGCGTTCGAGAGGAGATGAAACAGACTTGTTTCGCTCATCACAATCGGAGGACGGCCGTAGATGCGTCGCAGCTCGTCGAGCTGTGCGCCCATGCAGTGGGCGCACTCGGCATGCGCCGCATTGCAACCACCTTTGGCCGTTACGATGTGAGGAGCCAAGAAGAGATTGCGAGGATCGCGATAACGAAAGTAACTCGGAAACCAATCCAGGTTTAGATTGAGACTGAGGTAGTCTTTCTCGGAGAACACGTATCCGATTGGATTTGTGAAGCCGCGTCCCATGAAATTTGTGATATCGCGGGGTGGCACCCCATCCAGGTACTGTTGAATAGGCCACTCGTTGTCGCCCCGAATCGTGAAGTCTACCGGGAAGCGGCGGAAGATCTCCTCTGGGAGGATCGAGGCATAGAGGCCACCGAACAGGATCTGCGCCGTCGCGTTGTGTTTCCGAATAAAGTTGACGACCAACCCAAACTCGTAAAGTTGGATAAACCAGTTCAGCTCCACGATGAAGCGATCGTGCGTTTGCACCATATCGACCGTGAGCTCGAAAGCGAATATTCCGCCTACTTTATCCACGTGCCTACTGAACATATAGGCGAGTGGCGCTGAAAAGGAAGCGTCTAGCATCAGCGAGGGAATCACGATCAGAGTCTTTGCTGACGACCTCATTGCAGGGTCTCCTTTCTATCTCCTGATTGACGCAGATATGACCATCGTTGGCATGCGTTTTCCATGCAACAGAAAATCCTAGCCTCGCTTGCGGGTCAAGAGGCAATGCAAGGCGTCTGTACTGTCACGAACCGGATGGAGTGTCGCAAGTGGCGGTCCTATTAGGCATTGCCAAAGCATAT
>Ga0182030_10010051_pt1 | contig 19301 bp, 21 predicted proteins | sample 812S3MmetaG_FD_121299 | JGI IMG/M metagenome (GOLD analysis project Ga0182030, IMG submission 121299) | Permafrost microbial communities from Stordalen Mire, Sweden - 812S3M metaG (Illumina Assembly) | ecosystem: Environmental > Terrestrial > Soil > Wetlands > Permafrost | place: Sweden... | reverse complement strand
TCGTGTTCGAGCGGGCCGGGGCCGTCGCCGCGGCCGCGGCGGCGTAGGTCGCACCCCGCCCGTCAGGAGCCAAGCCGGCGGCGCAGCCCGGCCGCGCTTCTCGCGCCGCTTCGCGCCAGGCGCGAGAGCTCGAGCCGCCTGACCAGCTCGCGCAACTCGTCGCGCTCCGCGGGCGACAGGTTCGACGGCTTACCCTTGGACTTGCGCAGCAGCTCGCTCAGCCGCGCGCGATGCTCGGTGGGGATCGTCCCCCAGTGACGGTGCACGACAAGGCCCAGCTGACCGAGCGTCAGGGCGGTGCCGAGCGGTCCGACGCGCCGCAGCGCGCTGCGCAGTCCCATGCGTTGCAGCCTATCCGGCGGCGGGCGAGTTCAGACCCACGGCGGCCGGGCGGCCCGGCCGCCCTCGCCCGCTCGGCCGTCAACGCCTGCACGCGCAGCCGGTCGGCGAGCGCGAGGCACGCCCTGTCCCCCCCGGCGCCGCCGCCACAAACCGCGACGGCGCGGGAGCACTCACCAAACCCCTGCCCAGACCCCTCTCAGCCCGAGATCGCGGTGCCGAAGAACGCACACCCGGCGTAGCTGCCGAACGACGTCGCGTTCTGGTAGCCGATGTTGCCGGTCACCGTCAGCCCTGCCGCGCTCGCGTAGGAGAACGTCGTCTCACCGGCGTTCGCCGGCCCGAGCGCCGCGAGGCTCGCCGGCCCAAGCGTGCTGGTCTGGCTGCCGAACGCGCCGGTGTTGTCGCGCCCGCTGACCGTCAGCTCGGAGTCAGCGCTCGCCGGCCCGTTGGCGGTCAGGCTCGCGTTTCCGGCGGCGTCGCAGTTGGCGAGGATCGTCAACCCGGCGCCGCTGTAGAGCGTCGAGGTCGCTGTTCCCGATGCGGGTGTGCCGAGCTTTGCGAGCAGCTTGACGACGGTCTCACCGTCGACGGTCGTGGCCGCGGGGTTCGCCGGACCGGTGGGCCCCGTCGCACCGGTCGCGCCGATCGCCCCGGCCTTGCCGGCCGGTCCCGGTGAGCTGCTCGAGCGGAACGTCGTGGGCACCCAGCTGCCCGAGCAGCCGTGCCCGAGCTTCCAGATGTGAACCTGGCCGCCGCCGCGCTGGACGCAGCCGTTGAGGTTCCCGTTGGGCCCGACGAGCGAGCCGCTGCTCGCCGCGTAGGCGACGCCGCCAAGCGCCGCGAACGCCGTGCCGGCCACCGCCAGCTTGGCCGCCATCGGCCGTAGGTGAAAAATGCGTCGCATTCGATCCGCCTCCGTTCGTGGTCTATAGACCACCGAACTCCGCGCACGGCGACGGGTTGCGGGCCCTCACGACACTCTTATGCGGCGGCTTTCGCCGCCGGCCGAAAGATTCCGTGGGGCCGGCGCGATCTCGCGCTCGGCCCCACGGTGTCGAACTTCAGCTGCTTTGCGAAGCGCTGCTCAGAGCTTGCGCCCCTTGAACAGAAGTACCGTCAGGACCTTCTTCTGCTTCGAACCCTTGGCCGGGTTGAAGTGGACGGTGACGGTGACATGCAGGCTCGAGCCGATGCTGCGAGCGTTGCTGATCAGCAACTTCGCGCCCTTGTCGGGGCGCAGCGTGACCTTGAACAGGCCGGCCTTGGTCCGCACGACCGTGACCGGGCCCCAGGCGATGTGGCTGTCCTTGGCGGTGTGCGCCGAGGGGTGCATCCCCGCCGCCTTGATCGTGCCTGCGCCGGTCAGCTTCAGCGTCACGACGATGTCGCCGTCCGCCAGTCGCTTGTGGCTGACGATCTTGAACGTGCTCGCGGCCGCGATCTGCGCCGGCGGCGCGTTGATGGCTGGCGGCAGGGACGTTTGGGTCAGCGTCGCGACCGCGGCGAGCGCGCCGGCCGAGGTGTCGGTCGCGGTGATCGCCGCGCCGCCCGGTGTCGTGGTCGAGGTGATCGTCGCCTCGTAGGTGCCGGGTGTCGTGCCCGCGGTCACGGGGCCGATCTGCTGGCCGTCGTTGCTCCTGATCGTGACGGCGTCGCCGGAGACCCGGTTGCCGTGCGCGTCGGTCACCGTCGCGGTGGCGACGCTCGTGCTCAGACCGTTGGCGGTGATCGAGGCCGGAGCGAGCGTCAGCGCGACGGCTGTCGCGGCGCCCGGCGTCTGCGTCAGGGTCTGGCTGGCAGTGATCCCGCCGACCGAGGTGTCGGTCGCCGTGATCGACACCGTGCCGGCCGTCGTCGTCGAGGTGATCCTCGCCGTGTAGGTGCCGGGTGTCGTGCCGGCGGTGACGGGGCCGATGAGTTGGCTGCCGGTGCTCGTGAACGTGACGGTGTCACCGCTGACCGGGTTGCCGTTGGCATCGGTCAGCGTGACCGTGGCGAGTGTGCTCGCCACCCCGTCGGCGGTGATCGACGACGGCGCCAACGCCAGTGCGGCATGGGCGCTGGGTCCGGTCACGGTGTAAACGGACAGGCTGTCGTCGCTCAGGTTCGCGGTGGCGAGCAGGCCGCCGTTGGGGCTGAATGCGACGCCCACCGGGCGCGTTCCCGTGTTCTCGTTGCTGGCAGGGCTCTCGCTGACCGGCGTGAGCTGCCCGGTTGCAGCGTCGACGGTGAACAGCGAGACCGTGTCGGAATCGTAGTTCGCGGTGGCGAGGAGCCCCCAGTTGGGGCTGAACGCGACCGAGACGGGGCCGGATCCGGTGTCCGCGTTGGCGGCAACGGTCTGGGTCACGGGCGTCAGCTGTCCGCTCGTCGCAGCTACGGTGAACAGCGACAGCGTGTCCGAGTCGTAGTTGGCGGTGGCCAGCAGGCCGCCGCTCGGGCTGAACGCCACCGAGTAGGGACCGACTCCGGTGTCCGCGTTGGTGGCGACGCTCTGCGTCACCGGCGTCAGCTGACCGCTCGAGGGATCGACGGCCAGCACCGACGCGGTGTTGTCACCGAAGTTAGCGGTGGCGAGCAGATCCCCGTTCGGGCTGAAGGCGAGCGAGCAGGGGCCCGATCCGGTGTCGGCGTTGGCGGCCACGCTCTGAACGACCGGCGTGAGCTGCCCGGTCGAGGCGACGCTGAACGTCGAGACCGTGTTGGCGAGGTAGTTCGCCGTCGCCAGCAGCTCGCCGTTCGGGCTGAACGTCGCGACCAGCGGGCCGCTGCCGGTGTCGGCATTGGCGGCAACGCTCTGGACCACCGGCGTCAGCTGCCCGCTCGAGGGGTCGATGCTGAACAGCGAGACCTCGTCGTTGCTGAAGCTCGCGGTCGCCAGGAGCTTGCCGCTGGGGCTGAACGCGACCGAGAAGGGGCCGCTCGCGGTGTCGGCGTTGCTGGCGAGCGCCTGCGTCACGGGAGCGACCTGGCCGCTTGCGGGGTCGACTGTGAACACCGACACCGTGGAGTCGGTGTAGTTGGCGGTCGCGAGCAGCTTCCCGTTCGGGCTGAAGGCGACCCAGTAGGGGTCGGCCCCCGTGGTCGCGTTGGCGATCGGGTTCTGCGTGACCGGAGTGACGATGATCGGGTCGACGCTCAGCGGGTACACCGCGGCGGCGTCGTTGATCGTGATCTGGAGGCGCTTCCCGGTGACGGCGAGCGTCGCCGGGATTTGTGCTCCGCGGGCATCGGTGACGCTGAGGTTCTCGTAGCGAAGCGCGCCTGCGGCCGAGCTGAAGCTGACCTCGTGTCCGCTCGCGCTGACACGGGCGGACAGATCGCCGGATAGCTGCTGGGAGATCTCGAGGCTGCCGCTACCTGCCGGGCGCCGGGCGAGTGTGAAGCCCTGCTCGAGTCCGCGCGGGCCGTTCACGAACCATTCGCTGATGGCCGCCGAGGAAAAGACGATGCGGTTGTGCGTCACCTGGGCCGCGCCCAGCGCGGACACCGGAGCGAGCGTTCCGGCGCGGCCGAGCGAGAGGGCGGCGAGGCCAAGGCTGAGGCCGTGATTGCCGGACAGCGCGATCGCGCCGCGCTCCAGCGTGGCGCTCAGGCCCTGAGCGGAGTTGTGCAGCGAGACGGCGCCGGTGGAGGCCCGGACCGCCCAGAAGGCGGGCAGCTGGGCGCCAAGCGAGCCCGACACGGATGTCTGCTCGGCGAGCGGCACAAAGGACCAGCCCTGGGCGGCGGTCGCCGGCGCCGCGGAGGTCGAGACGGCGGGCGAGTGCCCGCCCGTCAGCGTGAACGCCAGGATGGCCGCCACCGCAACCAGCGCGGCGGCAGCGAGTGCCCGCGCCGGCATCCGGCGCAAGGCGAGGGGCGCGTGAGCGCTCAGCGTTTCGGCGCCACCGGCGCCTGTTGCTACCGCAAATCCGATCCGGTGTCCTGAGTGGTTCATCGTGCTCCTACGGCTCGCGTTGATGCCCTGGTCACTTGGGGAGGGCATGGAAGTCCCCGGCCGAGTCGATCAGCCGATTCCAAGGGTAGGTGCGTCCCCGAGCACCCAAAGGGTGGGTTTCCCCCCCTGACTGGGTGGGTAGCTACCGGGTCGATTGAGCCGCGCGGCGCTGCCGGGCGCCTCGCGGCAGCTGCCCGCTAGCCCGACCACCAGTCGGCGTTCTCGGGCGCGAACAGCACGCTCTTGAGCGCGGCACCGTCCTGCGGCGCCGGCCAGTCCTCTGCGAGTCGCGCGCGCGCCCCGTCGGCGTCGCGGGCCACGACCAGCGGCCAGAGCTTCGCAAGCGCCGCCAGGCGCCGCGGCTCGGGCGCCTCGAGCGGCCCGAAGGCCGAGAGCCAGTCGCGCAGCGGCGTCGGCGCGCCCGCCACCGCATCTTCGACGATCCCGCTCAGCCACGCCTGCGCCGCCGCCGCCGTGACCGGCGCACGCTCGCCGCCCTGCCCGCGGATCTTGCGCGTCACCGTCAGATCGAAATCGCGCGTCCCGGGTCGCACGACCTCGCGCGTGCGAAACGAGAAGGCGCCGCGCAGCGCCGGCCACTGCGCCCGCCACAGCGCCAGCAGCGCCTTCGCGGCGCCGCCGAGGTCCTCGTGCGCGATCGTCCCCTCACTGTGCGGGTCATACGCCGCGAACGCAAGCCGCGTGAGCGCTTCGCGATCGATCGGTCCGGCCGGGAGATAGCCGGGCAGGCGGGGCGCGGTGGCGTCGAGTGCGATCGGGGCGCGGTAGCTGCCCAGGTAGGCCACGTCACGCGACGGGCGCCGCGGCAGGCCGAGCAGCACGTCGAGCGTGCCGGGCTCGGCCAGCTCGGCCTCGCCGACGACGAGCGCGTGAGCCCACACGGCACCCGGACGCGGCAGCTCGCTGGCGCTCCAGGTCACGCAGAACGCGTACTCGGCGCTTTCCCGCAGCGCCAGCCCGGTCACGAGCGGCGCCGTCCCGTTCGCCATCGCGGCGTCGGTGGCGCTGAGCAGGGCGACAGCGGTGGCGTGCGGCAGATCGCGCGAGCCGGCGAGCAGACGGTGGCCGTCGTCGTAGCCGAAGAGGAACTGGTGGGCGGCTCTCACGAGCCCCAGATCGCCCAGCGGATCGGGTCGACCAGCGAGACTGCCCGCCCGTCGCGATCCTCGGCGAAGACGCGGTCGCAGATCTCACCCTTGGCGAGCAGCCCGTCGCGCTCCGCCAGCGATCCGCCCTGCGCGGACACGCCGTAGACCTCGAAATCAGCGACGTCGCGGTTGCTCTCGAGCGTCGCGAGGACGCCGGGAAGCCACGCTCCCATCCACTCATACGGCGTGGGCCTGGGGTCGCCGCCGACCCTGTCCCAGGCGGAGACGACGACGCCGACGCGGATCGGCCGCCGCTCGCGCCAGAGCTCGGCGAGATTCTCGAACACGTCGATCAGCTCAGCGGCGGTGCAGGCGTGCTCCTGCGCCTGGAAGCCGACCGGGTCGCCGGGGTGGAACTCAAGCCCGCCCGCAGCGCGCTCTGGCGCCGCCTCGGGCTCGGCCCGCCCGCCCCCGGCCGCGATCGCGATGCGCTGGGGCAGGCGCAGGCGCTCCGGGTGGATGAAGACGAGGATCGCCGTCGCGTCGCTGCAGGCGGCGAGCAGCCGCGGGTACCAGATCCGCCGCTCGGCGAGGATGCGCAGCGACTCGCCCGAGGTGTCCGGGATCGCCAGCTGCGCGAAGCCCTCCGGCTCGAATTGGAGCTCGACCTCGAGTTCGTCGTCGGCGCCCAGCGCCGTACGGTCGAGCTCCTCGCCGCGAGCGACCTGTTCGGCGAGCCGCTGGACGTAGGAGCGGTCGCCGCTGAAGCTCGCCTCGCGCACCGAGGTCTCGATCGGCGACTGGACCAGCGCCCAGAAGGCGCCGAGGAAGGTCGACTTCCCCGTGCGCGGCAGGCCGAGAAAGACGAGCCGTGGTCGGGCCGGCCCGCTCATGCCCGAAAGGCCGCGATGCTGCGCCCGGGCGCCACCTCGGGCACCGCCATCGCTGTGCGTGGCCGGTCGTTCTGGCACAGCCAGCTGACCCATTCGGCCAGTCCCTGGCGCTCCGCGCGCACGAGCGCGACTGCCGCGGTTCCCACGCCGACCGCCTCGGGGTCGCTGCGCCTCGCGATCGCCAGAAGCTCCGGCTGGTGGCGCTCGAGCGCCTTCGCGCCGGACTCGCTCAGGCCGTCGCCCTTTGTCAGCACCAGGGCGATCCGCGCGGTCTCGCGCACCGCCCCGGAGGCATCCAGCGCCAGCAGCAGGCGGCGCGCGCGCGTCACGGCGATCTCCGACTCGCCGGGCACCGACAGCGCGAGCGCGTCGAGCACCACGGCGAAGCGGTCGGCCCGTCCCGCCCAGGGCAGCGCTTCCAGCAGCGGCTGCCCTTCGCGCACGCGCTCGAACCGCCCGCCGGCGAGGTCTGAGAACAGCAGCTCGACGCGCCGTCCGTCGGGGCGGCTGACGCGCAGGTGCAGCAAGCCCTCGTCCTCGGGACGCGTGGCGGGGAACCGCGCGTGAGCCTGGCCGGCCGCGACTCTCGCCCAGTGCGCGCGGCGCTCGAAGCCGCGGCCGCAGCGGCTTCCCGCGAGGCGGTGGCCGGCGAGTGAGTCGCGCTCGAGGAACTGCTGCCAGAGCATGGCGGTCAGCGCCGTCTTGCCGGTCGCGGGCTCTCCCATCAGCAGCACGAGCCGCGCGCCGCGGCGCCCGCTCAGCGCGCGCGCCTGCTCGAGTGTCATCGCGTCCTCGACCGTGACCAGCGGCTGCTCGGCGGCGGCCGCGTCCTCGTGCGGCTCACTCGCCAGCCGCTCCGCCGCCGCCAGCTCGCGGGCGAGCTCATCGAGCTCTGCCATTCAGCCGCTCGCCCGTACGAGCAGCAGCTCGCGCATCGTCTGCGTCGCGATCTCGTAGCCGCGGCGGCGGATCGTCGGATCGACGCCGAGACGTCCGGCTGCCGCCGCCCAGTCGGCCTCGCCCGCCAGGGCGAGCCAGGCGGCGTTGCACGTCAGGACCGGGAACAGGGGCCCGGGCGCGGCGGTGTCCAACTCGACGCGCCCGCCGGCCGCGGCGACGGCGTCGGCGAGCATGCATTCCTGCTCGCCGCGGTCACCGAGCACGCGGCGCAGGATCTCGCTCGAGGTCGGGATCTCGGCGCCTGAGCGGTGGCGATCGGCGAGCTCGAGGCCCGCCTGCAGCAGCCCGTCGTGGCGGTCGGCGAGCGCCGAGGATCCGGCCTGCGCCCCGAACGCCCACCACAGCACGTCGAGCTCCTCGTCGGCGGCGTCGCCGCGCGCCTCGAAGCGCGCCGTGAGCCCGCGCAGGACGCCGTCGAGTTGCTGCGCGAGGATCTTGGTCGCGCCGGCCAGCCGGTCGACCGCCTCGCTCGCTCGCCAGCCGTCCGCGACGAAGCTCGGCATGTCCTTGAACAGGGTCTCCAGATCGAGCTTGGGCGCCGGTACCCGTTCGCGCAGTCGCTGGAAGCGCCTGGCCTGCGCGGCGCGGGCCAGCGCCGGCAACTCCGCGACCGGCGCGCGAAGACCGGCGAACTCGGCCGAGAGAACCGCTGTGGCGACGATCGCGGTGGTCGGATTGTCGTTTTCCAGCGCGCGCGCGACCGCCGCGGCGGCGACCAGGTGGGGCTCGAGGTCCGACGGGGCGGCGCTGAAAGTCGGGTCATAGACCGAAACCGCGGCGCACAGCGCCTCGAAGATGAAGCCGCCGTCGCGACCGACGGCGTAGGTCACCAGATCCAGCGCCGCGGAGGGCTCGAGCGAGCCGCCGACGCCTTCGGCGGCCTGGCGCATCGCCGCGAAGCGCGCCGATTCGGGCAGCAATTCGACGCTCTCGACCCAGCGTGGGAAACGCTCCAAGAGCACTGTCATCGCCCAAGCCTATGGCAGACGTCGATGCGGATGGGGGAATTGCCCGCCGCGGTGCTCAGCGCGCCCGCGCGTCCCAGTTCAGCCGCTGATAATCGAGCACCACCGGCTCGCCCAGTTGCGCGAGCACGGCGTCGAGGAACGGGGCGTGAAGCTCGAGCGGGAGGTGCTCGAGGTAGGGCGCGAAGATGACCGTCTCGAGGAACTCGCGCGGCTGCGGCGGCGTTGCCGGCGCGGGCGCGAGCCAGCACGCCGAGACCTCGAAGCCGGCGCGATCCAGGCGTTCGCGTGTCTCCTCGACGCCCGCGTAGTTCCACACCTGGCCGAGCGCGGCGAGGTGCTCGCGATAGGGGGTCTGCGCCGCCAGCGCCGCGCCGATCGCCCGCACGCGCGCGATGTTGCCCTCGCCGCCGCACTGCACGACGAACTGGCCGCCGTCGCGCAGCAGCGCGCGCATCCGGCGCAGCAGCGCGTCGTGGTCGAGGATCCAGTGAAACGTCGCGGTCGAGATCACCGCATCGACCGGCTCGGGCAGCTCGAGCGCCAGCAGATCGCAGCAGATCACGCTGGCGCGATCGGCGGGGAGGCGCTCTCGCGCGCGCTGTGCCATCGACTGCGATCCGTCGACGGCGATCAGGTGCCCGCGCGGCAGGCGCTCGAGCACCATCTCCGAGACGCGGCCCGTCCCGGCGCCGGCGTCGAGCACGGTCTCATCGCCGCGCAGCTCGAGCCTTGCGGTCACGGCCGCGCCCCACTCCTGCTGGGGCGCCGAGACGCTGTCGTAACTGTGGGCGTTCCAATCACGCGTGGGCACGGTCTGTACGTTATCGCAGACATGCCACCGTGATAGCGGGAAGCCGGTTATCGTGGGGTCCGTCCGCCTGTCGAACGTGCACCACGCGGCTCAGCCGACGAGTTGTTGCATCCTACCTGGACGAGTACGCGGCGCTCCAACCACCTGGGCAACTCGCCGCCTGCGCTCCGGATAATCCTTGACGGCAACCCGAGAGGCCGGCTGGCGCGATTGGCGCCCAGCCGACCATGGGCCGCTCAGCGTGGCTTGATCGCGTCTGGATCGATGGCGATGATCGGGACCATTTGCGACTCCCAGTGTAGCAAGAACCCCAACGCCCTAAGCCGATGACGCTTGATTTCGGGTACCTGCAGCCTACACTCCGGTGTCGGCATGTTCGCGCTGACACTGCACGCGTGGAGCGACGTCGCGCAACTCGTGATCGCGGGCGCAGCGATCCTTGCACTCGTTGGTGCGACGGTGCAAATCCTTCTAACGCGAAGCCTTGCTCGCCGATCGCTCTCCTACAGCTACGCCGATCGGTTCAACGAACCAAGCATGGCTATTCGCATTGCCAAATACCAGCGGTACTGGGATACACACACCTACGACCAGTGGTATGCAAGCGCCGCCGTACACGACGTCACAGCCCAAGCGATTCTCATTGTCCCGAACCTGATTGAAGAGGTCGCGACCGCGTACAACCGAAAGCTGCTCGACCGAAACGTCGCCGCGATGTATTTGGGGTCTGGCATCGCCGTGCTTTGGCATTCAAGCGCTCCGCTGGTGACCGAAGCCCGCGCAGCCACAGGCGACGAGTGGCTCTATTACGAGTGGCAAACGATGATGGCCGACACCCAAGAGCGCCTCATGCGCGAGCAGCACAGAATCGAGCGTAAGCTCAAGTTCAAAGCCCGAATGTGGGCTCCGGGCTATTAGGACACGGGCAAGCGGCCGGACGATTTCGCACGCCTCCGTGCCACGGCTGCATACCGGCCGTGATACCGGACGTGCGTGGGGGCCTGGCGATCGGATAGAACGCTCGCTGTGAGCTCACAACCGAAGGTCCTGATCGTCGGCTCGGGTGGGCGCGAGCACGCCCTCGCGCGTTCGCTCGCGCGTTCGCCGCAGCGCCCGGAGTTGCTGTGCGCACCCGGGAACGCGGGAATCGCCGACGACGCCCGGCTGATCGCAGGGTCCGGCGAGGACCTCGACGGGCTGGTCGCGCTCGCCGTGGCGGAGCGCGTCGATCTTGTCGTTGTCGGCCCCGAGGCGCCGCTGGTCGCCGGCCTCGCCGATCGCCTGCGTGAGCGCGGCGTCGCCGTGTTCGGCCCGAGCGCCGCGGCGGCGCGCCTGGAGGGATCGAAGGAGTTCGCCAAGCAGGCGATGGCGGCCGCAGGCGTCCCCACCGCCGCCTGGACGCGCGTCAGCACGGTCCCGGAGGGGCTCGCGGCGATCGAGCGCTACCCGGCCGTGCTGAAGGCGGACGGCCTCGCCGCCGGCAAGGGCGTCGTTATCGCGCCCGACGAGGCCGCGGCGCGGGCGGCGCTCGAGGCGTTCCTCGTCGAGCACCGTTTCGGCACGCAGGCGGTCGTGATCGAGGAGCACCTCGAGGGTGAGGAGCTCTCGCTGCACGCGCTCTGCGACGGCGAGCGGGCGATCCCGATGGCGGCGGCCCGCGATTACAAGCGGATCTTCGACGGCGACCTCGGGCCGAACACGGGTGGCATGGGCTCCTACTCGCCGGTCGGCGAGGTCGACGCGCAGCTCGCCAAGGAGCTGGTCGCGACGATCCACCAGCCGATCGTCGAACTGATGCGCGACCGCGGCACCCCGTTTCACGGCGTCCTCTACGGCGGGCTGATGCTCACCACCGACGGGCCGCGGGTGATCGAGTTCAACGTGCGCTTCGGCGATCCCGAGACCCAGGCCCTGCTGCCGCGGCTGCGCTCCGACCTGCTCGAGGCGCTGGTCGCATCCACACGCACCGGCGGTCTCGCGGGCCATGAGCTGCAGTGGTCGCCGCAGTGGGCCGTAAGCGTCGTTCTGGCGAGCGCGGGCTACCCCGAGTCCAGCTCGAGCGGTGATCTGATCAGCGGTGTCGAGGCGCTCCCCGGCGATGTCGAGGTCACGCACGCCGGGACCGCTCGCCGCGACGGCGCGCTGGTCACCGCCGGCGGGCGCGTGCTCAACGTCACGGGCCTCGGCGCGGACGCGCGGGCCGCGCGAGATGCGGCGTATGCTGCCGCGGACATGATCGAGTTCCCCGGACGCCAGCTGCGCCGCGACATCGCCGAGCGCGAGATCGCGCGGGAGCGATGACCGCCGAGCCACAGCTCGCCGTCGTCGCCGAGCAGACCGGCGAGAGCCCGCCGCTGGTCGGGATCGTGATGGGGTCGGCAAGCGACATGGACACGATGCAGAGCGCCGCCAAGGAGCTCGGCGAGCGCGGCATCGCGCACGAGGTCACGGTCATGTCGGCGCACCGCCAGCCCGACCTCGTCGCCGAGTACGCCAAGCAGGCGCGCGGCCGCGGCCTGCGCGTGCTGATTGCCGGCGCCGGGCTCTCCGCGGCGCTGCCCGGCGTGCTCGCCGCCCACACCGACCTGCCGGTGATCGGCGTGCCGCTGTCGAGCCGCCTCTCCGCCGCCGGCGGCCTCGACGCGATCCTCTCTGTGATCCAGATGCCCCCCGGCGTGCCGGTCGCCGCAGTCGGCCTCGACAACGCCCGCAACGCCGCGCTGCTCGCGGCACGGATCATCGACTCCGGCGGCACCTGGCCGCTGTCGGTCGCCTGAGCGCCGCGCGGCGCCGGCGCTCACCTCTCACCTATCTCTCCCGAGGCTGGACGCTCGACGCGGCGGCGTCCAAGCTCGCCGCCGCTCTCGCTGCGCAGCGCTGACGCTCAGCTAACTCACCGCATTCGCGACGCCGGGCTCGGGCAGTCGCGGCGCGAGCTTTCGGGCACGAGTGATCCAACCCGGCCGCTGCTTCGAACTAGCTCCCAGAAGCAACCGAAACTACCAAGGAGTCTCCGTATGTCTGCTCAACTGAATCTTTCGACCGTCGATGTGGACGGGGCTGTCCGCGAGGCGGCCGAGGCCGTTTCGGGGGACACGCGTCTTTCGTTTCTCCGCAGGGCCGGCATCGCCGGCGGCTCGGTGCTCGGCGGCGGCGCGCTGCTCGGCGCGCTCGTTCCGAATGCGCTCGCAGCGGCCAGCAGCGGTCGTCCGCCGTCGTCGTTTGGCGCCGGTGACGTGGGCATCCTCAACTACGCCCTGACACTCGAGTACCTCGAGGCCAGCTTCTACGCGCAGGCCGTCGCGAACATCTCGTTCTCCGACAGCCATCTCGCAGCACTGGCGAAGGTGATCGCCGGTCACGAGGCCGCGCACGTCGCCTATCTCAAGGCGGCGCTCGGCTCGAAGGCCGCGAAGAAGCCGACCTTCGACTTCGGGGCCGCGGTGAAGAGCCAGACGACGTTCGCGGCAACATCGCAGGTGCTCGAGAACACGGGCGTCGGTGCGTATTTCGGCCAGGCCTTCAACATCTCAAAGCCGGCGGACCTGGCGGCCGCGGTGTCGATCCTGACGATCGAGGCGCGTCACGCGGGTGCGATCGGTTACTACAACGACCCGAGCGCGAAGATGGTCTCACCGAACGGGGCATTCGACAAGCCGCTCACGGCTACGACGGTGCTCGCGGCGGTGACGGCAACCAAGTTCATCGTTTCTTGAGCGATCCCCGACGCTCATGTGTGGGCCGACCGGCCGTGGTTCCCTGCCGTCTCCTCGGGGACCCCGGTCGGTCGGCTCGACTTCCGCCGCAGCCCGCCACGGCTGTGAAATACCCTTGGCGGCTGAGACACTCAAAGATCACCTCTACCTGAATGGAGCTGCAAAGATGACGCTGCGCTCGAGGGCTCTACCCGTGCTGGCGCTGCTTGGCGTCGCCGGCGCGATCGCCGCGGCCGACGGGTTGTCGACGGCGGCGGCGTCTCCCCGGCGCTCGGCCGCCGCCGGCGCAACCCCGGTCGTGGCGCTCAAGAACATCCAGTTCCATCCCTCCACGGTGCACATCAAAGTCGGGCAGAGTGTGACGTGGAAGTGGGAGGACGGCGATATCGAAACGGCCCACAACGTGACGAGCATCGGTCACACCAAGTTCAAGAGCTCGACCACGAAACAGACCGGCACCTACACCGTCCGCTTCAACACGGCCGGCACCTACAAGTTTGAGTGCACCATCCATCCCCTGAGCATGCAGGGCAAAGTGGTAGTCGGCTGAGCAGCCGCCGACACCGATCCAAATACTGAAACAGAACTGAGGCAAGCTGAACATGGGACTCGAAAATCCACTTCACATTCTCATCCTCCTGGTTGTGGTGCTGCTGGTATTCGGCGCGAAGCGCCTGCCGGAAATGGGCCGCTCCTTGGGTGACGGGATGCGAGGCTTCAAGGAATCGCTGAGCGGCGAGAGCGCCCACAACACACTTTCCGCGGTGCGAGCGCACGAGACGAGTGTGCCCGCGACGCCGGCGCTGCGCAGCTCGGCGCCTGCACCCGTCGCGTTCGGCGCGCCGGCGACCGGAACGACAGGCCTCGACGAGGCCGCGTAAACTGCCAGGCGATGGGGTTCGACCAGTACCACGAGCCGCCCGGGGAGCTCTCAGCACAGACGCGGACGTTTGCGCGGCTGTGTGCGTCGCTCACCGAGGAAGCCGAGGCGATCGGCTGGTACGAGCAACGTCTGGCCGTGGAGGGTGACCCCGAAGCCGCGGCGATCATGCGCGACGCCCAGGGCGAGGAGTTCAAGCACTTCTCGATGGATCTCGAATTCCTGCTTCGCCGCACCCCCGTGTGGCAGCAGATTGCTCGCGGCGTACTCTTCCAGGAAGGCTCGATCGTCGAACACGGCGAGGATGCGGAGGCGGCGGCGAGCGGTGGCGGCGGCGAGCCGTCGGGCCCCGAGCCTGACGGTTCGGGGTCGCTGCGCATCGGCAGTCTGCGCGCGGCGCAGCGATGAACCACCTGCTGCGCGAGCTTGCGCCGATCACCGACTCGGACTGGCGGCTGATCGACGGCGAGGCGGCGGCGCGCCTGCGGCCTGCACTTGCAGTTCGCCGGGTCGTCGATTTCTCCGGCCCGCACGGCTGGACGCACTCGGCGACCAACCTGGGCCGCACGACGGTCGTGAGCTCCCCGCCGTCAGCGCGCGTGAGCGGACGCCAGCGGCGGGTGCTGCCGCTCGTCGAACTGCGCGCTGACTTCGTGGTCTCGCTGGCGGAGCTGCGCGATCACGAGCGCGGCGCGCTCGATCCGGACCTCTCAGACCTCGACGAGGCGGCCTACGCGATCGCCGTCGCGGAGAACGCCGCCGTCGTTCACGGCTGGACCGATGCCGCGATCACGGGGATCGCCGAGGCGTCGCCGCACGCGGAGTTCGCGCTCGCCGACGCAATCGATGCCTACCCGACGCCCGTGGCTTCGGCTGTCGAGCTCCTCCTCCAGCGCGGCATCAGCGGCCCGTACGCGTTGCTGCTCGGGCGCGACGAGTACACGCGCGTTATCGCGGCCGCCGAGCACGGCGGCTATCCGCTGCTCGCACACCTCGAGAAGATCCTCGGCGGCCCGGTCGTCTGGGCGCCGGGTGTCGACGGCGGCCTGGTGGCGAGCCTGCGCGGCGGTGACTTCCTCTTCGAGTCCGGCCAGGATCTCGCTGTCGGCTACGAGCGTCACGACTCCGAAGCGGTTCACCTGTACCTCGAGGAGACCTTCAGCTTTGTCGTCGCGACCGCCGAGGCGGCAGTCGCGCTGCGAGCGCCGTCGGCCTGATGTCGCTCGCGAGCGAGCGGGCAGCGCCAAACCAGCGTGTGGGCCGCGAGTCGCTGAGCGGCGATTCCCAACGCCCGCACGAGAAGACGTGAGCAGCGATACCTACGACGTGATCGTCCTCGGCGCGGGACCCGCCGGCGAGGTCGTCGCCGGCGCGCTGGCCGACCAGGGCCGCAGCGTCGCGCTGATCGAGGCCGCGCTCGTCGGCGGCGAATGCGCCTATTACGCCTGCATGCCCTCGAAGGCACTGCTTCGCCCGGCCGAGGTCCTCGCCGAGACGCGCCGCGTACCGGGCGCCGCCGAGGCGCTCACGGGGTCGTTGGACGTCTCGGCGGCGCTGGCACGCCGCGACGAGGTCATTCACTCACTCGACGATCACTCGCAGCTGAAGTGGCTCGACGAGCATGCCATCACGCTGCTCCGCGGACACGCCCGCCTCGCCGGGGAGCGCTGCGTCACCGTCGACGAGCGACGCTACGAGGCGAGCACCGCGGTCGTGCTGGCGGTCGGCAGCGCCGCTGCGATGCCACCGATTCCCGGCCTTGACGCGGCACGGCCCTGGACCAACCGTGAGGTGACGACAGCCGAGCGCATTCCCGCTCGCCTGATCGTGCTCGGCGGCGGCGCGGTTGGCGTCGAGATGGCTCAGGCCTACAGCACGCTCGGCGCGACGGTCACGATCGTCGAGGCGCTCGAGCGGCTGGTGTCGGCGGAGGAGCCGTTCGTGGCCGAGCAACTGACGCAAGCATTTGCGGAGCGCGGCATCAACGTGCGTCTGGGCGTCAAGGCGGAGTCGGTCGAACGCCTCGGCGAGACCGTCAAAGTCAAGCTGAGCGACGGCCAGACCGTGGAGGGTGATGAGATCCTCGTGGCTGTCGGCCGCCGTCCGCTGACCGACGACCTGGGCCTCGAAAGCGTCGGGCTCACAGCGGGGGAGAGCGTCGAAGTCGACGACAGCCTCCGCGTCGCAAACCTGCCGTGGCTGTTCGCGGTCGGCGATGTCAACGGACGCTCGCTGCTGACGCACATGGGTAAGTACCAAGCCCGCGTCGCCGCGCAGGTCATCGCCGGCCACGACGTGCGAGCGACCCGTGACCGTCACGGCCCGCCGCACGTGATCTTCACCGACCCGGAGGTGGCCGCGGTCGGGCTCACGCTCAAAGCCGCGCTCGAGCAGGGGATCAAGGCCCGCGCCTACGATGTCGAGACCTCCGCGACCCCGGGCGCCAGCTTCCACGGCCGCAACACCCCCGGGACCTCGCGTCTGGTTGTCGACGCGGACCGCGACCTGATCGTCGGCGCGACGTTCACCGGTTTCGAGGTCGCGGAATGGCTGCAGGCCGCGACGATCGCGATCGTCGGCGAGGTCCCGCTGACGCGCCTGCAGGAAGCGGTGCCGGCCTTCCCGACCCGAAGCGAGGTCTGGCTATCGCTGCTCGCCGCCTGGCAGGCAGGGGCCGATGACCGCGCCGCGCGCTGAGGACGTTGCGTCGAACATCGCCCGCGTGATCCGGTAGAGCACCTGCGCTCGCTGTGGCGAGTCCGGCGGGTAACGCGGGCTTTCGAAATCGCGGCTGTGGTCGCGCGTCATGCCGATCTTCTCCATGACGCGGCGGGATCTGTGGTTTCCCACGGAGGTGAAGGAGACGATCTCGTCGATCTCGAGCGCGCCGAAGCCAAAGGCGAGTGCGGCGATCGCGGCCTCCGGCGCGTAGCCGTGCCCCCAGTGCTCGGCTGCGAGGCGCCAGCCAACCTCGACCGCCACATATCCGAGTGTCTCCTGCGCAGGGTTGAGCCCGACGAAGCCGATGAAAGCCGCCACCTGCGGGATCTCGACCGCCCACAGGCCCCAACCCTGATCGAGCAGCCGCCGCTCGATCGCGGCGGCCATCCGGTCAGACTCGCCCCGCGACAGTGCCGCCGGGAAGTACTCCATCACGCGCGGGTCGGCGTTCAGGGCAGCGAAGGCCGGCCGGTCCGCCGGCCGCCACGCTCTCAGCGCAAGCCGTTCGGTCGTGATCGCTTCGGCGCCCGCCGGCATCGCGGCATCGTCGCACGAGCGCAACCCCGAAGCCCGTCCAGGCCGAGTCCCGTCTGCCCCGCCCGCCGCGGCGCGATAATTGAGTGGTGATCGCGCGCTACACCCGCCCGGAGATCGGCGCCCTGTGGAGCGACGGCGCGCGGATGGAGTTCTGGCGGATCGTCGAGGTCGCCGCCGCCGAGGAGATGGAAGAGCCGACGGCGGCTGACCTTGAGGCGATCCGCGGCGCCACCTTCACCGTCGCGGCGGTCGCCGAGCGCGAGAAGGTGACCGACCACGACGTCGCCGCGTTCGTCGATGTGCTCTCAGCCTCCGCCGGTCCGGGCGGGCGCTGGATCCACTATGGCCTGACGTCCTCGGATGTGCTGGACACCGCGCTCGCGCTGCAGCTTCGCGCGGTCGGCGAGATCGTCCTCGCCGGCGCCCGCGAGCTGGTCACCGCGCTCGTGGCCGGCGCGCGCGAGCACGAGGCAACACTCTGCGTCGGGCGAACCCACGGCGTGCATGCGGAGCCGACGACCTTCGGCATCAAGCTCGCCGGCCTCGCGTTCGAGGCCCACCGCAACGCGGAGCGTCTTGCGAGCGCCTTCGACGGTGTCGCGGTCGGCAAGCTCTCCGGCGCGGTCGGCAGCTACGCGTCGACCTCGCCCCAGTACGAGGAGCGGGTGCTGGAGCGGCTCTCGCTGCGGCGTGAGGACATCTCCACGCAGGTCGTCGCGCGCGATCGCCACGCCGCCCTGCTCAGCGCGATCGCGCTCGCCGGCGCGGGGCTCGAGCGTCTCGCAACCGAGGTCCGCCACCTCCAGCGCACCGAGGTGCTCGAGGCCGCGGAGCCGTTTCGGGCCGGCGAGCAGAAGGGCTCCTCGTCGATGCCGCACAAGCGCAACCCGATCACGACCGAGCGGATCACCGGCCTAGCGCGCGTCCTGCGCGGCAACGCCTCCGCCGGGCTCGAGAACGTCGCGCTGTGGCACGAGCGCGACATCTCCCACTCCGGCGCCGAGCGGGTGATCCTGCCCGACTCGACGATCCTGCTCGACTACATGCAGCACCTCGCGATTCGCGTCGTCCGCGGCCTCGTCGTCGATTCCCGCCGGATGCGCGAGAACCTGGAGCTGACGCACGGGGCACTGTTCTCCCAGCACGTCCTGCTCGCGCTCGTCGCCAGCGGCCTCGAGCGCGACGAGGCCTACCGCATCGCCCAGGAGCACGCGCAGAACGCGTGGGCCACGCGCACGCCGCTGCGCGAGCTGCTCGCCGGCGACCCGCGCACCAGCGGCCTCGATCTCGACGCGATCTTCGACTACGGCACGCTGACGCGCCACGCGGGCGAGCTCATCGCGCGCCTTGACGCGATCGGCTGACTGGCGCCCTACACCGCGATCACCCGCAGCGGCGGGTGCATAGCGGCCATCTGGGCGTAGTCGTCGTTCTGCGTGACCACGGCAAGGCCGTGTTCGATCGCCGTGGCGGCGATCAGTGAGTCGGTCAGCTTGATCGCCCGGCGCGCACCGGCTCCGCGGCAGTCTGCGACCAGTCGCGCCCAGCTGACCATCACCGCCTCGCTGACCGGGATTGGATCGGCGGCGCGCGCCAGTGCGAGTGTCTGCGCGCGGCGCGCGCGGGCGGCGTCGTCCGTGGCATTCAGAACTTCGAGTTGCAGCTCGCCAATCGTCACGACGGACACCGCGACGTGGTCGGGAAGCTCCCCAAGCGGGCGGCCGTCCTCACGCGCAATGAAGACGGAGGTGTCGAGCAGTCCGGCGGTTGGCTCGCTCACAGCTCCTCGAGCGTCTGCCCGGCCAGCTCGTCAAGCTCTCGCGTCAGGGCCGGGTCAGCCGCGCGGTCCTGGTCCACGAGCTGCTCGCGCAGCAGCGTGCCCGGCAGCCAGCGCATGCGACGCCCGTGCGGGACGATGTCCGCCACCGCCTCGCCGTTGACCGTCAGCGTCACCCGCTCGCCGGCCCTGACCGCGTCGATCACCGCCGCGGTGCGATTGCGCAGGTCACGCACGCCGATCACCATGTGCGACACGTAGCACACGGTCGCCACACCACGACCTCTATGTCCGTCCAACGCTGCGGACCGGGACATCGGCACCCGAAACGCGCCGCCTTGGGACGCGTGAGCGCCAGCCAGCGTGGCCTTGCCACGCATCGCTGAGCGCTTTGTCGAGCGCAAGCCCCTCGTCGCGGGCGCTTCTGGACCCGGCACGAAGTGATGCAGACCACGCGCTCGGCTCATCGGCGCTCGGACGCTAGCCGCCCAGCAGGATCTCCCACTCCTGGACCGCGGTCACCTCGAGCAGACCCATCCTGGTCCACGGATCGCCGGCAAGACGTGCCCGCACGGCCTGCTCGCTCGGAGCATCGACGATCAAGAGCGTGCTCGCGTCGTCGTCGAGCGGACCGCCGAGCACGACGA
>Ga0182030_10010048_pt1 | contig 19306 bp, 12 predicted proteins | sample 812S3MmetaG_FD_121299 | JGI IMG/M metagenome (GOLD analysis project Ga0182030, IMG submission 121299) | Permafrost microbial communities from Stordalen Mire, Sweden - 812S3M metaG (Illumina Assembly) | ecosystem: Environmental > Terrestrial > Soil > Wetlands > Permafrost | place: Sweden... | reverse complement strand
GTTTGAGGAAAAGCAGAGGCTTGACCAAGAGGAGGAACAATTACGCAACCAATGGAAAAATATAATCGCGCTCATCATCACGGGATTGCGAGTTGTTAACGCCAAGGCGATCGGGGTGCCCGACAAACCAACCTCGCAATTCGTGTCCGACCTGCCACCAGGAGCTAACTGACACTTTGCTGGCACAGAATTCTATGGATCGTGCCATGACCATCGAGGACAACATTGAGTTTATTAGCAATCAGATTAAAAGTTTTGATCTCCTGAAGGACAACAGCGATCAATTAATTGAGAAGAAGGAATCTGAGTTGACGGATGGGTTATCAAGAAGATTTCGTGACCGTCGTTTTTACTCTATTAAGCCCCGCTTGCGGCCGAGGGGGAATGAGATCGGCGAGACTTGCCGGGACCTTGCCTGCACACAGCTTGTGGGAAGGTGGATTCCTTTCGCCTGGTTCGCGTGGTTGGCGATTAAGAATTCTGATCAGGCAGAATGCAAAGGCACGAAGTAGAAAAAACGAAACGGGTGGGGATTGAACTTCGTGTCCTTCGTGCTCTTCGTGGTAAACAATCTCTTCAAAATGCCTGAAGGCGGGGCAAATGCTGAAGGCTGAAGCTGCCCGTCCTCCGCAGTTAACGGCGGTGGAAATGCTAAAGTCAATCGGTTAGCAGCCTGTTGTCTGCAAACGTCCAACCGCAAATTCTGCGCCGAAACATCGGCAAGTGCGTCTTAATCTTAATCTTCTGAATGCAGATAGTAGGATATCATCGGTGAGTCCTAAAAGGCAAAATGTAGCACCTATGTAGCACGAATGTAGCACCAAATGTAGCACCTTAAACGCCTGAGAATCAACAGTGTAGCACCTGTAGCACCCTTTGGCCCTACACCCCGGGGTAACAGGCTGGCTAAGTGCCGCCGGGGTCAAATCGGTCCCACCTTGAAACAGCCTCAAGCATCTTTAAGACTGTGGACCCACTGGATGGCTTGCTGCAACAATTGCGTGCCGTCGTCCAGATTTAGCTTTTCCTTGATGCGGGCCCGGTAGGACTCGACCGTCTTGATGCCCAAATGCAGCTCCGCCGCAATGCGCCGGGTGCCCTGCCCCTGGCCAATCAATTGAAAAACTTCCAGCTCGCGGTCGGTCAGGCGTTCGATCGGGGATTTCCGCTCGTCGGCTTTGCCCAGGACCATTTTGTGGACCATGCGCGAGGCCATTTTTTCACTGATGTAAATCTGCCCGGAAAGGACCTGGCGAATGGCGAGAAGAATCTTTTTGGTGGCTTCCTGTTTGGTGATGTAACCTTTGGCCCCCGCGCGCAAAACCCGTTCGGCGTAGAGCGATTCGTCATGCATGGAAAGCACCAGCACCGGAAGGGACGGGTAACGGACTTGAAGATCTTTGACCAATTCCAAGCCGTGGGTGGATTTGAGGGAAATGTCGGCGACGACAATGTCCGGCCCGGTGGCGGTGATTTTCTCCAGAGCTTCATGAGTGTCCTCGGCCTCGCCGCAAACGGCCAGATCATTCTCGCGCTGGATTAGTTGCGTCAGCCACTCGCGCACCAGTGGATGGTCATCGACCAGGAAGACCTTGGTCTTGACGGGGGTGGCGGTGGAGTCGGATTTAGTGCGCAAGGAGGGGCTCATTTTTTATCAGGGTTTCGTTGTGGAATGAACAAATAACAATGGTGCCGCCGCCCACGCCGCGGCGTATATCCAGCAAGGCGCCGATCATTTTGGCGCGGTAATTCATGATATGGAGACCCATGCCGGTGCTGGCGCCGAGGTTCTCGGAAAAACCAATGCCATCATCTTTAATGGTGAGCGTCACTTCGTCTTCAACCGCTCCCAGGCCGATGGAAATATTCCGGGCCCTCCCATGTTTGACGGCATTATTGACCGCTTCCTGGGCGATGCGATAAAGGTTGTTGCCCGCGACTTCGTCATAGATCAAAACCCGCTCATCACAGGCAAAGTGGCAGGCGACATTGTTGCGGGCTTGCGCGGACGCCGCCAACTCCTCCAAAGCAGAAGAAAGGCCATCAACTTCCAGGCGCACGGGATAAAGTCCGCGGGCCAGATTTCTGGCCTGTGAAATGCCTTCGTTGACCATTTCAACAATGGTCTCCGCCTGGGTGGCCTCGGTCAGTTTCCGGCGCTCCAGCTTGTCGCGCAAAAGCTCGGCGGCGAAGGCAACGCTGACCATCTGCTGGCAGAGACTGTCGTGCAAATCCTGGCCGATGCGGCGTTGTTCGCGGTCACTGATTTCCGCCACTTGCTTTTCCATGACCTTGCGCGCGCTGATGTCGGTATAAACCACCACGCCACCTTGCAGCCGTCCTTGCTCATCGACCAGCGGGCGCGCGGTCGCCGTCAGCCAGAGCCCCTCCGAAGTGTCGGAAGGACGCAGAAAAACTTCGGCGCCATCGATGGTCTCGCCCCGGATGGCCCGAACCAGGGGATGTTCGTTGCTGACGCGGGTAGTGAGAGTCTGAGGCAAATAGGTTTGAGAATGCCCGGCCTGTCCATCGACATCGCCCGTGCCCAAACCGGCGCGAATGAGCCGGTTGGCGGCAGGATTGGAGAGCAGAATGTTGGCCGAAGCGTCAGCCACAATGACCGCGTCGCCCATGCTGTTAAGAATGGACTGCAGGATGCTGGTTTGATGGCGCAAGGCGGCTTCGGACCGGGCCAGCTCGCGGGCGCGCTCTTCCGCGGCGGCACTGCGTTCGGCGACCCGCTGTTCGAGAGTTTCGTTGAGGACAGTGAGTTTTTTTTCAGTTTGGGCGCGCTCCAGGACTTCGGCTTGCAAGGCTACATTGGCCTGGGCCAACTCGCCCGTGCGTTCGCGCACCCGAATTTCCAGCTCTTCGTGGGCCTGGCGCAAGGCCTGTTCCACCCGCTTGCGTTCCGCGACTTCCGAAGTCAGCAGCCCGACGCTGGCGAAGAGACCGAGGCGTTGCAGAGTGTTCCACAACAGAAGCCACGGTTTGACAATCGCGCCTGGATCGAGAGTTTTGGCGCCGAACCAAATAAGGGCGGCGATGATCGCCATGAAAATGCCGGACCAGCGCCCCACAAACCAGGCCACGAAAATAATCGGGATGAGGTAAAAATCCATCAGCGCGACCATGGGGCCGGTGACGTAATCCAGCTCACCGACGTAAATCACCATGATCACTCCCATTACGAACAAGGTCGTGTGCGACTTGCGGTTGAGATACTCGAAGATCTTCATCAGAGTCGTGTGCGCTGCTGGCTCAAATTAAACCTCAAAAGTTCCACGGGTGCAAGGCAAACCGGGAGTGGAAATTTGGACAATTGGACTGCGCAACAAGCGCGGTCATCATTTTTCCAATGGAAATCCTGATTAAACAGAAGCGTTGTTTATGGGGTTTTTATATCAATGCGGCGCAATGATTTGCTTGCTTATGACAAGCGTAATCCCTACACTCCTGAGAATTCAGCATTAAAACCTCATGACACTGAAAAATCGTGCTTGTAATTGGCTGGCGGGACCGGTCGTTGTCTTGGCGTGTTTGTCAAACAGCGTTTTGGTCCAAGGCCAGACAACAGAAAGCGGCGCGACCAACGCCCTGCTATTAACAGCCTCCGGTAAAGTCGAGGTGACGCCCCGGGGCCAGACGGGCTGGACCGCCGGCCATACCAATCAAGTGTTGAAGATCGGGGACCGGCTGAGGACCGGAAAAAACAGCCGGGCTACGTTGCGGCTTTCCAATTTAAGCGTGCTGCGGGTCTACGAATTGACCACCTTGGAAATCCAACCTCCGGAACAAGCTGGACGCCGGACAGTGCTGAATTTGGAGTCCGGCGCGAGCTATTTTTTCAACCGCGACAAGCCATCGGAAACACAGTTCCGCACGCCGTCAGCGTCAGGAGCCATTCGTGGAACGGAATTCAACCTGGCCGTGGCTGACAACGGGCGAATGGACTTGGCCTTGCTGGACGGCAAGGTCGATGTGACCAACAGCCAGGGAACGCTGCACGTCGAAAGCGGGCAAGAGGCGGTGGTTGAACCCGGGCAGGCTCCCAAGGCAAACGCATTGATCGATGCAGTCAGCACTATTCAATGGACACTCTATTACCCGGCCATTTTGGACCCGGAGGATTTGGAATTGCCTGCGGATATAAAAGAGGCGCTGGGTAGTTCATTGGAGGCTTATCGCAACGGCGATCTATTGCAGGCGCTGGCCAAATATCCCGAAGGCCGCGTCCCTGCCTCTGAATCGGAGAGTGTGTATCGGGCTGCGTTGCTTTTGGCGGTGGGACAAGTGGACGGGGCGGAACAGTTGTTGCAAAAGACCAAACAGGACTCGCGAGCGGCGGCGTTGGCCAGCGCGCTGCAGGAAATGATTGCGGCGGTCAAAGGCCAGCCCCGGGCGCAGAACGGCCCGCGCGCACTGGCCACGGAATGGATGGCCGGTTCCTATCAAGCACAAGCCCGCCGCGACTTGGCTGCGGCTTTGAAAATGGCGAAAAGCGCTGCGGCCAAATCTCCTGATTTTGGCTTTGCCCAGGAACGCCTGGCCGAAATGGAGTTTAGTTTTGGGCACACTGACGAGGCCCTCGCGGCACTGAACAAGAGCCTGGCCATTTCACCCCGCAACGCCCAGGCCCTGGCATTGAAAGGATTCGCCCTGAGCGCGCAGAATAAAATCTCGCAGGCGGGTCTTTATTTTGACCTGGCCATCGCCGCCGACGGTTCGCTGGCCAACGGCTGGTTGGGACGCGGCCTGGTGCGCATCCGCCACGGCCATGTGACCGAAGGGCGAAGAGACTTGGAAACGGCCGCGTCTTTGGAACCGAACCGGGCGTTTTTGCGCAGCTACCTGGGCAAGGCCTGGAGCATGGATGAACCGCTGATGGGATATTCGTGGGACACGCATTTGGCCACCAATGAACTGCACCGGGCCATGACCTTGGACCCGAATGACCCGACGGCCTGGCTTTACTCTGCCTTGTTGAATGACCAGCGCAATTGCATCAACCAGGCCATCCGGGATTTGGAGCATTCGGAAGACTTGAATGGCAACCGCGCCGTGTTTCGCTCTAAATTCCTGCTTGACCAGGACCAGGCGGTGCGCAGCGCCAACCTGGCCCTGATTTACGAAGACGCCGGCCTGAGTGACGTGGCAGTGCGCGAGGCAACCAAGGCGCTCAACGACGATTACGCCAATTATTCGGCCCATTTGTTCCTATCGGAAACGTATGACGCATTGCAGGACCCGAAACGGGAGGACTTGCGCTACCAGACGCCTTGGGAGGACGAATTGTTGATGGCCAATCTGCTGGCGCCCATCGGCGCGGGAGTCCTGTCCCAGAATATTTCGCAGCAGGAGTATTCAAAATTATTTGAAGCGGACCGGCTGGGCGTCATCTCGCAAACCGAATTCTTCAGTCGTGGGGCCTGGCTGGAGAACAGTTCGCAATTCGGCACGTTCGGTCCCATGGCTTATTCGTTGGATGCTTATTATTACACTGACCCGGGATGGCGGCCGAATAACAATTTCGTCAACTCGGATTTCTCAGCAACTGTCAAGTACGAGATAACGCCCAAGGACACGGCCTATGTGCAAGTGGAACGGACAGAACTTGACGCGGGCGATCCGTTTCAATATTACTACTTCAATACGCCAGTGCAGCCGGGAATTCAGTCCGGCTACGATCCCACTTTGCATGAGTATGAAGTGCAGGACCCGAATATTCTGGCCGGGTATCACCGCGATTGGGGCACTGGAAATGATACGCTCTTTCTTTACCGCGGATTGCAAGACACCTTCTCCTCCAGCGACGGAAATTTTTTCGCGCCTGTGTTTTTATTTGGATCGCCCACTCCAGCATCGCTGGAGTCCAGTGCGCTGGCAAGAACGACGGAACTGCATTCGTTTGAACTTCAGCACATTTTCCAAAACGATTGGCAAAATGTGGTCGTGGGCGCCCGTTATCAGAACGAGAGCATGCAAACCGCCAACACGATCGATCAACCGCTTGCCGGGCTGATTGCGGGCCCGGCTTTGCAATACCTGCCAAATATGAACAGCGAGTTCGAGCGGTATAGCACTTATGGCTATTACACTTTGAAATTGGGCGATTCCCTCAAACTAACCGCCGGCGCTACTTATGATTACGAACGCTTCCCGCTGAACCTCGGCGGCGCGCCGCTCTCCAGCCAGGAATCCGATCGGGGACGTCTCTCGCCCAAAGCCGGAGTGGATTGGACATTGCCGGAGGGCACACGCATCCGGGCGAATTATACACGCTCGATGGGCGGACTGATTAATGACAGCAGCACATCCATCGAGCCGAGCGAAGTGGGCGGCTTCAATCAGTCCTTTCGCAGCCTCATTCCGCAGTCGGCCGGTTTTGGAACGCCGCCCGCCATGTTGTTCGAAACATGGGGGCTGGGCGTCGATCATAAGTTCCCCACCGGAACCTATGTCGACCTCGAAGGGCAATTGCTGACTTCGACCGGCAATCAGCTTATCGGCGCATGGACGGAAAACACCATAGGCGAACCCGTCGTGCCTGTTTCTGATCTGAGCCAGAGTCAATATTTCCAGGAGAAAGACGCGTTTGCCAGTATCAGCCAGTTGATTGGCAAGGATGTGTCGGTCGGGGCGCGCTATAGTTTGACAGCGGTGGACCTTTCGATCAGCGACGCCTCCGCAGCCCTCCCGCAATTCGTCCAGGGCCATGAGAACTCGACCTTGAATGAATTGAGTCTGTTCGGGAATTATTATCTGCCATGCGGCTTTTTCAGCCAGGCCCAGGGCAACTGGTGGATTCAGCATAACGCCGACAACAATTTCACCGCCACAGGCGCGGCGGAGCCGGGCAACGATTTCTGGCAATTCAATTTGTACGCGGGTTATCGATTTCCGCGCCGGCATATCGAAGTGGCCATCGGCCTGGTCAATATGTTCAATCAAGGTTACAACATTGATCCTGTGACCTATTTCCTGGAACAAGCCCGCACCCGGACCCTGGTGGCCAGTCTTAAATTCAGTTTCTAAACAGATGAGTCAGCCCGGCGAAGTGCCAAGAAAGGATCGCTTCAAAATTCGCGGGGGCTGGGACGAATCCATTTTTCGGCTGAAAAAGAACTGGCACTCCGCTCTGTTGAACGCGCTTTTTTGTGCCTCGGTGGGTTGGCTGATGTTAACTCCCCTCGGCATTAAATTGGCGCAGTGGAGTTATGATTTCCCCTTTCGTGTGCGCGGTGTAGTTTATCCCGGCGAAGCCGCCTTGGTCTATATGGATGAGGAATCTCACCGAGACTTGGCTCAGCCCTATGACAAGCCGTGGGACCGTTCCTTGCATGCGAAACTTCTGCGCCGATTAACGGCGCAACATGTTAAAGGCGTGGTTTTTGATATCGTTTTTTCCGGGCCGGGAGCAGATCCCAAGGCCGACGAGGAACTGGCTCGAGCGATTAAAGAAAACGGCAAAGTGATTTTGGCCGCTGATTATCGCGAGGGAGGTTATGGAACTGCGCAAGCCGAGGCCACACGAAAATTCGACCCTCCTTATGATCTCTTGGACGATGCCGCTGATGGCCATCTCGGTGCGGATATTGTTCACCCGGACGGCGACCAGGAAATTCGGCGTCATTTGGCCGCTGATCCAATGAACGACCAAGTTTCGAGCCAAGGCTGGGCCGCGGCCAGCCTGCTTGATGCCCCGCTGACCAGAAACGACTCAAATAGATTCATTCCATTCTACATTAATTACTACGGGCCCAGCGGAACCATTCCAAACGCCAGCTTTACCAAGGTGCTGGCGGGCACGGAAATCGCAACGAACTTCTTCCAGGATAAAATGGTTTTTGTGGGGGCGAAAACCATTACCAAATACTCGGGCGAAAGAAAGGACGAATACCCGAGCCCCTTTTCTTATTTTAATCCGGACAAGCCTTTTACCGGAGGGGTGGAGATTCAAGCCACCGCCTTTCTCAACATCCTGCGCAACGAGCGCCTGATCCGCCTCCCTGTCGCGCTGGAAATGCCTTTGATCGTTTTGTGCGGTGCGCTGGCAGGCTTCGGCCTGACCTTGCTGCGGCCCATGTCATCAATCTTGACGGCGCTGGCGCTGGCCTTTTGCGCCGCTTCAGTCAACTATTGCATGTTTGCCCAGTACCATCTGTGGTTCGCATGGTTGATCTTTGTGCTGGCACAGCTCCCCCTGGCAGCGGCGTTCTCTGTGGCCGTCAACTCCGTGCAACTGTACGTGGAAAAGCAAAAAGTCGAGCAATCGCTGGCCCTTTATCTTTCGCCCAAGCTGGTCAAGCAATTTGCCAAGAATCCCAAACTCCTCAAGCCGGGCGCGGAAAAGCAATTGTTGACCATTCTCTTTAGCGACATTGCCAGTTTCACCAGCATCTCCGAAGGCATGGATTCGGACGACCTGGCCAAGTCGATGAATGATTATTTCCAAAGCGCGGTGCAGCATTGCATCTTTTCCACCGACGGGACGGTAGTCAAGTATATCGGGGATGCCATCTTTGCCTTTTGGAACGCGCCGGAATTGCAGACCGACCATTCTTACCGCGCCTGCGAAGCGGCCCTGCGCTTCCGCGATCAGCCGCCGCAATACATGAACGGCAGGGAATTGGTCACCCGCATTGGGTTGCACACCGGCGTGGCCAACGTGGGCAATTTCGGCAGCATGACGCGGGTGGATTACACCGCTTTGGGCGAGAACATCAACCTTGCCTCGCGCATGGAGGGGCTGAATAAATATTTGGGAACGCGCGTGCTCCTGACTGAAGAGACGCAAAAAGTCGCCGGCGCGAAAATCGTCACGCGTTTTTTGGGATGCTTTCGTTTGAAGGGATTTGAAAAGGCGGTCGGCGTGTACGAATTAACGGGAAGAGTGGAACAGGAGGCGGAGTCGCGGGAGTTGCGCGAACGCTTTGCCCAGGCGCTGGCCGCTTTGGCCAAAAAGGATTTCACTGCGGCGACAGCGGCTTTTCAGCGCGTGTTGGAGCTCAGCCCCAAAGACGGGCCGACGAAGTTTTACCTCGATCAAATTGACGAACTGCGCGCCACAACCTTGCCTGCCGAATGGAAGGGGGAAATCACGCTGAAGGACAAATAAGGATCAAAACACCTTGAAACCAAGGAAAGCGACAAACAGCCCGAAAGCAAATCTAAACGCGCTGCCGACTCGGATGCGTTTCTCATTGGCCGTGCCCCAGTAAAGCAGGTCGCGCAGACGCCAGGGCGAAACGGTAAACCACATTCCCGCCACCACTAATATGTAAGCCCACACCGCTATGACCAACTTCCACTCGCTGTCCGCCCAGCGTTCGGTATCGACCATTAATTTGCCCAGTAGCAGCATCAAAACCGCCAGCCCGCGCACTGCAAGGAAGTCCTTGATATAAATGCAAGAGCCCACTCCGACGCCAATGAAAAGGGTGAAAAGAGCGGGCTTGAGCGCTTCGAAGTCGGAAAGGGATTCCCGGCTGACGTTCCAGATAAACCAGACGGTGGCAGACAGCATGAACACGTAGCCGGCGGGCAGCGAACGGGGAAGCTTGCGCAAGACGTTTTTGAATTCGGAAGGTTTGAGCAGTCCATATAAATTGACCGCCGCCACCAGGAGTCCCAATCCGATGGATAAAGTTGATAGATTAAAGGCCATTATCGCTCAGAAAGGAGACACAGAAACCGCCCCGCACGCAACAAGGAAAATCGTGAATATTTACGGTTTTCAGAATGAAGTGACGATAGTCTGCTTGTTAGTGCCGTGAACAAAATCCAAGCCCAAGTTAATCGTTTTCAATGGTCCGAATGACCAAACCACCGCTTCCCCTGGTATCAACAAAGGGCCGGTAGGTTTCGGCGTGCTGTTTGAGTTGATGGTGCTCAAGGTTTGGTCATTCACTTTGTTATCATAGTTCAAATCCAAAGTGATGATATAGGGTGTTCCCCAGGGATCGCGAAACACGCTGTTGGTATCGATGCCAGGCGAATTTGTATCGGCCGCGATCTTTGCCGTAAAAAAGGGCGTTTGCTGCGGATTATAAATATGCAAACTACCTTTATAGGCCTCTGGATAAATGGGATCGTCCCGCAGGATCGAAATAACTTCAGAATTATAGTTCTGGTAAATTTGCCCCAACTTACCACTTCCAGGTTCATACGACTGAATTGGTGGCTGCACGTTGGTAATAGATCCGCGCGCCGCAGGCGTCTCGCAGACTGTCCCACAGGTGAAATCAACTCCAGCCGATGCCACCACAGCGTTGCTGGAGGCGGGCAGCCGGCTGTATTGGGCATAATATTGATTAATGGCTGTAACCAAATTAACTTCTTCGGACTGGGCAACTTTTTTCTGGGTGTTTATTTTCGCCCGGCTCAGCGCGGGCAGCAGCAGGCCGGCCAAAATGCCGATGATGGCGATAACAACGAGCAGTTCAATCAGCGTGAACGCCTGCCCAGCGTTGCGCATTGCGGGAATTATTCTCTTCATAGCTTTACGTGATGTTAATTGTTTTTCTCTATTAAGTCAAACGGCCATGGTGAGATGGTGCGCGATACAGGGCTTGAACCTGTGACCCCCACCGTGTCAAGGTGATGCTCTACCACTGAGCTAACCGCGCAAACTCCTTGATGCCAATTTGTTACGCACAGCATAAATGCTGTTGTGCCCGTTGCACAAACCCCTTAAACTCCCTCGTCAGCTATTTGCGACCTGCTCGAACAGCTTATGAGTAACAACCCAACATCCACCGGCAGACTAAGTTGTTTTTGCCGTCGAGGCAAGCAATTTTGCGTTTTCGCCTTCCTTGTTTTTGTCTGCGGCCTGGCCCAAGCCGGCGGGCCGTCCACCAATCATATCACCCTGGAGGCCCTGCGGCATCTGCGTTTACCCGACGTTGTTTTGGAGTCGGCCACGGCTGTCGCGTCCGATCTCCAGAAAAATCCGCGCGCGGCGGCGTATGTCGAGACAAAGGGCATTATCGGGGGGAACATCCGATTTGAATTGCTGCTGCCGGAGGCTTGGAATGGACGGTTCGTCATGGGCGGCGGCGGGGGCTTCGTGGGCTCGGTGCAGAACGGCGCTAAGGATTCCGTCAACCGCGGATATGCCACCGTTGGCACGGACACCGGGCACGAGTGGCAACCGGGTTACATGGCGGGGTGGGCGCTGGATAACGTAGAGGCGCAATTGAATTTCGGTTATCTCGCCGTGCATCGGACGGCCGAGGTGGCCAAGGCTCTCATTCGCAATTACTACGGCTCGGACCCTTCCTATTGCTATTTTGCCGGTTGTTCTCGCGGCGGCGGGCAAGCCATGATGGAAGCGCAGCGCTATCCGGAGGATTTCAACGGCATCGTCGCCGGTGCGCCCGCGTTTGATTGGACCGGCATGGCCGCGAATGTGGTGGCGATACAGAAAACCCTATACCCCGACCCGCAGCATCTGGACCGAACCGCCCTCGACAAGGAGGCCCTCAAGAAATTGCAGCAAGCCATTATTGACCAATGCGATGCGCAGGACGGCCTGAAGGATGGAGTTGTGCAGGATCCCCCCTCGGCGCATTTCGATTTGTCCAAGGTGCCGGGCTTGACCGACGAACAGCGCAAAGCCGTGGAAGCCATCTATGCCGGCGCTCGTAACGATCGAGGACCGATTTATCCCGGATACACGCCAGGGGCGGAATGCGATCCGGACCAGTGGACGGCATGGATCGTCGGGCCGTCGCCGTGGCTCGTTAAAGATCACGCGCCCGACCTGATGTTTGCCTTTGGCACCCAGATATTCAAATACCTGGTGTTCAACAATCCCGACTGGAACTATGCAACCTACGATTTGTCCAATTTTGCCCGCGACACGCGCCTGGCAGCCTCCTATCTCAACGCGACCAATGCCAATTTGACTGGCTTGAAGGAGCGAAAAGGCAAACTCATCCTCTGGCACGGTTGGGCGGATCCGGCGTTGCCGCCGCAGGCCACTGTCAACTATTATCGTCAACTACAATTCAACGATCCCCATGCCGCCGACTATTGCCGGCTGTTCATGGTGCCCGGGTGTTTCCATTGCGGCGGCGGTCCGGGCGCAACTGAAGTGGACTGGCTTGCCATCATTGTGCAATGGGTCGAGCATGGCACAGCGCCTGACAAAATAATCGCCTCCAAGCGTGAACATGGAAATACGACGGCGAGGAGGCCCTTGTATCCCTACCCGACGACCGCTGTTTACAAAGGAAGCGGCGATCCCGCCAGCGCTGACAGTTTCGCCCCAAAATAAGCCTGCTCAGACCTCCGGCCAGTCGATGTTACCTGAGCAAAGCAAGTGGAAATACCAATTTCCTAGGACTGACCCCTAATCGAGTTTCGGCGGGTGATCTGACGCACGGCCCATTGGGCATGCTCGGCGATCAGCGGTTCCGGGTCCGCCGCCGCTCGGGCCAGGGCGGGCAGCGCGCTTGCATCGCCACAATTCCCCAGGGCCACGCAGACGTTGCGCAGAAAGCCGCGCCGTTTGGCCCGCAATAGCGGAGTGCCCTCAAACCGCCTTTTGAATTCCGCCTCATCCAGGGAAAGCAATTCGATCAAATCCGGGCCCTCCAGCGCGGCGCGGTAATGCGGGCGCATCAAGGCGCCCTCTTTGGCAAATCGGTTCCAGGGACACGCGGCCAGGCAATCATCGCATCCGTAAATGCGGGTGCCGATGGCGGGGCGGAATTCCTCGGGAATTGGCCCCTTTAGTTCGATGGTCAGGTAGGAAATGCAGCGGCGCGCGTCGAGCTGGAAAGGCGCGGTGATGGCTGCGGTTGGGCAGGCATCAATGCAGCGCCGGCAATTGCCGCAATGGTTTTTTTCCGGGGCATCAGGCTCCATTTCGAGCGTGGTGATAATTTCGGCAAGAAAAATCCAGTTGCCCAGCTTGAGGCTGATCAGCCCGGTATGTTTGCCAATGAAGCCAAGTCCGGCCCGTTGCGCCAGATCGCGTTCGAGCAGGGGACCGGTATCGACATACCACAAGGAGCGCGGGCCCTCCGGGTTGAACTGGTCAATAAATCCAGCCAGCGTTTTGAGCCGTTCTCCCACGACGTCATGATAGTCGGAGAACCGGGCGTAGCGGGCAATCTGGCCGGTTACGCCCGCGTTCGATTCGACCGGCGCCGCGTCCACATTATAACTGACAGCGAGCGTGATGACGGTTCGAGCATCGGCCAGAACGCGGGCCGGATTGATTCGTTTGTCGGCATTGCGCTGAAGATACTGCATTTCTCCGTGGCAACCGGCGTCCAGCCAGCGTTGAAACTCGGCGGCGTGATCAGGCGGGCGCGCCGTCGTAAAACGGCAGCCGTCGAAGCCCAACTCCCGGGCGCGCTGTTGAATGAGAGACTTCAAGTTGACCGGACAAACTCAGGCGCGACTCAGGACAGACGACTCTTTATGGCGAAACCTGAAGCGCCCGGTAGTACTCTATTAGGTTCGATTTGCCCACATTCGTGTTGAGGAATAGATTGCTCAACGTAAAAGTACCCGCCGCCTTCCACGAACTCGAATCCATCAGGTTTGAAGTGGCCAGAAGCTGGTAGGAAACGCCGGGGTTGCCGTAAAGCGTCAGCACTCGGTTCGAGTTGGAATCGATATAACCTTCCAGGTATGACTGGCCGCCGACCACCACCACCCGCCCATTTTGGCCGATGAAATGCGTTACCGGAACGTTATTTGACGCGGCCGCGCCCATGCTGGAGGGCGCCAAAGGAACAATGGTGGAAGCGGGATTGGGCACCGCCGTCAGGCTAATCGAGCCGAGGAGATTTGAGCCTTGCAGTACGTGGCCGTTTAGAACGCCGACGTTAAATACGGTATGGTATGGATCAACTATTTGCGCTGTGGCTGAGGCAATCATGGAATTGCTGGCCGCGATGTTCCAATTGGTAAGGCGACCGGCCGAATCGGCCAGCGTGAAATTCAAATTGGTCAAGTTGACGGTGGAAAATAGATTGACAGAAACGTTGGTGCGGCTGCCTGACTGCACGGGATTGGAACCAATGGTGATTTCCACGCATTCGCTTACGGTGACCAGGAAGGTCATCGAGTTGCTCTGCGGCGGGATGGCGCTGTCGGTGGCCCAGATGGTGATGCTGTTGGTGGTGCTGCCGTCGGTGCAGGACGGCCCCCAGCGGAAGACGCCGTTGGTGGAGAGAGTGCCACGCGACCCTTGCGCCAGGCTAAACGTGAAAGGGCCATTTAAACCGGAGACTTGATTTGTGACGACAACACTGCCGCCCACGGCTGCAAATTGATTACCGACCTGAACAAGTTGGGGCACGGGAACCACCACCATCTTCTGCAAAGCTGAAGTGGTGGCCTGATTCGTGCCGGGCGGCGACCAGACCCGCCATAAATTAAGCGAGGAGGAGGCCCCGTAAAGATTGCCCACATTGTCCCAAGCCGCACAGGTATACTGATTGGGGTAATCCAAATTGGTCAGGGTCTGGTTTGTGCCGCCGTTTGTGACCGTGACAACCGAACCGTTGCCGGCGTTGAGCACCCGAATCCCCGGATAAGCATCCCCTCCCCCCACTGTGGGGAGCGCGATCAGCGTGGGATGCTGCCGGTTGTTGATGACGGTGTCCTCCACTCCCTCAAACGTGGCATCACTGGTTCCGGCGCCCCAAAAAACTTGGTTGGTGGCGGTGCCATCCGCATATTTGGAACCGCTGCCTTCGGGAGGGAGAATACCAAGCTCCCAGTTGGTATATTCCATCGTTCGGAAAAAAGCGCCGTTGTAGTTGGCATATTGGGAAACAAATATGTCGAGATTAGTATCGACCATGCAACCTCCGCCAGAATCCTGATCAAGATCGGAATTGTCGCTGACGGAAACGGCCTGAGTGCCTTTGGTATCAGCCGGATCCGATGCGCCATTTTTCAGATGGTAAACCCAAATGCCCCAATTATCGGGAAAATCAATGTTACACAGCCAGATGGCCGCATTGGCCGTGGTGGTGGACGTAACATCAAAGTTGTTAATCCCGTAGACGAGACCGGCAAAATACGGGTTGCTGGAATAATTGTGCGGACCGCCGAGAGCGCCCTCGGTTCCTTCGTCAATGACAATTTGGTTGGTCGTAACCTGCATATCAAAAGCGATGACCGCCCCCAGATAACTGTAGTCAAGCATATAAAGTCGGTCGTCGTCCCCGATTCTCAGCCGGTAGGGGGTGAAGCCTCCGGGGGAGGCCATTGCTCCGGTGGCGACGTCCCCGTTATCGTTGGTGGTGTACCCGCCATAGCCAAAGCCGCCTTCGTCCGCGAAACTGCCGTCGGCGTTCAGTTTTAAAATGCCATCCATGTCTCCGAGGACCGTTCCGGAATTTGGTCCGGCCTGGGCATTGCCCACCATGACGCGTCCATAATAGCGGCTGTTGGTATTATTATTTACAGCGATGCCTTTAGGGTCGTACACGTACATGCCGGCGTTGGTATCGATGCTGGTTTGCGTCCAATTGGTGAAGCCGCTTGCCGCCGCCGTCACGGAAATCGCATAAGTTCCAGGCGGCATATTGGTCCCGCCGTTGCCTTTGCCGTTCCAGATTACGGTATTGGAGCCCCGCAGCGTTCCGGGGCTGCCGTAGGGAATGCTGATGGAGGCGGTCGCGTTGGTTGACAGCAGATTGATCGTGGCGCCCAGAGTGGCCGGTTCGTTGAGAATGAAACTAATGCTCAAAGGCTTGCCCGAACCGTTGGTTATGCTGACGGAACTGCCGTTCAGCTTAATGTCGGTGGCGTAAACATTGGCGCGGGCCGTTGTTGCGGCAGACAAGAAAGCCAGGACGGCCAGAATTCCGGCGATCCCTGCAAACTGAACAGGTTTAATAGATTTCATAGTCCTTTTCTGAATCCGGTTGCCGGATTCGAGTTATATTTTTCACGGGACGAGCGCCGGAGGGCAGAGGGATGAACTCCTTTTACCGATGCGGCCCAAAAATGGTTATTCCCATGCTCACGGGCTTTCAAGGACACAGACTCTTTCACAAAGGGCAATTTCTGGCAAGACTCATTTTACCCCGCTCTCACTGAGACTGCTTTTGGGCGAGGTGGAATTGATGAATCACCTGCTGGACAACCTCCCGGGGTGAACGGTGGTCGGTGGAAATTAGCACATCCGCCTGACGATAAAGAGGATCGCGAAGATCGAAAAGTTCTCGAATCTTGCCCAATGGATCAGCAGTCTGCAGCAGGGGCCGGTGGGTTTGGCCTCGCACCCGCTCCCAGATGATTTCCGGAGAGGCCCACAGGCATACAACCAGGGCATGGGTTTTAAGACCCGCCAGATTGGCGGGGGCGGCAATAAGACCGCCGCCAGTGGCGATCACTGTCTTTTGCCGCGCGCTTAAATTTTGCACGACTTGTTGTTCCAATTGGCGAAAGGTGGCCTCGCCCTGGTTTTTGAAGATTTCCGCAATGGACAAGCCGGATTGAGATTCAATCAGTTCGTCCGTATCGACAAACTCAAACTGCAACAACCCGGCGGCGAGACGGCCGACAGAGGATTTGCCGGTGCCCATGAATCCCACCAGGGCCAGATTCTGGATGTTGCGCATGAGGAGAATGCTAAAGGCTCGAGGCTAAAGGCTAAAGGCTGAAATCGAATTTTGTCAGATATGCGTCGCTTGCAAGGTTGCGGAAAAGCATTAATGTAGAGGGGCAAAACGTTCAGTTTAAGTAACAACTTGTATTTAAAATTCGCACATCAGACCCGACCCGCGGCATTATTTTCTCTTCTCCCCGAACAAAAATTTGGCCTGAGATCGGGGCTGCAAATCAGTCTTCCACCCAATGGACCTCGGGAATTAAAGCGGCCGGGCCAAACTGACGATGAACCAATGGCCATGAAGGCAAATTCTCGGCTGAAAGCCGGATTCCTGCGGGAGAGATGCGCTCTTCATTAATGGCCATCATGAATATCGCAAATCTTTCAATTAGACAGATCGCTTCCGCGCTCGCGGCGCTTTCCATTATTGTGGCGGAATCGGCGAAGGGACAGTCGGGAGAACTGTCTAATGGCCTTGAGTGGGAGCAGATTGGCAACGCCATTGAAATATATGATTACAAAGGTACCGGTGGCGCTGTGTCCATCCCGGCCACGATCAGCAATCTCCCGGTCACGAGCATTGGGGAGTATGTGTTTAAGTACTCTCCCCTCACCAGCATCACAATCCCCGGCACCGTCACCAACATCGGGGAAGACGCGTTTTTCAACTGCACCAACCTGCCCAGCGTCACGATTCCCCCCGGCGTCGTCAGCATCGGAACAGGCGCATTCAGTTCCTGTTGGGGCCTGACCAACGTCATGATTCCCGGCAGCGTGGCCAGCATCGGCCAGATTGCATTCGTGTACTGCTTCGACTTGACAGAGATAACAGTGGATGCAACCAATTCATATTACAGCAGTTTAAACGGCGTATTGTTTGACAAAAACCAGACCACACTGATCCAATGTCCGGCCGGCATCGGTGGAAGTTATGCGGTCCCCGACACCGTCACCAGCATCGGGGAGGAGGCGTTTGCCACTTGCAACGGGCTGACCAGCGTCACGATTCCCGGCAGCGTTGCCAGCATCGGGGAGAATGCGTTTGCGGATTGCCTGAGCCTGACCAATGCCTGCTTTGAAGGGAATGCGCCGTCGGATGGCGGATATATATTTTCGGAAGACACCGCGTTATCGGTCATTTATTATGTCAATGGAGCGAGCGGGTGGGGAACGAATTTTGAGAACATTCCAACCCTTCCCTGCGCGCAATGCGGCGGTCTGCCGCCGATAATTCAAATCACATCGCAATCCACCCATTCATTCACCTTCAGTTGCAGCACGATCACAAATCAACTGTATCAAATCCAATCCGCGACCAATTTAGTTTCGGGCATCTGGACGAATCTGGGCAACCCCATTACCGCGACCAATTCCACCATGATCCTTTCCGAGCCCATCGCCACTAACATGCAACAGTTTTATCGCGTCGTTTTGCTGCCGTAAGCTGTCCTGCTGGCATTCGCAATTCTCGCTTCTGCCGGATGGGCCATGCGCCAACCATATAAACATACGATAGTAAAATGGCGCGAAAAGAGAGACTCTATGGTTGAAAGCGCCTCTGACATATGGACAGGTGACGCTTCATTCAGGCGGATAGAAAATGCACAACTAATCATGCAAGGAGCACCCGAGCAACGAAAAAGAAATAGGGCATTATGTGCGTTCCACTTGATTATAGTATGTCTGGTTGCCCAGGCCGCCACGGCCTTTGGACTAAACTTCAATGTCACGCTGGTTTCCTTGACCAATCACAACACTTCGGCCTACGCGCCCTATAATGAGACTAACTTCGCCGCGAACTTTGGCGCCACTAGCTGGATAAACCAAAACGGCGCCACCATGACGGTCGATCCAACCCAGATGGACGAGTCGTTGAACCCCATCACCCCCGGACATGTTTCAAAAACGGACGTGCATTCTCTCATTCCCAGCCGGCCCGACCTGCGCTGGTTCGCCCACGCCACTCCCTGGTTTGGCGGCGGCTCGCACATCAACATCGGCTTGACCAATAATACGACCGCTTATGTGGCCGCGATGATTACCGACATGAAAAATCGCGGATTCAATGGAGTGGTGATTGATTGGTACGGCGAGGGCAACGGCACGGATGGGGTGACGCAAAAAATAAAATCCTATTTGGCGGGACTGACCAGCAATACCTTCACCTATATCATAATGGTTGACAAAGGAGTGAATGGCGGGACCGGCATGGCCAACCTTCAGAGCGAAATCCAATACTGCCAAAGCCAGTATTTCAGCGACCCCAACTATGAACATGAACCCGTTGCCAACGGCCAGCCCATTTTGATGTTTTTTGGCATCCGCTCCATCCTCGGGCAGGCGAACATGGCTGCTCTGAAAGCCGACACCGGCGGACAGATGGTTTGGGTGGAGCAGGGCACCAGCTATCTGGGCGAATCTTGGGAAGACGAGTGTTTCGAATGGACGGACCAATTTAACAGCGGGGTCAATAATAGTGATCCGTTTAACCTGTCCTCCGTGACCAGTGACTTCTCTACCATCAAATCCTCCGGCAAAAAGGCCTTCGGCGCGATGTGCGCCAAGTTCAACGGCACCCTGACGAAGACAACGAACTGGTCGCTGGGCAAGTATCTCCCTTGCAGCAACGGACTTTGCGAGGTGGAAAGGGCCTCCAGCATTAATTCTGCGATCCCCAGTAACATGACCCGCATGCAATGGGCCACTTGGAGTGATTGG
>Ga0182030_10010047_pt1 | contig 19306 bp, 18 predicted proteins | sample 812S3MmetaG_FD_121299 | JGI IMG/M metagenome (GOLD analysis project Ga0182030, IMG submission 121299) | Permafrost microbial communities from Stordalen Mire, Sweden - 812S3M metaG (Illumina Assembly) | ecosystem: Environmental > Terrestrial > Soil > Wetlands > Permafrost | place: Sweden... | reverse complement strand
TTTTAAAATAGTTAATTAATAGAATTTTATTATTATTTAGTATAAATATTAAATAAAGTAATTAAAAACTAAAGTTTAATAATTAAAATCTAGAAAATATAAAAAGATAGTAATTTTACTAAATTCTAAGTTTATAAAAATAAAGATTATTAAGTAAATATAAATTAAAACTAAAGATTACTAAATTAAATCTAAAAATTCTAATAAAAGTATAGATCTTAGTTCTATATTATTTTATATAATTATAAAAAAATAAAAAAGTTATTATAATTAAAAGTAAGAGATAATAAGCTAAGTAAAGTAGTTGACTTTAAGAGACAGTTAGCTAGTATAGGGTTCATCTTAGTATTGGTTCCGCAATACAATGCGATCTATTGCTAGTATCAAAACGCGAAGCCAGACCAGTAAGTGTGGGGAATCGATTCGTGGGATAAGTGAACGAAAGCGGGGGATACTTCATCACCAGGGCAGCTCTCGCTATAATGAAACCAGCTATTCACAATTTTTGCTTGCGAGTACAGCTGTCATTTCGGCTTTTGTGCAAAGGCTTACTGTTCGCGCACCCACCTGAGGGAATCTCTAGCATGAATAAGGCACCAAAGGCTCTTAATATAGGATTGTAGATACTGAGTAGGGGAAAGCGGCCATGTAAGGACAAACATAGCTTTGAGCAATGATCTCAATTTTAACCGTCATTAGGTATTAATTTTGAGCGTTTTCAGCGGTTCTAGGGGTGTCTTTAGAAGCCCAAGCTCAATTAAAATCTGACCCCGCTAGCCCGCCCCGCCCTTGCCATCTGTCCCTGATCTACTTTGCACAATCCATATAAAGATGGCATTTGATGGAGCGAGATATTTTGTAGATAATCATCTACATCCTCTGGTCGTCTGTGAACAGTGATTTTAATTCTCTGCCCGTACAGTCATGAAACGTTCTTGTGATTTTTGCGTCAAGAGAAAGGTTCGCTGCAATGGCGAGCAGCCCTGTCAAAAGTGCTTGCGGTCTGATCCACCGCTGGACTGTATCTTCTCCAGACAATGTCGGAAACGAGGACCTAAAGGTCCTCGTAAGGAGACTCTCTTGAAGGATATGGACGCAATTCTCGAAACGAGGCGAGGACAACGCAGGCAAGGAGCTCGAGATCGTTCATCAAATGTAGCAAGTGCTAGACAGAGTGAAGAATCTCACCGGAAGCAAGGAGAGAAACTACTCAAGACGACAATCCAGTTTCAAGACGAAACTCTTCAATCGTTGGAGGAAAATCATCAGGTCGTTAAGCTTCCGACACTTCAACACTTCATCAGCGTTTACAAGTCGCGTCTATATTCCGTATGGCCGGTGATCAATACTCATACCCTCCTTAATCAACTCCAATATGCAGACACCGACAGCGAGACCTACGGTATGGCAACTGCGCTCTGTGCAGCAACAATAATGCAACTTTCGCTCGAACCATTAGAGGATGACCCATCGATAACAGTGGAAATTTTGGTGCATGAAACCGAGCGAATCAGAAGGCTCTTCAATTGGAGAGAGCATCCAACTCTTGATACCGTCGTCACATCTTTTTTTCTTCACATCTATCGCGCAAATTTGGAGGAGCGTAAAGCATCAATGACTTACCTCCAAGAAGCTATTGTCCTCGCACGGCTCCTAGGACTCGATGACGAATCTTACCATGCTTTCAACATTGTCCCCTCTTGTATCGATAGACAAACTCTGTTCTAGCTTCATTAGGTCACCGAAAAGTCATCCCCCTTCTCCTTCCTGCACTCTCACTAACACAAAACCAGAGGTTACGCCCTCCAATTCTCCTTCTCAATCTCCCTCCAGGGGCACTATACACTTCCTACCCCCCTTCCCTCCGATCCCCATAAAAGCGGCCTCCTAGCTCTCGCATCCCTCTTCCTTGCCTTCGAGCCCTCACCTCTCATCCAAACACTCCAAAACGCACCCCTGCCAATCTCTATTCCCCGCCTCGTATCTATCGAATTAGCTCTTACCTCCACCTCTCCTCCATTCGAAAATGTGGACGAGGTACAAAGATCAGATTATCTGGTAACACAATATTGGATGCGGTTATTACTCTGGCAACAAGCTATGGATCATAGATTATTGTCTAGTGATTCGCAGTTCTGTTGCATGCAATTGAAATTTCCACTTTCACTTGCACGGAATACTTTACTTAGTCTTGTAGATATTCCGTCTAGTGCTTTGATTTCTGGTGGTGAAGCAATGGTATACTTCCTTTCCGCCGAAGTCCTCAAACCCCAATCTTTGGCATATTGGTGCGGAAATTGATACTAGGGAAATAGGCACTTAAACTCTTCGAAATAACAAACACTCTCGCAGACGTGCTCACCTGTCTCCCACCACCCACACGCGGATCGTATATGATAGGACCGAGCGATTATCTACAAGCGCTGTATCAGAAAGTCACAACTTGCCTACAGACAAGGGGACGTGGCTTGTATTTACAGATTCTGAAAGGCAAAACGGGGAGAATTTTGACCAGAATGCCACCGAAGATTAGGACGTTAAAGTTCGAGGTTGTGGAGGAGGACATGTGGGAGGAGAGAAGCTCAACAATGGTTGAAATTCAGAGATTGGATTGGGGACAAGCATCGGAATGTAGACATGTAACCCAGAATGTAGAAAAATAGAACCTTGAACGTTAGGATCATGAAATTCCGTTTATACATACACTTAAGTTCATACTCTAGAAACCCCACTATGTGTCAGCAATGCAATTAGTGGGGAAGACATTCGCTCGTGATCGACGCGGAGTTTTTCTCGGGTCAGATACCTTATTTTGGAGCCCAATGAAAAACCACGTGATATGGATCGCGACAGACCCTGACTTACCTCCCACCCGTCTGCACCCCAAGGCTCCCCCATACCAATATACCGCGTCTCCCAACGCCATTGGAACCTTCGTAAAGCCCTCCCACGAGGTCACAGCATAGGTCATTTTCGTCGAACTTGCCGGCGTTGAGAAACGGATGAGACTAGGGGTGAGGAAATTTGGATGTGTGTAATTGGAGTAAACACTGAGACTATTCACGTGGTTGAAACAATATCCAAAATTCATTCAAAGCATACTTCATTGATGACTTAGGAATGTTGGCATTGACTTGATGATTTTCATTTAAGCATCGAAATGTATGCTCACGTGAGTAGAAGCACGTGATATATTTGTATTCCATCTCAAGGTTCCTTCTGCATGAATGAAGGTAAGGACAAGAAGCCCAGCTATGACAGTCCCAGAAGACAATTTCGCAAGTAAAACAGAGCTGTACACTCGTAGCTCCGTTTTGGAACTGGACGATATCAAACTCTCGTGGTTTGTGCAACTCGCACCAAATTTGGCTTTCTTGCCACGTTACAATCCTTGCTGTGCCACGTTCTGATAATAATCTTCGATCTAGGACATCTGAATTGCTTCACTTCTTCCCTGATATAGCCAAAAATAAAATAAAATAAGAATCCCCAAATTCAGGAGAACATCTGTAAATGAGTTGCACAGGGGAATTCGTGACGCTTGGCTCATGATTTGAACCCTACGCCGTTGCATTTACCAACCAATTTCATAAGCGGGCAAGGCGGGAATTATCCGCGAGTGAAGCCAATCCACCCGAAATGTTCGCGCTTTTTTAAAAACCACGTTCCCCTTTCACGCATCAACAACTTCAACCCTCTTCGCCCTCCTTTCCCTTCCATCTCACGAAGGAGATCCGCATACATGATTGCTTGTGTGTGCCCTTCACCTTTGCTGGCTTAATCTGATGCCTTTGACTTTTGGTTCATCGTGTTGCCCTTTTTCACTCCTTTAATTCGCCAGATTGACGACATTTCTTTTCTCGCTGAGATAATTCCGAACGCGTTTGTCGCGACATTACTATAATAATCATCGACCTCAGAGCCCGAGAGACGACTGGGCATACTTGGAAGGATAGAGACACAGCTGCGGACGACTTGAGAATCGTCTGCGCTGGTCCTCTTGTGGTGAGTGAGATCGCACACAAATGTGAACGCGCCGAAGCGCATATTGATTTTGATTAGCAACAACGTCTTCATTGAAATCATCACCACCTCCTGCTGCAAGGGCAGAGGACGGACCAGACAATATTCGAGCATCGGAACAGCCAGGATCGCCGGCTTTCTCGACAAGCTCAACATTTGAAGGAGGGTCTTCACCTGTTCTCCCGCCATTACCAGCCCCCACATTTAACGGACGTGCTCTCGAGCAACTGAAGACTCCGCCTCGAACAGACAGCACTCAATACTATACCGCAAGTTGGGGATCTCCATACGAGCAACCACCCCCCGCTCTCCGTACTCAAGCGCATCGGAGTACATTGGGCAGTGAGCATTCGGAAGATTCACCGGTACGTCATCTCGACTTCCACACACCTTTCTTGCGCCCCGCACCGACTTTCGAAAGGTCTCACACAGATCCGGACTTTGTATCACAGGACGGGACCATCAGCGCAGCCGTTCTAGCGAATCGAGCACGACGACCTGCACAAGGCTTGACTGAGGATTGGATTCGCCAGCATATTGGAGGTGAATCTGCGGAGCGAAGTAATTGGTTAAGTGACGATCCTGGAGATAGTGAGCACTCTTCATTGAGCGGATCGATCTCAGGAGAAGGTAGAGATTGGTTAGATCAAGAAGCTGATCCAAGAACACCGACATTAAAAAGATTTATCGAAACCCGACATAAGCTTCGTAACGCGTTCGGAAACGGTGGTCCAAGGCGAAATAGTACAGCGACTTTGAAGCAGGAAGACTTTTCGAGCCCGGCCGGCCTTAATATGTCTACCGCGGATGAGAATGCTGTAGCAGGAGTAGAAATGGGAAATGAAAATTCAACCACTGCTGAGGAGAGAGGTCCGGCTCTTCCGCCAAAAGAGTTGCCAGAATGGCGCGCCACAACTCAACCTGTTGCGAACCTCGATCTACCACCCCTCCCCGAAGCTTCTGTATCGCCTGCTCCAGCTGCGCCCCGTATGAAGAAAAAGGTCCCTTGGAAAGGCAAGAATATTATGGTATCGCTACCTTGGGATGATGAACGGGGCCAAAAGGGTAAAGCGCCGACTCCCCTGTCTGAAAAGGATGTAGAATTCATGATGGCAGAATGGGAAAACAGAGGATATGATACAACACCTTTCAATCTTGGTGACCAAGAAAACGCGGAAGGTGATCAAGGTCAAAGTCGACGTGTCTGGCCGGAGCCGGTGGATGTAAATCGTGAGAGGGGAGAGAGATCTTTCAGAGTTAGCATCCCCGATCGACGAGGTAAGCACCATTTTCTTGGTTATGTTACTCCTGAAAGATGGGAAATTCTATATTTTAATTCAGAGGCTTCCATTCCTTACTTCTCGATGTCTCACATCGCGCATTCTTTGTCAAGCGATGAAGTTTATATTCACTACATCCGCTATCTTACGCCACATATTTATCCCTGCTGTTATACCTATAGGAAGATTTATTGCGTACCATTTAAAACCAAATACTGATGGATTGGGTGGGAATAGAATGGGATGCCTATGTGCAGGAACTAACAGAGGCAAAATTACGCTCATTGGGCGTCCTTCTTGATGACGACGAACCTGCTGCCACAATATCCCCTGCAATATCGGCAATGGGCCGTCAACCATCTATCACGACGTATCCACCATTGCCTTTCTCACCACCAGTGCCCACTGCCTCTGCCGGGAGCAGTCGTGTCTCCCATCATCCAAATCCTTTCTCCCCACCCTTGATGTCTGGTGCTGGTATATCGACGAGCCAAAGCTCTAATCCCGGTTCCGTTGCATCTCCGGCTTCTATGCACGCGCAAATGCAAGGAAAGTACAACCCCCGGCAATCTGTCTCCTTTGCTGCTAGCGATCATCCTTTTGGTTCTCCCTTCCAGTACCCCCAACAGCAATCACCTGGCGTTTGGTCTCCACAGCAAATGCTACATCAACAAGGCGGTCCGCGAGGTGGCTCGCCATCATTGCAAAACCTTGGCGCTATCGTTTCACCAAGCTCTCCATTCTTACCCGAGGGTTACTTCCCGCAAGGCGATGTGTTGTCCCAGTTACAGCAACGACAACAGTTTCTACAAAATCAACTTAATCAACAGCAGCAAATGCAACTGGGCGCAAGAGGCTCACCACGTCTCCAAGAGGTCAGCGAGATTGATGAAGATGCTCAAGCTCCATCCAAAAGCCCCTCGAAAACGCCAGAAGCACGGCAGATTAAGCACAACCCAAGTGCCAGCTTGCAGCAGGAAATCGACGATGCTGAGTACCATCTTGAAGAGCAATTTCAACGCCAACTTGAGCATGATGATTATAGCCCACACTCCGACAAGCCTGATACTGAGAGCCGCTTCGATCAAAACCCCGCCACCTTACATGGTCATAATGGTTCTTCGTTGGGTGGGCTTGCTGCTTCGCGATTTGCTACGGCTGATGATTCTGAGGAAGGTCCCGTTCTCCACCATCCTCAGCCACATAGTCGTGGACATTCATTGTCACAGCAACCCTTCCAGGACAGCGCTGAAGACACCTCCAGTACAGGTGAATCGAAATCTGGTTTCTTGAAGAGCACCGACGCCTCAAAAGAACTATCAGATATTGAAACCAACCCAAGTAACTTGGGCACACCTATTCCAGACCTATCAGCAAGTGGACATGGTCGATCAATATCGACATCGAGTAACCCGTGGGTGGACTCTGAACCAAATCATACGGAAGACAGTAGCGCTCCTCGTCGCCCAGGCCATTCTTCCAAAGCATCCATGTCAAAGCTAAACGTTGCCGCAAAGGAATTCAAGTTTGACCCGACTAGTTCTTTCAAGCCCGGTCAATTCGCTTTCAATGGTGGGAACTTCCAGCCTCCTGTAGCAACTTACTCAGCCTTTGCTCCTCCTATGTCGTCCACCTCTAGCCACTTCAGCAATCACTCGATCGGCAGTGGCAAGAGCAAGATTAACGTTGCTGCTCCTGCTTTCACTCCAAGCCAGAGCGAATTCAGCTTTTCTGCATCCGGACCTAGCTTCCGACCCGATGCTCCAGCATTTACTCCTTCATTGAACTCCAACTTCACGGAATCAGTAGGAAGTCGCAATTCTGGTAGTGAAGGTCCAAGAACATCGATTTTTGGCAATATTGACCTCAGTTCTCTCGGAATTACTAAGCCAAGCAAGAAATCAAAAGCAATTCCCATCATTCGACCGGATAGTAGCGGTTCGAAGAAGGTCGAGGATGAAACCATGGAGGGCAAAGATGGCCGTATCACCCAAGGCGAGGGCCGAATTAAGAGGGCTCGTGGAGAAAAGGATGATGGAGACTCTGTGCCTCTTTTTGCCCCAAGCATGCCATTAAGTGAAACATCCCGAGAGCAATCGCCTCCAAAGGATAACCAATCATCCCGGGTTACAGAAGCCGGGAAAGAGAATTCCGCTCCACTTAGTGAAGGCCGGGAAGACACTCCTGAGATTCCTCCCAAGTCTCACTCACGAAACCTCACCGAGACCTCGGTTGAGCAGAAAGGTAAAGACTTTGCTCCTTGGGAATTTACACAACAAAAACAAGCCGAAGATTTCAATGCAGCACGACCGTTCACTTCAAGGAGATACGCCTCCGGTCTTCCAGGGTATGGGTTCTATGAGCCGTCCGAGGACGAGAAAAAGGTTTCCCCGATCGAGGAGCCGAAAGAGGAGCCCAAGCCCGAGCCCGTGAAGAAGCAGCACAAGAAGAACTCTTTATCTGCCACTGCTAAGCCATTTGAGTTCCGACCTGGAGCGTTCAATTTCACATTTGGAGGACCAGTCGAGCCAACACTGGAGCAGGCTCCTGTCTCGCCTGTTACTCCCCCAAAATCTGGTGGACTGGCAGCTTCAAGATTTGCGCGAAGCCCTACTCCACCCACTCCTGAAGAGTCCACTAGCGACTTAGAACCGGAGGAGAGACGCGATTTCCAGTCATCATTACCCGGGCCACAAAGTCCGGTTACGCACGCGAACAACAATGAACCTGGCAGCGCTGAACGGGAGCCTACATTTGAAGAGATTGATGCGGTCATGCGTCATCTTAATGAGGTTGAGATGGAATCGGCTCCAACCCCTCAGAAGAATTTACATGGGGACGATGACATTCCCAGATGGCATCAACCAAGTCCCTCCAGGCGAATTCAAGTCCCAGACCTTGAAAATTCTTCTCCAGTTCGCTTGCAGCCACAGAACCTTATGCGAAGCGATGCACCCAGTCCTAGCCCGGCGAGGTTCCGGGCTCTGCCTGGGGAGACGAGAATATTTTCCCGAGTCCATGATGAAGATCCGTTCGTCGGTGAATCTCCTGCCGTTGGTCAGATGGACTCTCCTATTCATCGTCTCAACATTGGAAGTAGTCTTCCTGCTAGCGATTGGGATGATGTCCTCAGTGAAACAGAAGAAGCTAAGCTCCGGCCTCGTGCACAATTCTTCGATAACCACGTCAATGATATCGTTGGTGGTCTATTAGACCAAAGACTTCATCCTATGGAGCAAGCTCTTGAGAGCATTCAAATGTCTATACAAATGATGGCTACTCAAGCTCCGTCGAGCAGACGCGAGAGACGAAGTATTTCAGGTGCACTGAGCGATGCCGATGACGAGGACGATGAAGAAGGCGCGCCTCGACGATCTATGAGTCCTAGAAGGGACAAAAAGCTCGAGAAAATCAGAAGCATCATTACTGAAGCTCTCGCTGCTCATCAATCTTCAAGACCAGCAACTGGAACCGATTCGTCGGCTGTCCTACCTGACTCGCGCAATGTGCTCAAGGCATTAGAAGAAATGAAGGAGCAGTTTGGTCAATCGATGCGTCTTGACCTCCGCGGAGAAGATCTTCGGAACATCGTCGAGGAAGCTGTCACGGCCCGTATGCCTGCTACTCCACAGCCAATTGAAGCTCCTTTGAAGAGAGATGATCTCCGAGAAGTTGTTCAAGAGGTTGTTCACAAACGCATTCCCGAAGTTCCCCCACCTGATGAGGCCGCTCAGATGAAGGAAGCCGAGGCGCAGTCTCGGATCACGGATCTAGAAGAGCGTCTTCGTCGCGCAGAAGCAGCTACTGAGGAGGAGATTCACAATCGTCGGGCAGTTGAAGATCGCCTCGCCGAAAATCAACGACTTCTGAGAATCTCTTCCGAGGAAGAGGACAGGTTGAGGGAGAGCATGGATGAGCGTGAGTTGAAAATTCGGGAGATTGTTGATCAGAGTGATGCAAAGGTGAGAGCGGCCGAGGATGCAAAGGCCAAGACGAACATGAAAATTGTGCTTCTCGAGGCTGCTCAGAGCAATGCTCAAAAGAATGATATCGAAAATGCCAACAAAATTGCCATAATAGAATCGGACCTCCGGGAATCTCGGCAAGTAGTTCAACACTGGCAAATGGAAGCGGAACGTGCTCTGGAAGCTGCCAAGAGACATAGTGAGGATGCTGAGCAGGCCAATGAGACCAATAAAGACCTCAGAAAGACAATAGACAGTTTGAGGACTCAGATGGAGGAAAGTATCCGAGTCCGCGAGGGGATGAGGGGGATGTTAACTGGCCTGCAGGAGGATATGGCGCGTGCTGCCCGCGATATCAACGAAGAGAACGCCAAACGTGCCAAGAAAGAAATCGAACTTATGGCCCGACAAGAGGTTCTGGGTGCTAAGCTGGAGGCCGAGGCCAGGACTCGAGAACGACTTGAGACTGAATTGGAGAGACTTGAATCGGGCGAACGAGAAGGCATACGGGCTATAGCTGAGTGCAAACGACTCGAAACTCTCGTGGCCGAATTGCGACAAGAGAATCATCTTGCACATAAGGATGCAATGAAGTACGAGCGTGATTTCGAAGACGCACACGAATCTGGTGCCGCCGAAATCCAACGGATCAAGAACTACATGCAGGGCGAGATCGACACAGCCAACAATCAAGTCAATCTCGTTCGTGAAGATCTGGAGGCTCAGGTAACTCGATTGCGCAACGAGCTTGATCAAGTTAAACTCGATGCCGACACAACTCGCGCGAAGCACGAGATGCTTCTTGAGTCTGCTGAGAATTCGACAAAGACCATTGTGGATAATCTGAAACTCAAGCATTCTAATGAGATTGAGGATATACAAACTCAGCACGAGCGCCAACTTAATAACGCAATGGAAGATGCCCAGCGAGACCAACAAAATCTTCTAGACCGCCTCTCAATCTCGTCGTCTAAATCTGAGCACCTTCAAGATCGTGTCGCTCACTTGGAAGAGAAGTTAGAGATCGCAAAATCAGCTGCCAATGCTGCCGTTGCAGCTGCGAAGGGTGCTCGATCTGCTAGCAATTCTTCGGCTCCCCCAGCTCCTCTCCAAAAGGCAATGGCCAAATCCATGGAACTTCCAGAGAAGATCTCACCTCAAGCACTCAGAGAATCAATCATGGTTCTCCAAGAGCAACTACAAGATCGCGAACAAAAGATTGAGAAGCTCGAAGCCTTGGTTGCTAAGCTTGATCCTGACTCCGCCAACAAGATTCAGAAACGTGATGATGAGATCCTCTGGTTGCGCGAGCTTTTGGCTGTCCGCAAGAGTGACCTGAGCGATATCGTCAGCACTTTGGAGGGTGAAGACTACGATCCTGACCAGGTAAAGGATGCCGCCATCCGCCTTCGTGCAAGCTTGCAAATGGAAGAACAAGAACGCGAGCGAGCCATGAATGGTGGATCGGCGCTCAATATAGACAACATTGCCGCTTCCCTTCGGAATGCTGCTACTCCAAGAGTGGCACAAGCTGTTGGTCCCTTAGCTGCAGCATGGGGCAACTGGCGAAAAGGTCGCGCTGATTCTAATGTCTCCGAAGTCATGGGATCCGGCCGCAGCTCAACACCTTCAAGGAACAACAGCCCATCGGGATCTTTCCTCGGCGGTCTTCTCACTCCTCCAACTTCCTCTATACGCACGCCACCTGGAGGTCAGCCAACCGCATTTAGTAACACAGGCCAGCGATTCACACCCGCTCAACTGGCAAATCGACCTCGGAATATGACACCTAGAGCGAAAGGGAAACAGCCGATGAGAGGCAGCCCAAGAAAGCAAATTGCGAACGCCGAACCAGCCACGCCGCCAATGATGCGCAAAGCTAGTTATGATTCCGATGCCCATGCAGAAGACTTCAGCGATGCAGGCTTCTATGAAAACGACGACGAGAGTGCAGTCGATGACAGCATATACGGAGGCAACTTCCGATAACAACAATCCTGAAATTTCCTTTGTATCAGATCAGATCATATTTCGAGAATGACGTGGGAAGGAAAATTGGAGATGTGCACATATATACATAATAGCTAGATTGATACCCAGGAGGAAAAGAAGGTATGAGGATGAGACAGGTTACTGATTCCCAGGTCAGAACTTTACTTTGAAATTTTTCATTTATTTTCCTTTGTTTAGCAAGCATAGCGAGCACCAGCGAAATGAATAGCTAGGATGGTCATTCGTTCTCTTTTTGTGGGGATTTTGTATATAGTATGTGCGTATTGAATAGAGATTCTCCAGTCTGCTCTTTCCTGTTCACGTGATGTTTGAAACGCTACCCTGAGAAAGAAGTCTTGCTGTTGAAGATGTAACTCTGGACTAGATTGATGGACTACAAGGACATGCCCTATTCGACATCCAAGAGACCAACTAAAATTCAACCAAGGATAAGAACTACAAATTGTTCGTAGTCATCCTCGCCCTACTCGGTATGCACCCATATCTAGATTTAGATCTAGATTTTAACGTCGGATGATTTCCTCTTTCGTGCAGGGGGATTTTAGGCGAAGTGATGCCAAAATAGCGCTCCTATAGCGTGTCGATTCACTAAAAGGTGTTGAGACTAGCTCGCTACCTTAAAAATTCGATGAAAACTCACCCTCACCAACATTTTCTATCTAATACTTCATTTGCGTCGTCACGTTTTCCTGCAATTGTGGAAGAAAGGCTATTGCCTCAATTATTATCCTCTTCTACTCATAATGCGTGAATCCAGCGATGATCCGATCTGCAGATGAGGCTCAATGTGGACTTCCTCTCCCGTCCTCTCGTTCTAGTCTCTTGTCAAGAATGCTGGCACTTCAGCTTCGAGTCCAGAATCAGGATGGCGTTCGGATATGATGGGTTCCTAATCCATTCTTGGTCATATTTCTACTCCAGCTGAAATAAGAAACACGGGAGAGCCCCCGCCAAGTCACGCATGCCCCACCTCTCGTAGGCTCTACGGCTCAGCCGCACGAGAAAAAAACCCTCGAGTGGAGGAAGAATACACGAGGCTGAAAATCTGCCATTTGGTTGGGTGCATATCAAGTATTTGCTCCGTTTCCAGATCTTGGCAGGCGTTTTCTATATCGAAAAATGTGAAACCTAAAATCGACTCTTGGAAGGATGGATGCCTTGTGGAACGAGGAAGAGACCGCGCTGTTTTCTTATATTCTGCTTGTGTCTCTTCGCGTATTACCTTAAGTATCTTATGTTGCAATTGATTAATGCAACTCAGTTTGGCATTCACACGTTAAAAACTTTCACATCATGACTTCTTTAGTATTTCTAGGGGTTCTCCAGGCATTAGTCGTCAATGCCGGATTTGTGGGACGACTTGCCAACAGCGCTCCTGAAGACTGTTCCTTAATCGGCAGCCTGCTCGATGAGTGCTCCTCCGCAACACCGGGCATCTTTCAAATGGACGTCACTGCCCAAGCCGAATGTTTATGCTACGATACCACAACCTGGATCGCCAACGCGGTCGGTAATGCGGCAGCAACATGCGCGAGCTACGAACAAACCATATCGCCGGCCCTATATACAGAGTTAGTTAGCTTTGAGGGATTCTGTTCTTCCGTAGGAGATTTCATCAATACTCCCAAGAGCGTCGCCGCAAAAACGACACCAGCTACTACACACACAAGTTCTCTAAATCAGGTGGTCTCAACCACATCACTCACAACCTCACCAAAACCCACCGCCGCAGCCACAACCTCAATCGCATCTTCAGCCACGGGCTCCTCTCCCACCAGCGTCGACGTCTTCACCAACTCCGCCTGTGCCGTCGTCATCTCCGCCCTCAGTTTCTGTAACTCCGTCTCCCCAGGCTTCACAACCCTAGACGCCACATCTCAAGCACCCTGTCTGTGCTACAGCAGCACGTCTTGGAGTCCGGCCGGCTTCGACGATCCTGTATCTTCGTGTTCTAAATATTGGCAGACGGCTGAACCGAGCGATTTCTCGGATATTTCTGGATTGTCAGGCTTTTGTACTAGTGTTGGTGATGTGCTGGGTGCGGGAGCTGGGGCTAGTACGACGGGGGGCAGTGGAGGTGGGGGAGGTGGTATTGGGCTTACGATTGGTGGAGGGGTGAGTGCGAAGTCTACGACGCCTGCTATTACGCCGAAAACTACGGCGATCGCGACGAGCCCGTCTCAGGCGCCTTCGCCAATTACCACGACTGCGCACGCGGGCGCTGGTAATTTGTTGCAAAATTGGGCTTTAAGGTTATTATGCGTTGCTTGCTCTGTAGCTGTCTTCCTTTGATTATACGTTACTTTGGTCCCCGGATCCTAAGTAGGAGGTTATGAGAACTAGTATATTTACGATCATCCTTTATATAATGACAAATCAATTCCTCAAGCCTTGAGAGCCTAGGGGGTTTTCACAGAAGACGAAAGAAGAAATTGTGTGAAATAGGGCTGAGAAAGTGCCCTTCACCTAAAAATACCCAAGGAATAAATATATTTTTAATTTCCGTCTCATTTTCATAAATTCCCAAGATCTCTATAATCATTATTACTGCATCAAGATCTGCATTTTCGACGGCAATTTCATGCTACTGATTATCAACATCACGTGTCCCAAAATCCCATTATTTCCGCACACGCAGCCGTTGGAACTGCGATGCGTAGAAATCTGCGCAAGCGAACAGGGAGCGCAACAATATGCCATATGTATGGCAGAATTATAATGTATTCATCTGATTCTTGAGATACGAAAAATGCGATATGGTCACTCAAGACTGGTGGTTTTGAAATTATGGTGCCGTAGTTCAAATGAAGAGAGATTGATAAGATTGATAGATAGGTTTTTGAAAGCGAAGGGGGGAAGACTGATTAGCGAGCCGCCTGTCAGTCTTGCTCACTTTTTGCTGGCTCCACCACACTTTCAGGGGCATACTGGATTACACAACCATAATATGCAACGGGGCATAGTTGACCTTTAACTTCTGACCTCTCTCTCTTGTTTTCCTTTCCATGATCATTTTCCACCACCGGTCTACAGCTAAAGGAATACTTAAGCTATTTCACCCACGATACATATCCGATATATCACCGCCAAGCAAGGAGAGCGTCATCTCGAAGGCTAGCACCTCCTCCCTTCCACGCGAGGCAACGACGAGGGGTCCATTAATTCTGCCCTACTTCTCCCCCCAGGATATCTCCAGCGTACTGACTATTTTAAACACAGATCCCATCGCCACCTCTCGGCAGCAGGGACAATCGTGCAATGTGTTGACTTTAGCAGAAAGTTTGCGTCCGGTATATCGCATCTCACACTCAGCAAACGGTGCTCTCCCCAAGAACTGAACTTGGAGCTCTTGTGTCTAGCTATCACATATAACTTCCCGTCTCTCATTACCTCGAAACTAAGAAAAACCGGCAATAAAGTCTTGAAGCGGAAAAGGGACAACAATTATTTTGATTACGCGATGTATCTTACGTCTGGTAATTCAGTCATCGTCGATCCAAAGATGTATGCTTGCTGTTCCGATACGGCGCCAATCCGAACTAAATGGCAGGCGCCCAGTCTGTACCTCATGGCAAAATCTTCTGCAATGCAAGAGAGTCTGAAAAACTCGTTTGCTTCCTCGGACCACTATATAGCGATCCGGAGCTAGATCTTTGAGATATTCTTAAAGCATGGCGCGTATCCTTATGTCTATTGTGAGGTTTATGTAAGTGGTATGGGTCAACGAAATATTACGTACGTGAGGTTATTCAAATAGTTTTGTGGGTGTTCTGGAGGGGGTTGAGAGGCTTTTTGCTTGGTTGGCGGGCGTAAAGGATGGAAATGAAGTTCAGCGCCATAGAGGCGTTGTGTCATGGCTGAAAAGGGATTTTGGGAGGAAGAAGTGATGATTATCTATTTTAAACATTTGACGCATTTTTAAACAATCTTAAGATATATAATGTCTCCCGGTTTATCATTTTATAGATAGGTTCGGGTCGTCGTCCTACCTCAGATGATGTGTATGGTGTGGAAGATACCTTGAAACACTTTTCTGGATCGGGGTCCTTATATCTAAGGGCAGACGTGAGAACAGGCCGGATGGTAGCTGGCTATCAGTGTCTGTATTTGTGAGAGCTGCGCTAGAATTTATGGAATCTGTATTGAGGGCTAATGAAATTGAATGTATTTGGTTGAAAAAAAACAAAAGAATAAAAATTACGTGAGTGGAATGCCAGACGGATTTAATTTTTTTATTGTTTCTCTTGGAAATAAGTAATTGTTTTAAGGGTCTATAAAAATGAAAATACGATTGTAGCAAGTTCAAGTTCAGGGTTTAGCTCATAAAACAACACCTCTCCATCAAAAGCAACAATACTCAGCCACTTGGCCACTCAATAGATACATAACTACATAACTATATATATAGACACAATAAAGTGTCAATCATCACCCAAAATCCCAGCCCTATAAGAAAAACCTCACAAGGATACCACACTCACGTGCCAGCAAAGCGGACCCTTCCGCCCGCCAGCCCGTCAAAACCCACGCCCCAGCAAAGCAAACCGTGAAACTTCCCCGCGCAAACTGGCCACTCTAATGCCCAAATGCGTGCCCCCTGTCAGACGAGCCGGCGAGGCGACCCCCGAACACGCGGCGTCGCCGATTCGGTACGAACCAGCGACGCGGGTTGGAGTCGTGAATTGGGGAATCGAAGATTGAATGGAAGGTTGGCGCTGGGGGAGGGGGAGGGAACAGAGATCTTACGTAATAGTACTTGTTACTTGTTACTTGTGATTTCCCCACAGATTGGCGAGGGCGGGCGAGACGGGCTGGCGTGGCGGTGCGTGTGTGTGTATGTGATTTGAATGGGAGAGAGTTGAGAGATGTCTGGAAACTCTAAGGATGTCGTTCTTGAGATCGAGAGAAATACCTGCACGGTATGGCTCCCATATCACCAGATTCTGCAGCAAACGCCGACCCGCGTCGGGGCAGAGCGATGTTCATGTCAATTTCCCAAGATTAGAGTTGTGGGATTCATTGGAGTCGTTCGCGATAAGGATTCTTTCGGCGAGCTGGTGATTGGTTGTCGGAGTGGCGTTGGCGGGCGTTGGGAAGAGCGGGGCGAGAGATAAGCTTTGGAGCTGGAACGAGGAACTACCTTACCTACCTAGGGAGTATGGAACCGGAACATGATGGCGATGGGATCCTGGAGTTGGAGGGGATTTGTGTGAAGATTTATTTGCCTTGCCAATTTGGGAGGGAGGGAAGACTTCAAGAGAAGAAGGAAGGGGAAGAAATAGAAGAGTGTCTGAACCGGGTCGGGGGAGAGATCCCAGGATATGATATATTTTATGTAGTGCTAGTACAGGCGGACGTAGGGAGGACACAGAAACAGCATCCTGCATGGTCAATCCAAGGTCAACACAAGCCTTGTGTATCTTCGCCTCAGGTTACACATTCCCGATTCAGCACAAGCCCAAGATAGCAGTCGTGCTACCCTGGAGAAATCTCCTCCACCCATGCACCTCCACTATTTGACATGCGATAGATAATGTCCTCTCTATCGGCTACTTATATACGCCCTCTTTCCTGCATCGAAAATTTTCTGCTGCTGTGGATAAGGAAAGAGTAAACAGGAACGTGCCTTCCCTACGACAAGCAAGATGGCGTCCCTCCAAGAAACCAAGAGCAACCTCAGCTCACACTCACGCTCCCATCCAAAATACGACCCCCGCAAACCATCCGTCACCTCCATTATGCCCGACGGCGATGTTCCGAACTTCGATGGCCTGACCGCCGACGAGGCAACGCTCGTGGCGCTGGGCTACAAACAAGAATTCAAGCGCGAGTTTTCCCTCTGGACAACATTCTGTGTTTCTTTCGCCGTGTTGGGCTTGCTGCCCAGTTTCGCGAGTACGCTGTATTATGGGATGGGGTATGCGGGAACCGGGGGCATGGTTTGGGGCTGGTTGATTAGTTGGATTTTTATTCAGTGTGTGGCGATGGGTATGGCGGAGTTGTGTTCGAGTATGCCGACGAGGTAGGTTTGGTTCTCCTTTAGTTTTCGGCCTGTGAGAAATTGGAAATCGGGAAGAAGGTGCTGATAATTGATAGTGGTGGTCTGTATTATGCTGCGGCAGTGCTTGCCCCGCCTGGATGGGGACCATTCGCGGCTTGGTTGACCGGCTGGTCAAATTGGATGGTGCAGGTTACGGGTGCTCCGTCGGTCGATTATGCGCTCTCTGCGATGATTCTCGCGGCGGCTTCGATCACACATCCAGATTATGTGCCCACGGAGTACCAGACTTTCCTGTTGACGGTCTTTGTCATGCTGATTCATGCATGTATTTCCAGTATGCCGACTCTGTGGATCGCGAGGTTCAATTCTTATGGATCGACTTTGAATATGATCGGGTTGGTGGTGGTGATTATTATGATTCCGGCGTCGGTGACGGGAAGTGCCACGAGCCCGAAATTCTTGCCGTCGAGCCAAGTGTGGTCGATTCAGAATGGGACTGAGTGGCCGGATGGAGTTGCGGTGTTGATGAGTTTCATTGCTATCATCTGGACCATGTCTGGCTATGGTAGGTCTTGCTCGGGAATTTGCAAAACATTACTAACAAATCGAAGATGCGCCGTTCCATTTGAGCGAAGAATGCAGCAACGCGAATGTAGCTGCTCCACGAGCTATCGTCATGACTAGCGGTATTGGTGGCCTTGCAGGATGGGCTTTACAATTGGTTGTGGCATACACAGTCGTCGACATCCCATTGGTAATCGGCTCTGATTTGGGCCAACCGTGGGCATCGTACCTCGTCCAGGTTATGCCTCAAAAGATTGCTTTGGCTATTCTTGCTCTCACGATTGTCTGTGGTTTCTCCATGGGTCAAGGGTGTATGGTTGCTGCATCTCGAGTAACGTTCGCCTATGCTCGCGATGGCTGTTTCCCAGCATCTTGGTGGATCAAGAGGGTCAATAAATACACGTACACGCCAGTTAACGCTGTGTGGTTCAACACGACAGTTGGGATTCTCCTTCTCTTGTTGATCTTCGGTGGACCAATTGCCATTGGTGCTATCTTCTCGGTTGGTGCCATTGCCGCATATGTCGCCTTTACAATTCCCATCTTTATTCGCGTGTTCTTCGTTGGAAACCGCTTCCGACATGGACCATGGCACTTGGGCAAATTCAGCAAGCCTATTGGAATGATGGCTTGCTCATTCATCCTTGTCATGATGCCAATCCTCTGCTTCCCATCGGTCAGAGGAAATGATCTCACGGTTAGTCTTATGAACTGGACGATTGTTGTATATGGTGGACCGTAAGTTCCCCTATTTCCTGGTCCGAGACTTCGCTAACAAATGGTAGCATGACGTTGGTGATTTTCTGGTGGTTTGTGTCAGCACGTAAATGGTTCAAAGGTCCTGTCATCAATGTTGAGGTACGTACATTCAGTATCTCTAGCGCCACGATCAAGGCTAATAGTCCTAGCATCATATGCTTGGTAGAGAAGAGGGTGTGTTGCACGGTGTTGAAGGAAGCTCAGATAGTGACGCGCCGAGTATCAGCAAGAAGGGTGATATGGAGGGCCACACGCTTCCTATTTCAGAAGTCGTGTAGGAGTTCGCTTCTATGTATTGTTAGGGATGGATTATGGATTAACTGATGAAATAGATACCTTGCTTGTATGATTAGATATTCCCGTCAAATGAATTGCAAGACTGCCATGCTTATGGCAAGCCCAACTCCCATCATGATACAAATTATTGGCTCCATCCCGACAGAATTGGATGTTTTGAATTTAGTGGGAGGGAATCTTTTGTTATAAAACACAGTGGGGGGGTGTTGGGGGCTACGAAGATAGAAGGGGGCAGCAACAATACCTTTATAAGATCATGAAGCCACCTAACGCTGCTAATGCGAGATTGTGATGATCCTCCACATTGAGGGGGTGACATGTTATAGTGGATCCATTTGAGGCATTTTTTGGAGCTGTCACCACCCTTGGCGTGTTTTCAGGAAAGAAGGATATAAATCTCTCAA
>Ga0182030_10010046_pt1 | contig 19307 bp, 17 predicted proteins | sample 812S3MmetaG_FD_121299 | JGI IMG/M metagenome (GOLD analysis project Ga0182030, IMG submission 121299) | Permafrost microbial communities from Stordalen Mire, Sweden - 812S3M metaG (Illumina Assembly) | ecosystem: Environmental > Terrestrial > Soil > Wetlands > Permafrost | place: Sweden... | reverse complement strand
GACGCCCCAGGCGCGGGCAAAGCGCGTCGCGCCGTCGCCCACGAGCAGGCTGTGGGCGGTCTGCTCCATGACCAACTTGGCCAGCCGCGCGACATTCTTGATGCCGTGCACAGCGGCCACCGCACCGCAGCGCCGCGTCGGCCCGTGCATCACACTGGCATCGAGTTCCACGACGCCGTCTTCATTGGGGAGGCCGCCGAAGCCGACGCTGGAATCTTCCGGATCGTCCTCGACGATGGTGACGCCCGAGACCACGGCCTCGAGGGTGTCACCGCCGGCCTGCAGGATTTCGTTGGCGCGCTTACAGGCCGCGAGGCCGTTGGCGCTCGAGATCACGATGTTTTTCGGCCGGCCGGAGCCGCCCTGCTGAAAAGAGGCTGCCGCGGCGGGCAATGCCGCCGTGGCGAGGAGCATGTCGCGTCTGAGCATAAGGAGTCTCCTGTGTGGCGTCCGGTAGACTGAAAGGACCGATTAAGGCGAGGCTGATCCAGTTCCCGGCGCTTGCCACACTATTCTTGTGCGCGGCGCGGGAAGAGCGCAAGCGGCGGAACATTGGCGAAGTTACTTGTTTCAATGGGGAAACCGCCGGCCGAGCGCAGCAGGTCAGAGACCGAGGAGCATTTGGAAGTGAGTGAGACGCAATCGAGCAACGAGACAATCAGCCCCGCGCCGGGACCGCTGGGCGGGACCATTCGCCTGCCGGGCGACAAGTCGATCTCGCACCGCTACGCGATGCTGGCGGCGATTGCCGAAGGCACGAGCGTGATCCGCAATTACTCGTCGGGCGCCGATTGCCATTCCACGCTGGGCTGCCTGCGGTCGCTGGGAGTCGAGGTCAGAGAAGACGGGCGCGATGTCACGGTGCGAGGAGACGGACTGCACGGATTCGAGTGCTATGCGTGGCAGCTTGACGCGGGCAATTCGGGCTCCACGATCCGCATGCTTTCGGGGATCCTGGCCGGCCAGGCGTTCGTCAGCCGGCTGGGCGGCGACGAGTCGTTATCGAAGCGCCCGATGCAGCGCATCATGACGCCGCTCGAGAAGATGGGCGCGAAGATTTCGGCACGCGACGGGAAGTTTCCGCCAATTGAGATCCACGGCGGCGCATTGCAGCCGATCGAGTACGATATGCCCGTGGCGAGCGCGCAGGTGAAAAGTTGCGTTCTGCTGGCGGGGCTATACGCGGACGGAGAAACGCTGGTGCGCGAACCGGCCAGGACCCGCGACCACACGGAAGTGGCGCTGCGCGAGTTCGGCGCGGAGGTCGCGACGGGCCGCGGCTGGGCCAGCGTCAGAGGACCGGCCAAACTCCACGGGCGCGAGTTAAACGTGCCCGGCGATCTTTCGTCGGCGGCATTTTTCCTGGTCGCGGCGGCGATTGTGCCGGGCTCGAGCGTAATTGTGCAAGGCGTCGGATTGAATCCCACGCGAGCGATGCTGATCGATTTTCTGGTTATGGCGGGCGTCGAGATCCGGATCCTCGAAATGGGCATGCAGAACGGCGAACCGGTGGGCGATCTGCTGGTGCGCGGCACTCGTCTGAAGGGCGGCGTGATCGAAAAGCAGTGGGCGGCAGCGCTGATCGATGAGATTCCCGTGCTGGCCATACTCGGAGCGGTCAGCGAAGGGGGCCTGACGGTGCGCGACGCCGCGGAGCTGCGCCTCAAAGAGACCGACCGAATCGAGACGCTGGCCGTCAATCTGCGCCGCATGGGCGTGGCGATCGAACCTGCGCCGGACGGTTTTCGCATCCCGGGCGGACAGAGATTCAGAGCAGCCGAATTGGACTCCTGCGGCGATCACCGCATCGCAATGGCGTGCGCGGTGGCCGCGTTACGCGCCGACGGCCCGTGCGTGATTCAGAACGCGGACGCCGCCGCGGTTTCGTTCCCCGAGTTCTGGCAGAGCCTGCGCGGGCTGGCCAGTTGAATGCGGCGCGGCAGACGCGCGCCACTCTGCCGTCACCGCCGGGCGAGCTTCCATCCGATCCAAACTCCGGGGATCCACAGCAGCAGCCAGGCAACGGAATACCAATAGGGCATTTTGCCCCAGTTGGCGTAGGTCATTCCGAGACCCATGATCTCGCCGATGGCGAAGAACCAGACGATGTGCGTCAGAACCTTGCCGGGCGCGGTCTTGGCGCAGAGCCAGGCGCAGAAGATGGCGACCAGCACGAAGATGGCCGTGCTGAGCCAAAGCAGCGGGTCCGGGATCGTTTTCCCTTCGACGAAATCCTTCGGAAACAGAGCGTGCAAGAGCGGGTCGCTGAGCATGACGAGCAGGATGCTCAAGACGTAGCTGCCGCCCACCGAGGCGATCGATTTGAGCAACTGCATCACATGTCCATGTACGGCATCGGTGGCACCCGGCCGAGCAGGCGGGTGTAGACGCTGAGCGCGCCGCGGTGATGTGCGGTGTGATCGGTGAGCGCGCTGACGATGGTATAGCGGGGCAAACCGCCCATGATCGGCCCGGGCGGCAACGGTGCGGCCCACTCTTCGGCGGAGTGCGATGCGGCCACAGCCTTGGCGCGATCGGATGCGGCATTGAACAGGACGCGGGCGGCGTCCAGCGAAGTGCAGGCGCGCACTTCGCGGTCCATCCGTTCAAAATCAATGTCGAAGCCCGCTGCGGCAAACGCTCCGGCGAAGAACCAGTCGATGGTTTGCGCGGCGTGCGCTACCTGCGCGGCAACGGTGAACATGCCCGGGACGGGCGCGAAGCTCGAGTTTTCCTCTTTCAGTTCGCGCGTGGAACGGTTGAAATACTCGCGATTCACGTCGACGGAGAGCGCGATATTTTCAGGCGTCATGATTTTCCTCCTTGGGGAACCACAGCAGAATACCTGAGCCTGGGGCGAAAGAAAAGCAAATTAATCTGCGAGCAGGCGATCGAGGCCGGCGGCTGCACGATGCCGCAAGGGCGGTGAGCCAAGCCGGTCAGAGAGCAGAGAATCAGCCCGATCGCGCATGCGCCCGGCGCGAAGACGCGGCAGACTCGCGCGGCGGAATCGAGCGTCCGCGGGCCAACTGCTAAAATGGGCGCGCGATGCCCAGATACGCGGCGATCGACATCGGCAGCAATTCGGTCCGCATGCTGGCGGCGGAGCTGGAAGCGGGCGCGCCGCTACGCGTGCTGGCCGAGGACCGGCAGGTGACGCGCCTGGGCGAGAGCGTCTTCCGCAATGGGCAGATGGATGAGCCGGCGATGGCGTTGACGCTGCAGACGCTGGAACGGATGGCCGGCCTCTACAAGCCTCTCAACGTGCTGGCCGCGCGCGCCGTGGCCACATCCGCCGTGCGCGATGCCCGCAATCAGGCCGTGTTCCTGGAACGCGCCAGCGCCATCGTGGGACAACCGGTCGAGCTGATCTCGGGTCAGGAGGAGGCGCGGCTGATCCACCTGGGCGTCGAGACGCAGTGGCCGCATCGGCACGAGCGGCTGCTGGTCATCGACATCGGCGGGGGCAGCGCGGAGGTGATCGAGGCCGAGCATGGCCGCCTAAAACGAGCCTTCTCGCGCCCGCTCGGCGCGTTGCGGCTGCAGTCCGTTTTCCTGGAGAAGGATCCTCCGTCGCGCGACGATCTGATACGGCTCGAGGAGTTCATCGAACAGAAGCTCTCCGTCGCCGTGCAGAGAATCGGGGCCATTCATTTCGACCGCGCCATCGGCACCGCCGCGTCGGCCTCGGCCGTGGTTTGCGCGGCCAACTCGATTCCGCGGGCGCGGCGCGAACTGGCGGACCGCCGCAAGGTGAGCGTGGCGCAGTTGCGGCGGCTGTACCGCGATCTGGCGCGGAAGGACCTCGCCGCGCGCCGCAAGGTGGTCGGACTGGGCTACCGGCGCGCGGAGATCATTCTGCCTGGCGTGGCCGTGCTGCTAAAAACCCTCGAAGCGTTTGGGTTGAACTCTCTCAGCTACTGCGCGGCGGGCGTGCGCGAGGGCATTGTCCGCGACTTGGCCGAACGTGGCGTCGGACGCGAACAGGCGCGCCTCAACCGCGAACAGCGCGATATGCTCGAGCAGTTCGCGCATCGTTTCGGCGTCGACTTGAAACACGCGCGCATGGTGGCGCATTTCGCGCTCGATTTGTTCCATGCGCTGGAGCGGCTCCACCAGTTACCCATCGGCGAAGGGCGGCTGATCGAAGCGGCGGCCTATCTGCGCGACGTGGGCCACGCCATCAGCTACGCCGGCCATCACAAGCACTCGCAGTATGTGGTGGCCAATGCCGACCTCGGCGGCTTCACCGACATCGAGCGGCTGCGCGTCGCCATGCTGTGCCGCTACCACCGCAAGTCGATGCCCGCCGCGCGGCACGCGGATTTCATGGCTCTCACGCCGCCCGACCGCCGGGCCGTCACGTTCCTCACCCCGTTGCTGCGGATCGCGGACGCCCTCGACCGCAGCCGCGAGCAGCGGGTTGGGAGCATCGAGTGCACATTGGGCTCCACGGGCGTCACACTGAGGTTGAAGGCCAGCCAGGATATCGGGCTGGAACAATGGGCCGTCGAAGGAGCCGCGGCCGTGTTCAGAGAAGTCTATGGCACGGCCCTGACGGTGGAGAGCGTCACCGAGTGAACACCAGATTTGAAAGCTGGTCGATGCCGCCGGCCCGGTTTGCCGAAGTCTCGTTGGCCTCTAGGCTAACGAAGCTGGTCGAGCAGGCGGAGCGCTGTTATGCGACGCCGGATGCGGATGCCGTGCACGATCTGCGGGTGGCCATTCGCAGATTCTCGCAAGCCCTGCGCATCTTCAAAACGCTGGTGGACGCGAAGGCGGTGAAGCAGATGCGGCACGCTCTGAAGCGCGTAATGGACGCGGCGGCCGTCGTGCGTGACCTGGACGTCGGCATCGAGCGATTGATCGAGGAAGGGGTGCCTGCAGAGGACGATCTCATCGAGGAGATGCGCAGCGAGCGGCGGCGCGGCGGGCTGGCATTGAGCGGCTGGCTGCTGCTCCTGAAGTCGCAGGAACCGGAAATCTCCTGGCGGCCGTGCTTCGAAGCGCGGCCGGCGAAAGGCGGGGGAGCGCGGGCATCGTGAAAAAGAGCCGCAGCGTGGATTGGAACACCGCGGTCAGCGCCGGCGAGAATGCCCGCCGCGCGCTGCCGCGCCTGATCCGGGAGTTCTTCGTGCAAGGCCGCGCCGCCACCACGCCCGCCGCCTCGCCGGCGGAGCTGCACGCCTTCCGGCTGGCGGCCAAGCATTTCCGCTACACGCTGGAGCTGTTCCTGCCGATGTACGGACCGCGCCTGGCGGAGCGCGTCGATCAGGTGCGCAAGATCCAGAGTCTGCTCGGCGACCGTCAGGACTGCGTGGTTCTGGGCGAACGGCTGAAGAAGAAGGACGGCCTGCCGGCCTCGCTTCACGTCACGATTGAAAAGCTGAGCGCCGACGGTCGCGCGCTCGAGGAGAGGTTCCGGCGGCATTGGCACGCGGCCTTCGACGCGCCAGGCGAGGAGGCTGCCTGGATACGCTATCTGTCGCGTCGGCCGCCCAATCCACGCCGCCGGCTCCACGGCGTTCAGGCGCAGCTCCTCTCCCGAACGGCACTCGTGGAGCCGCGAATCTCCGCATCGCCTCTGATGCCATCGGAAGCGAGCGTGCGGCCGGAGAAATCGAAGCGCCCATCAGCGCCGCGCCGCGCTCCGGACACGGAGCATCTTCCAATTCACAAATGAGCCTGCAGTGAGGTTCATCCCGGCCGGGCCGGTGCTGTAGAATAGCGCCGCATGCTGTGGTCTCAGAACTACACGCCCGCGGGCGGGAGCCTCGCTTTGTCGGCGGCCATTGCGGCGCTGCCTTTGGCCGTTCTACTGGTCCTGCTGGGCCTGCTCCGGAAGCCCGGCTGGGTGGCCGCGCTGGCCGCGCTGGCGACGGCGGTCGCCGTGACCGCCGGTGTATTCGGCATGCCCATCGGCCTGGCCTTCAGCGCCAGCCTTTACGGCGCCGCGTATGGCATCTTCCCAATCTGCTGGATCATGTTCTGGGCCATTTTGCTGTACCGGATCACTGTGGAGACCGGCCGCTTCGAGGCGATCAAGGACTCCATCGGCGGCGTGACCGAGGACCGGCGATTGCAGGCGCTGCTGATCGCGTTCGCATTCGGGTCGTTCGTCGAGGGGGCGGCGGGCTTCGGCGCGCCGGTCGCAGTGGCGGCGGCCATGCTGGCCGGACTGGGCTTTTCGCCGTTCTACGCCGTGGCGATTTGCCTGTTGGCCAACACCGCGCCGGTGGCGTTCGGCTCGCTCGGGATTCCAATTATCACGCTTTCGGGCATCACGGGACTGAAGGCCGGCCTGCTCAGCTCGGCGGTCGGCCGCATCTGTACACCGGTGTCGCTCATCATCCCGGCGTATCTCGTGGCCGTCATGGGCGGATGGCGCGCGCTGAAAGGCGTCTGGCCGGCGGCGGCGGTTTGCGGCCTCACCTATGCCGGCTGCCAGCTCGTCATCTCGAATACGCTGGGACCGCAGTTGACGGGGATTCTCGGCTCGCTGGTCACAATCGGCGTGCTCATCGCGATGCTGCGCGTGTGGAAGCCGCGCGACGCGTTCGCGCTCGAAGGCGACTGTCCTATGGTTGCCGAACGGCCGCGGCGCAGCCCCCGAGAGATCCTGAGCGCATGGATGCCCTACGGCATTCTGGTCGCGTTCGTGCTCGCATGGGGCAGCGAGTGGGTGAAACCGTGGCTGAGTCGGCTGACCTTCGTCGTGCCATGGCCGTACCTGCACAACGCCGTGCTGCAGCAGCCGCCGGCGGTTGTCCATGCCGGCCCCTATGCGGCCAGGTATACGCTGAACTGGCTGGCCGCCGCCGGGACCGCCTGCATGCTGGCGTGCGTGGTTTCCGCCATAGCCACGCGCATGCGGCCGCGCGCGTTTCTGAAAGTGATCGGCGGGACCTCCGCACAACTTGCCAAACCGGTGCTGACCGTCGCGCTGGTGCTGGCGCTGGCGTTCCTGATGAACTACAGTGGCGCCACGGCGACGCTCGGGCTGGCCTTCGCCACGAGCGGCGTGGCGTTTCCATTTTTCAGCGCCATGCTGGGCTGGATCGGCGTCTTCCTCACCGGCAGCGACACTTCGGCCAACGCCTTGTTCGGCGGCCTGCAGGTGGTGACGGCGACGCATCTCAAACTGAATCCGGTATTGCTGGCGGCGGCCAACTCGAGCGGCGGAGTGATGGGGAAAATGATCAGCTTGCAGAGCATCGCGGTGGCGGTGGCGGCCACCGGCCTGGCCCAGCGCGACGAATCACGGCTGTTCCGGTTCACGCTGAAGCACAGCCTGCTGCTGGCGTCGATCGTTGGCCTGATCGTGTTGTTCTACGCCTACGTCATGCCGGGCTGGATGCCGGCAGTGAAGTAGGTCGCAGGCGGAAGCGTCAGCCGAGCCGGCTCCATTCCGCAGGCGTGATGTGCGCCTGACTGAGGATGCTCCGCAGAGTGCCGACCGGAACCTCCGACTTCATGGGCACAATGGCAGTGTCGACGACATCGCCCACGCGCCGGACGAATTTGACGTGGCTGCCCTTCTGGCTGGCTTCGACGAAGCCCGCGGCTTCTAGCCGGCGCTTGATGACGCGATAGGGCAGCGGCTTAAGCCGCTCCAACTTCGACCTCGACCGAGCGGACCTGTGGCGGCCGCGTCGCGCACGGCGGCTCGAAGTGGAGCTCGAGCGCCTCCTTGAGGTTGGCGAGGGCCTCGGCTTCGGTCTCGCCCTGGCTGGCGACATCGACTTCCAGGCACTGGGCCACGAACCACTTCCCCTCCCGCCAGACTGTGGCGGCGAACGGTCGCTTCATGATGCTCATTGTCCCACAGGCCACCAGGCGGGGCTCAGCGCTCAGGTGTAGACGCCCATGCGCGACTTCACCAGTTCGACGGTCGCGTTGGCAATCGGCGCGACGCGCGCCGCGCTGTCGCGGAGCACCTGCCGCAGATAGCCGCGCTCGGCGGTAAGCTCGGCGTACTTCTTCTGAATGGGCTCGATGCCGGCCACGACGGCGTCGGCCGTCTGCTTTTTCAGATCGCCGTAGCGCGCGCCGCTGAAGTGCGACTTCATGCGCACGTCGTCCCAGCCGGTGAAGGCCTGAAAGATCGTCAGCAGGTTGACGATGCCCGGGCCCATGGCGTCGAAGTCCACGGCCGGGTTCGAGTCGGTGGTGGCGCGCATGATCTTCTTGCGGATCGTGGCCGGCGGATCGAGCAGTGCGATGGCGTGGTTGGCGCCCTCGATCGACTTCGACATCTTTTTTTCGGGATCGTCGAGGCCCATAATGCGCGCGCCCACCGAGGGCAGGCGCGTCTCCGGCATGACGAAGGTCTCGCCATAGGCGGCGTTGAAGCGCTGGGCGATGTCGCGGGTGAGTTCGACGTGTTGCGACTGGTCCTCGCCCACCGGCACGGCATTGGCCTGATAGAGCAGGATGTCGGCCGCCATCAGCACTGGATAGCACAGCAGCCCCGAGCCAACGCTTTCCTGCTTGGCGGACTTGTCCTTGTACTGCGTCATGCGCTCCAGCCAGCCGACCGGCGTGACGCAGGTCAGGAGCCAGGCGAGCTCGGCATGCGCCGGCACCATCGACTGGACGAAGACGGTGGAGCGGTCGGGATCGATGCCGCAGGCGATGAAGAGCGCGGCCGTCTGCTCGATCTTGTGCTGCAGCTCGCCGGGATCCTGGACTACCGTGATGGCATGCAGATCGACGATGCAGAAGATCGACTCGAACTCATGCTGCAGTGCGGCCCAATTCTTGAGCGCGCCGAGGTAGTTGCCGATATGCAGGCTGCCGGACGGTTGGACGCCGCTGAAAATACGTGGTCTCATGCTGTTAAGGGTTCTCTTCCATCCTACGCGAATGACTTCCGATACCAACACCACGCCGGGCGAGGCCGTGACCGGGCCAGACCTGGAATCCGAGCAGCCGTCTGTTCAGCCGGACGCGGCATCCGAGCAGAGTGCCGTTCCACCGGAGGCACAACCCGCGCCTCCGATCGAGGGGCAAACCGCAATCGAGGCGCAGCCCGCAATCGAGGGGCCAACCGCGATCGAGCCGCAGCCGGCGATAGAGGTTCAGATTGACAAGTGGGTCTACGGCGGCGCGAGCCTGGCGCGCGCGAATGGCAAAGTCCTGATGATCCCGTTCGCGCTGCCGGGCGAGCGAGTGAGAGTGGAGATCGTCAAGGACCACGGCGGTTTTGCCGAGGCCCGCGTCCAGGAGTGGCTGGAGCGCTCGCCGGAACGCGTGGAACCGCAGTGCCCGGTCTTCGCCCGCTGCGGCGGATGCCACTACCAGCACGGCGGCGCAGTTCCAGGCGGCGCGCAAAGCGGAGATCACGCGTGAGGTATTCCGCCGGGTTGGCAAGCTGGACGCGCCGGCGGAGATTGGCATCCTGGCCGGGGAACCGTGGGGTTATCGCAATCGGACGCAGTTCCACTGCGATGGACGCGAGATCGGATTCCTGGAGGCGGGGTCACACGAGCTGGTGGCCGTGGATCACTGTCCGATCTCGGCGCCGAAGATCAACGAAAGCCTGGACGCGCTGCGCTACATGCTGCGAGACCGGGGCTGGCCGCTCTTCGTCCGCAGCCTCGAATTGTTCACCAACGGCAGCCAGACGATGGTCAATGTGCTCGAAACCGAGGGCGGGCGCGGCGTGGCCAAAGGCTTTTTCGAGTGGTTGGGCAAGCACATCGAGGGCGCGGCGCTGGGCGGAATCGACTACGCAGCCGCCGGCGAGACCTACCATGTCAGCCACGGCGCGTTTTTCCAGGTGAACCGGTTTATGGTCGACGCGCTGGCCGAAAAGGCAGTGGAAGGGGCCGAGGGGCGCGTGGCCTTGGACCTATACTCCGGCGTCGGGCTGTTCGCCGTGCGGCTGGCGCGGCAGTTTGCCGCCGTGGCCGCCGTGGAGTCGAATCATCAGGCGGCGCGCGACCTGGCGCTGAACGCGGGGCACGCGGGCGTGAAAGTGGAGATCCACTCGATGCAGGCCGAGCAGTATCTCGGCAGCCTCAAAACGGCGCCCGATTTCGTCCTGGCCGATCCACCGAGGAGCGGGCTTGGGAAGCGGGTAGTCGAACATCTGATCCGTCTGCGGCCGCCGCAGATCCACGTAGTGAGTTGCGATCCGGCCACGTTGGCGCGCGACGCGGCGGGGCTGATCGCGGGCGGCTACCGGCTGGAGGAGCTGAGCGTGGCGGACCTGTTCCCGCAGACCTACCATATCGAGAGCATTGCCGCCTTCCGGCGGGAGTAGTTAGCAAGCGGCTAAAAAATGTTTAAAGCAATTCGCGCCGGAATTGTTCCAGCGCGATGCGGACCAACTGGCCGCGCGTGCGCACGCCGGTCTTGCTGAACAGTTGCTGCAGCGAAGCTTTGATGGCACTTTCGCTGACTTTCAAACGCTCGGCGATCTCCTTGTTGGCCAGACCTTCAAAAACGCCGCGCAGCACCTGCCGGTCGCGCTCGGTGAAGCGCACGCGGCGGAAGACCTCGCCCGGCGTGCGCTCGATGGGGGATTCGGCGTACTTCGGGTCGACCCAGGTCTCGCCGGCCAGCACGGCGCGCATGGCCTCGAGCAGCATTTCGGGAGGATTGTTCTTGAGGAAGACGCCGGCCACGCCGTGATTCAGCATCTGCCGCAGTTCCGCGCGGGTCAGCCCCACCGTGACGATCAGAACTTTGACGTGCAGCTGATGATTCCGGATGTAGTGCATCACCTCGTTGCCGCGGCGGTCGCCTAGCTCGTAGTCGAGCAGGATCAGGTCGGGCGGCGCGAGCTGCAACTGGGCCAGGGTTTCCTCGACCGTGGAACATTGCGCCACTACCTCGATCCCCGCCTCCGCCGCGAGCAGCCGGGCCAGACCCTCCCGAAACAGCGCGTGATCATCGACCAATAAAACGCGGATCATGCTTGCACCTCGGATTCGTTAGACTCCGCCGCCGCTTCATCCGGGGAGTACGTTTTCAGTTTAATCACCATACTACAGCCGGCCGCGGAAGGCTCAAGATACAATTCGCCCTGGCAGGCGCGGACAATCGCCCGCGAGATGAAGAGACCGAGCCCGGAGGCGTCGGCCCCGGGTTGGAAAGGCTGGAAGACTTTGTCCGGGTTCTCGACGCCGGGCCCAGTGTCGAGAACCCGCAGGTAAACGTTCTGCGCGTCGAAGGTGACGCGCAACGTCAGTACGCGCGCGGGTCGGTCCCGCATGGCGCGGATACTGTTGCGGCTGAGGTTCATCAGTACCTGGATCAGGCCCTGATGATCGCCCAATACCAGCGGTGCGCCGGGGGCTATCTCGAGTTCGATCCGGCCTTCGATCGCCTCGATGGAAGGACGGATAATGATGCAGAACTCCTCGATCAACCGGGGCAGGCTGACACTGGCGAGATCGGTCTCCGAAGCCTGCTGCAACTCGACGGTGGCCAGTCGCGCCAGCCCCTGCGCCAGGGTCGCGAGCGCGTGGTAGTCCTCCGACTCGGAGACGCCGGCAATCCTTCCCAAGTTGGCGTGGACCATCACAATCGCCGCGGCGAGGTTGCGAATCTCGTGAGAAACGCTGCCCACCAGCACGCGCGTGCTGCGCAGGATGCTTTGCAGGCTGGCCTCCTGGGCGTCGCGCAGATCCTCGCTGGAATCGACGATAATCGCAGCCAGCCGGTCGCCATCCTTGGACGGCAGAGTGGAGAACCAGACATAGGCCTGAAACGGCTCTCCATTAGCGCGCTTGCCGAGGCCAGAGGTGGTGGCGCGATAGACGACGCCCTTGGTGTGCTGTTGGGCCAGATCCTCCAGAACGGGGAGATAATCGCCGGCGCTCTGCCCGATCAGCGCGCCTGGATCCACCGCGAAAATCTGTTCCGCGGCGCTGTTGGCGAGTTCGATCCGACCCTTCGAATCCAGCGTAATCACGGCCGCGGGGCTCGATTCGACCAGCGCCAGCAATTGCGCCTCGGCCGCCTTCCGGCGCTCGATCTGCTCCTGCAGTTCCTGGTAATGCCGCATCAGCAGGCGCCGGTTGCGGGCGATCTCGACCAGAAAGAAGCCTACCGCGCCGTAGGAGATGGCGGTGTAAAACAGCCGTTGGTGGACGCCGGCTGCCCAGGAAAAAGGTGCATAATGCTCGCGCAGGATGGTGCAGATCGCGACCAGGACGAGCATTTCGCCGCGTCGGAAGGCCATCGCGGCGATCACGATGGGGAAGATGTAGAGGACTCCGAGCGCGAGATCAGTCTCGACGTACTTGTCGAGCATCGCGATGAGCAGCACCATGCCGACGACGATGGCGTAGACGACGCTTCGACGAAGAGCGAAAAGCGGGCCCAGAAAGCGGCTCCAAATGGCGAAATCGCTTCCTGGGTCGCCTTTCAACATGGTGTTCCCGGTGTCCTGCATGTCGTGCCTGAGAATTCAGCGTCGAGGAGAGGAACGCTCGAATCGACCCTAATTGTAGCTCTACCGCGCCCGGCTCGAATCGCGGCTCCTACGGCCGCAGCAGCTCGAAGCGGCCATCGGGGAGCAGCCGGTAGCGCCGGCCGCGCCAGCGGATCTTGTTGCCGAAGAAGCCGGCGATCCACAAAGCGAAGCTCAGCAGGTCCTGGAGCGGCAGCAGGGTCCACAGTCGGAAGCGCGGGCGATCCTTCAGCGTCAGCACCGCGACTTCATAGGCCGTCCAGGCGCGGAGCAACGCCGTGCCGATCAGCGCCGGCCATGCGCCGGGCGCCACGGCGACCAGGATCAGAGTCAGCGGCAGCGGGTTGGTGAAAACCTGCCCCAGATAGCCCGCCGGCCGGGAGCGCCGCGTCGATCGGTTCCAGCGCAGGCGGTGCGCGAGGTTAGCCAGAAACGCCTGTGACCCGATGCGGTGCTCGACCACATAGCTGGATAGGATCACGCCGTAGCCCGCCTCCGCCGCCCGCCGCCCCAGGACAAAGTCCTCAGCCAGGTAGCGGCTGAGACGATCCCATCCGCCGACCGACTCGACCACTTTGCGGCGCGCCGCGAGCGTGGGTCCGACGGCAAAATGGACGCCCCTTTCCACCAGTCGCGCCGTCAGCGCACCGCCCCAGAATTCGGTATTCATGCCGATCGCTTCCAGCGTGGACCAAAAGCTCGGACCGGGCACAGCGCGGTAGGGGCACGTGGCCACGCCGAGCCGCGGATCGCTGAATTCGGCGGCGATGGTGCGCAGCATTGCCGGCGTCACCCGGATGTCGCTGTCGCTCATCACCAGCAGATCGTGGCGCGCCTGGCGCATCATCAGTCCCAGGCTCCACGCCTTCGCGTTGGGCCAGCGCGGGTCTCCGGTCACCAGGAAAGATGCCGGGATGTGCGGATACTCCAGTGCGAGGCGACGTGCCAGCGCGAGACCGGGGTCATCCTCCTCGCGCGCCGCGAAGAGCAGCTCGAAGGCCGGATAATCCTGGTCGAAAAATGTGCGCAGGTTCTGTTCCAGGCCCTCGTCGAGCCCATGCAGAGGCTTCAGCACGGAGATGGGTTCGAGTGGCCCGGCCGCGGGGAGCCGGACGGAACGGTAACGCCGCGCCCCGGCTATCAGCAGGCAGCAGCAGACCCACGATCCCACGACCAGAGACGCAGGAATCAGTGCCGGTAGAAGCGCGCTCAGCCAGTCGAACATACCTCTCTGCGGGCGTTATTCGGAAACAGCCTTCGACTCGACCAGGGTCTTCAGGCCGGCCACGAACTGGTCCAGGCTCTGAGCGCCCTGATCACCGTGTTTACGGTTGCGCACGGCCACCTGGGCCTCGCTGGCCTCGCGATCGCCGATCACCAGCATATAGGGAATCTTCGTCAACTGGGCTTCGCGGATTTTGTAATTCACTTTCTCGCTGCGCTCGTCGATCTCCGCCCGGAAGCCCTCGGCTTCCAGCCGCCGCAGAACCGTCCGCGCGTATTCGTTGTGACGGTCGGTGATCGGCAGGACAATCGCCTGTACCGGCGCCAGCCACACCGGGAACGCGCCGGCGTAATGCTCCAGCAGAATCCCGAAAAATCGCTCTACCGAGCCGTAAAGCGCGCGGTGCACCATCACCGGCTGGTGCTTCTCGTTATCGGACCCGATGTATTCGAGGTCGAACCTCTGCGGCAGGTTCCAATCGAATTGCACGGTCGACAGCTGCCAGGAACGGTCCAGGCAATCCAGCAGTTTGACGTCGATTTTCGGCCCGTAAAAGGCGGCTTCATCCGGGACGAGCTTCACTTCGAGACCGACCCGTTCGGCCGCCCGCCGCAGCGCATTCTCAGCACGCACCCACTGCTCCGCTGATCCCAGATACTTCTTGCTTCCGCCCCCGTCCCATGTGGACAGTTCCGCCGTGTAACGGTCGAAGCCGTATGTCTTCAGGGTATCGACGGCAAACTGCAGGCAGCCGGTAATCTCGTCCTCGATCTGTTCCGGCGTACAGAAAATGTGCGCGTCGTCCTGCGTGAATCCGCGCACGCGGAACAGCCCGTGCAGAGTACCCGAGCGCTCGTAGCGGTACACGGTGCCGAGCTCGCCCAGCCGCACCGGCAGGTCGCGATAGCTGCGACCGCGGTCTTTGTAAATCAGGATGTGCATCGGGCAATTCATCGGCTTCGGCCGGTAGAAGCCGTCGTCCAATTCCATCGCCGAGAACATCGACTCCTTGTAGTTCTCGAGGTGGCCCGAGATCTGCCACAGGCTCTCGCGCGCGATGTGTGGAGTTGAAACGAGCGAGTACCCGCGCGCCAGGTATTGCTCGCGCATCCAGTCTTCCAGCAGCTTGCGGATCAGCGCGCCCTTGGGGTGGAAGAAGATCAGCCCCGGCCCGGCGAGTTCCTGAATGCTGAGCAAGTCGAGCTGCTTGCCCAGCAGGCGGTGGTCACGCCGCTTGGCCTCCTCGAGTTTATTCAGGTACTCTTCCAGATCCTTCTGCGTGAAAAACGACGTGCCGTAAATGCGTTGCAACTGCTGCCGGGTCTGGTCGCCTTTGAAGTACGCACCCGACACCGAAAGCAGTTTGAACGCCTTCAGACGCTTGGTCGAGGGCACGTGCGGACCGAGACAGAAGTCGCTGAAGTTCGGCCCCAGCGTGTACTCGGTGAACGACTCGCCGGCCTTCTCCTCGATCAGCTCGCATTTCATCCCCTCGCCCAGTTCCTGGTAGCGCCGGAGGCCCTCCTGTTTGGGGACGATCGTGCGGCCGTAGGCCAGATCACGGTCGCGAAGCTCCCGCATCTTCTTCTCGATGAGTTCCAGGTCTTCCGTAGTGAAGGGCGTCTCGCGCTCGAAGTCGTAGTAAAAGCCCGATTCGATTGCCGGTCCGACGCCGAGCTTGGTTCCCGGATACAGCTCCAGCACCGCCGCGGCCAGCAGGTGCGCGGTCGAATGGCGGTAAACTTTCAGAGCCTCTTCGCCGTTTCTCGACGTGAGGATCTCCAGCGTCGCGTCTCCTTCGAACGGCCGGGCGAGGTCCCACAGCTTGCCGTCGACGCGTGCCACCACGGCGTCGTCCGCCAGCCGCGCGCCGATTGAACGTGCGACCTCCAGCGGCGAAGCGCCGGCCAAAACCTCTTTGCGGCTGCCGTCCGGCAATGTAATTAAGTACGAGCTGCTCATAATTCGGGCTTTGATTTCAGCCTATCATGCCCGATTTCTGCGGCGTCCCTGCGCCCATGGCTGCTATTCTGATCGTCGGAGTCCTAACGCATGCCATCGCAGGAAACGGACCTCGAGCCGGAGGGTCTTCAGCCGCCGACCGAGACGGAGCTCGTGGAACGGGCCCGCCAGGGCGATCCAACCGCCTTCAGCGAGCTGGTTAACCGTTATGAGCGCAAAATCTACCGCATGGCCCGCAACATCACCCAGAACAACGAGGACGCCGAGGACATTCTCCAGGACAGCTTCCTGAAGGCCTTCACCCACCTCGACACCTTCCAGGGCCAGTCGAAATTCTACACCTGGCTGGTCCGGATTGCGGTCAATGAGAGCTTAATGCGCCTCAGAAAGCGCAAAAGTGATCGCACCGTTTCCATGGACGAGAACATCGAAACGGATGAGGAGCCGATCGTGCGGGAGATTGCGGTGTGGGACGACAATCCGGAGATGCGTTACTCGCAGGGCGAGTTGCGCGGCATTCTGGACCAGGCCATCGCCGGTCTGAAGCCGATTTTCCGGACCGTGTTCGTCCTGCGCGACGTGGAGGAATTGTCTACCGAGGAGACGGCCGAGTCGCTGGGCCTTTCGGTGGCGGCGGTGAAAAGCCGGCTGCTACGGGCGCGGCTGCAGTTGCGGGAGAAGCTGACCAGGGTCTTTAAGCGGAAAGGGGATCAGATCTTTGGTTACGTGTAAAGACTTCCTGCGGGAGTTGGCCGATTTCCTGGACGAAAGTGTCGATCCCGCACTGCGCCAGGAGTTGGAGAGCCACATCTCGCAATGCCCCAATTGCTGGGTGATCTGCGACACCACGAAGAAGACCATTCAGGTTTACAAGGGCATGGAGCCGGAACCGCTGCCCGACGAGGTCCACACCAAGCTGATCCAGATCATCGAGAAGCGCTGCGGCCCGCACGAATCGCAGGCCAAGCCGCTCAGTGAGCACGTTTCCGATAGTTAGACCGGACACGTACCCCCGGCATATCCGCAGCTCTCGCACGCCCTCCCCGCCCGCATCGGAAAATGCCCTTCCGTCTGCGCCGCGCGAAACTCCCCGACCAGCCCGCTGAGCCGCCCCGCGTCGTTTTCCCGCCAGGTGACATCGATCTCCGTCCCGGTGCGCAGAACCGCGAGCACAGCCCGGTCCACGTTTCGGCCCAGGGCGCGCGACAGCGCGATCGAATACAGGCCCAACTGCGTGGCGTACTCCCGGCGGCGCTCGACGCCGATGTGCCGGTCGGTCTTGTAGTCCACCAGCACCAGTTCGCCGTTCTCCTCGAACCACAGATCGATCGTGCCGCGGATCAGCAGTCCCGCGAATTCGAACAGAACCGGCGTCTCGCGCCCGCTCCGGCTGGCCCGCGACGCCCGCCGGGCCGTCTCGCCGGCCTCAAAACGGCGCACCAGTTCGAGCGCTTCGGGCGGTGCGCCGGGCGAGGCGACCCCAGCCAATAATCGATGCACGATCTCGCCGAATCCGGGCCCGCTCAGTGTGCCGCCGCTGGATTCGGCTCCATTCGCCGCCTCGCCGCCGAACACGGCTCCTGCCGCCGTTTCATCGCTCGATTCGGGCTCCCACTGCTCCTCGCTCGCTTCGTCCTCTTTGGGCTGCTCCGGCCACTTCAAGACGTTTCGCAGGAAGTAGCGCCGGGGACATGTCTCAAAGTGCGCCAGCGCCGTCGCGCTAACCGAAGGAGACTCCGGCAGACCGATCAGGTTGCGCTCCACCGCCAGGACCGTCTCCCCCGCGCTGGCCGGGTCCGCGCTCGCCTGCAGCGCCGGCGGCGCGCCGCTGACACGCCACACGCGCACGCCGTTTTCCACGGCCACCGTCCCAATCGGCGCGGCCCACGTAAGCCCCAGTCCCTGTGTTACCGGCCCGATCCAACGTCGGTCCGGCTGCTTCTTTTCGGACCAGACCAGCACCAGCCGCTCCTCGGCGCGAGTCAAAGCGACGTATAGCAGCCGGTCCTCCTCCCAGCTCTCGCGTTGCTTACGCTCCTCCTCGGCCGCCTTCATCGCGCCATCGGCCTGCGTTGCATCCAGGCCTTCCCGCCGCCACACCGCGCCCAGGCCACGGCGTTCCGATAGCGCCAGCCGGCCCTGCATACCCGAGCCTCCGGGCTGCTTGTGCATCGAAACCAGGAACACGACCGGGAACTCGAGGCCCTTGGCCTTGTGGATGCTGAGGATCTCGACCGCATCCACGGCGCCCGGCACGGGCGCGTTGGGTTCTTTGCCGGCGCCGCGCACGCCCAGCAGTTCCTTGACCTGTTCGGCCAGCCCGCTAGCCTGGCCGGCGTCCATCGCCCGCAGCATCCTGAAGAGCTTCCACACGTTCGCCCGCTGGGCCGGCGCAAGCCGGCTCCAGTGGCCGCTCTCGTCCAGGTACCGCTGCAGCAGCCGGTCGGCCGGCAGTTGCTCCCTCCACGCGCGCAACTCCTCCAGCCGCGCGGCCACCGCGTCCGGCGCCAGTTCCAGCCCCGCCTCGCGCCGCGCCAGCAGTTCCGCGTCGCCGACGCCCACCAGCGGGGAGCGCAGCACCGCCAACATCGCCGGCTCGTCGCGCGGATTCACCAGCACGCGCAGGAGGTTGAGGAGATCCACGATCTCTGCTTCATCGAAGAAGTTCCGGCCGCGCTGCACCACGCACGGAACGCCCGCCGCGCGCAGCGCCGATTCGTATTCGTCGAAGACCGCGGCGCCGCGTGCCAGGATCGCGATGTCGCTGTAGCGCAGCGCGCGCCGCTCCGGGCCGATGCGCAGATCCTGCTTCAACTCCACAATGCGGCGCGCCACCCAGGCCGCTTCCGGCGCGTCGTCTTCCGCGCGGAGCACCTCGACGCAGGGCGCTGCCTCCTCGGCAAACACTCCCCCTGCCATCAGTCGATGCGCACTGATTCCCTCCAGCCCGGTGTGGACGCAGATCGCCTCCACTGCCTGCAGAATCCCGGGCCGGCTGCGGTAGTTGGTTTCGAGCCGGTCCACCGTCCAGCCGCGCTGCTCCACGCCTTCCTGATAGGCCTTGAACTGCCGCGGGTTCGCGCCCCGAAAACCGAAGATCGACTGGTTGATGTCGCCCACGGCGAAGAACCGCCCTTCGCGCCGGATCGCGTTCACAATCCGCCATTGGATCGGATTGGTATCCTGCAGTTCGTCCATCAGGATCGCGTCGAAACGCTCGCTGACGGTTCGGCGGATCGTCTCGTCTCCCTCCAACAGCAGCAGCGTCTGCTCCTCCAGGTCTCCGAAATCGAGCGCCCCCTGCGCGCGCTTGCGGTCGGCGAACTCCCGCTCGCACTGCGTCAGCATGTCGCCGAGAGTGGACAGGCAGGGACGATAGCGTTCACCGATCGCCTCTGCGATGGCGCTCCCGGCCGTCTCTCTGGCTTGCTTCAGCGCCGCGTTCAGCGCCTCGACGCCTTTCCCGCTTGGCAGCCTGATTTTGCCCACCCGCTCCAGCCTTTCGAGGAGATCCCCGGGATCCCCGGCCAGCCAATCGCGGACCGCGTCGCGGCTGGCGATTTGCGTGGGAGTCCGGGCGTTCGTCCCATCGAGAGATGCCCGCAGCGCCGCCTCGATCTCCCGCACCAGAGTCCCCGCGTCATATTCGGGCAGCACCGCGAGAGCTTTCCGCGCGCCGCCCGCCAGCCGCAGGCG
>Ga0182030_10010045_pt1 | contig 19307 bp, 16 predicted proteins | sample 812S3MmetaG_FD_121299 | JGI IMG/M metagenome (GOLD analysis project Ga0182030, IMG submission 121299) | Permafrost microbial communities from Stordalen Mire, Sweden - 812S3M metaG (Illumina Assembly) | ecosystem: Environmental > Terrestrial > Soil > Wetlands > Permafrost | place: Sweden... | reverse complement strand
GTCCGGATCCCGAACGCGCGCTAACAGCCAGTCCTCAAGTCCCAGGTGCGTGGCTGCGGCGCCGATCGCCCCGAAGTAGTGCCACAGGTTGGGGGTGATTCCAAAGAACGAACCACCCGGCGCTAGAAGCGACCGGGCCGCGGCACAGAAGGCGTCGGGTTGCTCGACGTGCTCCAGTACGTAGACGGCAAACATCAGATCGAAGCGCTCGGCGGTGGTGGGAGCCCAGTCCTCCACCAAGGCCTGGTGCGCCTCGTCGTACCAGCTGCGCTGCAGCACTCCGGGATCCGGATCGACACCCACCATCTTTCCGGCCCACGGCCGGATGCGAGAGGGGAAGTCGAGGAAATGGCCTCCTCCACCGATGTCGCACACCGAGACGCCGTCAGGAAACGCTCCGCGCGCCCACTGGTAGAGCGTCTCGAACTGCTCCTGGTACGCAGGGAGGGCCTCAGCCTCGAATGGCATTAGGTGAGGCTAACAACCGCCTCCGATGCATCTGCGCCACGCGGGGCTCCTTCCGCGGGGTGAACTAGCGGCGACGGCCGGAAGTGAGGCTGCGCCGGCCGCTGCGGCCGCTGGTGACATACACCAGGCCAGCCGAGATGGCGAGTTCGAAGGCGATGGCGAAGGCGCCGACGCCCAAGATGGCCCCGAGTAGTCCGCCGGCGAACGCCCCGATCAGACCGATGCCCAACGTCGCCCACAAGCCTATGGGGTTCGGCCCGGGAACGAGCAGCCGTCCCAGGCCGCCCACGACGAACCCCACGATGATGAGGCTGATCAAATAACCGATGACACTCACGACTGCTCCTTGCTTTGCCGGCTCAGGGAGAACTGGCAACTCTGGATCGCATCTCCCAAGATGCCGCGTTCGGCTGTGGCCAACCTGAGAGCACGCTGAAACCAGGGGAGGAACGTGGTGCTTGTGCGCCGGCTTGATGCTCGCCGGGCGGGGCCCTCAGTTGCGGGCCATGTTGGCGAAGCGCGTCACGTGGTCGAGGAAGGCGAGGTTGGTCGAGCCCGTCGGCCCGTTGCGGTGCTTGGCGACGATGATCTCCGCGGTGCCTCGGTCTGCGGAGTCGGCATTGTATATTTCGTCACGGTAAATAAACATCACGACGTCGGCGTCCTGCTCCAATGAGCCGGATTCGCGTAGATCGGCCAACATGGGGCGCTTGTCTGCCCTCATCTCCAGGTTCCGGGACAGCTGTGACAGCGCGATCACTGGAACCTCAAGTTCTCGGGCCAGGATTTTGAGGCCGCGACTGATCTCCGAGATTTCGACTTGGCGGCTCTCGGCCTTCGAGCGGCCGGACATGAGCTGGAGATAGTCCACGATGATGAGGCCCAGGCCCCCCTCCTTGCTCTTGAGCCGGCGAGCTTTTCCTCGGATGTCCATGATGGTCAATGCGGGGTTGTCGTCGATGAACAGCGGCGCCTCGCCCAGCCGGCCGACGGCCTGGCTGATCTTGGGCCAGTCCGACTCGACCAGGCGGCCGTTGCGCACCCTGGTGGCATCCACCCGGGCCTCGGAGCACAACAGGCGCTGAGTGATCTCGGAGTGGCTCATCTCGAGGGAGAAAAACAGGACGGGATGCCTGGCCTCCATGGCCGCGTGCGCGGCGATTCCTAGGGCGAAGGCGGTTTTTCCCATAGCGGGCCGGGCACCCACGATGTAGAGCGCCGATTTCTGAAGTCCTGACAGTCGCTCGTCGAGGTCGATGAAGCCGGTCGGCACGCCCGTGATGGACTCGCCCCGCCCGTAGAGCGCCTCGAGGCGGTCCAAGCTCTCCGAGAGGAGGTCGCGCAGCGGCAGCATGGTGTCGCTGACCCGCCGCTCGGCCACTTCGAAGACCATCGCCTCGGCCCGGTCGACGGCCGCCTCGACGTCGTCGGGCATGGCGTAGCCGATCTCCGCGATCTCCCCGGCTACGCCGATGAGGCGGCGGAGCAGGGCATGCTCGCTCACGATGCGGGCGTAGCGGCCGGCGTTGGTGGTGGCAGGGGTGTTGGCCTGCAGCGAAATCAGGGTCGGGATGCCACCTACGGCGTCGAGGAGGTCGGCTCGACGCAGTTCGTCGGCCACCGTCACCGGGTCAGCCGGTTCTCCCTGGCCGTAGAGGGACTCGACGGCTTCGAAGATGTGCCCGTGAGCGGGTTTGTAGAAGTTGTCGGGCTGGCATGTCTCCACGGCGGCGGCGATGGCGTCGCGTGACAACAGCATGGCGCCGAGTAGGGACTCCTCGGCCGTCAGATCGTGTGGTGGTACCCGGCTGGACGAGGAGCGGGTACGGCGGCGGACATCATCGAGCGACTGGACCATGGGGCTAGTCACAGTGCCCGTAAACCTTGTGACGTTGCTAGGGGATGACGTTGTGGATTCGAGGCAATATTGGGGAATTGTCTGTGTACAACTCTGGCGAAGCTGGGTATAAGCGGCGGGCGCGGCACCTCCCACATGGTACGGAGCCCCTGTGACCGGAACGTTGATCCCCCCGAACGACGCCCGTTGGCGGGCGCGCCGAAAGGGCTGAAGCACATGACCAGGGCTTCAGCAGCTGACGGAGGCCAGACCTGCGGGTGGCCCGACCCCGCCTTGAGGGGCTGGGCCGGACCACGTCGCGTCAGCTCTTGGAAACCTCGACGGTCACCCGGAACTCGACCTCGGAGTGCAGCTTCACTGGAATCTCGTGCGTGCCCAGGGTCTTGATGGGTTCATCGAGATGGAGGCGCCGACGGTCCAACGTCACGTTGGTCTGCTCTGCGACCGCCTCGACGATGTCGGCGGTGGTCACAGAACCGAACAGCTTCTCTCCTGACCCGGCCCGGGCCTTGATGTGGATGACGGCAGGAACCAGCGTCCGGGCTACGGTCTCGGCCGCTTCCCGGTCTTTGGCGTCTCGCAGGTCGCGGGCCCGGCGCATGGCCGTCGCCTGTTGGTTGACTCCCTCGGTGGCCACGATGGCGTGACCTTTGGGAAGGAGAAAGTTGCGGGCATAGCCATCGGCGACGTCACAGATGTCGCCTCGCTTTCCCAGGTTGGGCAGGTCGCTACGTAGGACGACTCGCATCAGGCGTCCACCTCCTCGAGTTCGTGAACGTCCACGTCGACATCGTTGAGGTCCAAGACCTCGACTTGGCCGGCGTTTTCGGTGGACGTCGTCGTGTTGGATTGGTCTCGGTGACGGACGCCGCCACTGCGGCTACCCCGTCCCTGTCCACGTTCGCTGACGGTGTACTGGGCGTAGGGCATCAAGGCGACCTCTCGTGCAGTCTTGATGGCAATGGCGACGTCACGCTGGTGCCGGGCGCAGTTGCCCGTCACCCGTCGAGCGCGGATTTTGCCGCGATCGCTGAGAAAGCGGCGCAGAAGAGCGGTGTCTTTAAAGTCCACCCACTCGGCTCCCACCTGGCAAAAGGCACAGCTGTGCTGACGGCCAGGTGGCCGTGGCTTGGTGCTGGCCCGCTTCGTCCGATCGCGATCGCTGTTGCGGGCCACTAAAAGGGCTCCTCATCGCCGTAGCTACCGGCCGTGGCGGCAGCGGGCTCGCTGGCAACAGGCCGATAGTTGCTGCCACCGCCACCGCCACCGCCGGAACCTCCCCCATCTTCTGGGCTGCGTCGCTCATTGCGGGTGATTTGGACGGTGGCCCAGCGCAGGCTGGGAGCGACCTCGTCAGCAGTGATCTCGATCTTCGAGCGCTTCTCGCCCTCGTTGCTTTCCCAGCTGCGCTGGTCGAGGCGGCCGCTGATCACCACGCGCGACCCGCGGGTGAGAGATTGGGCGGAGTTTTCCGCAAGCTGACCCCAGCACACGACGTCGAAGAACGACGTGGCCTCCTCCCACTCTTGGCTCTGGCGATTCTGCCAGCGCCGGTTGACAGCGACGCCAAAGCTGGCCGTCGCCTGCCCACTCGGCGTGAAGCGGAGTTCAGGGTCTCGGGTGAGGTTGCCGACGATGTTGACGTTGTTTCCGTTGGACATTGGTTTTACGCTCCGTTTGCGCTCGCGCCCGCCGTCGGTGTCCCTTCGGCGACGGCTGGGCGCTTGGCCCGACCGGCAACCTTGTCCGGGATTCTGATCACCTTGTGACGGACCACTTCATCTGCGAGGCCGAGCATCCGGTCGAGTTCCGCCATTGCGGCAGGCTCAGCGGTTGCCTCGATCAGTACGTAGTAGCCCTCGCTGCGATGTTGCACCTCGTAGGCGAAGCGCCGCTTACCCCAGCGCTCCACTTTTCCCGGGGTGCCACCGTTCGCAGCGATCAGCTTCGTGGACCGATCGATGGTCGCCCGGATGGCGTCCTCTTCAAGACCGGCGTCGAGAATGACCATGACTTCGTAAGGCCTCATCGGCCGTTCACCACTTCCCTCTGGACCCGGCGAAATCCGCACGGGGCCCCGGACGGTCCGGAGCAGGGTTCAATTGCGTCGGTCATGGTAGCTCACGTCAGTGAATGTGCTGGCAGGCGCCTCGCCTTGGGGGGCTCTCGCCGATATGAGAACAGTATGGACCAGCCGTGTGACAGTTATGGCGTTGGGGGACCCGGCGGCCCTTCTCAGTATGAGGAACTGGGCGGCAATGATGCGCCGGGGACGATGCCGAGGCTCGTCAGTCTGCCTGCAGCGACCTCGATGGCGTATTGTTCGGGCTGGTCAGGCCCGTAGCGGGGGCACTCGGCGATGGTGCTCGACCGGTTCGAAGGCAGCCGCGACAGTACCCAGGACGACGAGCAGTGCTGCGACGAGCAGGAAGGAGCGCCGCGGCTGCGGTGCCGCCTTCACAGCGGAAACGGTGGCACCCCGTGGCGACGCCGATGCCCTCAGCGAGCGGCGTGCAGCGGACTCATGGAGCGGGCCAGTTGCCAACTCGCTTCTTCGGAGAGGTGATAGCTCTCCGCGTCGGAAGGAAACTGGTGGCCTCGTACGTCCGCTGCCCACGCCGCCACGGCGGCCACCGCATCAGCCTTAAGGGTTGCGTAGCGCCGGACGAACTTGGGGGCGGTCCGGTCCTCGAGGCCGAGCAAGTCGTGGAAGACCAGGACCTGCCCGTCGCAGTAGGGGCCTGCACCGATGCCGATGGTGGGCACCGGGATGCGAGACGTCACTACCCGGGCCACCTCGTCGGGAACGCCTTCGAGGACGATGGCGCAGCAGCCGGCGGCGGCCAGCGCATCGGCATCGTCGATCAACGCGGTGGCATCGTCAGCATTGCGGGCTTGAACTTTGTACCCGCCCATGGCGTGCACGGACTGCGGGGTCAGTCCGAGGTGGCCCATGACCGGAATTTCTGCGTCGACCAGGGCCTCGATCACGGGGAGGCGTTTACGCCCGCCTTCGAGTTTGACTACCGCAGCCCCCGCTCGGATGAGCCGTGCTGCGTTGAGGACGGCGTCCCGGGGACCGGTGTGGTAGCTGAGCCACGGTAGGTCGCCTACGACCAGCGGTACCGGTCGTGCTCTGGTGACCGCCGAGATGTGGTGGACCATGTCATCGACAGTGACCTGCAAGGTGTCCTCGTAGCCGAGCACGGTGTTGGCCACCGAGTCCCCGACCAGGATGAGGTCAACGCCGGCAGCATCGGCGATACGCGCCCCGGGGGCGTCGTAGGCCGTCACCATGACCAGTGGTTCCCCGCTCTGCTTGCGGACCCGGAGACCGGGCGCGCTCAAACCTGATGCCAATCTGGGCACCTCCTCCCCGTCTAGCGCCACTCGGCTGCCAGCGGTGCGTCTGATCGTATCTCCGAGCGACCCTCCGGGAAAGTCCGGACTTGTTAAATCCGGGTTCTTTTGGGGCAGGTGCACCGTTCGGGGAAGTCGGGAGTCTCATCAGCCTCCCGGATGGGGTTCCCGAAGGTTCGAACTAGCGGGTTGCTGCAGGGAGCGTTGCGCAGAGTGCGTGGCCTACAGGGGTACTTACCCGACAGCCGGCGGGTACCTACTCACCCCTGCGGCCTGCCGCTTATTCGCCTCGCCGCCCGCTCTAACCCGACGTAGTGCTCGCCGCCGGCGTGGTGGTGGTCGTGGTCGCCGGCGTGGTGGTGGTCGTGGTGCTCGCCGTCGGAGGTCGTGTCGTGGGGGCTGTCGTCGTCTTGGTGGTGGCCACCGTGGTGCTCGTCGAGGTGGTGCTGCTGGTCGAGGTGGTCGATGTGGAGGTAGTCGTCGTGCCGAGGCCCTTGGGGAACGAGATCTCCGGCTCGTTGGCCGGCGTGATGACCAGCGTGTTGCCGCCCAGGCTGTAGGGCTGCGCGAACTGCTGGCCGCCGATCCGGCCGCCCTCAGCTCGCAGGGCGGCGATCATGTAATCGGTCCACAACGTGGTGGGGACGCCCCCGCCAACTTCTGTTTTGCCGAGGGACGCCTCGCTGTTGGGATAGCCCTCCCAAACGGCGGTGGTGAGCTGCGGGGTGTAACCGATGAACCACACGTCGGAGGAGTTGTCCGTCGTGCCCGTCTTGCCCGCCGCCGGCACCCCGGCCGCGGTGGCTGCCCCGCCGGTGCCGTTCTGCACGACTTGTTGCAGGGTGTAGTCGACGACCTCGTTCTGTTGCGGGGTGAGGACGGTGGAGGCGGCTGCACCGGGGAAGGCCAAGGCCTGCCCGCTGGCCGTGGTGACCTTGGTGATGAGGGTCGGCGTGGTGTGCACGCCACCTGCGGCGAACGTGGAATAGGCACTGGCCATCTCGAGCGGCGACACCGGGGCGGCACCCAGGACGAGAGCGGGGTAGGCCCCCACCTCGGCCGGGTTGATACCCAGCGCCACGGCCATGTTCTCCAGATTCTGGGGACCGATCTTTTCTACCAACTGGGCGAAGACCGTGTTGACGGACTGGGCGGTGGCCTGGAGGATCGACAGCATTCCGCTGGGGGGCGCTTCCCCTTCGTAGTTGGTGACGTCCCAAGCTGAGCCGTCGGCGTTGCCGCTGGCGATCTTGACCTCGGGCGGGGCAGGCACGACCGAGTCGATGGAGTAGCCCTCCTTCACCAACTCGGCCAGCAGAAATGCCTTGAAAGTGGAGCCGGCGGGGCGCCCGCTTCCACCGCCCGCCGAACCCATGGCCAGGTTCACCTGGGAAACCCCAACCTGCCCCTTCCCGTAGTTTTGCCCACCCACCATGGCTCGGACGTGTCCCTGGTTGTCCACCGACACCAGGGCGCCGGCCGGCGTGCCCTTCGCCGGGTCAAGGCCCTGCGCTCCGTAGACCGTGTTGTAGGCGGCGTGCTGAAGAGTTGGGTCGAGTGTGGTGTAGACCCGCAGGCCGCCGCCGTAGACGCGGGCCTGCCCGTACTCCTTGACCAACTGCTCGCGCACCGCTTCCACGAAGAACTGGTCGCCGTCTTTGACGTTCACGTAGATGCCTGAAGTCAGCCCGGGGCTCAGGTATGAGCTCAGCGGGGTCGCTTCGACGGCTTTGAGCTGCGCTTCGCTGATCTTGTGGTCGCGCAGCATCCCGGCCAACACCACCTGCTGGCGGGCCAGCGCGTTCGCCGGGTGGGTGACTGGATCGTCGAGGCTGGGATCGTGGATGAGCCCCGCCAGGAGTGAGGCCTGGGCCAGGCCCACCTGGTTGATGGGCTCAGCGAAGTAGGCCTCGGAGGCGGCCTCGACGCCGTACGCCCCGTTTCCGAAGTAGATGGTGTTGAGGTAGTCGTCGAGGATGGTGTCCTTGGAGTACTTCTGCTGCACTTTTTCGGCCAGCACCGCCTCTTTGAGCTTGCGCAGGATGGTGCGCTGGGTGCCGGTGTAGGTGTTCTTCACGTACTGCTGCGTGATGGTCGAACCCCCTTGTAGGGACCCTCCCTTAACGTCGTTGACCAGGGCCCGGATAGTGCTGATGGGGTTGATGGCCCCTTCGGTGAAAAAGTGCCGGTCTTCGGTGGATACGACTGCGTCAATGACGACCTGCGGAACCTGATTGAGGCTGACGTCGACCCGGGCCTCACTGGCGCTGAAGGAGGCCAACTGGTTGCCGTCGGCGTCGTACACGAGCGTGGTCTGGCTGAGCACGGGAGCAGTCGGCAGCGGGATGCGCGTCAAGGAATAGGCCCCGCCGGCCAGAAGGACCAGGATCAGGAACAGCACCATGAACAGGGGTCGGCGGAAGCGCCACCACAGGCGTCGACGCCGTGGGCGGCGGGTGCGCTTGGCACTGCTCCCACCATTGGACCCGTTGCCTGCCCTGGTGCCGTTTCCCCCCTTGGCGCCATTCGCTCCCTTGTTTGCTGGGGCCCCACTGCGGCCGGGGGGCCGGCGAGGGGAACGGGCGTCAAGCGCCATCGGCGGAGGTAACCATCAGGAGAACACCATCAGTGGGCACGGCAACACAAGGAACAGCCGATAGGCAGGACAGTTAGGCTAGTGGGCGATCCGCTGCCGCGCGACCGCGCCCCGTGTTGGTTACTGGCGGGAAGCGGACCCGATGGCGAAGGTCTGGGCCAGGTGGTTCCACGAGCAGGCAGGGCACACCTCGACGACATAGCAGGTCAGGTCACGTGCCGCCCGCGACAGCTTCGACAGCTCACGTTTGGAGGTAACACATTTCCCGCTCGGTGGCAGGCGGCTGCCAAACACGTAGGACACCAACCGCACTTTTTCCGCTTCGCAGATAGGGCAGTCCTCCCGGGAGGGCTCCCCGACGTTGATGGCGGCCCGCAGCAACTCGGGATGAGCGTCGCAGACGTCGAGTTTTGAGAGCCGACCTTTACGGAACTCACTGATCACGGAGTTACGCGCCAGGCGGTAGTCGATATGGCCCGTCACCCGGGTCCCTGTCGGCGCACCACGCATCGACTCGGGACGGAAGCTCACCACCGGAAGATTCTATCCGCCTGCCCCCGCCTTACCCGTAAGCACCGGCAGCCGATGTATCGACCCGATATATCCAAACATCCTGTCGGTTGTGTATTATGCCACTCATGGCAGTTCGGACCACCGCTTTGGAGTTGGCCATCCTCGGCCTCCTCAAGCAGCAGGAGCTGCACGGCTATGAGCTGAAAAAGCGCTTGGTCGACACCCTCGGGGTGACTGCCGCGGTGTCGTTCGGTTCGCTGTATCCGGCGCTGGCCCGCCTGGAGCGCAGCGGGGCGGTCAAAGCGGTTGCCGCGGCCACCCGGCCGGCGATCCCCCACACCGGCTCGCTGGGCGGCGAGCTGGCCGCTTTCCGGGCCCGGGTCGTTGCCAACCGGCCCAGTCGGGGCAAGAAGGTGTACGGCATCACGGAGGCCGGCGCGGAGCGCTTCGCCGAGTTGCTGGCCACCGACACTCCGCTCGAAGACGCCGATCGGGCCTTCACGCTGCGCTTGGCCTTTGCCCGTTACCTGCCGGTCGAGGTTCGCCTGCGGTTGCTCGAGCGCCGGCGGATGCACCTTCAGGAGCGGCTGTCGCTGCTCGCTGGACGTCAGCTGGCCGGCCAGGACCGCCTGGACGAGTACGGCCGCACCCTCATGGAGCACGACCGTGAGATGACCGAATGCGACATCTCCTGGTTGGACCGTCTGATCGCTGCGGAGCGTCTTTCCGCACAAGTGTCAACACCAGCAGCACCCGCCACACAATCAATGCAAGACCCGGCCCTGGAGGACCATCACCTATGAGTAAGAAGATCCGTGTCGCCATCGCCGGCGTGGGCAACTGCGCCAGCTCCCTACTTCAGGGCGTGGAGTACTACCGCAATGCCGATCCGACAGAGATGGTGCCCGGCCTGATGCACGTGACGCTGGGCGGCTACCACGTAGGCGACGTCGAGTTCGTGGCCGCCTTCGATGTGGACGCCGCCAAGGTCGGCCTCGACTTGGGCAAGGCCATCTTTTCCGGGCAGAACAACACGATCCGGTTCGCTCCCGTAGGCGATGTGGGCGTAACGGTGCAGCGTGGGCCGACCTTTGACGGCCTGGGCAAGTACTACCGGGAAACCATCGAGGAGTCCCCCGCGGAGCCCGTCGACGTGGCCGCCGTCCTGCGCGACACCAAGGCCGACGTCCTCGTCTCCTACCTTCCGGTGGGCTCCGAGGTGGCGCAGAAGCACTACGCGTCGGCCTGCCTGGAAGCGAAGGTGGCGTTTGTCAACGCCATCCCGGTGTTCATCGCGTCCGATCCCGCCTGGGCGCAACGTTTCACCGACGCCGGCGTGCCCATTGTCGGCGACGACATCAAGAGCCAGGTGGGGGCGACCATCGTGCACCGGATCCTGGCCCGCCTGTTCGAGGACCGGGGCATGGTGCTCGACCGCACCTACCAGCTGAACGTGGGCGGCAACATGGACTTCAAGAACATGCTCGAGCGTGAGCGCCTGGAGTCGAAGAAGATTTCCAAGACCCAGTCGGTGACCTCCCAGCTCGACAACGGGATTGCCGCTCACGACGTCCATATCGGCCCCTCCGACCATGTCGCGTGGCTCGATGACCGCAAGTGGGCGTACATCCGCCTCGAGGGACGCAACTTCGGTGACGTTCCCCTGAGTGTGGAGCTCAAGCTCGAAGTGTGGGACTCGCCCAACTCGGCCGGGGTGATCATCGATGCCCTGCGATGCGCCAAGTTGGCCCTCGATCGGGGCATCGGTGGACCGCTTCTCGGCCCGGCCGCCTACTTCATGAAGTCGCCCCCGGTGCAATACCACGACGACGTGGCGCACCAGATGGTCGAGGATTTCGCCGCAGGGCGGGACTGAGCTCCCCCGTGTCCAGGCACGATCCCAGGCTCAGGGCCGATCCGCGTGCCGACTGACAACGCGGCGGCGTGGGACCGTTACGCCGCCGCGTATCAGGCCAGTGCGCAGTTGCCGACCACGGTCGTCCACTACGGACCGGACATCCCGACCGAGGCCGAGCTACGGCTTCTGGGGGACCTTCGAGGTAAACGGGTGTTGGAGTTGGGGTGCGGCGGCGCCCAATGTTCCATTGCCTTCGCCAAGGCGGGGGCCACGGCCATCGGCGTGGATTTTTCAGCCGAGCAGTTGGCCTTCGGCCGGCGCTTGGCGGAGCGCGAAGAGGCGCGCATCGAGTTACGCCACGGCGACCTGGCCGACCTGGCCTTTTTGCGCGCTGACTCCATCGACCTGGCCTTTTCGGCCTACGCGTTCGGCTACGTGGAGGACCTCAACCGGGTTTTCCGCCAGGTCCACCGGGTGCTGAAAGTCGGCGCGCCTCTGGTGTTCAGCTTGCCCCACCCCGCCTACGACATGATCGACGACGACGCCGACCCGGCACTTCTGGTGCGCCGGTCCTACTTCGATCGTCGTCCTATCCAATATCAGCTGGGCGGGAACACCTTCACCGACTACCGCCACACCTTCGCCGACCTGTACATGGGTCTGGCCCGGGCCAGCTACCGGGTGGATCTGATTCTGGAGCCCGAACCACTGGCCTCGGGGCCCCGCAGCCAATGGTGGCGCGACACCTTCACCATGGTGCCCCGGACCCTCATCATCCGGGCCCGCAAAGAAGGCAACTGACCGCTGGGCCCGTTGTTTGGCACGAACCCTTGTTTGGCACGGATCCGACCCCCGTAGCGGGGATGAGATCCGGAGCAAAAGGTCAGGCCGACTGCTGCTCAGCCCACCAGGCGTCGAGGCGCCGACCCGCTTCCGCCTCGCCCAAGGGACCTTCCTCCAGGCGTAGTTCCATGAGGAAGGCCAGCGCCTTGCCCACCACCGGCCCGGGTTTGACCCCGAGGCGGTCCATGACGGCACGGCCGTCGAGGTCGGGGCGCAGCGCGGCGAGCGACTCGCGCTCGGACAACTCGGCGATGCGCTCCTCGAGTTCGTCCATCCGCCGGGCCAGAGCCCGGGCCTTGGCCGCGTTACGGGTGGTGCAATCGGAGCGGGTCAGTTCGTTGAGCTTGGCCAACAACGGCCCCGCGTCGCGGACGTAACGCCGGACGGCGGCGTCCGTCCATCCCATCTGATAGGTGTGAAAGCGCAGGTGGAGCTCCACCAGCCGGGTCACGTCCTCGGTATCGTCGCTCGAGTAGCGCAGCGCCCGCATGCGGTCGCGAGTCATGCGCGCGCCGACAACCTCGTGGTGATGAAACGACACCGCGCCCCGCGTCCCGAACGACCGGGTCTTGGGTTTGCCCACATCGTGAAACAGCGCGGCGAGGCGCAGGATGCGGTCCTGGGAGGTTTTCTCGATCACCGCAATGGTGTGGGCCAGCACATCCTTGTGGCGATGAATGGGGTCCTGCTCCAAGCCCAGGGCCGGCAACTCGGGCAGGAACTCTTCCGCCAATCCCGTGCGGACCAGGAACCACAGTCCCTCGCCCGGCCGCTCGACCACCACCAGCTTGTCGAGCTCAGCCCGGATCCGCTCATCGGAAACGATCTCCAAGCGGCCCCGCAGGCGGACCACCGCAGCCTCCAGTGCAGGGTCCGGCACCAGGCCGTAGCCCGCGATGAACCGCGCGGCGCGCAACATGCGCAGCGGATCGTCGCTGAAGGATTCTTCGGGTGACCGCGGGGTGCGCAAGTGCCCGGCGGCGAGGTCCGCCGCACCGTTGTAAGGATCGATGAGGCGCAGTTCGGGCAGGGACAGCGCCATGGCATTGACCGTGAAGTCACGGCGGGACAGGTCGACCTCCACCGCGTCGGAAAACTCGACGTCGGGTTTACGCGAGTCGGGGTGGTAGGCATCGGCTCGGTGGGTGGTGATCTCGACCACCTTGCCCGCCGGCTCCGGCAGGTGGGCGCCGATGGTGCCGAAGCGCTTGCCCTGGGTCCACACCGCAGGCGCCCATCCCGTGAGGATGGCCTCGGTCTCGTCAGGGGTGGCGTTGGTGGTGAAATCGAGGTCCCCGTCCTCCCCCAACCGGTCCAGGATGGCGTCGCGTACCACCCCGCCGACCAGGTACAGCTGCCGGTCCGCGGCGGCGAAGCGGCCCGCCAGTTCGGCGGTTTGTTCGACCAGCGGCCGCAGACGTTCGGGGATCACGACGTTCGATCCTACCGGGGCACCCTTCTCCGGCCTCGACCTTTAGACGGTCCGCCGGGTAAGCGGGCTACGCGGTGGTCAACAATCCGGCACCACGCAGGGCCAGCCGCAGGTCGTGGGGGTTGGAGGCGGAGCTCAACGCGGAGCGCAAGCTGATCTTTCCCTGCTCATAGAGCGAGAACAGGCTCTGGTCGAACGTTTGCATACCGAGGTAGGAGCCCTCGGCGATCAGTTCCTCCAAGCTTTCGCCCTGCCCGCTCGAGGGGTCGATGATGCGCTCCGCGATCCGCCCGGTGGACACCATGATCTCCAGGGCAGGGACCCGTCCGTCGCCGTCGGCCCGGGCCACCAGGCGCTGGCTGACCACCCCCTTGAGGACCGAGGCCAAGGTCATGCGGATCTGCGCCTGCTGATGGGGGGGAAAGAAGTCCACCACCCGGTTGATGGTCTCGGCTGCGTTGGTGGTGTGGAGACTGGACAGGACGAGGTGGCCGGTCTCCGCGGCGGCCAGGGCGGCGCCCACCGTGTCGAGGTCGCGCATTTCGCCGATGAGGATCACGTCGGGGTCCTGGCGCAGGATGCGGCGCATGGCCTGGGCGAAATCCCGGGTATCGGTTCCGATCTCGCGCTGGGAGATGATCGAACGCTTGTCGGGATGGATGATCTCTATGGGGTCTTCCAGCGTGATGATGTTCACCGCACGGTTTTGGTTGATGTAGTCGACCATGGCGGCCAGCGTCGTGGTTTTGCCCGATCCGGTAGGGCCGGTGACCAGTACCAATCCCCGCTGCTCTTCGGCCAGACGGGTGATCACCGCGGGCAGACCGAGATCGGCGGCGGTGCGGGCACTCGGTAGCACGCGTCGCATGACGAGACCGACCGTCCCCCGCTGGCGGAAGGCGTTGGCCCGGAAGCGACCGAGGCCGGCCACCGCCACCGAGAAGTCTGCCTCTCCGGTGGAAGCGAACTCGGCGGCCCGCTCGCTGTTGAGCAGCTTGGCGATCAGGGCCTCCCCGTCGGCCACTTCCAGCGCCGGAAACGGGGCTAGGCGGAGTTCGCCGTCGACGCGTATCCTGGGCGGCGAGCCGACGCGGAGGTGCAAGTCGGACGCCGACTGGTCCACGACATAGCGAAGCAAAGCGGGTAGATCGATCACCATGTGCTATATCGGCACCTGAAGGCCCGCTACTTAGCGGCACGGTCAGTGGGTTCCCGAGCAGGGCACTACGCTGGTTGGTGCCGTGAAGGCGCAAGGGGAGACACCGCGCGCGACCGGAGGTGACCAGCTGTTACTCGAACGTCGTGGGGGACGGGTCGCCTGCCCGGCTCCCCGCGGCCCATCGCCTCGTCGGGTGCACCCGTGACCGACGTCCTGCGATGGGGTGCGGAACGGGCCAAGGCCGGGCTGTGGCGCGGCGATCGGTCCGTGGCCTACCTCAACCCGGTTCCGGACGCACCACCCCCCTCCGAGGCTTTTCTCCGCCGCTGCCTGGCCACCCTGCGCGACCAGGGATACTCCCGGGTGGTGACCGGTGCCCTGTCCCCGCCTGAGCAGCGAGGGTTCCTGGCCGCCGGATTCGCGGTCGAGCAGCGACTCCATCTGCTGAGCATCGACTTGTCGACACGGCTGCCGCCTCCGCCCGATGGTCCACCGTTGCATCGAGCCACCCGCAAGGATCGACCCGGGGTGCTGGCCGTCGACGCGGCCTCCTTCTCCCCGTTCTGGCGATTCGACGATGCAGGGTTGCGCGATGCGGTCGCCGCCACCCCCCACACCCGGTTCCGGGTGGCCTACGACGCCGACGGGCCTGTCGTGGGATATGCGGTGTGCGGACGTGCCGGACCCCGGGGGTTCGTACAGCGCCTGGCGGTGGACCCGGTGGCGCAGGGACAAGGCATCGGATCTCGCCTGCTGTTCGACGGCCTGTACTGGATGCGGCGCCGGCGGGTGCAGCGGGCGGTGGTCAATACCCAGGTGGGCAACGACGTCGCACTGCAGCTGTACCTCAAAACAGGATTTCGGGAAGACCCTGCAGGGCTCTCGGTGCTGTCGGCCGGGTTGGTCTGATGCCGCGTTCGCTGTCCCGTTCGCTGGCCGCGTTGGTTCTGGCCGCCGCGTCCGTGGCCTGGATGGCGTCACCAGCCGTGGCTTCTGAGGGATCAACCACGACGGTCAGCGCCAACACGGCCACCGGCGCGGCGGCGGCCAGTACGACTCCGCTGCCCGCATCCTCCGACAACCAGAAGATCAACGTGGTGAGCCAGTCAACCTGGGTGACGCCCGGCGTGACCCCCTACTTCGAGGTCGATCTGCGTTTCAGCGGGATCGACTCCGCGACCACCCGCGTTCAGGTGTCGGTCTGTCCCCGGCTCCTGGCCCGACTTGATTTCGACGCTTCCCTGGCCGGCCAGGAGCACGCCTTCTGCGGGTACCAGGCCACGCCCGTGGCACTGTCCTCGCTGGCCGACACCGCTTCTGGGGCGTCGCGCATCGTGATTCCGCTGTCGGGGGCCGAGAGCCAAGCCACGCTTCCCAAGGGGGCGTTGCCCGCCTTTTCCCCCTCGACGGAAAACGACGGGACGTATCCGGTCGTGGTGAGCCTGGTCGATGCCAACGGGGCGACGATCGGCCAGTCCATCACCACTTATATGGTGTCGACCCCCTCGGTCAGTGGTCTCCCCAAGCTGACGGTGACGTGGGTCCTACCCGTCGAAACAGCCGGTTCGGACCCCAGCGTCCCGCTCGGCGCCGAGGCCGCTGCCTCCCTCGAATCCGAGGTGGCCGCCCTGGCCGCCCACCCGCAAAAGCTCACGCTGGCCGTGGACCCATCGACGCTCACCCGGCTGGCCGCCGCCGGAAGCAGTGGAGCGCATGCGGTGGCCCAGTTGCGTTCACTGGTGGCCAAAGGTGACCAACTGCTCCCTGAGCCGTACGTCCCCATCGATGTGGCAGGCATGACGGCCGGAGGCCAAGGCGCCGACGTGAGCCTTCAGTACGCCGCGGGGGCCGCAGTGTTGCGCCAGGTGCTGGGGCGCAGTCCCGAAACGCAGGCCTGGGCGTTCACCGAGTCGCCGCTGCAACCCGCCCTTCTCGACCAGGCACGACAGCAGGGCGCCACGGAGCTGGCTATGCCGGCTCGCAACCTCAGCCCGGTGCCGGTGGGAAAGACGTCGTTCGCAGAGACCACCAAACTGAGCGGTTACCCCGGGGTGCAGGCCGTTGCCGGCTCTGACACGGAGCTCGCTCTGCATTTCACCAACAGCGGGGACCAGGTCCTCCAAGCCGAACAGTTCCTGGCCGAGTTAGCGGTGATCGATCTCGAAACCCCTAGCGAACGGCGGGGCCTGGCCGTAGTAGTCCCGCCGAATTGGCGGCCCAGCGCAGCGTTCGTGAGCACTGTCCTGGCCGGTCTGGCCGGCAACCCGTTGTTACAGGAGGAAACGCTCCAGCAATTTTTCCCCCAAGTCCCTATCGGGCAGAACAACGGTTCGGACCTGTCGCTCAGCCTGCTTCCGGCTCCGCCGGCCACCCCGGTCACCGGTGGCACAGAGATCGACCATGCCCGGTCCCTCATCGCTTCGCTGTCGTCGACGGTTGAGGTTCCACCTGCCGAGATCGCTGATCTGAACAACGAAATCCTCCTGGCCGAGTCCTCGGCTCTCGCCCCCGGCGAACGCAAGGTGCTGCTGGACGGGATCGCCACGCTGGTTTCTCAGTCGGTCGGCAAGGTGAAACTGGCCCCGCAACTTTCAGTCACGCTCACCTCGACGAGCGCTGACGTCCCGGTGACGGTGCTCAACACGGGAACGCTGCCGGTCAAAGTGCAGTTGGTCCTGAGCAGCCAGAAGCTCTCGTTTCGTCCTTTTACGTTGCCCGCGGGCAGCTGCGTAACCGAGGCCCACACCACCGAGTTGTGCAGCCTGACCGTCCCGGTAGGAGCAACGCTGCTCAAGGTCCCGGTGGAAACACGGACTTCGGGGGTGTTCGCCCTGGACTTGTCGTTGCAGTCCGGCGATGGCGCCTATCCCATTGGGCAGGCCCGCTACACGGTGCGTTCCACCGCCGTGTCCGACGTCGCCGTCGTTCTCATGGTCGGGGCGGCCATCCTCCTCGGGGTGTGGTGGGTCAGGGACCGTCGGCACGGGCGCCGAGCCCGCCAACTCGTGGATCCGCCGAGCGACGAATCCACTGAGGAGGAAATGTCGGAGGTTCCGGACGCTCCCGGGGGACAGGTGGGCCCCCCCCAGGTGGTGGGGCAGGCTCCGACCACCGTTCCGGCGGTGGCGGTCCCTGAGTTGGCCAAGCGTTGGTCGCCGGCCCCTCCGACGCGGTTTCGGAATCGCAGCAAGCCACCCGAGCGCCGGCCCGATCGGACCGACACCGCTGGGGCGCCAGACGCACCGGACACATTGAACATATCGGACACACCCGGTGCATCGGGCCCTACCGGCGCGCCGGGTCCCAGCGACCAAGCTCCCGATACCGAGACGCCAGCGGGCCCGGTCCCAACCCCTTCGGGTCGTGACCCGGCGTCCGTTCCGACCGAGGGCCATGGCGGCCCCCTCCACAGCGGATTGTGGGTCGACGATGATCCGGTGGTGGCCGAGTTCTTCTCGACTCCTCCCCCTTTTTTCATCCCCGCAGGCCACCGCAACGACGAGGAACAGGTCCCTTCCAAGAAGCAGTCCAAGATTCCGAAGGCCCCGGGCCGGACCGGGACAAGTAGGTGACCGAGCGCCGCGGCGGTGGACGTAGTTCCCGGCGTCGTTCGGCCCCGTACGGCCCCGCACTCGACTACCGGACCGCCGGTGGGGACGACGCCGAATCCGACGTAGACGCCCAAGACGCAGAGCTGCTCTATCCCGATTACACAGGTCTTACCAATGGGGGTCTGGCGGGACCGATGGCGGCGGTGGGCACGGAGAGCAAGCCGACGGGCATCCGCGTCTTCTCGGCTCGATCCGTTGCCCAACCGGAGCCGGAGCCGGAACCAGCGTCGCAGGGGCAAGAGTCGTCTCCGCCCGGTGAGGAGGCCAGGGCCAAGAGCGAGCGGCCGCCCGGTGGTAGTCCCGTCCCGCTGCGCCCGCAGCCGGAACGCTGGGTGGTGCCGCCCCAGCCCACACACAACCCCAATGGTTTCCGAGTGAGTCCTGCGGTTCGCATCATCGCTCCCGGGACGGAAGCCGCAGCTCCCACCGCCCGTACCCCGAGCGAACACCCCCGAGCCCGGCGCCGGGCCCAGCTTCCGGCGATCCCGCCGCCCCGCTGGGCGCCCGACGTACTTCCCCGCCCGACGGAAACGCCCGCGCTCGAGGGCCGGGCCGGGGTTGCCCATACGGCGACTCCGGGAGCGCCGATCACGGCACGTAAGCGGCCGCGGCCCCCCGAAGCCGAACCTCGATCCGAACCGCCGACGAGGGCGAAGGCCAAGGACCGCGCCGCCAACCCCGATCCGGAGCGCGCGGACCGGCTTCCCCAGGCGGGGGCGGCGTCGCCCGATACATTCCCCGCCCGCCGGCCGCCCACTGCACCTCCCCCGCCGCGACGCCTCCCGCCGCCGCCTTTCGGCCGTCCAGTGGGCCCCGTAGCCCAGCCACCGGCCGAGCTCAGCGCCCGACCGCCGGCCAAGCCTCCTGCCCGGCCACCGGCGAAGCCCGCTGCCCCAGCCGCCGCTGCGCCACCCACCGGCGTCACCCCACAAAGGCTCAGGAGCGACCAGCGGGAACCGGGCATTGCCCTCAATCGGCGATTGTCGGAGGTGGCACCCCCCACCCCGGCCGAGCCGGCCCCACAGGTGGAGCGCTCCGCGGTCGCCGACCGCGCGGAGCGGGCCCAGGTCGAAGAACGCGCCAGTTTTTCCCGCAACACCTCTCTTATGGCCGTGGGCACACTGATCGCCCGCCTCACCGGCTTCGGCAAGGTGCTCGCCTTGGCCTGGGTCCTCGGCTCAGGGAGGCTGGCGGACGCCTTCAACCTGGCCAACAACCTGCCCAACAGCGTCTACGACCTGCTGCTGGGCGGCGTGCTCTCCGCCACTCTGATCCCCGTCTTCGTGGACGAACTGCGCAAGGAGAACCGGCGCGAAGGAGCCCGGGCTCTCTCCGCGGTGGTGACGACCATCGTGGGGTTGCTGGCCGTCTTGACCGTTGTGTTCTGGTTTGTCACCCCGGCCATCATCGATCTGCTGCTGGTGGACGCGAGCGGCCCCAACGTGGCGGCGGAGCGCCATACCGCCGTGCAGTTGCTCCATCTGTTTGTGCCGCAGCTCCCCTTGCTGGGGGCCATCGCGGTGAGCACCGCCCTGCTCAACGCCCGGCGGCGTTTCGTCGCCCCCGCCTTCTCCCCCATCCTGTGCAATGTGGTGACCATCGCCGCGGT
>Ga0182030_10010044_pt1 | contig 19308 bp, 7 predicted proteins | sample 812S3MmetaG_FD_121299 | JGI IMG/M metagenome (GOLD analysis project Ga0182030, IMG submission 121299) | Permafrost microbial communities from Stordalen Mire, Sweden - 812S3M metaG (Illumina Assembly) | ecosystem: Environmental > Terrestrial > Soil > Wetlands > Permafrost | place: Sweden... | reverse complement strand
GCGGAGAACGTCACCCTGGTGACGATGTCGGAGTTTGGCCGCACCGCGCGAGAGAACGGCACCGGCGGCACCGATCATGGCCACGCCAACGCAATGTTTGTCCTGGGCGGGAAGGTGAAAGGCGGAAAGGTCTACGGCCGCTGGCCGGGCCTCGATAACGACCAGCTCAATGAGGGCCGCGACCTGGCCCTGACCACCGACTACCGCCAGGTGCTGGGCGAGGTGGTGACCCGCACGCTCGGCGCCGGCAATCTGGAGACAGTTTTCCCCGGCGCAGCCCTCGCGCCCAACCGCTTCCTGCGCCTCGTGTAGCAAGGTCGGAAAAAGGATATGGCGGCCCAGGCCTCGATTCTGAGACCTGGGGAAACCATCCACCCAAGCTGCTCGTCAGTGCTTGTTGTACATGTTCATGACGTCTTTGCGCAGGGCTTCGCGGCTTGCCTCGCGGGTATAGAACATGTGTCCGCCCGGATACTCATGCACCGATACCCGCGTCGGGTCGCCCATGACCGGCATCTGGTCCACGGTCAACACCGACCCCATAAACGGACATGAGAGATCGTTCCAGCCATGCACAATCATTACCCGCAGCTTGGGGTCGGCCGCCACCGCCTCGCGCAGTTGCGGAACCGAGCCGGAGCGTAGATCCTCGCCGTGATCCCAGGCCCGGTTCACGTCAAACGAAAGCGCGTTATAGCGCGCATCCACCTTCCAGCCCACCGTGCGGGTAATGAAGTCCACCATCGCCGTGGTCATGGGCGCCACGATGCTGGCCAGGATGGGATCGTTGGCCCGCTGATCGGGCGAGAACGGAAAGGGATCGAACGAGGTGACATTGGAGTCGTAAACCGAGCCCAGCTTACCCTGCTCGCGATGAACTTCTCTCAAATAGGCTTCAGTCTCCAGCCGGCCGCCCGAGTACTTTACGAATTCGGGATCGAGGCCGGTCATCTCCGTCACGCGGGCAATCATTTTGTCGGTCGCTGCCTGATCGGCGCGGCCTCTTATCAGCGTCGCCGCGTACTCGCCCTCGGTGTAGCCAATCACGTCGGCCATCGCTTCCGGCGTGAGTTTCTTTTCGCGCTCGAGATTGGCCGCGGTGATCGAGGGCAGCGTGACCATCCACGGGATCGGCGACAAGTCGCCATCCTCGTCAATGGTCGGATTCAGATAGGGCGACACCAGCACCACGCCGTTCATGGCCACCCCCAGTTGCGACTGCAGATAATAGGTAATGCGCGGCCCGCGGAAGCCGCCATAACTCTCGCCAATCAGGTACTTGCGAGACTGTAGGCGATCGTTCTTCACCAGCCAGTCGTAGACGATGCGTGAAAGGTACTCAATGTCCGGCACCGTGCTGTAGAAAAGCTTTTTCGCGTCGGCCTCGGGAACCTTGGCGCGGCTGAATCCGGTGCCGATGGGGTCAATGAACACCAGGTCGGTGAAATCAAGCCAAGTGCCCGGATTGTCGGCCAGCACGGTGGGATCGGAAGGGCTGTCGCCCTCGTTTCCTACGCCCTGCAGATGCTTGGGCCCAATGGCGCCAAAGTTCAGATACACGCTTGAAGCGCCCGGACCGCCATTTACAGCAAATGTAACCGGCCGATTGTCTCCGGGCATGGTGTAGGAGGTAACCACCACTTCGCCGGCCACCTTGCCGTCCTTGTCGCGGGATGGAAATGCGCCCACGGTGACCGTGTAATGCAATGTCTTGCCGTCCATTTCGATGGACTGCTGGGCGTGGGCCTCGGGTGGCAAAGGAGGCAGCTCGGCGTTGTCACCCGCCGGTTTGCCGGCCGCGGCTTTTTCGCCTGGCGCAGCCTTATCGGCATCGGGCGCCGGTTTATCAGTCTGCGCGGCCACGCGCGCGGCTGGAACTGCGAAGCAAACCAGGGCGAAGGCCAGAACCGCCGCCCGCCCACGGAAGAATTGCAAGGGGAAAATGCTCATGAAAATACAATACAATCTCCACCGGGCGCTGGCAGCACGCCCGCCCCATGATTTACCCTCAAATTCGCGATGAAATTCGAGTCCATGCTCCTCGTCCCTGCCCTTGCCCTGTTTTCCGCGGCCTTGCCTGCGATGGCCCAGCAGTCCACGCAGCCGGCAACACAACCCGCGTCCCAGTCTGCACCGGCCGCGCCGGGCAGCGCCCAGGACATTCCCGACGCGCCAACGGCCACTGCCCAGGCCAGCACCGTTCCCAACGGCCCATTCGTGGTGATCGACACGTCGATGGGCCGCATTACCTGCCAGTTCTACCAGAAACAGGCGCCCCTGGCCGTGGCCAACTTCATTGGCCTTGCGGAAGGGACAAAGGACTGGACCGATCCGGCGACAAAGAAGGTTCAGCACCGCAAGCGCTACTATGACGGAACCATCTTTCATCGCGTGATTCCGGGATTCATGATCCAGGGCGGCGATCCCACCGGCACCGGTACCGGCGATCCCGGCTTCGCCTTTGACGACGAATTCGATCCCGGCCTGAACTTCGATCGCCCCGGCCGCCTGGCAATGGCCAACTCCGGCCCCAACACCAATGGCAGCCAGTTCTTCATCACCGAGCAGGCTTACGACTCGCTCAACCAGCACTACACGCTCTTCGGCCAATGCGACGACTCCAGTGTTTTGGTGGTGAAAGCGATCGCGCGTGTGCAGCGCGACGGCAACGACAAGCCGCTGACTCCGGTTGTCCTTCAAAAAGTCATGATCGTTCGGGAAGGCCAGCCGCTGCCGCCTGCGCCGCAGCCCGCACCGCAACCGTAATCCCACGCTCACTCGGGTGCCCCAGGTCTCGATTTTGAGACCTGGGATCCCGGTAAACCCAGGAGTTCACATGCCACTTGCAGCAGGAACCTATGCCGTCTTCAATACCACTGAAGGCAAAATCACCGTCCGCCTCTTCGAGACCGAAGCGCCCATCACCGTGAAGAACTTCATCGATCTTGCGGAGGGCTCGCGCGAGTGGACCCATCCGGTGACCCGCGCCAAGTCGCAAGACAAGCTCTTCGACGGCACCGTCTTTCACCGCGTCATTCCCGATTTCATGATCCAGGGCGGCGATCCCGCAGGCAACGGCATGGGCGGACCCGGCTACCGTTTCGAGGATGAGACCAAGGGCTCTCCACACAAATTCGACAAGTCTGGAAAGCTGGCCATGGCCAATTCCGGTCCCGGCACCAACGGCAGCCAGTTCTTCCTTACCGTTGCGCCTACTCCCTGGCTGACCGGCAACCACACCATCTTCGGCGAAGTGGTGGAAGGCCAGGAGATCGTCACCAAGATCTCCCTGGTTCCGCGCGGCGCCCAGGACAAGCCACACAAGCCCGTGGTGCTCGAATCCGTGGTGATCGAGCGCGTCGGCTGATGTTTCGCGGCCAGTCCCACCAGGCGAACCCCCAACCGAGTTTGGGGGTTCGCTATTTTCGCTTCAGGCATTATCATTCCTCATCGGCCCAATTTGTCCCGTCCGATGTTGCCGCGGCCTGACGCGCAAAGTCAGCCGGTTCTACAATCACACCCGGCCTTTCAGCCATCATCCGAGGTTCCTGCGAATGCCTTCCTACGCCGCCTTGCGCCGCCTCTCAATCCTCTTCGCACTGACTGTTCTCGCGCTGGTTTCGCCGTCGCTGTTTGCCGGCGAAGCTCCGCCGCTTCACCGTGGCTACTATTCCGACCCCGCGCTTCATGGCGACACCATCGTCTTCAGTTCGGAGGGCGACTTGTGGTCGGTAAGTACTCAGGGTGGCGCCGCGCACCGGCTCACGTCGGGAGCAGGCACAGAGAGCAAGGCCTCCATCTCTCCAGACGGAAAGACTGTTGCGTTCAGCGCCGACTACGAAGGGCCCCTCGAGGTCTACACCATGCCCATTGATGGAGGTCTGCCCCAGCGCCGCACGTGGGATGGCACTTCAGAGCCCGAGGGCTGGGCGCCCGACGGACGCCTGCTGGCGGCCACTGGCCGCTACGCCACTCTGCCCGGCTCGCAGTTGGTGCTCATCGACGACCAGGGCGGGCGCGAGTTGGTCCCGCTTGCCCAGGCTGCCGAGGGCGTTTACTCCTCCGACGGCCACACACTGTTTTTTACGCGCTGGTTTTCGCAGCCGAGCAGGACCAAGCGCTATAAGGGCGGCACGGCCGAAAACCTCTGGAGCTTCGACGGCAAGAATGAAGCGATTCCACTGAGCGCGGACTGGACCGGCACTTCGACCAATCCGATGTTCTGGAACGGGCGCGTCTATTTCCTCTCAGACCGCGACGGAGTGATGAATGTGTACTCCACTGACCCGCACGGCCACGGCGTGAGGCAGGAGAGCCATCAGCACATCTTCGACGTGCAGTCGGCGTCGATTTTTGAGGGCCGCATCGTTTACGCCTCAGGCTCCGACCTGTGGCTGCTCAACCTGAATAGCGGGCACGAAGAAGCGATTCCGATTACGCTTCTCTCCGATTTCGATCAGATGCGCGAGCACTGGGTCAAGAAGCCGCTCGATTACCTCACCGCCGTGCATATCTCGCCCGATGGCTCCAGCGCCGTGTTCACCGCGCGCGGCGAAATTTTCGCATTACCCGCCAAGACCGGACGCATCGTGAAGGTGGCCGGCGAATCGGACGTCCGTTATCGCGAGGCACGCTTCCTTCCCGACGGCAAGAGCATCGTGGCGCTCTCAACCAAAAGCGGGGAGACGGAGTTCTGGAAGTTTGCCGCCAACGGCGAATCCGCGCCGGAACAATGGACCCACGACGCCAAGGTGCTGCGCTGGGACGGGGTTCCGTCGCCCGACGGCAACTGGCTGGCTCATCACGACAAAGACGAGCAACTCTGGATCTACGACATCAAGAACAAAAAGGACAAGCGCATTGCGCAATCGATGAACGGCGACTTCGCCGACCTGAACTGGTCGCCTGACAGCCGCTGGCTTGCGTATACCGAATCAGCCGACAACTCGTTCGAGCAGATCAAGCTGTTCAACGTGGAGTCGGGCGCGGTGCAGACGATTACATCCGATCGCTATAACAGCGTGAATCCCATCTGGAGCTCCGACGGCAAGTGGCTTTACTTTCTCTCCGATCGCAATCTGAAAACCACCATTTACTCTCCGTGGGGTCCACGCGCGCCTGCACCGCACTTCGATCGCACGGTGAAGATCTACGAGGTGGCGCTTATGCCTGGCGAGCGCTCGCCATTCCTGGCGCCCGACGAACTTCACGCCGACAAGAAAGACGACGAGAAGAAAGACGACGACAAAGTCAAGGACAAAGATACGAAGGCTGCCGCCGCGGACAGCAAGACTGCCGATAGCAACGCCGGCAACGACAAGAGCGCAGCGGACAAGAAAGACACGAAAAAAGACGAAGACAAGAAGAAGCCCGTCGAAGTGAAGATCGAATTCACCGATCTCACATCGCGGCTGGACGAAATTCCCACTCCCGCGGGCAACTACGACACGTTACAGGCAACCGATAAGCGTCTATGCTGGCTCAGCACCGGCGACGACCCCGAACAGCACGAGGCGCTCAAGTGCCTCAACATCGCCAACAAGGGCGACGAAGCGGAAACCGTGCTGCCCGACGTGAAGGGATACGAAATCTCCCTGGATCGAAAGAAGCTCCTGGTGGCCAAAGGCGATGCCTTTTACGTCCTGGACTCAGACGTGAAAGGCGAAGCGCTCCACGATCCAAAAGCAATGCCCAAGGCGGCGATCGATCTGTCTCATTGGACCATTACAACCAACCCACGCGATGAGTACCGTGGCATTTTCCTGGATGCATGGCGGCTGGAACGCGACTATTTCTACGACAAGAATATGCACGGCGTGGACTGGGTGGCTATGCGCGACCGCTATCTGCCCCTTGTGGATCGGGTGGCCAACCGCGACGAGCTGAACAACGTAATTGCGCAGATGGTGAGCGAGCTATCCGCGCTGCACACCTTCGTCGGCGGCGGAGACGCACGCAAGCCAGCGGACAACGTCGACCCTGCCACGCTGGGAGCCGTTCTGCGCCGCGATGAAAAGGCCGGCGGGTACGTTGTGGAGCATATCTACCAACACGATCCCGATCTGCCCGACCAGGCTCCGCCGCTGGCCCGGCCCGATTCCCCAGTCAAGGAAGGCGAAACGATTGTCGCCATCGATGGCCAGAGCCTGCTCAACGTCCCGGACGAGCGCGAGCTGATGCGAGGTAAAGCCGGCCAGCAGGTGATGCTGCGCGTCAAATCCAGTTCCGGTGAAACCCGCGACGTGCTGGCGAAGCCCATCAGCGAGCGTGACGACGCGCGCATGCGCTATGCGGAATGGGAGTACACGCGCCGGCTTCAGGTGAATTCAGCCTCCGGCGGTTCCATCGGCTACGTCCACCTGCAGGCCATGGGTCCCAACGACATCGATCAGTGGGCGCGAGAATACTACCCGGTCTTCGATCGCCAGGGCCTGATCGTCGACGTACGCCATAACCGCGGCGGCAACATTGATTCATGGCTCCTCGGCGACCTGCTGCGCAAGGCCTGGTTCTACTGGCAGCCGCGCGTCGGTAATCCGCAGTGGAACATGCAGTACGCCTTTCGCGGCCACATTGTCGTCCTTTGCGATGAAGATACGGCCTCGGACGGCGAAGCGTTCACCGAGGGCTTCAAGCGCTTCCAGATGGGCAAGGTCATCGGCACGCGCACCTGGGGCGGCGAAATCTGGCTTTCGGGCAGCAACACTCAGGCCGATAACGGCGTGGCCACAGCCGCTGAAACCGGGGTCTACGGCCCTGACGGCATATGGCTCATCGAGGGCCACGGCGTCGAACCGGACATCGTGGTCGACGACCCTCCCCACGCCACTTTTGCCGGATCGGACGCTCAACTCGATGCAGCCATCGATCTGCTGAAGCAGCAGATCAACGCGGATCCACGACCCGTTCCGCAGCATCCGCCTTATCCAGACAAGTCTTTCAAGTATCAACCGTGATGCTGAACTGAATTGGCCGGATCAAGAAAGGCCAGAGTTATAGCTTATAACTCTGGCCCCAATCTTCAATTCGACCCGGTAACTCTTCATCTTCCCGAGCACAGCCGCAAAAGTTCCTCACCGAACCGCTCCACTTTCGCGGCGCCAATGCCGTCGATGGCAAGCAGTTGATTCGGATTCGCCGGCCTTGCATGCGCCAGCGCATTCAGCGTCCGGTCCTGCAGCACGAAATACGCCGGAACACCAAGCCGATTGGCTTCCGCGGCACGCCACTCCTTCAGCTTCGCAGCCAAAGCCTCTCCGTCAGGCGACAAATGCGACGGTGCGGCAGCAGTGCGCGTTTTTCCTGACGCAGATATCGAACCGCTGCTTGCGGTGAGCTTTCCCCCGTTAGCCTTCGCCTTTTTGGCTTGCCCCGGCGACACGCCCCGCCCGCCAAATTCCTCCACAACGCCATCGGAGATCAGCAGCGGCAAAGGCGTCATCGCCCGAACTCCCAACCCGGCCTCCGTTAGCCTCACCTTGCGAAATCGGATCACTTCCCCGTCTTTTTCAAACTCCGCCTCTTCAATCTCGATCAACCCCGCCCGCACCATCGCATCCAGAATCCCGTCGAACTCATTCCGGCTTATTCTGCCCACAAGATCCAGGTTCCGTTGCAGCGTGCCTGTCGCCTTGTAGTCGACCGGCCGCAACTCATCCACAATCGACTGCACAATCTCCCGCTCCGGCGCCGTAGCCCTCCGGAACTGCCGCAGTACCGCGCCCGCCGGATCGCACACATCGCACTTCCCGCACGGCCGGCCCGCATCCGCCACATCGCCAAAATGCCGCACCAGCGCCGACATCCTGCACTCGCTCGAGGTTGTATACCGCAGCACCTTCTCAATCTGCTCCGCGCGAAACTGCGCCTGCACCGCATACGTTTTCTTCCACCCTGTGCCGCCACGGGTCACGGTGCCGCCAAAGTCCACCCGTGCGCCCCCGTGAATCTCCAGCTTCTCGAGCGCCTTGTCGAACTCCTCCTCAGCCAGTTTCGACGCGCCGCGCAGCTCTTCAACCGGCTGCGGTTCTTCTCCGAGAGTCCGAAAAACCTGGTTCAGATTCTCCACCGGCGGATAATCGCGGTTCAGAAAAAAATCGTGCGTACGCTGGTCGGCATAGGAGTGCATCAAATAAGTACGGCTCAGCGCTCCATCCCGCCCCGCGCGCCCAATCTCCTGGTAATAGCCCTCGAGCGTAGCCGGCAGTCCGGCATGAATCACAGTCCGTATGCCGGCCTTGTCTATTCCCATTCCGAACGCGATCGTCGCCACCACTACCTCAAGCTCGCCCGCCTGAAATGCCGTCTGCACCCGCTCCCGTGTCTCCGCATCCAGCCCCGCATGGTAAGCAGCCGCTCGAATCCGTGCTGAAGAACCCGCTCCTCCCAAGCCGAAACCGCTGGAAAGGCATGCTGCCAGGTGCTCCGACTGCTTCCGCGAAGTGGCGTACACAATGGCCGGTCTTCGCGCGGCGTCCGCAAGCAAACTTGAAATCGCCCCTGCACGTTCCGGCACCGGGACCTCTACGACCTCAATCGCCAGGTTCTCCCTGCGAAATCCATGAATGAACTTCGCCGGCTTCACCATCCCCAGTTGCGACAAGATGTCCGCCTGCACCGTGGGTGTCGCCGTTGCCGTCATCGCAAGCACCGGGGTCCTCACGGACAGGCCTTTGTCCGTGGGGTGGAGCACCGGCGCAGAATCGGAATCCCCGCGCAATCCCGGCAAATGCTGTCCGATCATCCTGTAGTCCGGCCTGAAGTCGTGTCCCCATTGCGAAATACAATGCGCCTCGTCGATAGCGATCAGCGCCAGCCTCTTTTTCCGGAGCATCTCAACAAAGCCCGGCACGCGCAGCCGCTCAGGCGCAATAAACAGGAACTGCAGCGTGCCTTGCAGATAATCCACGCAAGCCTGCCGCGCCTGCGCGCGCTCCAGGCCCGAATGAATCCGCGCCGCGCGCAGGCCAAGGGCTGAGAGCTTCGCCGCCTGGTCCTCCATGAGCGCAATCAGCGGGGAGATCACCAGCGCCGTGCCGCCGCGCGCAATCGCCGGCAACTGGTAGCACAGACTCTTCCCCGCACCGGTCGGCATCACCAGCAGCAGATCGCGTCCCTCGATTGCCGCGCGGCACACCTCTTCCTGACCGCTCCGAAACCGCGCAAACCCAAACACCGACCGCAGCAGCTCGGCGAGCGCGTCCGAATTGGAAGAAGTCGTCAACTGAGAGGAGTCCGGCACGCAACCGGCAACCAAGGAGAATTGCACCAGTGCCTCCATCCACTTTACAAGAGCAGCTCACGCCCATGAATCGCGCACCGCACGGCGAATTCCTGCCGACTCCGCAAAGTTCAATGCGCGAACCGATATAATTTCCGGGGTCGAACTGCCCGCTCACAATCGATCGGAGAATCTCCACTTATGCAAACGCTCAACAAGGCAACCCGGCGAAGCTTCTTGAAGAGCGCGCTGCTGGCCTCCGCGCCGCTCATGGCCGGCGCTGCAACTCGAGATGTCGCGGCACAGGCCGCGGCTCCCTCCGGCAAGGACGACCGCGCCAAGTGGCTTGAAATCGTCGAGCGTGTCTCGCAGCCGGTGCTCGAAGCCATCAGGCGTCAGCAACTCCGCGCCACCATGCCCGTTGAAGCCGCCAAGGGGCTCAGCGAGGCTCGCAGCCATTCGACGCATCTTGAAGCCGTTGGGCGGCTGCTCTGCGGACTTGCTCCGTGGCTCGAAGCCGACCCCGGGATCGACCCGGCCGAGGAGAAACTGCGCACGCGTTATCAGGACTGGGCGCGTCTCGCCATTGGCTACGGGGTCGATCCCAAGTCGCCCGACGCATTCAAATTCGACGGCAATCAGTCTCTGGTCGACGCCGCGTTCCTCGCGCTGGCAGTCGTACGGGCGCCCAACCAGCTGTGGGCAACGCTTGATTCCGCGACCCAGGAGAATCTGGTTCGCGCGCTGGTTGAAACCCGCAAGGTGCAACCCGGCCAGAACAATTGGCTGCTCTTCCCGGCCATGATTGAAGCCTGCTTTGCAAAATACGGCCAGCCGTGGGACGCGGCGCGCATCGACTACGCGCTGCGCCGGCACCAGGAGTGGTACAAAGGCGACGGCGTTTACGGCGACGGCCCCGAGTTCCACTGGGACTACTACAACAGCTTCGTGATTCAGCCGATGATGCTGAGCGTGATGGACGCGGCACAAAACATCACCGACCGGTGGACTTTCCTGCGCAGGCAGGTGACCGACCGCGCCCGCCGCTACGCCGCCATTCAGGAGCGGCTCATCAGCCCCGAAGGCACGTTTCCGCCCATCGGCCGGTCGCTCGCCTACCGTTTTGGCGCGCTGCATCATCTTGCCGAAATGGCATGGCGGCGCGATCTCCCCGATGGCGTCGAACCCTCCCAGGTGCGAGCCGCTATGACCGCGGTAATGACTCGCATGACGGCAGCTCCGGGAACATTCGACAAGCAGGGCTGGCTGACCATCGGCTTTGCGGGCCACCAGCCGTCGATGGGTGAAAACTACATCTCCACGGGAAGCTGCTACCTGTGCTCAGCCGCGTGGCTGCCTCTGGGCCTGGATGCCACGGACCCGTTCTGGAGCGCGCCGCCGCAACCGTGGACCGCAAAAAAAGCCTGGAGCGGCGTCGACATCGGCGCCGACCGCGCCATCGCAGACTAGCAGAGCCGGCATTTTTTCGCGCTTATCCAACGCAAATTAGACTAAGAAGAGCGGTCCGCTCTTCGTCCATCGAAACCACCGTCGGCAGGGAAAAATATTTTGAGCACCTCGGATCCAGCCAGGCCGCGCACATTCGGCGGCGCGTCTCATGCGTGGCGCGCGCTGCGGCATCGCAACTTCCGCCTGTTTTTTGGCGGCCAAAGCATCTCGCTCATCGGTACGTGGATGACGCGCATCGCCACCGCGTGGCTGGTTTACCGTCTCACCGGATCGGCGCTGCTGCTGGGCGCCGTGAGTTTCGCCGGGCAGATCCCCACGTTTCTCTTCGCTCCCTTTGCAGGCGTCGTGGTCGACCGGCTCAACCGGCGTCACGTGCTGGTGTGGACGCAGGCCTTGTCCATGGTTCAATCGCTGCTGCTGGCCGGGCTGACCTTTTCCGGCCGCATCACGATTCACTGGATCCTCGCCCTGAGCGTCATGCAGGGCATCATCAACGCTTTCGACATGCCCGGCCGCCAGGCATTCATGGTGCAGATGGTCGAAGAGCGAGGCGACCTGTCGAACGCCATCGCGATCAACTCGTCCATGGTCAACGTGGCGCGGCTGATCGGCCCGTCGCTGGCCGGTATGATCATCGCGGTGAGCGGCGAGGGCTGGTGCTTTCTGATCGACGGCATCAGCTACATGGCGGTGATCGCGTCCCTGATAGCCATGCGGATCCATGTTTCCGCGGTGCGCCGCGTTTTCGCCTCACCGCTCACAGAGCTCAAGGAGGGCTGGACTTATGTTTCCGGCTTTCTGCCCATCCGCACGATTCTGACGCTGTTTGCGCTGGTCAGCCTGATGGGCATGCCTTTTGTGGTGCTGATGCCCATTTTTGCGGTCAACGTGCTGCACGGCGGCCCGCACACGCTGGGCTTTCTGATGGGCGCGATGGGCGTGGGCGCGCTGATCTCGGCGCTCTCGCTGGCGGCTCGAAGAAACGTTCGCGGACTTATCCGCATGATCCCGATCGCCGCTGCGGTCTTCGGTCTGGGACTGATCGGCTTCGGGCTTTCGCGGGTCTTCTGGCTGTCCATGGTCACGGTGCTGATCGCGGGCATGGGCATGATGCAGGGCATGGCGTCGAGCAACACCATCATCCAGACGCTGGTGAGCGAGGACAAGCGCGGCCGGGTGATGAGCTACTACACCATGGCCTTCATGGGCATGGCGCCGTTTGGCAGCCTGCTGGCCGGGACCATGGCGCATCGAGTTGGCGCTCCGGGGACGGTGATTGTGAACGGCGCGTTTGTGTTGCTGGGCGCGGCCTGGTTTTTTACCCGGCTGCCGGCGTTGCGGCGGGCCGTCCGGCCGATTTACGAGGAGATGGGCATCCTTGCCGCGCCGGAAAAGATGACGCCGGGGGAAGAAATACCGTCCTGAGCGGAATCAGTGGTCAGTGGTCAGGGATGTGCCCGGCCCATTTTCTTTCCTCCCAACTCTCAGCCGGGTGTTTTTTCGCAAAACTCCTGCTTTCTGCGCGTTGGGGACTCAAGTTCTGCCCCAAGTTGCGCGTTTTGAAGACTCTGGAAGCTAAGATCCTGCAAATACGGATGTTATTCAGAACGTTGCGCGGCGCAGATACGGGCATGGCGGTCGACGCCGCCGGAGATGGATGCGGTGATGTTTTTCATGGGATCACAATCCGAGCGGGGCTGGATCCCGCGCTCGTCCTCTAATTGTGATTGTGCGCCAACGGGGGAATTAATCTGCAAAAGCGCGCGCACAAATCTTGAGGGGGCATTTTCCTGGTGCGGAGAGATGTGGGCGGGGAAAAAAGAAGAGCGGGAACCACCGGGCCGGCTGATTCCCGCTCTTGGCTAAAAGTCGAAGTCTATGGGCAAACGCCGGCGTTTCCGGCGTTGTAGATGGCCTGGACCTGCGCGGCCGTGAGTGCCGTGCTGTAGATCTGCGCCTCGTCGATCAGTCCATTGAAGGCGCGGTCTTCGTTCACTTCCTGGCCGATGGCGAACCAATCGCTGCTGGGGTAGGAGATGTTGCCATTCCACGCAGCTGAGAGGTTGGTGGACGCCTGCAAAACGCCGTTGTAGTAGATCTGCGCCGGATTATTTGCAGTTCGAGTTGCGGTAATCAGCACCCACTGATTGAGCGGCACCTGGGTATAGGTGTCGGTTTCGTGCCACGCGGAGCCGTCTCCTATCTGGAACTGGATATGGCCCACAGGAATATTGGCCCAGCCATTGTTGTTGGTAGTCCCGTCGTAGAAGATAGTCGCGCCGCCGTAATTGCCGTCGCTTTGGCTTCCGAGAATGAAGCCGTAGGCGCCGCCGCCGTTATTGGCCGGGTAGCTGGTGACGTAGATCCAGGCCGAGAGCGTGATTGCGTTCGTGATCTGGAGGTTGGCGGGCACCGGCTGGCCGATGAGCACGAACTCGTTGCTGGTGCTGACGGCATTGCCAGTGAGGTTGAAGGCATCTTTCACTTCGCCCAGTCCGTAAGTGGCGCCGTATTTGAGTGTCCCGTTATATGCGTTGGGACCGGAGTCGTTGGGCGTGTCGTTGCCGGTCCACCAGCCCTGAAGGCCGGTGGGCGCAGCGACGCAGGACGAGACTGGAGTGATGGTGGCCGAGCAGGAGGCATTGGTGCCTCCGTAGTTGCCATTGCAAGTCCAGCCGTAGGTGCCGTTGTTGGTCTGCCCGGAGACTGTTCCGGTGGAGCAGAGGTTGGTGGTGGGCGGAGAGGAGAAGGTTCCGGTGTTTGCCGTGCCGCACACTCCGTTCACGGCCGCGGTCGTTCCGGTAGTGAAGGTGGTAAGTATCCCGGTGTTTTCGTACGCGCCATTTCCAGCAATGTCTGTCATCCACCACGGGTTCGCGTAGTAGTAGATGTCGTAGATCGTGGTGTCGAGCAGCGGGGTGATCGGGGTTAGGGTGATCGTGGTTCCAACCGACGGAGTGGCGCTGGACGAGATGCCGATCGTGGCTGGAACGTAGGTCTGCGTGTTGTGAGTGCGCAGGTAAACCTCGTTGGTGTTGATAAGGACCGGGTCCAGGGCCTCGCTGAAAGTGACTGTGACCGACGCAGGCACGCCCGTGAGAACCGTGGAACTGGGCAGGCTGCTCACAGGATTGGTGGCTGTGACACCGGCGTTGGTGAAGTCGTAACCCGTCCCGGTAGTGAAGGAGCTGGTGGTGGAGGCGGTCGGAATGCCGTTGAGGTCAGTAACGCCGGCCACGTTGTAGGTGTAGATCATGTTGGGCAGGAGCGCGTACGGCAGCGCGACCGCGACGATGTAGTTTCCGTCATTCGCATAGGCGCCGATGGGCACCGAGACCGGCGTGTTGAGAGGCTCGGCAACCGGAACGTAACTGAGGGTGATGTTGCCCAGCGACTCGGTCGCGACCGGCTCGTTGAAGAGCAGGTTGAGGCTGGTGGAGTTGTACGGGCCCTGGTTGGTATCGATCGGCACGTTTGTCATGCCGCTGGGCGGGTTGGCATAGAGCAGCACGGGACCGGCGGAAACGGTATTGCTGCCGGTGTAGAAGTAGGCGTTGGTGTTGCTCATCGCGTTGCCGGTAAGATCGAGGGCGTTGTAGCACGCGTAGTAGTATTGCGTGTTCTGGAACAGCGGAGCGTTTGGCGTTATGGTTGCCGTCATCATGTCAGCGGAGACGGTGATGGTGGATGGAACGATCGCGTTGGCCAGGTAGCTCCAGACGAAGGTGTTTCCGGAGTTGATGCTGCTCGGATCCATGGGCTCGGAGTAGTGGCAGTTGAAGGATGCGTTGGTGGCCACACCGCTTTGTCCGTTATTGAAGTCGAGCGCGGCGGTGGGAGTGGTGTAGTCGGGCGCTGAGCCAACCTGGAACGAAATCGACGGCTCATTGAATTCGTTGCCGGCGTAGTCGAGGAGGTTGGAAACCGCGACGGTTACGGTGCTCCCGGTGGGCAGCGGGTTGGTGGGATAGAAGTTGGCCCCTACCATGTCGTCTCCGCTGTAGTTGTAAGTGAACGAACCTTGAACCGGATTGCTGCCGATTTTGACCTGAACGTTGGTGGAGTTCACCGTGGTGCGGTCGGCGGGCTCTGAGAAATTCAGGCGGATGTAGGCGTTGGTGCCCACATTCTGGGAGTTGTTGGGCGGACCGATGTTGACGGTGCCGCCGGTCGTGTTGGGACCCGCAGTGGTGAAGAAGTATGTGTCCCAGCAATTGCTGGCAGCTGCAACGCCGTTGGTTCCCATGACACTGTTGTTATTGCAGAAGCCATAGTAGCTGTAGGACGGAATCCACCCACCAGCCGGCGGAGAAATGCGCACAACTGTCGGCGAAATCAGCGAGACGGTATATGCGATTGCCGTTCCGGCATTCTGGAAGAAGTTGCCGGTGGTCACCGTTGCGGCGTTGAGCGGCTGGCTGAACTGGAGATCGATCTCGCCGTTGGTAGGCATGAGCGACGAGCCCTGGTCCGGGCTGACCGTGACAAGTGTGGGCTGCGCGGTGGCTGGGTTGACGGGGGTGGGAACGGTGTAGAAGTAGCCGCTCGTACCGGTGAAGTAGTTCCCATAGATGTCCTCCACATTACCCGAGAAGAACCACTGGACTGTGGCGCTGTTGGGGAACGCGACGGTGGGGGTGTACTGGACCTGATAGCCGCTGGCGTCAGCCTGCACGTTGCCGGCGTAGACCTGGCCGTTGACAGTGACGGTCACGTTGCCGGTCAGCGTCGCGGGGTTGACCTGGTGGCTCAGATAGAGCGTGAGCAGCGAGTTGACAGGCACCGAACTGCTGGTGCTGGTGCCCGGGGACATGCCGATGACCGTGGGGATCACTGTAGTCGGATCGGCGACGGTGGAGAAGGTGCTGGTGAAGGGGCTTGCCAGGGTGTTGCCCCACTGGTCGCTGATGCCGCCCGCGGGGAAGTAGATGGTGTAGGTGGTGCCGTTGTAGAGGGCGCCTTCGTTGAAGGTGAAGGTACGGTTATCGGACGACAGGGTGTAACTGCCATAATTTTGCAGAGTCTGGGCGGCATACAGCTGCGAGTTGTAGCCGTTGCCGCTGTTCTGAGCGATGGAGTTGCTGAAGGTGACCGAGACAGGCTGGTCGCGGCCTACGTTGGTTGCGCCGCTGGCCGGGCTGACGGACAGCACCGTGAACGGGTTGTCGCTGCCAGTGCCGGGATTGGCGGAACTGACGGTGAAGGACTCGAATTCGCTGTAATAGCAACCGCCGTTCTGGAATACGTCGCCGAGAACGTCGGTAGGTCCGCCACACTCGCCCACGGTGACGTTGGTTCCCGGCGGGTAGGCGCTGGATGGCGTGAAGACGACGGTATTGCCTGTAACCGCATAGGTTCCGGCAATGGGATCGTTGCTGTTCCAGCCGTTCATGACCTTCAGCGTGGCGCTGTTCACCGTGTTCGGGTCGAGTACCTGGCTGAACACGATGGTGATTGTGGAAGTGTTGGAGTTGCCGGTCGTACCGTAGCCGGGGCTGACGCTGACTACCGTCAGTCCGCTGGTGCTGGCGGCGGTGCCGGCGGTGAACGTGGTGGAGGAAGTCGCGACGGTGTTGCCGTTGGAGTCAGTGAAGCCGCTGACCTTGACGGTGTAGGTAACGCCCGCCGTGAGGTTGGCGGTGGGCACGAAGGTGAGAGTGGTGCTGTTGGTGTAGCTCACGGTTCCAGCCACAGGAGTCGAGCCATTCAGAAGCTGAATCGAGTTCTGGGTCCAGGAGGTGGGATCCATGGGCACACTGAGAGTTGCCTTCACCTGGGCGTTCAACGGAATGCCGGTGGCGTTATTGAGCGGGTTTACGGTGACGGTGGGTGCGGTCGTGTCGGCGCCACCGTTGGTATAGAAGTAGTAATAGGGTAGGTTGACGAAGTTGCCGTTCTGGTCCTGCGGACCGCTGTCCCATCCGCCGGAGAACTCGTACTCGGTGTTGGGCAGCAGCGGAATCTGCGGCGTCAAGGTGACTTCCAGCCCACTGGCCGACAACGTGACCGTGGTCGGAATGAACTGACCGGAGTCAACGAGGTAGATGCGGAAGGAACCGGTACTCACATAGATCGGATTCAACGGCTTGTTGAAGACGAACTTGGGAATGACGTTGGTTCCGACCGATGCGTAGTTCACCGGATCGGAAAGGGTGACTGCCGGCGCAGTGATGTCATAGGTTGTGCCGGTGGTAAAGCTGTTGGTAACCGTGGCGACCGTGTTGCCGGACGGATCCTTGACGCCAATGATGTTCATTGTGTAAGTGGTCTCGGGTGTGAGCGGCACAGCCGGAGTAAGTTGCACGATCGTGTCGCCCGCGAACGCAGAGACCGTAGTGGTGACGGGCGAGCCTCCGTTGGTGAGCGTGACTCCTGAGATGGTGTTGGGATCGATGGGCGCGCTGAACTGGGCTTCAATGATCGCGTTGGTGCCGAGGCCGGTCTTTCCACCGATCGGATTGAAGGCGATCACGGTGGGAGCGGCGGTTTCGGCGGTGGCATCGGCGTAGATGGTGTAGTAAACGGCGGTCATCGCGTTCCCGGCGAGGTCAGTGCCGCCGTAGACATAGAAGACGTACGTACGCCCGGCTGCCAGCGGGCTGTTGGGCACGAGGTATGCAACCGTTTGGCTGGCGTTCCAGGTAAGGGTGACGGGGATGCAGCCGATTCCGTCGCCGGACAGCTGATCCTGGAGGTAGAAGTTGCCGCAGCCAGCCGGTCCGCCCGCGGTGAAGCTGGTGACGTCCATCGACTCGCTGAACTGGACGGTCATCATGCCGTTGGTGGGGATGCTGCCGTAATTGGGAATGCTGGTGAATACAACCGTTGGGGTGATGAAGTCAGGGCCCGGACCGGTCTGGAAGGACGAATTGTAAGTGACGGAATGACCTTCCCAGTCGGTGACGCCGTTGATATTGATGGTCAGGGTGGTGCTCGGCGGCAACGGGGCATTGGGCACGAATTCAATGCGCGTATCGCTGGAGCTGAACCAGTAGGTGCCCGCCAGCGGCGTTCCGCCGTTGAGTACCTGGAAGGTACTGCTGTTGAGGCTCACCGGATCGATGGACTTGCTGAAGACCACGCCCGGGGAGACGTTGACGCCGACGTTGGTGGCGCCGCTATACGGCACCGCGCTGACGACGGTGGGAGTCGTGGTATCGGCAGCGGTGCCGGTATACACGTACCAATTGGGAGAGTTAGACGGCACACTGGTGGTGCTCTGCAAACCGTTTGTGAAGTAGAGGTAGATGTAATGGTTGGGCGTCAGATTGGCGTTGGGCACCACCAACACCTCGTTGGGCTGAGGTTGCGTGATGGTGATAGCCGGATAGGTGCCGTTGGTTCCGTCATACAGATAGATGTTGGCGTTGATGACGGTGCTCGGATTCAACGGGGTGTTGAACTGGGTGTCGAAATGAACGTTGAGCGGAGCGGGATTATCTCCGTTCGATGGAGACGTGGCCTGGATGGTGGGCGCCAGCGTGCTGGTGCTGGCGGCGACATAGAAGTAGCCGGAGTCAGCGTTGACGGGCGTGTTGTAGGTGGTTTCGGAGAGGGTGCTCAGAGTCCACCACTGAATGAGCGCGCCAGGCGTGAACGGAGCGCTGGGCGTGAACTCGAGGGTGTAGCCGTTATCCAGCACCTGAATGGTGCCTGGATCGAGCACGTTATTCTGCGCCACCTCGAGGCCGTTGTTGGCGGTGGAGGCGTTGATGGGCAGGTTGGAATAGAGCACGAGCGGGAGATTGGGATTCACGCCGCTGGCGCCGTTGCCGGGCCGCACGGAGATGATGGAGCCGTTGGTGTTGGAGTCGTATGGGCTGGTGGTGAAGGAAGTGGTTAAGGGGGTGAGCGCGTTGCCCTGCCAATCCTGGATGCCGGAGGAGAGAATCGCCGTCATGGGATCGCTGGACGGGAGCGGATAGCAGTTGAACGACACGCTGGCGTCGTCCTGGGAGTGCGTGTAGCCGGTGCACCACGGGGACTGGCCGTCGCCTGAGAAGAGCGCCCAGTCGCTGGTATTGAGGGTGCCCAGGTTGATAGAGCGGTTGAAGGTAGCAGTTACGGGCGAGCGCAGGCCCACGTTGGTGGCGCCGGAGGCGGGCGAGAAGGCCGCGACCTGAAGCGCATCGGGCGCAGCCGTAGCGGTGGTGCCGGTCTGGAAGGTGAGCAGTTGCGTGTAGCAGTTGCCGGCCGAGTCTCCGGCCAGATCGAGCGGACCGCCGCAGGCGCCGACATAGATTTGCGTGCTGGTCGGGAACGGAGTGGCCGGGGTAAAGACAACTTGGTTCCCTGTGACCACGTAATTGCCGGTGACTTCCTGGTTGCTGTTCCAGCCGATCATGACCGGCAGCGTGGTGGTGTTGACGGTTGCCGGATCGACGGTGTTGTTGAAGTTCATCGTGATAGTGGTGCTGGTGGCAACCGCCGTGGCGTTGTTGGAGGGCGTTGAACTGCTGATCGAGAGACCGCCGGTGACGCTCGAACCGCAGGTCTCAATCTCAGCCTGCAACCGGAAGGCCTCGTAGTTGTTGTCGGTGCCGCCCCATGCGAGCGACAGGGTGTTGCTGCCCACAACCAGGTAGCTGGAAATGGGGATGTTAATCGGACTCAGGGGG
>Ga0182030_10010043_pt1 | contig 19309 bp, 19 predicted proteins | sample 812S3MmetaG_FD_121299 | JGI IMG/M metagenome (GOLD analysis project Ga0182030, IMG submission 121299) | Permafrost microbial communities from Stordalen Mire, Sweden - 812S3M metaG (Illumina Assembly) | ecosystem: Environmental > Terrestrial > Soil > Wetlands > Permafrost | place: Sweden... | reverse complement strand
CGCGATGCCGCGCACTCATCCACCATACAGTAGCCGATCCCGCACCATTTGTCCAGCAAAATCGACCAGGGTACTTGAACTGTTACGGGAATGGATAGTCGGCATCCGGCAGTATCGTCCCGCGCAACCGCGCCACGGGCGTGCCGGCTGCGCGTCGGCGTCCCGGCGAGGTGGCGCACGCCGACGACGTTCCTGGGCGCCCGCGCCCTCCGCCCCGGCGCGCATCCCCATCCGCCCGCCGGCGGTCGCGGCGACGGACAAGGCGCGGCGGGCGCCGGGGCGCCGACAGCGGGCGCGGGATGCGCGTTATGGCAACCCGACAGCGCGGACTTACGACATCCGGGAGCGATCAGCCAGCGCAACGGCGCGACGGCCCGCGCGGCAGTGGCCGTGCGCCGATCGTTGATCGGGCCTGTCGATCGGTGGGGTTTAGTCAGCACTTTGGCGGACCTTCGTCAGGCGGATCCCTCATAAGCGCTATCGACCATGGCTCTGGCGCGTGATCGACTAGCAAAACGTGGATCAGGTTCCCGCCCGAGCTGGGAGCAAATCGCGCAAGGGCAATCCTCTCGGTTATATCCATATCGACCTCCACGCCATTCTGTGATTTGAAAACGCCATGCCTAGCAATTTCGAGCTCACGAAGCCCGTACCTTTCGTGGAGAATCCGGCTGAACCAGGGACCGCGAAAATCCTCGATGGCAAAAGCTAACAGCTGAGTGCGATAGTACTTGACGTGAACCCGGGTCATGAGCTCCTCCACGGCTGGCGCTTTCCCGCGGTGACCGCATAGCATTTCATCTGGATTAAGTGCCCATAACAATCCCGTCGGAGACCATTTCATCAACTGGATCAGCCCCGCTCGGTCGGCCCCTTCAATCAGAAGATTGTCTTTGATGCGGAGGCTCTCGCTCAGCAATTGGTCGTCAATCAGTGCGTCCTACTCAGGCGATCCAATATGGGACAAAACACAGACGCCTGAGAGGATTTCACGAATAACTGATGCTCGAAGGCCGACATCAGCCGTGTCAGCAAGACTGAGCGAGGTCGCGACTCGAACTATCTTGCCTTCCTCAAGCAGGTCCGCGCTGGCTGTGCCAATGTCCGCCTGCAGCAAGACAGGCAGGCCGGGCTCTTGCTGCGGAGGCTCTATACTCTTGTGGGTTAACAGTTGGCCCAGAACATGCTTTCTTGCAAAGAACCGCGTTTCTTTTGCGCGCTGTTCTTCGGAAAGATCTCTATACGTAGCAGCCTGAATCTGCCCCGAGACTAGCTGGATAAGGTCGACAGGCGGATCTTGGCCGGGTGGCTCTCCAAGTAATACCGTAAAAGTAGAACTTACAAACTCCGCAATCCAAAAAGCCCGACCCTCATAATATCCCAAGGATAGCGTCGCGATCGGATCTGCCGTCAACTGTCGGATTCGTGACACGGCGTAGGAGGCAGGGACCAAATTGAATTCAGCGATTAGATGCGATACAAGGTCATCTCCGCTGATCAACTCCACTGACCGGTCGTGATTCGAGAGGTCGTTATAAGCGCCCGCGACGTTGCCGTTGACGCCGGATAGAGCTATGAGCAACCCGCGGACCTCCTGCTGCGACACGCACTTTTCCGTGTAGAGCTTGCCCAGAAACTTGAGCCAGTCGGGAAGCCCAACGACCACCTCGTATGCTTTGCACGCGCCGATCAGGCGTACGGGATTCGCCCCGGTAAAGCCGGGGACCGCATACTCGGCGTGTATATCGATTTCGCTGCCACCAGAGCCCACGGCGTTCAGGGTAATTTTTCGATATCCAAGTCGCACCAACAGTCGCTGCGCCAGTCTTTCGAGCTGCGTACCCTTGTCATCCGAAGTCTTTCCGAACAGGCGAACCCTCATTGGCTCCTCCTTAACCAAATTATCCGAACTCTGAATCCAGTATCTTAACTGTGCGGAGCGGCCGTTGCGGAAAGCGCCTGGCAGGCCCAGGGTCGCTCACTTTCCCCATTCTGTGATGTTGCGGACCACCCGCCGCACATCCCCATCCGCCCGCCGGCGGGCGGCGCCGGAACCGGCCGCTGGGGATCGGGCGGCGCGAAGCGCGTTATGCCACCCAACCGTGCGCCCGGAAGTATCGCCCAGCGCACCTGCGCCACGGGCGTGCAGGCTGCGCGGCGGCGTCCCGGTGACGTGGCCGCTCGCCGACGCTGGTGGATGCCGGCGTGCTCGACGCCGCGCAAACCGTACACGGGCGCGCCCTCCGCCCGGCACTCATCCCCATCCGCGCGCCGGCGGTCGCGGCGACGGACCACGGGCGGCGGGCGCCGGAACGGGCCGGCGGCATCAGGATGCGCGAAGCGCGTAATCCGGCCAAGGCGGCGACTTTCGTTATGCGAACGGCTCGGTCATTTCCAAGGCCGCACCGCGCATCGCGTCCACGTAGTCCTGGACTCAGGTGGTCCGATCATGGCCGCCCACCCGCTCGCCGACGGCCCCGGATGACGGTGCACTCGCAAAACGTTGCGCCATCCGCCGCCCGGCGCAAACCATGGACGCAGCGCCTTCCGCGGCACCCCATCCGCACGCCGGCGGTCGCGGCGACGGACAAGGCGCGGCGGCGGAACGGGGCGGTGGCATCGGGCGGCGCGAAGCACATACAGCCAACCGGCGCCGCGCAAATCACCGGCGGGGCGCCGGCAGCGGGCGCGGGATGCGCGTTATTGCCACCCAATCGGGATGTGTTACGGGGCTTCCCAACAGCTTACGCCGACCTTCCGCCGCGCCGTCAATCCGCTCGAAAACTAATTTCATCTCTGCTTCACGCTGGCCACCTGTGTCATCTGGCTGGCGAATCTGGTAATGATGGACACGGACAACCCGCTGAAGGGGATCTGGAACGTCAGCCCGCAGCCCTTCGTCGATCTCAAATTGTAGGCCGCTCGTCCCACCTCGCAAATCATGGCCGCGCCGCCCTCCGCCCGGCGCGCATCCCCATCCGCGCGCCGGCGGTCGCGGCGACGGACCACGGGCGGCGGAGGATGACGGCTCCGAGACAAATCCAGCATCCCGGAGCTATTGGCCAAACAACTGCCGGACCGTTCGTCGTTTGCCTCGGAAATCCAGCGCCGCTAGCGTTTGCCCTGAAGGTAGATTTGCGGCATATTTCGAACGTTCGGGCCATCCTCACGTGAGGCTCTGTCGCCCTCGCTATTTGAAAACTGAATCGAGCCGTCCGCAACGGCTCTCTCGCTGCCGATGCGTTCCTATCCGGAACTGCCGCAATGCTAAACGGCGATCACTGCCCGCTGGGGCCACCTAGCGGGCGCGAATTCCGAGCTTCCCGCGACGCATCCGGGGCATTTTCGGGGCACTATTGGCGGCCGCACCGGCGGCTGCCGTTCTGGCGGCATGCGGTGGCCCGGCTGGATCCGCGCCGGGATGTGGGCAGTCCTGCCGCGGGCTGGCCGGCGCGCCTTTCGCCCGGCTTTTCTTGCCCTGATTCAAGCTGCTGGGCAAGGGCGGGATTTGCGCCGATTCCCCAGCCCCGACACAGGCCGGCAGCGGCGGTGCTTCCACCGGCGCCGACGCGCGGGCCTGCTTTGGCACGCAAGGCGGCGGACTCGCGGCGGTGAAGGCCCTCGCCTCGGTTAGCGACTCCCCGCATCGCGCGTCGCCCATCCGCCCGCGGCGGTCGCGGCGACGGACCGCAGCCGACGGGCGCCGGGACGGGGCGCCGGCATCGCCCTTCGGGATGCGCGTGATGGCGACCAGAGCTGCGGACCGCGGGCAGCCGGAAGCGATCACTCCGCGCAACCGCGCGACGGCGCGCAGGCACGCGGCGGCGCGTCGTCCTTTCTGGCCGCAGCGCCCTCCGCGCCGCGCGCATCCCCATCCCCACGCCGGCGGCCGCGGCGATGGACCGCGGGCGGCGGGCGCTCGGAGCCAAGGATGGCGCTTTGGCTTATACTGGATGAGATTTGGAGGTCAAAAATGGAAATTCCGGTTGAGGTGAAGCAACTGGGCGAGATTGTACGGGGCGGCCTCCGCGGCGGAGTCTGCGGCGCGGCGCTGTGGGCCCTGTTCGGGATGCCCTGTCTGGCGGCTCAGGATGCGCCGGCGACGCCCGCCGCACCCGTGCCCGTGCCGATCCTCGCCGGCAAGAAGGTCTTTGTTTCCAACGCCGGATCGGACGGCAACCCGCTGGCGGTGTTCAAGCGGCTGGGCGACGAGAACCTGCCCTACAACCAGTTCTACGCGGCCATGAAGAGTTGGGGCCGCTATGAACTGGTCGGTGATCCCGCCGCCGCCGACCTGGTGTTCGAAATTCGCTTTATCTCCCCGCTGACCAGCACTCAATCGGTGGACAACTATGCTCCCCAACTGGACCTGTCCATCCTCGACGCGCGGACTCACTTCCTGCTGTGGAGGATTACACAGCCGGTGGAGAGCGCCGTGCGCGGGAAGACCTGGGACAAGAACTTCAATTCGGGAATGGCCGATCTTCTAAGCGCCATCAAGAAACTGGCCGCGCCGAGTGTATCCGCGCCTGCTGAGCGATAGCCCGGCAACCGCGTACACACCCCACCTCGCCTATCCGCGGGTGCTCGGGACGGGGATTCCGCATTACCCTTCAAGAGGGCGGACGGCGAGGACTGATCTTCGGGCCGTGTCCTCCTTTTTCGATCACCCCCGGCCGACTGCGGGGCTAATCCGGTTCAAGACGCCGGACTCCTCGCGGAGCACCAAGACTGTACCTGGCAGCAACGGGCGTTGGATGACCAGATGTACGATGTGAATGCGATTTCCCACGAACCGCGATTTCGTCGAATCGGCGGATCTTCTGTTTCTTCGATACTGGGGACTTCTCGTGAAAGCCCAATCCGAACGAATTACCGTCCTGGCAGGAATAAAGTTGCTGCACACGGCGGTTTGGCTGTTCTTCGCCGGATGCATCGTGGCGATTCCCATCGCTGGCGCCCGGCGTCAATTTCATTTGGCGGCCGTTCTAACAGGGCTGGTTCTGGTCGAGTGCGCGGTCCTCGCCGTCAACCGGTGCCGTTGTCCGTTGACGAGTCTGGCCGGGCGCTATACAGAGGAGCGCGCGGATAACTTCGACATCTACCTGCCGCTCTGGTTGGCCCGACGCAACAAGACGATTTTTGGAACGCTTTTCGCTGTTGGGGAATTGTTTGTGCTCGGCCAGTGGTTCATTTCGTCGCGGTAAGGGCGCCGGAGCAGAACGGACATATACGCGGACGCCGGTTCATTGAGCCTCCCTCGGCGTGACCGCGGTTGCGTACGTTTATTACCTTTTGGCGAAGAACGTCCACGACGCGTCCGGGCGTGCAACCGGAAGCCGGACCGGCCTTGCTGGGCTCTGGCTGGCGGCGGCCCCGAAAATAGGTGCCAGCGATAGATCGCCTTTAGTCGCGTAGCGTTTACCGATGTTCCCGGCTCGCAATTGAGCGCACGCAGCGCAGCATGCCGCCGTGGTAGTAGAGATCCACAGGGCCGGAGTTGGACGGGACGGCGAGCCAGGCGGACATCTGGCCGCGCGGAGTAGGGATGAAGACGTCAGGCATGAAGATTCTCCATGGGTCGGTAGCGGTCGAGCTCTCGAAAAGACGATTTTACGATGGGGAGGGGTGGCCGACGGAACCACCGCTTCCGGGAAGGAGGTACCCTAAACATAGCCGCCGGAGACCGCGATGCGCTGCGCATTGACCGAGCGTGGATGCGATGAGACGACGCGTGGCGTTCACGGAACAAGTCAATTGGCATGAAACAACTTACTATGAAGCTTTTTTCGTCCTGGTGTCTCGTCTTCTTCTCGGGTGCGCTTGCGGCACAGACCCCGCCGCCCTCTCATACCTCGCCGCGGCCGCGGTACGAGGTGAAGCGCGCGCCATCCCGCATCCAGGTGGATGGCAGACTCGATGACCCGGCCTGGCAGGCGGCCCAGCCGATGGTCCTGATCTTCCCTTGGGCATCGCAGACTGGCGCCAAACAGAAGACCACCGTGCGGCTCCTCTGGGACGATCAAAACCTCTACATCGGTTACGACTGCGAGGATGTCGACATCACGGCGCAGTTCACCGAACGCGACGACCCCACCTACCGCGACGATGCCGTGGAAGCTTTCCTCAATCCACAGCCCTCGCAAACCGAGGTTTACTTCGGTCTCGAAATGAGTGCCCGCGCCGTCCTGTACGACTACGTGTCGATCCAGTCCGCGAAGTACGTTCTCAAGCGCTTCAATTTGCAGGACGTGCAACTCGCTACACACATCGACGGTACGCTGAATATGAGTGGCGACAAGGACAAGGGCTGGAGCCTGGAAGTCGCCATCCCATGGGCGAACTTCGAGGAACTGGCGCGCCGCCCCGAGCCTGGCGACATCTGGACGGCTACGTTCAACCGGTGGGACGGGGTGGAGCCCGATCGCCGGCTGAGCATGTGGGTCGATCCTTTAGACCCCAGTCCGAACCCTCACCATCCCGAACGGTTCGGCGACCTGGTGTTCGTGAAGTAGGCTCTTGACAGCTCGCTGCGACTTGGCCCATACTCCTATCAAGCGTCTATGGGAAAGCCGAATCGCGGTGAGCTCGTGCAGGGGACTCTCGACATGCTCGTCCTCAGAACCCTGGCTCGTGGGCCGATGCATGGGTGGGGGATTGCGCAATCCATCCAACAGATATCCGAAGAAGTGCTGCGTGTCGAAGAGGGATCGCTCTATCCGGCGCTTCACCGCATGGAGTTGGACGGACTCATCGACGCGGAGTGGGGCCAATCGGATAACAAACGCCGCGCGAAGTATTACAGTCTGACGGATCGCGGCCGCAAAGCTCTGGCTGAGGAAACGGACCATTGGCAGCAACTGGCGCGGGCGATTGCGCGCGTGATGGAGACGGCATGAACAAGTTTGCGAAGCGACTGCGGGCGTTCTGGCATCGCCAGGAACTCGACCGGGATCTGGAAGAAGAGTAGAAATCGCCGGTGTCGATGAGGGTGACTCCGCGCCCGATGGCGGCGTGGATGGTGGCGATACTCTCGGCTTCGTCGGACGGTCCGTACATGCCGGACATCCCCATGCAGCCGAGCGCGAGGGGGAACACGGTCGGGCCGTTGCGGCCGAGGGCGCGTGAGCTCATTGCGTCACCCTATAAAAGGTCAAAGGGTACATGGCGTTCCTCTTGGGATTTTGCGGGAGATAAAGGACACAGACGACTGTGCCCAAGTCCAGCCGGCGCGTGGCCTGCCCGGAGCCGCCCGCAATGGCTCCGTCTTTCATGCGGAACTGGTAGCGCACAGTCCATCCTCCCTTTACGGCGAAACACTTGGTGACCAGGCCCGCAGCGGGCACTCCCTCAGTTGCCACCTGGGCCTGCCGCCTGAGAAGCAGCAGGAACATCATGCCAACGCCCGCCACCAGCGCCGGAAGAAGGACCGGCACCCAGGCCGGCTCGGTAGGCAACTCCCAAGCGGCCGGGTGGTTGACTGTGGGGTCGGAGGGGAGATATCGGACGGGTAGGGCGCTGTCTGTCCGGAGGTTCCGCCATATGTCACCCGGTACGTTAGCGTCGCCGTGCAGGCGGTTCCCATTAGCGGAGAACGCGTATGTCACCATGGACCGGCTCGACTTGCCGCTGGTTCGCCACAGGCGGACGATCTGTCCGGTAGTCTCGCGGCCCTGGGTGCGGAGAGCGTCCGCCGAGGCCTTGTCGCGCACATTCACGCCGCGGAATGCAACAAACAAGGGAATGCTGCCGAGCAGCGCCAGCGCGGCGAGGATGGCGATAAATATGCCGATTCCGGTGATGCTGGTTTCGCGCGGCAAAGCGCGCGTCAGTTCGCGCGGGGCGGTCCAATTCTCGGGGAAAGTCATGGCGCCACCCGGTACAGGCACAAGGGGTAGAGGTAGCTCCGGCGAGGCTTCTCCGCGAGATACAGGACGCAGACGTTGGCGCCGGGTTCGAGCTTGCTATAGACCCGGTCGCGGCCTTTGACGATGGCGCCATCCTTCGTGCGGAATTGGTAGCGCGCGGACCATCCGCCCTTGATGCGGGAGCATTTGGTAACCACTCCGGGTGCAGGTATGCCTTCCGCCGCCACCTGGGCCTGGCGGCGCAACATGTTCAGCAGAATGAGCGCGCCGACTGCCCACATGGCGGGGATGAGGACCGGGAACCAGGCGGGTACGCCGTCGGGATCCCATGCGGCGGGATGGTTGACGGCGGGGTTCGAAGGCAGATACCGGACCAGCAGAAATCCGGCTTTCTGCAGCTTGGGCCACAGATCGTTCGGCGCCGAGGCGTGTCCTACGATGCGGACCCCATTGGCGGTGAAGGCGTAGGCGACGGCGGGCGTCGACCCTTTGCCCTCGCGCGAGAGCCTGGTGATTTCGGCGTTAGCTTCCTGCCCTTGAGCGTGCAATGCCGACGTCTGTTGCGCCTGCTGTGCCCCGTCGTTATGGATCCAGAAACCCAGGGCGATGGCCGCTATTAGGAATATGCCTCCCAGAATGATATTGAACATACCGCGGCCGGAGAGTGTCGTCTCGCGCGGCAAGGCCCGGGACAGTTCCCGCGGCGGGGTCCAGTTCTCGGGGAAAGCAACGTTCGGGTCCAAGCAATGCCTCCCGTCTTGCAGCGTAGCAGATCGCCCGCGCGGGTTGCGTTACGATCAAGACATTCCTATTGCTCACAAAAACGCCCATGGCGCTCACAAAGACAGCCCTGGCGCTCACAAAAGCAGTCCTGGCGCTGACAAGAGCACCCCTGCGGCTGACAAAAGCGCGACTGGCGCTTACAAAGACAACCTGCGCGTGGTCCTGGTTGAGACCCGCAATCCGCTCAATATCGGGGCGTCGGCGCGTGCCATGGCGAACTTCGGATTCGCACGCCTGCGCGTGGTCAATCCCTACGACGTGGCCTTTCGCGAGGCCCGCTCGGCGGTGGGCGCGGCACCGCTGCTGCAGGCGGCCGAGGAATTCGCCACGGTGGCCGAGGCGGTGGCGGATTGCGGGCTGGTGGTGGGCACCACGTCGGTGGGCCATAGGGAGTTGCTGCATCCGCTGCGGCGGCTGGAATACGGCGCGCGCCTGATCGGGCGGGCGATGACGCGCGGGCCCGTGGGGTTGCTGTTCGGTTCGGAGAAGTTCGGGCTCAACAACGACAATTTGAGCCACTGTCGCTGGCTGATGCGCATTCCCACCGAACCGGTCGATCTATCGATGAATCTCGGACAGGCGGTGGCGCTGTGCCTCTACGAGCTCGCGCGCGATCCCAAGGCTGCGACCGCCAAACCTCCGAAGACCATCGCGCGTGCGGCGGCTGGAGAGACGGAGCAGGTGACCCTGAGGCTGCTCGAGATTCTGCGGAAAAGCGGGTACACGAATCCGGTGACTGAAGGATCGACGGAGGAAAAGGTGCGGCGGTTGGTGCGGCGGCTGGATATCGCCGGGCGCGACGCTCCGGTGCTCATGGGGATGCTGCGGCAGATTCTGTGGAAGATCGGGTGAGGGGCGGCTTAACGGCCTCTCTTGGTGGGTTGCGCAAGCTGTTTCTTGACGGACGCGAGTAGCTGCTGGCGTTGTTGCGGGGTCATCTTCTGCAGGGCTTTGGCCAGCCTTTTGCGGTCCTTGGGTTTCATGTGTTTGATGACGGTGGAGAGGCGCTTCTGCTCGTCGGCGGTCAGCGTGGTGGATTGCGCGGGGGCAGCGAGCTTCTTGCCTTGCGGAATGCCGGTGATGCCAGGGCGCTGCATGGAGATTTGAGCGGCGGCCGGGGAGCAGAGTCCGGCGGCGAGAGCGAGTGCCGCGATCATCGTTCCGATGAGGAGTCCGACTTCCATGGCATACCACTTGACACGTCCGATGGTCATGCCCGGTGAAAGGCAATTGGCTGGCCATCTGATCGGTCCTTATTTTCAAGGGAATGCGAGGGAGTATGGGTGTCGGCGCCATAGAAATGGCGGTCAGCGTCAAATTTCTGACGGGGGCATCTGGACTTTGGCCATTCTGGGCGAATCGATCGAGAGCGCGATGTCCGGCGGGCTTCAGCGGGCTTCAGCCGGCTTCATCCCGAGTTTCCTCGCCAGCCCGGGGGCGGTGCTGAAGCTCGGGAAAGTTCGCCGCGCATCGAAAACGGCGGCCTGAAAGGCCGCCTGCAGGCAGGATTGCCTGCCACACGAGTGCGGAAACCAGGTAAAGCTCAATTGAGGCGTCCGAGGTACTTGTCGAGCCAGGCAAGCACTTCCTTCGAGAGGTCGGCCTTCTTCTGGCTAATATCGTGCGGCGTGTCGAACACCACGTAGCGCTTGTCGGCCGGCGGCGTTCCGAGCATGCGGTACAGGGGCAGTTGCGCGCGCTCGGGCGAGAAGGTGAAATCGTAGCGGCCATTGACCATCAGTACCGGCGCTGTCAGACGGGTCACGAAATTCACCTGGTCCTTGGCGGGCATCGGGGCGATCGTCAGGAAGAAGCCACCATCCAGAAAAACCACAGCCTTGAAGCGATCTTCGAGCGCGGCGAAAATCACACCTTCGGCGGTGCCCTGGCTGACTCCCAGATAGGCGATCTTCGACTTGTCGATATCGCCGCGCGACTGCAGATAGTCCACGGAGCGGCGCACTTCCTTGGCGTCCCGAATTACCCTCTGGAGATCGCCGATGGAGCCGGGATTTTCGCGATCGCCGCGGCGTTCGTAAGTCCCCGAATAGATCGGATAGATCAGCGCCCGTCCGCTCTGAATCACGTAGTCGACGAACTGCATGTCGCCCAGTTCGTCGCTGGACGGACTATCGTTCACGCGGGCGCTCGGAAAGAAAACTACTGCCTGGTACGGTGGGCGGACGTTCTTGGGCAGAAACAGGTGCACCGGCAGGCGCTCGCGCCCATAGCCGGCATCGATGGTCAGTTTCTCCTCGGTCCAATCGGCGGTGCTTGCCACGACTGTCTCGTTCCGCGGATCCGGGCCAGCCGGATCGTACGCGTACACCATGCGGTACGCCTTAAATACTTCATCGGAGACCGGCTTCGCTCGTGAAAAATCGCGAACCTTGCGGACCACCGGGCCAACGGCCGCGGCGGGGAGCGGACCGTGATTGCGCACGCATCGGATGCCGTTGAATTCCGAGCGGTCGAACGGCGGCAACGCCTCCGGGTCGTAAGCCTGATAGGTTTGCGTCCGCCACGCCCCTCCCAGGATGAACCTGCTGTCGCCATCCACTGAATTGAGGCACCACTCCCGGACGTTTCCGGCCATGTCGTACGTGCCGTACGGTCCCACGCCTCCCGACGATCCCACCCGAACCGGGCCCAGCCCATTGAAATTGCTCTGACCGATGGTATCGGGCGCAAGATCGGGAGGCGCCGCCTTGTACCACTGCATGACGGCCGGCAGACTTTTGCCGGAGAATTCCGCATATGCCGCGGCCTCGTACCAGCTCACGCCGGAAACGGGATAGTCGCCGCGGCCGGAAGGAAAATGGCCGGCCTCCCACGTCGAGGGTCCTGGCCGGCCGGTGGAGTCGTGAAGCAACTCCATGGCCTGGTCCCAGGTAAGAGTTTTTCCATCGCGAACGAATTTCTCTTTCCAGTATTGCGGCGTGCGATAGCCGCTCTTGTCGACGAACTCCTGGTACCGCGCATTGGTGACTTCGAATTTGTCGACGTCGAAGGCCGGCAAGGTGAATTCCTGCCATCCGATGAAATCGATCATGTCCCCGGCCTCACCCGCGGGAATGGGAACCATACCGGCCGGCTGTCTGGGACCGGGCAAGGAAAGTTTCACGTCCGCATCGGTCTCAGGGGCAGCGATAAAGGGTTGGGCGCCAGGGACCGTGACCTTCCAGCGGAAGTGGCCCGCCGGCCGGGTTACCTTCGCGATCGGGGTGGTCCCGAGCGGGAGCCACGGCTCGGAGGGAGAAGTGTAGTCCTGGATTTCCACTTTCGCGCCTGCAGGCTCGGTTTCGATGGAGCCGATCACCGCGATGGATCGCGCCAGGCTTTCGACGCGGGGATCGCGCGGTAAGATTCGCTCCACCTGCAGCAAAAGGAGAAAGGCTGCCACGGGTTGCTTGGCGGCGAGTGTCGCGATTCGCGGGATGGCCTCTTCGCGCGCCCAATGGCGCTGCTCGGAGCGGCGGTAGAGCCAGGTTGCCGCGGCCGCAACGAGCAGCACTGCGGCGAGCGCACCCGCGGTCCGCGCGTGGGAGCGTTGTCGCACCGGAACCGCCAGCGCTTCGATGGCCGCCGATAGATCTTTCGACATTTCGGCGGCCGACTGATAACGCTGCGCGAGATCTTTCTCCATGGCGCGCGCCACGATGGCGCCGATGGCCTCGGGCAGGTCGGGACGGACGCGGCGCAGGCGCGGCGGTGGATCGTGCACAATGGCGTGCATGACCTGCAGTTGCGAGTCGCCGCCGAAGGGTGGCTTGCCGGCCAGCATCTCATATAGGACCGCGCCCAGACTCCACAGGTCGGTGCGGTGGTCGACTGGTTTTCCGGCGGCCTGCTCGGGAGACATGTAAAGCGGCGTGCCTCTGGCGGAGCCGTCGACGGTCGCCGTGGCGTCGCTCGATTTGGCCAGGCCGAAGTCGATGATGCGGGCCACGCCGTCCTGCGCCACGATGATGTTGGCGGGCTTGATGTCGCGATGAAAGATGGATTTCTCGTGCGCCTTGGCCAGACCCGATGCCACCTGGCGCGCGATCCGCAGCGCTTCGAGCACAGGGAGGGGGGACTTCATGCGTTCGCGCAGGGTGGAGCCTTCGTGCAATGCCATAGCGATGAACAGGTCGCCCTCGGCCGTCTCGCCGATATCGTGCACCACCACGATGTTGGGATGGTCGAGCGCCGATGCCGCGCGGGCCTCGTTGGTCAGGTGCTGCTTCAACTCGCGGTCGTGGCGCATGTGGGGCGGCAGGAACTTCAGGGCGACGGCGCGGCCGAGCCGCGTGTCGAAGGCCTTATACACTACGCCCATTCCGCCCGCGCCGAGTTTTTCGAGAACGCGGTAGTGAGAAATGGTGCGGCCCTCCCACTCCGCCGCCGGGACGGTGGTCAGCTGTGCGGTGTCCGAATCCGCCAGGAAGTCTTGCGCGCGACGGTCCAGAATTTTGCCGTCCGAATCCTGCGTGAGCAGCCGTTCCACTTCCCGCCGCAATTCGGGATCGGTCTCGGCCAGGACGGCGGTCCCGTGCTCGCGGGCCGAGTGGTACAGTCGTTCGATTTGTTGCCATCGCTCGGGCGTCATCGGCGGGCTCCCTCTGCAGAGTTCCTCTTATCTTGTGCTATTTGGACCGGAGTCGCCAGTGCTGGGCGAGTCAGTGCTGGCCGAGTGAGGGCCCGCTCGATGAGGCGGACGTCTTCGGCGGTGAAGGGCAGGAAGCCCCGGGCCATCCCGTGGTAATCGGACTGCTCCCAGTGCGCTTTCATCAGCCCGGCATCGGAATGCCGGCGGTCGCCCCGCAGAACGTGGGTGATTTCGTGGGCGAAAACGTGTGCCAGAATCCGCGGCGCCAGCGCCTCGGGAGCGTTGCGGCGAATGCGATCGAGGAAGATAACGATTCTCGCGCTACTCCCCGGCACAGCAAAGCCCAGCGCACCCGGGAAGGTGTCGGCCGGTGTATCGAGTGACACATCGATCGGCAAGGAGTTCGTGGGGCAATGCCGGCGGCCGCGCCAGTCTATCTTTACGCCCACGCGGCCGAATATTTGGGAGGTCAGACCGCGCGCCTCGCCCATCTGGAATCCTGGAACGAAGGGCGCACAAACCACGAGCTTTTGTGGGGCCGGGCCCAGCCGGCGGGGGACTCCGGCCGTTACGCTTAGCGCCATCAGAGCTGCTGCGATAATCATCATTTGTCTTCGTCCTCGCCCTATAGGCGCAAAACGAAGCGGAAAACCAGAAGGCCATTGTGGATTTTTCTTGACCTTCGCCGGCACACCATAATGACCACGCTGGAATGAACCATGCCAGAATGAACCATGGCCGAGCCGTTACCGTCCGAGACCACCCGCCTGCTGCGTAATTGGGCCGAAGGCGACCAGGCGGCGCTCGACCAGTTGACGCCGCGGGTCTACCAGGAACTGCGGCGGGTCGCCGGGCACCTCATGAAGAATGAGAACCCCGGCCGGACCATGCAGGCAACGGCGCTGGTGCATGAGGCCTACCTCAAGCTGATCGAGGTGGAGAACGTGGATTGGCAGCACCGCGCCCATTTCTTCGCGGTGGCGTCGCAGATCATGCGGCGAATCCTTCTCGACGCGGCTCGCAGACGAGGAGCGGCCAAACGCGGCGGCGGAGCGGAGCGGATCGATCTCGACGAAGTGCCCGATCCGCTGTCGGATCGCGGTGGCCAGTTAATCGCGCTCGATGAGGCGTTGGACCGCCTCGCGCAAATCGATCCGCGGAAGGCGCGGGTCATCGAACTCCGTTTCTTCGGTGGACTGAGCCTGGCCGAAACCGCGGCTGTCCTGCGAGTCTCCGAGGACACGGTGGTACGGGACTGGAGAATGGCGAGAGCGTGGCTGCTGGCGGAGTCGCAGGGTAAGTAAAGTAGGGCGATTAGTAATCGACTCTACCGCAAGATATCGCGACGAATTCGGATGTTCCCAGGGCTGAGGACAGTGAACGCGCCGGCTAACTCTCGCCCATGTTCTCGAACTGCGCTGGAGGCCGTTGCCGCCTTCGCATCTGGCCCCAGCCCCCATAACCGGATCAGCAGAACCCCCATCGATGCTTGACGCTGCCGGAACACGAGCTCCCCGAAATCCTTGTCGGCCGTGATCAGCACGCTGGCCGAGTTCCTACCTTCCAAGAGCACAGACTTCATCCACGATGCCGGGCGACATCTCGGCCACGTATGCAACCTCATGACCGTCAAGCCGAAGGCGTTCGACAATGTGACGATCGACGCACTCATCTGCCAGGAACGTCACCGAGGAATCGTCTCAAGAGGATAGATGACATCGGCGCGGAGGGCGTCAGCCGCAAATGCAAGGGCGGCTCGGACCGCCTCCTCGCTGAGTCGTGGATGAGCTTCGAGTACCTGTTCGATGGTTTCCCCGGCGCCCAGTTTCTCCAGAATCAGCTCAACCGTAATACGCGTCCCGGCGATTACGGGCTTGCCCATCATGATGCTCGGATTGGAAACGATCAACTCTCTGTAATCGCGCATGCAGTCCCCTGGAAACTAGCGTACCGCGCTCCGGGTCCGAAGTCATCCCGCGGCGAACAGCACAATTGGCTTGTCCTCGCTTGTCCTTGGAGTCAACCCAGTAACGATCGGTCACCGTCGTGCCGGCGCTCTCAGCTCTTATGCTCCGCCGCGTTCACCCACGCTTGCGCGCGATTGACGGCGGCGAGGGCGGCATCGGGGTCTTCCGAGCTGGCCAACTGCGCCGTGGCCTTCTCCAGATCCGACTTGGCACGCGGGAGGTCGATGTCCTCGGCCTTGGCGGCCGAATCGGCCAGCACGCGCACATGGTTGTCCAGCACTTCGACGAAGCCGCCATTTACCGCCAGATAGTGCGACGTGCCGGCCGTGGTGTAGCAGAGACTGCCGGCGCCCAGTTGCCCCAGCAGTGCGGCGTGCCCGGGGAGGATCCCCAGATAGCCGTCCTTGCCGGGCAATTGCACGTCGGAGACCTGCTGGCGCACCAGTTGGCGCTCGGGCGTGACGATCTCGAGTTCGAGTAGCTCGGCCATACTTACGCCTTCTTCATGGATTCGGACTTTTCGAGCACGTCTTCGATGGTGCCTTGCATGTAGAATGCCTGCTCTGGAATATCGTCGTGCTTGCCTTCGGCGATTTCCTTGAAGCCGCGGATATTGTCGGCCAGCTTCACGTATTTGCCCTTGAAGCCGGTGAATTGTTCGGCTACATGGAAGGGCTGCGACAGGAATTTCTGGATCTTGCGGGCGCGCGCCACAGTCAGTTTATCTTCGTCGGAAAGTTCGTCGATACCCAGGATGGCGATGATGTCCTGCAGATCTTTGTAACGCTGCAGAATTCCCTTCACCTGTTGCGCCGTGCCGTAATGATCCTCGCCGAGGATCAGGGGATCGAGAATGCGGCTGGTGGAAGCCAGCGGGTCGACCGCCGGATAGATGCCCAGCGCGGCGATATCGCGCGAGAGGTTGGTGGTGGCGTCGAGGTGAGCGAAAGCCGTGGCCGGCGCGGGATCGGTGTAGTCGTCGGCGGGCACGTAGATGGCCTGCACCGAGGTGATCGAACCCTTCTTGGTGGAGGTGATGCGCTCCTGCAATTCGCCCATTTCGGTGGCCAGGTTGGGCTGGTATCCCACGGCGGACGGCATGCGGCCGAGCAGCGCCGAGACTTCCGAGCCTGCCTGCGTGAAACGGAAAATGTTGTCGATGAAGAGCAGCACGTCCTGCCCTTCCTCGTCGCGGAAATATTCCGCCACAGTGAGGCCGGTGAGACCGACGCGCAGACGGGCCCCGGGAGGCTCGGTCATCTGCCCGTAGATCAGGGCGCACTTGGACTTCTTGTAGTCGTGAATATCGATGACGCCCGATTCCTGGAATTCCAGCCAGAGGTCGTTGCCTTCGCGGGTCCGCTCGCCCACGCCGGCGAATACCGAGACGCCGCCGTGCTTCATGGCGAGGTTGTTGATCAGCTCCTGAATGATGACCGTCTTGCCGACGCCGGCGCCGCCGAACAATCCGATCTTTCCGCCGCGCAGGTAGGGCTCGAGCAGATCGATGACCTTGATGCCGGTCTCGAACATTTCGAGACTGGTGGATTGCTCTTCGAACGACGGCGACGGGCGATGAATGGGGTAATGCAGCTTGGCATTCACCGGCCCCATCTCGTCCACCGGCTGGCCGATCACGTTGAGCACGCGCCCCAGCGTTTCCGGCCCCACCGGAACTTCCACCGGATGGCCCAGGCTGATCGCCTGCATGCCGCGCACCAGACCCTCGGTGGGCTGCAGTGCAACGGTACGCACGCGGCCCTCGCCGATGTGTTGTTGCACTTCGCAAATAATATCGATAGGCGTGGGAACCGTGAATCCTTCGCTGGTGATGCGGATCGCCGTGTAGATGATCGGAATCTGTCCTTCGGGAAACTCGCAATCGACGGCCGGTCCGGATATCTGGACCACTTTCCCGGTTACCACTTGGTTGGTTGTAGCCATGTCAATCCTTTTCTCTACGGGCCGCGGCTTCTCTATGGGCCGCGGCGCTATTCGGCGGCTGCGGCGCCGCTCACAACTTCGATAATTTCCTTGGTGATGCTAGCCTGGCGCACGCGGTTCATATACAGCGTGAGCCTGTCGATCATGTCGCCGGCGTTGGACGTTGCCGCTTCCATAGCCGTCATGCGGGCGGCATGTTCGGCGGCGGTCGATTCCGCCAGCGAGCGATAAAATTCGGTCTCCACGTAGCGTGGCAGCAGGGCATCGAGCATGGCGATGGGCGACTGCTCGAAGATGTAATCCGCCGGATTGGTCTGCTCGGGGAGCTCGATGGGCAGGACGCGCCTGGTGACCAGGGTCTGCGCTACCACACTCTTAAACTCGTTGTAGATCAGGTAGACTGAGTCGATCTCTTCCTTGCGGTACAGGTCCATGGCCGTACCGGCGATGGCCGCCACGTCGGCATACACCAGCTTGGCCGCCATGTTGGTGTAGTCGCTCACCACCGTCGCGCCGCGCTTGCGGAAAAAGTCGCGGCCCTTGCGGCCAATCAGCACCATGCGCACAGCCGCCCCCGGATGCTCGGCGGAAAAACGTTGCGCGGCTTTGATGAGATTGGTGTTGAAGGCTCCGGCGAGGCCTTTGTCGCTGGTCACCAGCACCAGCAGGATGTGTTTTTCCTCCCGCTGGGCCAGCAGCGGATTCCGGCCGGCGTCCTCATCGTTGGCCACCGCGGACGCCACGTTGCCCAGCATTTTGCGCAGCATGGCGCCGTAGGGCCGCGAGGAAACGACACGATCCTGCGCGCGCCGCAGTTTGGCCGCCGAGACCATCTTCATGGCCTTGGTGATCTGCTGCGTATTCTTGACCGAACGGATTCGCCGCCGGATGTCAATCAGGCTGGGCATGAGTGCCTACTTCTTCTCCGCCGGTTTGGTGAAGCCGGTTTTGAATTCCTTGATGGCCGCGGTCACCTTGGCGGTGAGTGCGTCATCCAGGGCTTTCTTGGTGCGAATCTCTTCCCAGATGCCGGGCTGCGAGTTATCGATGAAGTTGTACAAGCCCGCTTCAAACTTGCGGCAGTCCTCCACCGGGAGGTCGTCGAGATGGCCCTTGACGCCGGCGAAGATGATCACGATCTGCTTTTCGAGCGGCAGCGGCTGATATTGCCCCTGCTTGAGGATTTCAACCAGGTGTTTGCCGCGATTGAGCTGATCGAGCGAGGCCTTATCGAGGTCGGACCCGAACTGCGCGAAGGCGGCCAGTGCGCGATATTGCGCCAAGTCGAGGCGCAGGCCGCCGGCGATGGACTTCATGGCTTTGGTCTGCGCGTTGCCGCCGACGCGGCTCACCGAGATGCCGACGTTGATGGCCGGGCGCACGTTGGAGTTGAACAGGTCGGACTCGAGGAAGATCTGGCCGTCGGTAATGGAAATGACGTTGGTCGGAATGTAAGCCGATACGTCGCCCGCCTGCGTCTCGATAAACGGCAGCGCGGTGAGCGAGCCGGCGCCGTGTTCCTTATTCAGCTTGGCGGCGCGCTCCAGCAGGCGGCTGTGAAGGTAGAAGACGTCGCCGGGGAAGGCTTCGCGGCCGGGAGGACGGCGCAGGAGCAGCGAAATCTCGCGGTAGGCCGCGGCGTGCTTGGAAAGATCGTCGTAAATGCACAGCGCGTGCTTGCCGTTGTCGCGGAAAAACTCGCCCATGGCGCATCCCGCGAAGGGCGCGATGTACTGCATGGGCGCGGGGTCCGATGCCGACGCGGACACCACGATGGTGTACGCCATGGCGCCGTGATCCTGCAGGGTTTTTACCACCTGCGCGACCGTGGAACGCTTCTGGCCGATGGCGACATAGATGCAAATCATATCGCCGCCCTTTTGATTGATGATGGCGTCGAGCGCGATGGCCGTCTTGCCGGTCTGGCGGTCGCCGATGATCAGTTCGCGCTGGCCGCGGCCGATGGGAATCATGGCGTCGATGGCCTTGATGCCCGTTTGCATGGGCTCTTTCACGGGCTGGCGGGCGACCACGCCCGGCGCCAGGCGTTCCACCGGATTGAATTGCGTGGTGTGGATAGGGCCCTTGCCGTCGATGGGTTCTCCCAGGGCATTCACGACGCGGCCGATCAAAGCGTCACCCACGGGAACCGACAT
>Ga0182030_10010042_pt1 | contig 19309 bp, 21 predicted proteins | sample 812S3MmetaG_FD_121299 | JGI IMG/M metagenome (GOLD analysis project Ga0182030, IMG submission 121299) | Permafrost microbial communities from Stordalen Mire, Sweden - 812S3M metaG (Illumina Assembly) | ecosystem: Environmental > Terrestrial > Soil > Wetlands > Permafrost | place: Sweden... | reverse complement strand
GTTTGGAGTTTCTTGGATGGACTCCCGTAAATGTCAAACTGCTACTGCCACCCCGGCAGAGCCGGGGGATCTCCTCACCCTTTAGTCCTCCACGGCGGAAATTGATAGTGGTAACATAATGCATGTTTACCTTGATTGCCCGTACCCTACTTGCGTTTCTCCTTATCTTGATTTATTGCTAATTCACCTTTGACAACCTTGACTTCCTCTTCTTCTATTTTGTCCGCACGGATCACACTTCGACCGTCTCATGACCGAGATGATTGCGAAGATTGAGCGGTCGATTCTGCGTGGCCCTGCCGATAGTGACGAAGAACGCGCACTGCGTGCCATGGACTGATATCCCGAGGGTCGATATCCTGGGGTTCACTACTCTGGAGAACAGTGCCTATGCTGCATTGAAATGAACGCGGCCCTTTCAAAAGAATTTGAGATGTAATGCTTGGAACATGAGCGTCGATGCACTCGCTTCTCCATTAGGAGATCTGATACCAATTTGTCGTCATACGTAGAGCATTCGATCAACGCTTCATCAATCAAAGTGGCATTGTTACCGATTCAATACTCTATGTTTGTCGTCACATTGGTATGAGTCATCCCGCTACTTGGCGGCAACACCCGGCGCACCAGGCGACTTCGCACCGAGTCTTCTAACGTACATTTCGGTGTTCACTTTCCTGGCGGCTTTGACCATCTCCGGATAAGTTCCGTCCGTTACATTGATGACACCTATGTTATAGTTTTCCCCATCTCCCGACCGCCCGACGAGCGGCTCATCGGTGTACTTGAAAAAATGCGCGCCCACAAACAACGGATAATCGATGACGCTGTGAACGTAGTCTTCATACATTACCGCCCGCTCCGCCTGGTTTTCCGTCGCGACGAGCCCAGGATGAAACATTCCGCGGTCGAGCGCTCCCATATGGAATTCACCGATGATCGCCGGATGATCGATCCCATCCAACTCATGCATATCGCCAATCGTGGGACGATATATGTTAAAGCTGATTACATCGCAATACTCCGCGCATGCCTGTACCTCTTCTAGCGTGTGTCCAGCGAAACGTGAACCAAGATACATGTGGTTCGGATCCGCCTTTTGAAGTGCATCTCGAACCGTTTTGAAATATCGATCTGCGAATTCCCGCATAAACACACGAAGGTCTTCCTTCATCTGCGGCGTGAATAGTTGCGCTCGAAACAATGACATCTTTCATCTCTTCCGGACTCGCGAATATGGAGAGTGTGCGCGACCCGTTGCTGGCGGGTTTCATCGCGGCCGTATCCAGACCGGGCTGCTCAAAGTAACTTAGATCCCAGGAATCTTTCCACTCGATCACCGGACTCCCGTTCTCGAATCGAATCGGAAGCCACAGCTGCGTGCTATTGCCGACGTCCCTCGGAATCCATTGGTCTGCCATAAACACAAAATGGCCGTCGTGCCCAGGCGCCGGAGGGATAAATGTGGATTGGCCACCGAACGTCAACTCGGAATTCAGTCCCCGCATAGGATCGCCTGCGTCCTTCCGCGGACCGAATATCGAATTGGCGATATGCAATCTCGCCTGATTCGGAGCCCAACCGGTGCACGCACTCGTGATCAGGTAGTAGGTCCCCTTATTCTTGAAGATGGCCGGCGCCTCCCGATGCTCGCTGAATATCATGACATCGTGTTCGGTGACGGATTGATAGTCATCCGTGAGTTGGGCCAGACGCATGTCGTAGCTATCTCGGGCCGCGTAGATGATGTACGCACTTCCGTCATCGTCCTGGTATACCGTCATATCGCGGGCCATGTTGCCGTTCGGACGGAAGCTCTTGACGAACCGGTAGGGACCGGCGATCATGTCGCTAACCGCTACTGCCGCTCGAGCAGCCCCATATCCTTGCCCCTTCAGTTCGAGATGAAACCACAGGACATATTTGCCAGTTTTCTTGTTGAAGAGCACCTTGGGCCGCTCGATCACGCACCCGCGTGCAATATCCGAACCCGCATGATCGGCATCTACTGCAAGCGCCAGACCGAGATTCTGCCACGTATATAGATCGCGCGAAGAATATACAGACACGCCGTCCGATGCGCTTCCCGTCCTCTTCTCGCCAAACCAGTAGTACGTTCCATTTTGTTCGATGATCCCGCCGCCATGCGCGTTGATAGATGCTCCGGAGGAATCCAGCCAAGGCGTTCCCGGATTGAATGTCGCAGACCTGGATTCAGCGCTGCACGCCCATGCGAATAGCCTTACGCCCACCGTCTACACCGCAAAGTAGCCGACCCCTCCTGTCCGAACCCGTCAACCATGGCTTTGCCCGAACGGATACGAACAACCAACCCACTTTCTCGCGGCCTTGTAAGTGTTACGACTGTCCGCATTTTACGCAGACGGAGTTTAGTCGAGAATACACAATAATTATTTTACTGAATCTGGATTACCTGTGCGCGTCAAGTCGAAGTACGGGGTACTCTTTTGATTCACACATTCAGCCGCATAGAGATACATGGCTGCTGACCAAGTCTGCCAATCCCGGCCGCTGGGTTTCCCGGTTTGCGCGTGAATCCATTCATTGAATCCCCACTCAGCAGCGTTTTCGTGCCATGGCTTGACCAACGATGTTAGTGCAAGCAATTTGCGCTCTGCAAGATCGATCTGCCCTGCCGCTACACATGCCGCGATATAGAAGCCGCAAATGAAAGGCCATACACCTCCGTTGTGATAATCTCCAGGCCGGTTGTAGCGCTCATAACGTGGCAGCCAATCTGCATGATGGGGAAGAATGTAAGGAAACAAACACGGTGGCAAATCCACGATAAGTTCTCCGCGGCCTCGCATTGCCTCACACTCTGCTTCAACCCAAGCCAGCATATTCGCTGCCGCGAGAGGTGAAGCAATTCCAGTCAGAATAGCGAGACTGTTGCCGAGCAGATCGAAGCGGTCGCTGCTCATGACTTTGTAAGCATAAAGTGCATAGTAAGGAGCCGATGGTTCAACAATCGCCTCTTGCTCGTAGCTCTTCTTCACCTCGCAACTTACCTCAAGCCGGCTCATCAAACCGCTCAATTGGTCGGCAGAACCGTGATCTCCATAGAGGCGAAGATACGCATAGACGAACATATTCACGTACAGCCCGTACCCCATCACATACTGCTCATCGCGCCAATCGCTGGTGGGCAACTGAGAAACCATCACCCTGTCATCGGGGCTCTGATACTGCATCCAGCGCAGAGCCTTGTTTGCTTCCTCTATCAAGAACTCCGGTTGGTTGCTGGCTATTCTGTAGAGAGCTAGTCCAAAGAGAAAGAGAGGCGTTGAATCACTGGAGCCGCGGTTAGCTGGATCCTGTGCCAGGGATGGAATGTGGCCGTGCGTCGTCTGATTGTTCGCAAGAGCGACCAGCGTGCGCTCCAAAGCGTCTGCAAGCTGCTCGTTTCCAGTAACCAGAAAGCCGAGAGATGATATCATCAGATCCCGCGTGTATGGTTCCGGATATCCCCACCCAGCAGTTCGAGGCAGTCCTTGAAATGGCCCTTGTGAGTTATGCAGCAGGATGCTCAGAGCGGCTTCTTTAGCTTGCTCGATAGAAATTCGTGACCTTTCGTCGAAAGACATGAACGCCTCGTTGGCGTGCTTATTTGGGAGGCGAGCACACGCGCCTTCAATCTTTCTACTGGATACCCAATCGGTCGGATACGATCTCGACAAATTGCCGTGCTACCTCACGATAGTCGAATAACTTGACCACGCGCTTGCGGCCTGCTTCGCCCATGCGCTGTCGCAGTGCGCTATCTTTCATCAGTCGCAAAAGGTGTTCAGCGATATCTGGTACGCTGGCCCGGTATTCCGCAGTTCGTGGATTTGGAAACACGATGCGATGACTAGTTTCGTAGTCGTGACCTTCGCCGTAAAGCCCCTCGGTGATCTTTCTCTCCTCTGCCACAGCTGCTAGAAATGCCGTTTCACCGTGGACCATAGTGTCGCGAAACGCCATGGCATCAATAGCAATCACTGGCTTTTCACATGCATTGGCTTCAACTTGAATCATGCCGAATCCTTCCAGCCGCGACGGAGCTGCATAGATATCGCAGGCGGATAACAAGTAGGGCATGAAGTTCTGCGACACAACATGAGTCGAAAAGATTACCTTCTTGCCGATACCTAGATCTGCCGCCATTTTGAGGTCGATCAGGTTCTGTTGGTCGGTGCGATCTTGAGGCCAAACCTTGCAGACATATTTCCAGTTCGGTGCTTCTGCATCAATCATTGCCAGGGCTTGCATGACCTCCTGCGCACCTTTTGAAGCTCCATCGCCGCCTGCTGTCAGGATCATTAACTGGTCATCTGAGATTCCAAATTCGGCGCGGATCGATTTGATTTTCAATTCATCTTTACTATGTGGCGCGTAACGATCAGTGTCACAACCGACGGGCAAGACCACGATATTGTCTCCCCGAATGCCGTCCCTGATGTAAACCTCTTTCACCCAATTTGAAGTGACCAGAATCAGCGGTAGATCATTCAGGACATCGCGATGTTCGGCAACATAACCATCGGCCACAAGCCATGGGACAGCTTTCATTCCGAACCTGTGAGGATGTAACACCAGGTTAGGGATATGACCCCAGAAACCAACGCCCACAACTATGTCCGGGTGAAACCAACGGTAGTACCATTCCTTTTCCAAATCAGATTCCAAATGCACAGGGTGAACGTCTACACCCATCTCGCTGAGGCCCCTGCACAATAACTCGCCCTGAAGCGCCAAACCAGCAGCTGGGGCTGGGTATTCCATCAGTACAAGTACTCTCACGATTCGTTCTCCAATATTGCTGTGCGATTGAACGCCTCTTGAGGTGAATCAAAACACCAGAATCCTTCTTCACGCGGTGTAGTCTGCGCTTCCCAACTCACCGTCCCATACCCGTAAACATCCATAATGAGCCGCCGCTTCAAAAGCCAGATACTCTCTGTCAGCATCTCCCGCAGATCCGCATCCACACGGACCCGAGGCAAGTACGCTCGGCCACCATCTTCGTAAGCAAAAAGCCACAACCTCTTTGTATTGATGCTTCCCGCGTGCCATAACTCTACGACGCTCTGGCAGCATTCCTCATGTCGACGGTGACTCGTGTACTCACCCTTGGGGCCATGAGTCAGCAAAAGATCATAGTTGTGTCTGCCGAGCAAATGGGATATGGCAGCTTTCACTTGGTTAAGCGGTAGAGGAACTTGTTCGGGGCCATCGTCAAGATTCCCCATCTCCCCCTCTGCCCCCAATTGCACTAGCATCCGTCGAAACTTTGGAGCCCTGTCTGTATCCTGTGCTCTCGAAAGAGTCACAATCCGCCAATGGAATTCCGGGTGGGCCAGTATGTATCCGCCACACCACAACACCTCATCGTCTGGATGAGCAACGACGACCGCGGCCCGAAGGCGAGAACTGTGCCTCTTTCCGTCAAACAGAGTGGGAGTCATTGCTCTCCTTGGAGATAATTAGGCAGTACCTTATGGTCGCATTGAGTCATGCGAATACGACGCGACTGTAGTTCTTTACATTCATATATCATCATCATTTTTCCGGTCCCGTCCTAGCCATGTGATTTCCCGCTATTTTGCGGAGATCGCCATTGATTTCCCTGATGCAGCCAGGGCCGGATAATCGGTATAGCCGTGCGGGCCAGATGAAAAGTAGGTGCTTGGGTCTGGTATGTTGAGGGACGCATGCTCCACAAAGCGCATCGGCAGATCTGGGTTTGCGATGAATAATTGGCCAAAGGCAACAGCATCTGCCTCGCCATCTTGAATAACCTGGTTGGCAAGTGCTTGAGTATATTTTTCGTTTGCGATATAAATTCCACCAAACTCCTTCTTGAGTTGCGGGCCGAGTCTGTCCGGACCAAAATACTCGCGAGAAAGCAGAAAGGCTATACCGCGTCTGCCAAGTTCGCGCGCAACATAGCCAAAGGTAGATAACGGATTTGAATCATGCATGTCTTGAGAATCGCCTCGTGGCGCCAGATGCATACCGACGCGCTTTGCGCCCCACACAGAGATCACTGCATCGGTTACTTCAATCATCAGTCGGGCGCGATTCTCGATCGTGCCCCCATACTCATCCGTGCGATGATTGGAACCGTCCTGAAGAAACTGGTCGATCAGGTAGCCATTCGCTCCGTGGATCTCGACACCATCGAACCCGGCGATCTTTGCATTTTCCGCACCCTTGCGAAATCCGTCAACGATGCTAGGAATCTCTGAGGTCATAAGTTCACGCGGCGTCACGTACTCAGTGGCCGGGCGTACCATGCTCACATGACCAGCAGGCCGTATAGCACTTGGCGCAACGGGAAGTTTTCCTTCAAGAAATCGCGGATCAGAGATGCGGCCGGCATGCCATAACTGTGCGAAGATACGTCCCCCCATGCAATGTACCGATTCGGTCACCAGTTTCCATGCATGAATTTGGGGCGGCGACCAAATCCCCGGGACATTTGCGTAGCCTACACCCTGCGGAACAACCGGAACTCCCTCTGAGATAATCAGCCCTGCTGTTGCGCGCTGTGTGTAGTATTCAACCATGAGCGGCGTCGGAAGATAATCATGTGTACCGCGCAAGCGCGTAAGAGGAGACATGATCACACGATTCGCCAGAGTGATATTGCCGATTTGGATGGGGTCTAATAATGAAGGCATGGAGTGAATCCTCAATGAAATTGGGGTTAATGGTGATTCGGGTGAATGATAGTTTACAAGCAAAGATCGATCATTTCAAAGGAAAACAGCTTGGCTCGCCACGTTCAACATGCTAAAGCCCTATCCAATGATTTGTGATTATCATGCCTTGCGATCCAGCAACGCCCTCCTCTGCAATTGAACTACTCAAAGCGATCATCTTCTGCGCTTTTTTGCTCACTCTCCTTGCCCATACACTTCTTCACCTACTCTTACGTCCTTGAGCGCCGATAGTCGATTATTCTATAGACATAGATGCATCGTTTCAGTCTTACCGAAACCAGAAATTGGCCTGATTTGTTCTGTGCATAAGATACGTGTCACTCGGTGTTACTTATTGTAACTACTTATTCATCATTACGGCCGCACCAATTTTAGAAGCAACGCGTCCAAGCCATTCCATGCGATCTGAACGCCAATGCACAGCAAGATAAATGCAACTACCCGTAGAATTCCATGCGCAGTGGATGGGGGGATGATTTTTGTGATCTTCGGAGCATATGCATAGCAGAAATAGACAAGTACGCTGAGTACGACAATGGCAAGAAATACCCCAAGATGAGCTAGAATATCGTTTGGAGTGACTCGATCCGAGATGTGGGCTGTAAGTGTCAATAACGCGACAAGCGTGCCTGGGCCAGACGTTACTGGAAATGTGAATGGATAGAATGCATCCTGTTCGACGATCCGCGTTCTCGTCTCGTCGCGTACGTCAGTCTCCTCCTGCTTGTTTCTGGAGATGGCGCGCGCGTCTCTCTCGTTTAATACGGACCATCCCATCGCAGCAATGACAATGCCGCCCGAGAGCTGAACTATGGGCAACGATATACCGAAGAAGCTGAGGATACCCGCGCCTAACAACTCGATAACCGTCAAGAATATGATATTGTTGATCGCGATTCTGCGCGCCAGTGAGCGATAGACCTCTGGGGTCGCCTCACCTGCTAACCCAAGAAAGACCAGAGCTGACCCGAGCGGATTGATGAGCGGCAAAAGAACACTGAAGGCGATCAGGAACGAATTCCAAAGCAACAATAGTATTCTCCTTAGCTAGGCATGAGTTCTTTAAGATGTCGTTGAGTCTGCGACACACCTCGCATCTCGGCACCGCGCTTTTGCGGAGATGCATTTTCCTACAGCACACCAACGGTCCCAGAGATTGGTTTTCGAATTAATTGAAACTTGCTTTCAGGGCATCCGATCTCATTTTGTCCTCTCCGACCACGCCTTGCATATTCCTCTTGTGTGCAGTTTGCAAACGACTTATGTTGCTCCATACGATTGTCTGTCTCGGCAACTGAAAGGACTGTATCCAATTGAACAGATGACAAGTCGTTTGTGATGTGAGGATCATGTCAAGCGCACCTCGAAGGCCTCTGAAACAGGTTTCGTCGGTGAGGGCAGGTTTAAGAGTTCGGCCATTAAGGCCTGCCGCAACTCTCATCGACTCCCTATGTAGATTACGACTGTTCTACGCACTTTGAGAATGATGGAGAAGACAATGTTCGCAACAAACTCAGTTGTCGCCGTTTACGACACTCACGAGCAGGCTGAAAGAGCGATCAGGGCGCTTCAAGAGGCGGGAGTCGATATGAAGAGCCTCTCGATCGCAGGCAGAAATACGCACACCGATGAACATGTCCTCGGCTATTACAGCGCAGGTGACCGCATGAAGTATTGGGGATCTGTTGGGGCATTCTGGGGTGGATTCTGGGGACTTCTGTTTGGGGCTGCTGCATTCGCCATACCAGGGCTCGGTCCGATTCTTATAGCCGGTCCTCTGGTTAATTGGGTCGTCGCTGGTCTTGAGGGGGCCGTTGTTGTAGGCGGAGTTAGCGCACTCGGGGCAGGTCTCGTGAGTATCGGCATTCCGAAAGACAGTGTCATTCGCTACGAGGTTGCCTTGAAGACCGACAAGTATTTGCTGATCGTCCACGGTGCGCGAGACGCCGTCTACAATGCGCAATTGATTCTGGATGGGTCTACCACTGGCAATAGTTGCGTTCACTGCCAACGTATGTTGACAAGTTAATCTTGCCTTGCAATATCTGACTTGGGCTACACTTGCTTCAAGTGCCTCGGTCAGATTCCAAGGCCAATGACGGCAATACGCAACAGGTTCCCTAACATACTTCTGCTTACCTAAAGCGGGATCGGAACAGGAACATCGATGGCCTATCAAGGTGTGATGCAACCGGGCGATGCACTTCTCGAAGCGGGGAAGTGTCCGAGCAATGAACAGATTCCCACGACTCTGGACCTTTCCGCAGACGGGTTCGACATCTGGTGGAAGAGAACTGCTGAGCGACACGCAGCGGTCGTTTCGCAGGCATCGGCGCTCATGCGTGCACATCAGCGGCTTAGGTATCCAGCAGATATTCGTGTTGGGCAATCCCATTGACTGAATCTGTAGGGGTGTCCCGGTCAGAGAGCGAAACTTCTATCTTGGGATTACGCTCACATCTACTACCTTACAATATATCTCAGACTATGCTCCGCTCTTATATTAGTTGCACTTGCTTGGTAGTCGGATACGTGCTCTTACAGGTATTATCCATTCTCATTGTCGGCTGCCATTCACATGGAGAGGCTTTGCCTGACATTGCAAGTAACCAAGTCAACGCAGGAGCCGTGACTGGTCGATTGCACACGATCACGTCTGCCGGAACGCTTCCTGAACTCCATCATCCGAGTTTCAGCGATTGCCGCGATAACGTGCAGGCAATGTATGAACTCATAGATTATGCGCCCGCCTGGACCCGCGGAGGGAAAGCAACACCACAGGCACTGGTTGTTATATCGACGCTCGAAAACAGCCAAGATAAGGGATTAGTTCCCGAAGACTACGATGCAGCGCAGTGGCCCGTGCGACTGATTGCACTTAATGCCAGATCGAGGAACCCGGACACAATCGCACGATTCGACGCAGCATTGACTGTCAGTACAATGAGGTATCTCTCCAACCTCCGCGTCGGAAGATTGAATCCGAAGCCTTCTGCATTTGGAATTAATTTGGACCAGAAGCACTACGACTTGCCGCAGTTCGTTGCACAAGTGGTCTTGAGAGGGAGCAATGTGTCTGAAATATTGAGCAAGGTCGAGCCGCAGTACCTTGGCTACCAACGCACAGAGACCGCATTACATACATATCAGGCACTTGCATCTCAAGACCACAGCCAGCCGTTGACGGACCCCCAGCGTACCGTAAAGGTCGCCGACCCATATACCGATGCAGCACAGTTGGGTCAGCGACTTCGCCTACTTGGCGACCTTTCGCAGAACACGGCAACCGATCCGAATGCAACCATCTACGATAGGCAATTGTTCGCAGGGATCAAACACTTTCAGAGCCGGCACGGGTTGAACTCCGACGGCAACTTGGACAAAGAAACCCTGCGCCAGTTAAATATTCCCTTGAGCGCGCGCGTTATACAATTGGAGGATTCTCTCGAGCGGTGGAGATGGTTGCCGCCGGAATATCCCCGATTGCCTGTAGCGGTAAATATCCCAGGGTTCAGATTGAGAGTCTTCTCTGACGATCACACTATTGCATTGCGCATGAATGTCGTTGTTGGACAAGCCTTCCAGCATCAGACTCCAGTATTTGCCCAGGAAATGAAGTACATCATTTTTCGGCCGTATTGGAATCTTCCTCTCGATATCATTCGTACTGAGATCGTCCCAAACCTTCGCAAAGATCCTGTTTATCTGTCAAGGAGGGGTTTCGAGACCACGGATCAGAATGGACGGGTTATCAGCGGGAGATCGGTGAGCGCCGCCACGCTGGCTCAGATACAATCCGGGAAGTTCCTGGTCCGCCAAAAACCTGGACCATCGAATGCGCTTGGGTTGGTCAAGTTCATGTTTCCCAACGAATTTGAAGTATACCTACACAGTACGCCGACGCCGCAATTGTTCAAGCGGTCGCGGCGCGACTTCAGCCATGGTTGCATTCGCGTTGAAAAGCCCGCTGAACTTGCTGCGTGGCTGCTACAAGACCAGCCCAAGTGGACACTCGAAAGGGTTAAGACCGCGATGCAGTCCGGCCCAAACAACCAGCAGGTGAACCTGACCCGGCAAGTGCCAGTTGTGATTGTATATCTGACTGCAATCGTGGAGGAAAACGGAGAAGTCTATTTCTACAACGACATTTACGGAGATGATGCTTCTCTCAATGATGCGCTAGCAAATGGGCAACCTTATCACTGAATGGTTATGTCACTACCAATGACGAACCGGTCCTACGTCCACATGCACAAAATCCGATCTCTTATAGAAGCCTACGCCTCCTTGTTGCAGGGACAACGCCGCATCGCGAACTTTATTGGTTGGTATTCCTGGAATGCGAATGTCGATGGCTTTGGCTTCCATGTGCTGGCTGTGCAGCGCAACGCCACGGCTATGCTCGCGGAGATAGTTATTACTCCAAGGCGTCCGGTACCCGCAGACAATATCTATCTCACTGTCTGGTTTACCGAGTTTAGCCAATAGATCATGCAATAGATCGAATTCCCGAACATCATAATCCTTCACTTCGCCCGTGCGATGGTCACGGAGAAATTGGTCTAACTCCGCTATACGATCAGGGAGGTACTGTTCCCCTATACGGTATACCACGTCGAGATGCTCGCCAGTATGAAGGTGATAGAGGCGAAGCCTGTAGGTCGCAGAGCCTGCAGGGATTGCAGCGCTTGCCGTTAAGATAGAAGGCACCGTAGAGATCGTCAGGACAGCTGCAAGACCTACCAGAAGCGATCTTTTAAGCAAGATTTGTCTCTTTCTATGTACACGATCATTATAGGCGTTATCTCAAACCACTGTCGGGCGATTGGACTTTAGCCTCAGTCAAATAGATGGTCTATCAATACCATTTAGCTTAGTCAGCGTCTCACGGCTTGTCGCAATCGTACTCCTAGCCGTTCTTTATATACTGTATTTTGAGGACAAAACTGTATTTGCTCCATTTCATTTCCATAGTTTAGAGCTGAAATGGAGCATTCTTGTTTTGCTAGAAACTGCTTACGCTTGGGTTTCCTACTTGCTCTGTGTGACAAGGCGTAAGAGGAAGGCTAATCTCTTCTTGGACTGGAGCCACAGTTGCACTGCTTTGCTCCATTCTCTCTCTAATTGCCCGCTCTTGACCAAGCCCCATGGTCAATGCTGTCAGACCAGCGAGTCCGCCTAACTGCATCGATTCGACTGCCGTGCTTGGAACAATCACAATTGTGGAATTCTGCTTTAACCCCTCGTACAACATATTCATCGCGCGAAGATGCAAGGCTACCGGGTTATTGGTGTAGGTTTTGGCTGCCTCCTCAAATTTCTCCGCCACCTGACGCTCGGAGTCGCCCAGAATCACTCGAGCTTGGCGCTCTCTTTCGGCCTGCGCCTGCATCGACATCGCATCTTCCAGCGCCGAAGGAATCAGCACATCCTTCACCTCAACCGAGATGACGTTGATGCCCCAAGGTTCGGTACGTACATCGATAATCTTCTGCAAGTCAACACTAATCTTGTCTCTGCCTTCGAGCATGTCGGAGAGCATCGTCTTGCCAATCACATCGCGCAGAGCGGTCTGTGCTGCCCAGTTGATCGCGCTTTGGTAGTCAGCAACATCAAGAGCAGCCTTCTTGGGGTCTATAATCTTCCAGAACAGCACCGCATCTACATCCACGGGGACTGTGTCTTTGGTCAAGGTCTTCTCAGCCTTGAATGAACTTGTTAGAACACGCGTGTCGATCCAGTAAGGGATGGAGTCAATAATCGGGATAATCAGGAACAATCCAGGGCCTTCAAGGGACCGGAACTTGCCTAGCCTCAACACAACAGCCTTGCTCCATTGATCTGCAACCTGGATCGCAGAGGCAATGATGTATGCAGTGACAAGCGACAAACACAGTAGGACAATGGCCGCGCCATCTTCCAAAATACTGTGTAGGCAAAAAGCCGCGAGAGCGCCCACCGTTAGAATTACCGCAAATATCAATGCTTGGAACGAACTACTTTGCTTCATTTTGAATGCCCTCTTATACGTGATTCGATGCAGACAGATCCATGACCTGTCTTGTATTATCCCGATCTCAGCGATTATCTAGCGATTCGCGCAATAACGCCTTATATGAGTATTCCACTTTAGTTTGTGGAATGCTGAGCATTTCGATACACCTAGCAGATGCTCAAATAGGCACAGTTTTTCTCCACGCCGAACGAGGATCATTACAAGCATACTGATTTTCAGAGGAGTGCATCATGTCAGAGGCTCGTACTTTTCCGTCAATTCCAAGTAAGATATTGTTGCCAATCGACTTCAGTCAATCATCTCAAGCGGCTTTGGAGATCGCGGCGGACCTTGCACTGCACTTCAGTGCCAAGCTGTATCTTGTAAATATCATCCCGTTCTTTCCAACCACAACTTTCCCTGATTTTGTTCCAGAGGAGACGTTTTTGAGAGAAGCAAGATCTCATGCAGAGCGGCATTTGGCGAAGTGCCATGCGGTTCTTACAGGAAGAGGGATTATTGCAATAACCAGCGTTGAGGTTGGAAACGACGTGGCTGGAAACATCATGGAGGTAGTGGACCGCGAGCATATCGACATGCTAGTGATCTCAACGCACGGAATCTCCGGCTGGCACCCACTAATCTTCGGTTCAATTGCCGAGAAGGTTATTAAACTTGTAGAGTGCCCTCTATTGCTTCTACGGTCCGCGAAGCCCGGTTCTGACCTGAAGACATCTACAAGCCGCTCAATGGAATGGTGGTAGCAAGATCAGGCAATTCGGTGAACAACTGTGAGTGCGAATAGCGCTGTGAAGGCAGCTCCATCCGGCGTGGCCGCAGTGCCTGTCGCCCCGAAAGGCCTTACTAGCGATGCGGCACGGACCCGCCTTGAAAATGATGGTCCAAATGCAATGCCGGATACTTCAGCACATCTACTGCGCAACGCATTGGATAAATTCTGGGCTCCAGTACCATGGATGCTCGAAGCATCGATTGTGCTTGAGGTTGTACTGCATAAGTACTATGAAGCTGCGGTCATTGCAATCCTGCTCGTATTCAACGCAGCGCTTGCCTTCCTTCAGGAGAGTCGTGCGCAGGCAACATTGGAAGCCTTGAAATCGCGTCTCGCACTCAACGCCTCTGTCCAGCGCGATGGTACATGGGTCACTTTGCCCGCAGTACAGGTGGTCTGCGGCGACCTGATGAAATTGTCTCTTGGCGGAGTAATCGCTGCCGACGTACATATAATTAGCGGAATGGTTGAGCTTGATCAGTCGATGCTTACTGGTGAGTCCCTGCCCATTGAAGCAGGTCCTGGCGTCGATACATACGCAGGGGCACTCGTCCGGCGTGGTGAGGCAATCGCCAGCGTAACAGCTACTGGCATCCGCACTAAGTTTGGGCGGACCGCAGAACTTGTTCGCACTGCACATGTAGTGAGCACTCAGCAGAATGCCGTGCTAAAGATCGTCCGCAATTTGGCAATCTTCAACGGCATCGTAATTATCGCTATGGGTACTTATGCTTGCTCTCGTGCTATGGCATGGAGCGAGATCATCGTCTTGCTGCTCACATCGATGCTTGCGGCAATCCCAGTAGCGCTGCCTGCAACCTTTACCCTTGCAGCAGCGATCGGAGCTCGTGCTCTTGCAAAACAGGGTGTTCTGTTGACGCGCCTTACTGCGGTCGACGAAGCTGCTTCGATCGATGTCTTATGCTCGGACAAGACCGGAACCTTAACGCGCAATGAACTTTCGGTGACCAGTGTTCGTCCGCTGCAGGGGTTCGATGAAGCCCATGTTCTCGGTATGGCAGCGCTGGCAAGCTCTGATGGTGGTCAGGATCCAGTTGACGCTGCAATTCGCCTCGCGGCCTCACACACTCCGACCACTGGCGGACCAACGCTGGTTGCGTTCGTGCCCTTTGATCCAGTCAAGAAGACATCAGAAGCTACAGCGAAGAATGCCAAGGGCGATGCGTTACATGTCATCAAAGGAGCCTACACTGCGATTGTGGCCATCACAGCAGGTTCGCCCGCTGCTGCAAAATGTGTAGATGAGCTGGAGAAGCAAGGCTACAGGGTCTTGGCAGTTGCAGAAGGGTCGAGCGACTCCATGGGAATAGTTGGCTTGATTGCTCTCAGCGATTCGCCCCGCGCAGACTCCCGTTCTCTCATCTCAGAATTGATCAGTCTTGGCGTGCAAACCATCATGGTGACCGGGGATGCTCCGGCCACAGCTGCAATCATTGCTAAAGCGGTTGGGCTGAATGGCGCACTCTGCCCTCCCGGTAAACTGCCAGAAACTATCAAGCCAGAGGACTTTTCGGTATTCGCCGGTATCCTTCCAGATGGCAAGTATAATCTCGTTAAAGCTTTTCAGAAGAGTGGGCATACAGTCGGAATGTGCGGCGACGGTGCTAACGACGCGCCGGCGCTCCGTCAAGCACAGATCGGTATTGCTGTTTCGTCCGCAACCGATGTTGCAAAATCGGCTGCCGGCGTCATATTGACTGAGTCTGGATTGGGCGGCATTGTGTCCGCTGTAAAAGAGGGGCGAATTACCTTCCAGCGCATCCTTACTTACACTCTAAACTCAACGATGAAGAAGATCCTGCAGACACTACTGCTGGCTGTCGGTCTGGTAATGACCGGACACGCTGTCCTGACGCCCATGCTGATGGTCATCGTTATGCTCTCTGGCGATTTTCTCGCAATGTCTCTAACTACTGACAGAGTTCGACCATCCTCGACGCCTAACTCATGGCAGATCGGCCGAATCACCACTGCGGGAGTACTGTTCGGAATCTGTTTCCTCGCGTTCTGCACAGCTCTTCTGGCCGTAGGCAAATATCAGTTGCACTTCGGCATCGAGGCTCTACGAACTCTCTCCGTAGTTGGCATCGTCTTTGGCAGTCAAGCTACGACCTACGTCATCCGCGGACGCCAGTATCTATGGGGATTGCGCCCCAGTATCTGGCTTGTGCTCTCCTCCATAGCCGACGTCCTGATCATCTCTACACTCGCCGTGCTCGGCATTGCCATGGCGTCACTGCCCGTTGTGGTGGTCGCTGGCGAGTTTGCTGCTGCAGTCGCATTCGGCGTAATCCTGGACGGAATCAAGATTCCGATCTTTGCTAGCCTTCGTATCTCATGAACGATTCAGGATGATGAACTAACATCGGCGGCAAATGATCTTAAGAGGATGAGAATGAAGATTGCATTTCTCCATCGGAATAACTCCTTCGCCCTAGAGCTGCTGCAGAGGTTTCGTACAATGCTTCCTCAAGATGACTTGATCGAGTGGATCGAAGGAAGTATTAGTCCGCCACGCGATATGGATGTGCTTCTCGCCCTGGGCACAGTTGGACGTCAATTGCTGAATAGCCAGCCAAAGCTAGCACTCATTCAGACAACCAGCGACGGCTATGAGGACGTCGATATCGAGGCGGCCAGTGAACTTGGCATTTGGGTATCGTATGCGCCGTCCGAGTTAACCGGCAATGCCACTTCGGTAGCTTAGTTTGCAGTACTGCTCCTACTCGCTGCGGCCAGACATCTCCGGGAGGCTTTTGCATCTATCCGAGGCAGCGCAGTTCCTCCACCGCAGTTGGGACTAGCGTTGAGTGGAAAGACTGTTTGCATCGTGGGCCTGGGAGAAATTGGTCGAAAGATCATCGACCGTCTGCGACCTTTTCAGATGAAGATCGTTGCGACAGACGAGCACCCCACGAATGCTCCTATTGATGTAACCGTGTATTCAGCTGATCAGCTTACATCCGCGGTCGCAGATGCGGACTTTATAGTGATTTGCGTTCGTGCCGACAGAGAGAACGAGAATCTCATCGACGCCACCATTCTACGAGCCATGAAGCACGGCGCTATCTTGGTCAACATCGCACGCGGCATGCTCATCGACGAGGCAGCACTAGTTGGTGCAGTCACTGATGGGCAAATATTAGCTGCCGGGCTCGATTTGCTAAGGGTCGAACCAGTTGAAGCGAAGAACCCGCTCCTCCAACTTCCTCAGGTCTTGGTAACGCCTCACATTGCCGGGTTTACGGATCTCATGCTAGACCGAACTGTCACCTATATTGGTCAAGTACTCGAGGACTTTGCCGCAAGCAAGAAGCCGAAGTCGATCCTGGACGCTCCCGATATGCCCCGTCGGCTACTACGCGGCTGAAATGCATAAGTTATCATGTGCTGACCAGCAATCCGCCCATTTCATACTGAAGATCGGATGTCACCGATGAGGTATCTCTGAAGCGCGCCCCTTGACCGGTAATGAGGTAAAGTGGCGGCTCGGACCCTGCTGGTGTCTCCAGTGGAATGGTGACGCAACCCATCTGACAATCCATCTAATCGGACGCACCCACGGGCTTGGCTCCCCACAACTCTCACAGCCGAACACTGGACGCACATCCGCCAAGATGGTATATGCCAGATTAAGTACCGCCTGAAATGGACGAACCCCAAAGACATTGATTCCAAACGCCCAGGAGAACCATCTGGTGCTAGGCAAACGTCGCAGAACCCCGGCAACTGCTTCCCCTCCGAGTTTCATTGACCCATCCGGCATCAGCAAATGAATTGTCGCATAGGCATCCCAGATATTCAGGCCTTGATTGAGAGTGCGCAACTCCTCAGGATTCTGACCGATCGGTCGAACGTCAATGCTTGCCACGCCAGATCTTGCCAATGCTGACGTCTTCACCCAACTCGCAATGAAGCGACAGACACCGCATTCATCATTGAACAGAAGAATTGGAGCAACTTCCTCTCTACTCTGCATAACTCACCCTCATCACATCACTCATATGGTTCCCTGATCAAGGCAAGGATATTCGACAGAACCGGACTCGGCCCCTCGTCCCTTCCAACTACCTTGCCGTTAAGAAACATGATCAGGGTGGGAGTCCCGTGGATCTCGTAAATATCCGCGAGTTCTCGGTCGGTCGCGATGTTGACCCTGAATATCTTCTCCGCAGACTCAACGATCTTGGCGGCCTGTTGAAGATCAGGCTCAATCACACCACAATGCGCGCATCCATAAGACATAAACTCGACAACAATTGGACCTTCGCCCTTCAGTACCGAGCGGTCAAATGTTCTTGCGGTGACTGTTTGAATTCTGTCAATCGTTTTATTACCAGACATGAGATCCTCATTATTTGTCGAGCTGCCAGTCACGAACAGATATGCTCTGGCTCAGAAAAGCGCAGAGACGCTTTCGTCCTCTATCGCAAAGTATCTCGTGAGATTGTCAAAACTGACGTTGCACTGGTGAGACCTGGCCAGAAACTGCGTGGAACGTTAAGCACCGTCAAAGCAGTGCGTCCGCCCTATACACCCCCGCACGGAAGCGCGGATTTATGCTCAGACAGGTATTCCAACGGAACGAATATGCTTTTTCGCGATCTCCTCGATCTCGGGCTCGGTCAAGGCAGAGAGATCAGCCGTTTCGGTGGCGATGATCCTCTTGAATGTCTCCGGGTGATGGGTCTTCAGATATTCACTCAGAAACTCAACCGCGCTGCTCTTACCCGTTGCATGGCCGATAAGAATGATTGATTCGGCGTGGACAATATCCTTTGCTATCTCTTCGTAATAGGAATCTTCCTCGGGAACATGCTCACCCTTGTAATGGGCCTCTTTGCGGTGAATCAAATGATGGTGGAATCCAAACGGATCATAGGGCTTGACAGTGACTTCATCTTCAGGCCGACTGGCGCCGATATCGTGATAAACATGGGCAGCATGATGGTCTATGACTACTACCATTCGACCGATTTGGAATGGCTTTTCTGGTTTGCCAAGAACACCAGCTTCTTTTAGAAACCTACGCAGTCGGGAAATCTCTTCAATTTCTAGATCATGTGTACCGGGGCGCTTGAAGAAACCCCTCTGGGATCCGACTACGAACACAGACTCGTCGTTTCCGTGCGACTGGACCTCGCCAATCTGTCCTATGAGATCAACAACGGCGTTCCAAGTTAAATTTCGCGGCAATTTGCCGCCGACAAGACTCGCAAGCAGTTCTTCGTGATCGTGACGAATATGTGCGTTCATCCTGAGAGTATCCAGCTTGGCAATTAAAAGAACTGTTCTTGTTTGATCATTGCATTTTGAGACTCACCGAGCCTGCTCCGATTGAACTTGTTGGCTCGGTACCCCTTGAGTTTTCGATTGTCCACACATGGAATATCCGGCTCCCGCCACACACATGCGATGAGTGGGAACGCTATGCTTTGTACAATCCGGAACAGCCCGAACGGACTGATCCTGTAATCACTTAATCGTGATCATGAAGCATGATCTCGACGCATCGTTGGCCTCCCAGCCAGGAGAAAGGGTGTCGAGATGAAAACTGCAGAAATGATCAAGAATGACGTGGAGCAGGAATTGCGCTGGGAACCGAGTATTTGTGCAACAAAGATCGGTTTTTCAGTCAACGACGGCGTTGTTGAACTCGATGGGCATTCTGAGTCCGCTCAACGAACCCCATCTTGTAGCGCGGAGGCCAAGCATCTAAATTCAGACGCATGGACAGTAAGCGTAGGCTGACGGCGCCGGAGTGGGCGG